>Ga0256835_1000044_pt1 | contig 115363 bp, 90 predicted proteins | sample PIR30metaG_FD_185972 | JGI IMG/M metagenome (GOLD analysis project Ga0256835, IMG submission 185972) | Hydrothermal vent microbial communities from East Pacific Rise, Pacific Ocean - PIR-30 | ecosystem: Environmental > Aquatic > Marine > Hydrothermal vents | place: Pacific Ocean: East Pacific...
TATTTGGCTGCAGGTACTTATCTGTTGCAAATCGGGTTTGAAAATCAAACCACCGCCACGGAAAAAATTATCAGGTAAAATAAATGTAGAATGTACACCCGAAAAACCCGGCGTACGCCGGGTTTTTTGTTTTTATAATCAGGATTCAAGATAGGTCTATACCAAAATAGTAAAAGTAAAAGTCAAGGTCAAAGTTAAAAATTGAGATCCCTCCTGCCTGAGGCGGACATGGCGTCGCTGCGTTTATCAATCCGAAGGGTGAGTCGCACCGACCTTTGTCCGCAGGTCACAGTCGCAGACTCAGTGAGACTCGTATCGAGATCCTCCATAGGAGTCGTATCGACCTTCGGGGGGATGACAGTAGGGATTAACGATTAACGATTGCAGATTTCAGATTGCAGATTTAAAATAATCAAGGTCAAGGTCAAGGTTAAAGTCCGGAAATGAGATGTCTCCCGCCTGAGGCGGACACGGCGTCGCTGCGTTTGTCAAACCCGAAGGGTGAGTCGCATTGACCTATGGGGATGACAGAAGGGATAAACGATTGCAGATTGCAGATTGCAAATTTTATAGATAATATGGGGAGAATTACTATTTACTTGACTTGGATACTGCCATCATCTCTAAAAATTTGTCATCGACGGATGCAATTTCTCCAATGCTTCTTGCCTCAATTCATTTTCTTTTTTCCTTGCTTTTTTAAGCAAATCTTCGCCCCGATTTATCAATTTCTTGGCTTTTTCCTTGTTATTCAAATCCTTGGCGTTGATTAACACATTAAAATAAGCCCCTTCCACTGCGGTAGCCAAAGCCAAAATACCCACCATGGCATCCGACAAAGAAGTTTGCAAGCCCTCCCTGAGCATGGCTTCGTTGACTTCCATGGCTTCGTAAGCCGTTTGCATCACTTCCAAGGGCACTTCAATGGCATAAATCGTGGCTTCTTCAATGGCGCGTTGGCGGGCTTCTTTTTCTTCGTCCGTTTTCTTGGGCAAGCGGAATGCTTCCATGATGCGGTTAAACGCTTCGGTATCCGCATCCGTCAATTCCAATAATTTTTGTTTGAACCGCTCGCCCTTCACGGCCCAAGCGGAATAATAGTCCCATTTTTCGTCCCAACCGCGTTTGTGGGAAGACAAATTGGCCACCATGGTACCCAAAGCGGCTCCCAAACTTCCGATGTATGCCGATACGGAACCGCCGCCCGGTGCGGGATTTTCCGAAGCCGTCAAATCGGCAAAATCCTGTAAACTCAAATCAATCAGCCGCCGGCCGCGCGTATCTTTTGCCAATTGATATTCGATGATTTTTTCTTCGGGATTAAAGGGTTTCAAATCGTCCAATCCCAAGGATTTCACAGCGATTTTGATTTTTTCTTTTTCTGGAATACCCAAGGAACGTTGTTGTTTGGTCAGGAAATAATCGGCGGCGTCGAGCAAGACCTTTTTGGGTACCAGTCCCACGATTTCCGAGCCGGTCACCCGCACGCCGCGTTTATCGGCGCTTTTTACCGTTTCGTCGAAGACCAAATGCACCGGTGCTTTATTGATATCGGTGATGTTGTAGGAAACTTGGGCAATGCCGTATTCGTCGATATACCAACCGATGCCTTTCACGCCTTTGAATTTACCGGGAATCCGCACGGGATTGCCGTTTTCGTCCTTCACGATTTCGCCCGTGAGCGGATGGCCTTTGCGCTTCACACGGCCGGCTTCGCGAATGTCAAAAGCAATGGCATTGGCCCGGCGCGTGGAAGTGGTGTTGAGATTGACGTTGTAAGCCACCAAAAAATCACGGGCGCCGATAGCCGTGGCGCCGGAGCGGGCTACTTCTTCGTTCCATTCGGAAGGGCCGAAATCGGGCTTCCATGCCGGGTCTTGTATTTTATCTTTCAATCCTTCATATTCACCCTTGCGCACATTGGCCAAGTTGCGTCGTTTTTCTTCCGTGGCGGCATTTTCATAGAGATACACGGGAATGTTTAATTCCTTCCCCACACGTTCACCCAACCGGCGGGCATATTCGGCGGTTTCTTCCATACTGATGCCCGACACGGGAACCAAGGGGCATACGTCCGTGGCGCCGAAGCGGGGATGTTCGCCGTGGTGATGCCGCATGTCGATGAGTTCTTTGGCTTTTTTGATTAAACGAAAAGCCGCTTCGGTAACGGCTTCGGGCTCGCCCACAAAAGTAATCACGGTACGGTTGGTGGCTTTTCCGGGGTCGATATCCAGGAGTTTTACCCCTTCCACCGTTTCCACTACTGATGCAATTTCCTTGATTTTATTGAGATCGCGCCCTTCGCTGATGTTGGGAACGCATTCGATGAGTTTCTTTGGGTTCATGGGATTTTGAATTTTGCTTAAAAATAGAAAAAAATCCCGTCACAAGGGCTGTGCCGGGATAGTTTTGAAAATAAATAATCTTTTGGGATTTTTCTTTTCCTTACCATGTGATACCTTTTATATTTTTCAAACTCCCCTATGCAATCACCGCATTTTCGTTTTAAAATACTTCCGGTTAATTCCCTCCTGAAACGGATTGTCTAAAATTAAGGTTAAAAATCGGGTATTATAAAAGAGACCCTTATATGGAACAAGGGTAACTTCGACCGGAAAAAATTACTTCCCGAACTTCCGAAGGAGCCGGAATCTTTATATCAAAGCAATTTATCTAATTTTTTCTTGGGCGATTTGCCGGGCAATCACGATTTGTTGGATTTCGGATGTACCTTCGTAAATTTGGGTGATTTTGGCATCACGCATCATGCGTTCCACATGATATTCGCGTACATAACCGTAACCACCGTGAATTTGCACCGCTTGGGTGGTCACCCACATGGCCATTTCGGCCGCATCGTATTTGGCCAAAGCGCTGCTAAGCGTGAAATCCATTCCTTGGTCTTTTTCCCAAGCCGCCCGCCAAATCAATAAGCGCGCCGCATCGATGCGGGTTTTCATATCGGCCAATTTAAAGGCGATAGCTTGATGCCGGATAATCGGTTTGCCGAATGCTTCTCTTTCTTTGGCATATTGAAGAGCCCGTTCAAAAGCCCCTTGGGCAATACCCAATGCTTGGGCGGCAATACCTATGCGTCCGCCATTGAGGGTTTTCATGGCAAATTTGAATCCGAATCCATCATCCCCTATTCTATTTTCCTTGGGCACTTTCACGTCTTGAAAAATCAAGGAATGGGTATCGGAACTGCGGATGCCCATTTTGTCTTCCTTGGGGCCGATGGTGAATCCTTCCCATCCCTTTTCCACGATAAAGGCATTGATTCCGCGGTGCCCTTTCTCGGGATGGGTTTGGGCAATAACGATGAAATAATCCGCATGGCCGCCATTGGTTATCCAGTTTTTTACGCCGTTGAGCAAATAATAGTCGCCCTTGTCTTCGGCCGTAGTGCGTTGATGGGTGGCATCACTTCCGGCTTCGGGTTCACTCAGGGCAAATGCGCCCAATTTTTTTCCCGAGGCCAAAGGAACCAAATATTTTTGTTTTTGTTCTTCCGATCCGTATTTTTCCAATCCCCAACAAACCAATGAATTATTTACACTCATAATCACAGCCGCCGAAGCATCGATTTTGGCAATTTCTTCCATGGCCAACACATAAGAAAGCGTGTCCATTCCACTTCCGCCGTATTCGGGTGAAACCATCATACCCATAAAACCCAATTCTCCCATCATTTTTACCTGACGGTCGGGAAATTTGGCATGAATATCTCTTTCTATTACATCGGGAAGTAATTCCGTTTCGGCAAAGGTTTTGGCCGCTTCTTTTATCATTTGATGTTCTTCTGTCAATGAAAAATCCATAATCATTAATTTTTATGCATTAAAAATACAATTAATCAATGAATATTCAAAATCAATGAAAAATCAATAAAATGAGGTTCAAAAAAAGCAATGAGATTATAAAATTATCAATAATTTACCGTTTTTGTTATTTTTCTTTTATTATAAAATTCCAAATGAAAATCGAAGGAAATATATTGTCAAACAAATTGTAAATAAATTCTTATTTTTGGAAAAAGTCCGAAAATGAAAAAATTAATTTTATCCTTATTAATTATAATATGGTTCGGTTTGCCGGGTTTTTCTCAAAAAATAACCAAGCAATCATTATTGGCGACCTATAAGCAGAAAATGGAATTAGCAAAAAAATATAACGATGTAGTGGGCTACAAAACCGCGCTTTTCGATATTATTTCGTTGGAAGGAACCGGCTCGGTTTATATGGATACCCTTGCCGATTATTACTTCAAGTCCGGCGAACTTGTTTCATTTATTTTACTCACCGATGATTTGATTGAAAAACGTCCCGATGATATGAATTTGCTTTTAAAACAAGCCGTTGCTTATGAAAATTTAGGTAATCGTAAAGAGGCGGTCAAATTATATGAACAAATTTATAGCCGGCAACCGGATAATATGAACGTGGGTTTTCAATTGGCATGGAATCAATATCAACTCAAGCGTATAGAAGAAGCCAATCAAACGCTTATGAGCATGAAGGATAAGAAATTTCCGGAAAAAGTGATGGTGCTTATGCCGGGAGTCAAAAATAAAAACGAACAGGTTCCTTTGAAAGCGGCTTATTATAATCTTTTGGGATTGGTTTCTTATGATTTGCATAATTTGGATGCGGCCATTCAATATTTCGATGAAGCCCTAAAAATTTATCCGCCATTCGATATGGCCAAACAAAACAAAGCGGCTTTGGAATTGATGAAAAAGAAACTGGAATCCGAACCGGAAAAACAGGAAACCAAACCGAAAAAATAATTTTTCGACCGGATTTTGCTGCATAAAATGCCTTTCATCTAATAATAAAGCGTATTAAACCGTCAAATTTCAAGTGACCTCGACGACAAACCCGGCTTAGCCGGGGACAATTCCGGATGAATAGAATGACGGGATTTCCAACATGTCCTCACCCTTCTTTTTGAGCCGGATATTGATACCGTCATTCCCCTGCAAACCGCCGGTATGAATGGCAAGGATTTGTGTACCCTTAGGAAAATATCCTTTTTTAATCATATCGAACAAACCGAAAAGCATTTTTCCGGTATAAACGGCATCCAATGGAATCCCGGTCCGGTGATAAAAATCATTGATAAACCGAATCAATTCCGGATTAATTTTGGCAAATCCGCCCATGTGATAATCACGAATTAAAGTCCAATTGTTTTTATGTGCATAATGATTGATCTCATCGTGTAAAAAATTCTCTTTTAATGCGGGAAAACCAAGTATTTCTTGATGCGAAAAAGAACTGTTTATAATTCCCGCTATGGTGCCGCCGGTCCCGACCGCACAAGTGACATAATCGAAATTTACATCCTCTTCCGATAAAATTTTTTCCGTACCCTTGACCGCCAATTCATTGGTGCCGCCCTGGGGAACCAAATAAAATTCACCGAACTTTTGTTGCAACCGGGCGATGAATGCCGGTTTGTCCTTTTCTTCCCGATAGGTTTTCCGATCGATAAAATATAATTTCATTCCTTGTGCGCGGGCAAACCGGATAGTCGGATTTTCTTTTCCGAGTTCATCCAAACGCCCTTTCCACTCGTCACCTCTAATTACGCCTATGGTTTCAAAACCGAATTCACTACCCGCCGCAGCCGTAGCGGCAATATGATTGGAAAATACACCTCCGAAAGTCAGAATTTTGTTATGACCTAACCGCTTGGCTTCAAGCAGATTATAAAATAATTTTCGATACTTGTTTCCGGAAATATGCGGATGTAACATATCTTCGCGTTTGATAAATAATCTTATCGCTTTTCGATTTAATAAGGGATGAAGGACTTCAATATTATGCGATTTTTTGGGTTTCAAAACATGCATATCCGCTGAATTTTAGATACTTAAAATTTAAATTCTCATCACTAAAAGTAAGAAAAATTTTACATTCCATACCCGTGCAGAAAAATTCTTCGAAATAAAAAAATCATTAAAAATAAACAATTAAATAAAAATATTTTAAAATAATTAACAAAGAAAAACTTGATTCATTATAAACTATGCAATAAATAATGGATAATTGGAATGATTTTTGTATGATTGTAGTTTGATCTTATTTCGATTTAAAAAATATTATATGAAATCATTTTCACCTCTATATTTTATTGCGTTTTTTATCACGCTTAGTTTTTTTTCATGCAAGAAACATGAAAAGGAAATTCCACCCCAGCCGGATTATATTGTAGGCGAATGGACTTTGGACAAAGTAATGATTTACGGCGTAGAACAAAATATCAGTGATTGTAACCGGCAAACGTTTATGATATTCGAATCCAACCACGATGCGGAAAGCAAGTATTATACACTTTATCAAAGCACGGGCAATTGCGAATTACATTTGCATTACCGTGGAAAATGGTCCTATAATAACGGTGTTTTTTATTTTCATGTAGAATACAGCAATACTTCCGAAACCTCTAATATTCAGAAAGAACTACATTTTATCAATACCGATTATTTATTTGTATTCGAAAATTTTCAAGGCGTTCAAGCCAAATTTTATTTCCGCAAGGTTGATTAAGCGCCGGTTTTTTCTATTTTTGCATCGACAAACATGAAGGGGTGCCTTAACAAAACGGGCTGAGATCATACCCTTTGAACCTGGGCGGGTAATGCCGCCAAGGGATCGAAGTAAATCTCCCTCCCTTCGCAAATAATTATGCGATGAAAAAAATAATGGGATTAATCGGACTATTGCTCCATTCGTGGGTATGGAGCCAAAACTTTACCCTCCAAGTTCAAGTAACGGAAAATAACGCTGCCGTATCCGGCGCGTCCGTCAAAATTATTGAAACCGGTCAAAGCCGAATAACCGACAAAAAAGGAACGGCCGTTTTTAATGTGCCGGAAGGAACTTATCACATAGTGGCCGAGAAAAACGGTAAATATGCCGAAACACGGGTGAAAGTAAATAAAAATCTTCGTATTAAAATCAAATTGCGAAAAAAAACGGAACAATTGGGCGAAGTGATAATTACCGCCACCAGAGCCGGTGAAGAAATGCCGTTTACACATCAGATTATTACAAAAAAAGATATAGCGGAAAAATATGTGACCCAAGACATTCCGTATGTGCTGAGCAACCTGCCTTCGGTTGTAACTACTTCCGATGCCGGCCACGGCGTGGGTTATACCGGTATTCGCATACGGGGCATCAGCCCGCAACAAATCAACGTGACGCTTAACGGCATTCCGCTCAACGATCCCGAATCGCATTCGGTTTATTGGGTCGATATTCCCGATTTTGTTTCCTCTACCGAAAATATTCAAGTGCAGCGAGGTGTAGGAACTTCCACATACGGCACCGGCGCATTTGGTGCCAATATCAATTTGCTTCCCGAAAAACCCGCCGATAGTGCCTATTTCGGGCTTTCGACCGCCGCAGGTTCGTTTAATACATATAAAATAACGGCTAAAGCCAATACGGGTCGGGTCGGTAAATATTTTGCATTCAATATGCGGGCCTCCAAATTGCATTCCGACGGCTATATAGACCGCGCTTTTGCCGATATGCAATCCTATTTCTTTTCCGGGCTTTTTCGTAAAGGAAAACACCGTATCCAATTGCTTCATTTCGGCGGTCATGAACGTACCTATCAAGCATGGTATGGCGTGGACAAGGAAACTTTCGAAAAAAATCCCCGATTCAATTATGCCGGTGCCATCTATGATGACGCTTGGAATATCATCGATTTTTACGATAATGAAGTGGATGATTATACCCAAAAACACTATCAATTACATTATCATTTCAATTCCCGCGAATCGTGGGCATTCGGTGTGTCGGCATTTTACGTGAAAGGATACGGATTCTATGAACAATACAAACAAAATCAATCCTTTGATAAATACGGATTCCACCCCTTGGTTATCGGTACCCATGTCATCGATCATACCGATTTGATCAGACGAAAATGGCTGGATAATGATTTTTACGGCATGGTGGCCAATGCCCGCCTCACCACCGACCATACCACCTGGTTGTTCGGCTTGGGGGCCAATCGATATGCGGGGTGGCATTACGGTGAAGTCATTTGGGCCCGCTTTGCCGACGATTCGGAAATTCGTCATCAATATTACCGCAACCTGGGCGATAAGCGAAGCATAAACGGCTTTATTAAAAATACCTACTCACTTGCCGATAATTTGAAATTATATACCGATATTCAGTTACGCTCCATCGATTATCAAATCGACTACGACCCGCAGGTTACTTACGATCCGGATGAAAAAATCAACCTCACCGACCGGTTGTTTTTCGTCAATCCCAAGGCGGGATTAACGTATGAAATAAATCCGGACCAAACGGCTTATATTTCTATAGCCCAAACCCACCGGGAACCCAACCGGACGGACTATATTGAAAATGTTCATAAACCCAAACCCGAAACCCTGAACGATTTGGAAGCCGGATATCGTTTACAGAAAAAAAATCTGCAATGGCACACGAATGTGTATTATATGCACTATAAAGACCAATTGGTTTATAGCGGCCGCATAGACGAAGTGGGCAACCCTATCCGGGAAAATGTGGGTAAAAGTTACCGTGCGGGCTGGGAAAATCAAGTCAATTACCGGTATGGAAAATGGGAATGGGCGGGACATTTGACCCTAAGCCGTAACAAAAATATCGATTATCAGGCATGGGACGGCACGCAAATGAAAAATTTCGGCCATACCGATATTTCCTATTCTCCTTCGGTGGTGGCCGGCTTTCAATTGAAATATCAAGTTGCCGAACCTCTTGCCGTACTATTTCGTACCAAATATGTGGGTAAACAATATATGGACAACCGGAATATACCCGAATCTATATTGCCCGCTTATGCGGTATCGGGATTAGACATCCTGTTTTCCCCACAAATCAATCCGGCAAAGAAATTTGATATTCATCTGAAAATCAACAATTTGTTTAATAAAAAATATGCTTCCAACGGGTATATGTGGGGTGACACGGCTTATTATTTTCCGCAGGCGGGAAGACATTTTTATTTGGGAATGAATATTATACTGTAAAATAAAACCATGCCCAGTGCGGGCATGGTTTATTATTTCAAAGTTTCCGGCTTGTTTATTAATATCGATCCAACTCGAAACTACTGAGGGCGGAATTCACTTCGATATAAATTTTCTTATCCGCATTTTGGAAATTTTCGCTCCTGAACAAACCTTTATTCACTTTCTTTAGACCCGAAATATTGTTGATGCCCAATACATTGGAAGTTTTTACTTCCACACCGACGTTTTTAGGCACTTTGATGCGTAATTGCGATACGCCTGAATTGATTTCGACCCGTTGTTTTTCCAACCGGTCACCCATTGTGATTTCCATATTGGATGCGCCGGAATCGATTTCGACCTTTTCCATTTTGAACTTTCTCAAATCCAAATCCATATTCGCTGCGCCGGATTCTATATTGAGTATCCAAACGATATCCGGATTTAATTTCATTTCCATAAAAGAATTCAAATGAGGCGGATTATTGAGATTAAAATGCACCGCTTTGGGCGGATAGAATTTCAAAATGGCCTTATCTTTCTTCATTTTCAATTCCTGTTTAATCTCAAACGGGATATCTTCGGCAATAAATTCATAAAGTTTTTCAGTAGGTTCTTCAATGGAAAATTCGGTGGCGGGAATCACCAAATCCACTTCGACCTTTTTTATATCATCATTCAAATCGCCGATAAACAGGAATTCCTTTCCGTTTTCTTCATCTTCTTCATCTTCCGCTTCCGCTATAGCACCGGATTCGTCCTTGTCCTTATCGGTATGAACTATCCATGAATCGAAACCGGAATGATATCTTTTTCGCCATTTGTGTCCGGTTATCAATAACCCGAAAAACAACAACATCATGAACAAATAAATCCATGTTTTGACATTTTCTTTAAGCGGAAGAAATTTGAACCCCAAAGCAATGAGCAAAAGCGGCCAAAGATTCAATAGGTCTCTCATACTAAAGTGTACCCAGCCCAAATTATCGGCCAGAAAGGCCAATCCGAGCAGAACCCAGAACAGACCGATGATTAAACTATTTTGATTTTTCATCTTGATTGTAATTTTATTTTTTTTCAAATTGATTTACGAATTATTCTCCTTGTTATTTTGCTCCGAGCTGTCTTCTTTACCGGTTTGCATCTCCTCTTTCTTTTCACCTTCGGTTTGCTTACCGTCTTCGTCTTTGTCGCCCGTAAAAATATCGGTGACCGAATCGATTAAATCGTCGGCGGTGGGTGTTTTTCCCTGATAAGCTTGCAGAATGATATACACGCCGAGTAAAATTAATACCACGGGCCATAAGTCGCGCCAATTAATCCACCTGAAGTAGCGATCGAACAAGAATATCAATCCCACGGTGATTAAAAACAGTCCTAAAAAGACATTGGTTTCGTTTTTCGGTTCGTTTACCACCGGATTATGGTCGTCGGGCATTTCGGTTACATACTCCGTTCCCTTGTCTGAAGCAGGCATCAGAATTACAAAAAACAAATACATAATCAACGCAAAGGGTGCCGCGGCTATAAACCACAAAACCCATATAAACCGCATGAGCAACGGGTCTATGTTAAAATACCGGGCCAAACCGGAACATACGCCGGCAATCCATTTGTCGGATAAATCGCGAGTGAGTTTTTTATTATTCATATCTGGTATTGTTTTTGATTTTTATGAATTATCATTAAAATTGCATAAAATAAAATTAATGAAAATTTTTGTTCTTTCACTTACAGGATGGTTATTTTTCTCTTTTGTTACACTTTCGCCCTTACCCGAAGGGGAAATTTTGGATTTGAAAGCCAATACCCATAAGTTTACTCAAGTGGTGGAAAACGGTGATAAACCTGTTATTGTAAGTTTTTGGGCTACGTGGTGTGTGCCTTGTATCAAGGAGTTGGATGCCATTTCGGAGGTCTATCCCGACTGGCAAGAAGAAACCGGTGTGAAACTAATTGCTATCTCGGTGGATGATGAAAAAACGGCCAGACGAATCAAACCCATGGTCAATGGACGCGGCTGGACCGATTATGAAATTTATCACGACTACAAAGGCGAATTGCAACGTGCCTTGCATATCACTTCCGTACCTTATTTGATTGTTATTCATAAAGGAAAAATCGTTTACAAAAAGAACTCTTACACGCCGGGTTCCGAAGAAAAACTTTATGAAATAATTCAAAACCTCAAATAATTAATGAAACGCCCCCTCACTTATCTTTTCTTATTGACCGGATTATTTTTTTATGCGCAACAAAATAATTTTTCCGGCGGACTTTATTCGGTTTGGCAATATTATGTAGCCGATTCAGTTACCGAATTCGCTCCGCCCGAAGGCAATTGGCGAAGCATGAATTATTTTACGTTGTATTATAAAAAAGGAAATTGGGAATTGGGAACCCAACTGGAAAGTTATTTGCCTGCCGGCTTATTGGGCTACAATCCGGCGCTAAAAAAATACATGTTTAGCAACTATTATGCGCGCTACAGGCAGGAACATTGGGATGTGACAGCCGGATTTATTTTTGAGCAATTCGGTTCCGGATTGATTTTTCGTACTTGGGAAGACCGTCAAATCGGGATTAATAACGGATTGGTCGGCGTGGGTATTCATTATGAATTGCCGGGAATTAAACTCGGATTCATAGCCGGCAATCCGCGTACAGCAATGAAAATTTCGGATGCATCGGTGGTAGCGGGCGATGTCCGGATCGATTTGGAAACACTAATAAAAAAATTCCCATCCATTCAACTCGGCTTTTCGGCTTTGAGTAAATTCGAAAAACCTCAAACCGAAACGCTTCCGGCAACGGTTCAATTATTTTCAGCCGGGACGAAAATTTTCCTGAATAATTTCGACTTGGTTTTCGAATATGTTTATAAAACACCGGATGCATTGTTTTTCAACGGTGTTTTGGATGATTTGGTCCTTTTTGATGGTGATGCCTATTTGTTAAATGTCGGTTGGTCCACGAAAGGATTCGGGACGAATATCAGCTTGCGGCGTGCGGAAAATATCCAACTTTTTGCCGAAAGGAAATGGTCGGATAATCCCTATAATACGGGCATATTGAATTATGTGCCTTCCTTGACCAAACAACACGATTATTTGCTTACCAACCTCTTTGTGTATTCCGCCCGGACAAATATTTCTTTTGCCGACCGGAGTGTGGGCGAAATAGGCGGGCAATGGGATGTGTTTTATTTTTTAAAACGTAAATCACTTTTGGGCGGGAAGTACGGTACCCGCGTGGCGTTTAATTGGTCGCGATGGCACGGCTTGAAATCGGAATTCATTCCCGACTTGCATACCTACCGCCGCGCATTTCTCGAACCGGGAGAATTGTATTATCAAGATATTAATTTGGAAATCAAACGAAAAATCAACAAAAAATTCAAAACCGGTTTTTTGGTCATGATACAGGATTACAATCGGCAAAAAATAGAGGGACACGGCGGTATGCTGCATAATTTTATTTTGGTGAGCGATTGGCAATATCGATTAAAAAAACGCTCTTCCGTACGCATGGAAATCGAACATTTATGGAACAGGCAACACGAAGGAAATTGGTTGGCGGGTGCGGTGGAATACAATTGGAACGGCAAATGGGGCGTTTATACCTCGGACAGGTTTAATTACGGCGGTTCTAAAATCCATTATTATTCGGCCGGAATTTCTTACAATAATCAAGGAAACCGATTGGCGTTGAGTTACGGTCGTGAGCGTGGCGGGTTGATTTGCGTGGGAGGAGTTTGCCGCTATGTGCCGCCTCATACGGGCTTTCAAATATCTTTAAGTCTTAATTTCTGAACCTTTATGATGAAAAATAAGAAAAATAAACGAAGTTTTTTTCAAAAATTAACCGATCAGTACCGGTTAATTATCATTGACGAAGATACATTCGAACACAAAGTCGATTTTAATCTTTCGCGGCTTAATGTATTTGTAGTTTTAGGGAGTTTGTCTGTTCTTTTAATAGGATTAACCGCCTTTATAATCGCCGCCACTCCTTTGAGAGAATATATTCCGGGTTATCCTTCGGCCGGATTTAAAAGAGAAATATATAAAATGAATACCGAATTGGATTCATTAAAAAAAGAACTGGAGATTAGAAATTTGTATTTGGACAATTTAAAGCGTGTCTTGACAGGTGAAGTCAAACCTACTGAAATTCAACATTTAACCGATACTAATGCCATCCCGGAAATAAAAGTCGATACCCTTGCTCTTCAGCCCTCGGAGGCCGATTTAGAGCTCAGAAAAGAAATTGAAGAAAAAGAAAAATTTACCACTAAAGATTTTACCGGCGGTTCATTGGGTTTTCTTCCTCCGCTTCATGGAATGATCAGTCAGGGATTTGATATTTCCAAACGTCATTTCGGAACGGATATTATCGTCAAAACCAAAACACCCGTTAAATCCATTGCCGACGGTACCGTGATATTTTCGGGTTGGACACCCGAGGATGGAAATGTAATCATTATTCAACATCAAACTCCTTGGATTTCAGTTTATAAGCATAATCAGAAACTACTGAAAAGGAAAGGCGATAAAATCAAGGCGGGAGAAGTCATTGCCATTTCCGGGGATGTAGGCACCAAATCAACGGGCCCGCATTTACATTTTGAATTATGGCGAAACGGCGAACCGGTCAATCCCGAACTTTATATTGATTTTACAGACAAGTAAAAGCGTTTGAAGTAGTCTCAATATGTCATAATGACCCCTGTGGGGAGTCTCACCGTCATTGACCCTGTGGGAGTCTCACCGAGTCTGCGACTGCGACTGTGACCTGCGGACAAAGGTCGATGCGACTCACCCTTCGGGTTTGAGAAGTGAGGAACGAACGACGCCGTGTCCGCCTCAGGCGGGAGGGATCTCATTTTTTGAACTTTAACCATCACCTTGACTTTAACTTTTTTGGAAAAAGAATTGCCTCCAATCCTAAGTATAAGATTCTTACGTCGCTTTGCTCCTCAGAATGACAGATGCTCAGAAATCTTTTTGTCATTCTCTATAAGAGTCTTCGATCGAGGGTCGATACGAGTCTAGGACCTGTGGAGAACCCACCGGTGCCCTTGTTTTGGTAAAAAGATGGGGAAATTGTATGAAAATAAAGCGGTGGGAGGGGGATTCCTCCATAGGGTCGATACGACTCCTATGGAGAGTCTCGATACGAGTCTAGGACCTGTGGAGAACCCACCGGTGCCCTTGTTTTTGGTAAAAAGATGGGGAAATTGTATGAAAATAAAGCGGTGGGAGGGGGATTCCTCCGTAGGGTCGATACGACTCCTATGGAGAGTCTCGATACGAGTCTAGGACCTGTGGAGAACCCTCCGGTGCCCTTACTTTTTTGGTAAAAAGATGGGGAAATTGTATGAAAATAAAGCGGTGGGAGGGGGATTCGAACCCCCGGTGCCCTTGCGAGCACAACGGTTTTCGAGACCGCCCCGTTCGACCGCTCCGGCATCCCACCGTTTCAGGTGCAAATGTAAAACTTTTCGGTCAATTTGTCCTTATTGACCGGAGAATAGTTAGAGGTGGATTTTTTGGACTTTAACCTTTACCTTGACTTTCACTATTTTAAATCTAAAATCTGCAATCTGAAATCGTTAATCGTTAATCCCAATGGCTACCGGAACTGCAATCCTCATTATTAAAAATCCCCTCTCCAAGCATCATCATCCGGCAAATCAATCCACACTGCACGACCCGTGATGATGATCATGATCGCCGGGGTCCTTTCGACGTGCACCTTCCATCAACCATGCCGTGAGTTTTTCCGGAGAAGTGAAAACCCGTACGGGAATATCTTTTTCATTCAAGCGGATATGTCCGGGAAGCGAAAAATCGGGCAATTTTTCAAGTAAAATACCCAACTTATGCGGATGATGAGAAAAAATCTTCGGAAAAATATATTCTTCAAGCCACGGTAAAGTTTCAGGTTCTATTAAATGGGATATATGCCGCCAATCCAAATAAATTTGATCGGCCCGGCGTTTGACACGTTTTTCGGCAAATCGGGCGGTTTCATAATAAATCCCTTCCCTGTCCATATAAGCGGCAAAACGGCTCCAACGGAAATGCATGAGATATTGCAATTCCAAATAATTTACTTCCAAAAATTTAGAATGATAAATAATCACCCGAATTCTTTTTTGCGAATATAAGGATTAATATGTTGTGCACTATTTTCCGGGTTTGCGTATTCCGATTAAATTTGTAAAAAATAAATTACCTGTCCGAGCGATATATAATTGATGAAGCATCCTTATCAGAAATATTTCTTTTGGTTTTCCCTTCTTTTTGTTTTCCATATGCAAGGACAGACCGATTCGCTGTTCAAAAAAAAGGACACCCTGATTCGCTTGGATAAGCCCGTCATGAAATTTTATGATTTTTCCATTCTTCCCGATTATTTTCAGATGCAAGATAGCACCGGAAAAACAATAACCGACTCCCTCTATAAGGTCGATTATGTCAAAGCCAAGATAGTACTAAAAGATTCGACTTTATTACACCGGACCTACAAGATATCCTTTTTGACTTATCCCGAATATTGGATTTACCCGCAAGGCAAAATACTTTCCGTCCGCAAACGGGAAGAGCCGGAATTTCCATCTCCCGATCATACAAATCGCCAAACCGATTTTTTTGACGGCTTGAAAACGGACGGTTTTCTTAGCCGGGGCGTAATAAGCGGAAATAATATGAACACCTCGCCCGTATCGAAATTAGATCTCAAAATTAAAGGAAAACTCACCGATCAAGTTCGCTTGGACATATCGATTTTTGATGACAATGCGCCCTACGGATACGAAGGCGTAACCACCACCTTTAAGGATATTAATCGAATATATATGCGCATGTCGGCCGAGAATTGGAACATCCATGCCGGCGATACCACATGGCAATATACCTCTCCGCTATTTGTTATGAAACGCGATAATAAAGGGGCGGGAATGGAATGGACAACCGAACGGACGAAATTCCGCATGCAAGCGGCGGTAGTCAAAGGAAAATTTGCCGAAAACCGGTTTTATTTAATCAAAGGAAATTACGGTCCGTTTCCGCTTAGCGTAAAAGGAAAACACATGGTATTTATCATTCCGCATAGCGAAGAAGTTTATTTAAACGATAAAAAATTAATTCCCGGAAAAGATTATAAAATCATACACGAAACCGCAGAAATAATACTTTTGCCCTCGGTTGAAATCAATACCCACGACTTGCTGGTCATTAAATTCAATTATGCCAACAGGTCCTATCAGCGCTGGGCTTCATGGCAAACCTTTAGCACCGGATTCGGCAGCCATGAAATAGAGATTTTTCATTTCAATGAAACCGATTCCAAGTTCAAACCTTTGTTATTTGTCCTGGATAGCAATACGGTCCGGGCATTGCGTCAGGCGGAAAACGGTGAACCGCCCCACATACTTTCCGCCATACCGAGCGAATTCGATTCGGATAAGGTTTTATACCGGAAAATCCGGACCGGCGGGGATTTTTATTTTGAATTTGCCCCCCACCCCACACAAGACACGCTCTATGAAGTGCATTTCAATTACGCCGGAAAAAATCTGGGCGATTATGTGCTGGACCGGTATGTGGCGCAAGGACCGGTGATGCGTTATGTAGGAACCGGAAACGGTGATTATACGCCTTATTTTGTGCCGCCGGCGCCTCAAAACAATCATTTTACCGGATTTGCTTGGAAATTCCAAAACGAAAAATGGCAATTAGAAACCAACCATGTTTTTAACGCTTATGCACCGAATACTTTTGTCAGAAACCAAAAATTCAAACACGGATTGGCATCCCGGATAAAGGCCGATTATGCGATAAAAAACGACAGTTTATGGAAATGGAATTATTTTATTCAATGGCAAAAATTACCTGCCGAATACCACCTGTCGGACCCTGTTTTTACGAACGGTTTCATCGATTCATGGCAATTGGATCCCGCTTATTTAAAAAATAATTTGGAATATTTCTTTACGGGAAGTCATTTTAAGAAAAAATCAACCGAATGGGCTATCGAATTCCGGCGGTTGCGCTTGCCGGGCACGGCCTTGTTTAATCAAATTCACTGGCAACACCAATGGCAATCGAACAAATTGTTTTGGGCTTCAACCAATTACGCCACCACGGGAAATTATAAACTTTCCGCTTGGAAATTCCGGCATTTCGATCACCGGTTTTCCTACGATATCAAAAACGGAAAACTCGGTTTGGACTTGAATTATAAAAAAATATCCAAACAACAATCCGGCCGGTTCGAAAAAAATTCCTTCGGATTTTTCAGAATTAAAAATTACATCGAAAAAACAACCGAAAATACCGCATGGAAAGCCGGGTGGCAGATACTTTCGACCGATAGCATCAAAGACAATCATTTTGAGCGCGTATCGTTTGAACGCAGTATATTTGCACAAATCAGGACCGGAACCGAAAAAAATTTTTTGGGATTTCGAATGGATATCATGTCCGACACCTATCGTCCCGGACAAAAACATTGGAATTTATTGATAGAAGGACGCCATGCCCAAAAAAATCAAATCTATGACTTGCATTGGAAAGCCGCCCGCTTCGGAAGCATGATTCCTAAATCGGAAGTAATTTATAAACGAGTGCCGGACGGGCAGGGACAATTTCAATGGATAGATTACAACGGAAACGGAATTGCGGAACCGGAAGAGTTCGAACCGGCTTATTACAGCGACCAAGCCGATTATATCAGAGTCATCTTACCTTCGAAAAATTATGAACCCGCATTGAATAATGAAATCGGTTTTTCTTTTGTTTTCAAGCCCGAAAAAATCACCCAGGCGTCGCCTTTCATAAAAAATTGGAATTATCGAATCGTCACCGATATATCCAACCAAACTCCGAGAAAAATAGACTGGAAAGAACAAATTCTTCCGGGCAATCAAACGCTACACGGGAGGTATCAAGTCAAACAATGGCTCTATTATCGTTTTTCTAAAAATTGGAAGGCATCCTACCGGTTTACTCTCACCGGAAAAACCGAAAATCTTTACAACGGATTGATAAAAAATTTTTCAAGGAATCATATATGGAAATTATTATGGAAATGGAATGACCAATGGAAATTGCAACCCGAATATACCCAACGCTATTTTTCCTATTACTCGGCATATTATCCGGCCAAGAATTACGGCATTTCAACCATGGGTTACGAAATACCTTTAATTTACAGGAGCAAACCATGGTTTTTTCAATTATCCTTGGCGCATTATAAAAAATCGAGCGCTTCCAACCTACTAAATCAAACCACCTACGGATTGCGCGGCGATTATACCGTAAAAAAAGGCAAGGCAAGTATCAAAATCCAATTAATCGATAATAAATTTAGCGGTCAAAGTTTTTCGCCGGCCGGTTTTGTGATGCTGGAAGGATTGACCCCCGGAAAAAATTTCATAACGGATTTGAATGCGTCGATTATATTACAAAAAAATATACGATTGAACTTATTTTATCAATTTCGCAAGCCCGAAAGTTCAAGTGCCATACACGTAGCGAATCTTAATTTAACCGTAAGATTTTGATTATTTGAATTTGATTTTTCCTTTGAAGCGGACCACTTCCTTATGAGGCGCAAAACCTTCGGGAGTTTTTTCCAAAACCGTAAAAAACAAGTATAACGGAAACCTGTTTTCCTCCACCTTCAGGATTTGATTTTTATCGGCCAGATTTAAATTTTCGACTTTTCTGTAGCCGATTAAACGCCCGTCTTTCTTTTCGATTTTATTGAATTTAAACCAATTTCGTTTTTCATTGTAACCCAAATATTGAAAAAATTCCGGGTGAATTTTCAGTTCATTATTCGGATTGAATTTATATTCCGACAAAACTTTCTGAGGCAAATAACGAAAATCCGGAATTTCCTCCGAAGGAAAAAGTTTAAAATAATCCTGCGAATAAGAAGTATTGATATAAATACCGTTATATTTTTCGGGCCGTTTAAATATGAAAACCAACGTAAAAGGCGCCCGGTCGAGTTTGACGGTATTGTTATTGAGCAAATACCTGTTGCCGTATTGTTCTACATACACTTCCACTATATCCGTCGAAGACGTCTGAGCGGTTAGATGTATGCTTTGAATGATAAACAGAAAAAACAATAGATACCTCAAACTCTTCATATATGCTTTTTCAACCACGAATATACGGAAAAAAAGCGACCTAAAGGATTACAAAAAAATTTACATCTTTGCAAAACAAAGTTCATGAAATTTTTAACGCTCATTACTTGTATGGACGGCCGGATACAACAACCGGTGATGGATTACTTAAAACAAAAATATCCAAGCCATTATCCCGATACCGTCACCGAAGCGGGACCCGTAAAATATTTAAGCGAAAATTATTTTACGCCGGTTTTTTATTCTATCCTTAACCGGCTTGACATCTCGATTGAAAAACACGGTTCCAAACAAATATTTATAGTAGCCCATCCCGACTGCGCCGGCAATCCGCAAAATAAAGAGAAACAAATAGAACAACTTCATTTAGCAAAAAAACGACTTCAGACATATTACCCGGATTCGGATATTCACGGATTATGGGTGGAAAATAATCAAAAAGTAATTGAAATTTAAGTCTATTTTAGAAAAATAAGTCGTTTTCTTAGAAAAAAATCACATATTCAAGTCGATTATTAAAGATTCAGACCCTTTTTAAGTCCCGTCAAGATATTGACCTAAATGGACTTAACATCAGTAGGTTAGAAAGAATAAATAAATAATTTTTTAATTATTTTTTGGTAATTTAGTATAATTTATGAAATAAATTGTTATATTTGTTTCATCTAATTTTAAAAATTCAGGTTATGAAAAAGATTGTTCTTTATCCTATTTTAATAATATTTTTACTTACAACAGGTCAATTATTATCTCAAGTAGCCATTAATAACGACGGGGCCAATCCGCATGCATCAGCCATGTTGGATATCAAAAGTTCCAATAAAGGATTATTGATTCCGCGCATGTCCAAACTACAACGTGACGGAATTAATTCACCTGCCACGGGTTTGTTAATTTATCAAACCAATAACACGCCCGGTTTTTATTATTTTGACGGCACGCAATGGGTTTTTCTGACCGATGCCAATCATTCCGCAGTTAAAATCGACGATTTACAAGACGGAAAATCCGATAACGACGGCTCGCATAACGGTTCGTCTATATTTTTAGGTATTAATGCCGGACAAAACGATGACCAAAGCGATAACAGAAACATCGGTATCGGTTTTGAATCCATGAAAAATAACAGTTCGGGATTTAACAATACGGCTATTGGATATAAATCATTATATTCCAATACAACCGGCCGTCATAATACCGCTGCCGGATATGCAGCTCTTTATGCTAATACCACCGGTTTTGATAATACCGCATTCGGTCAGGAAGCGCTCCGTAGCAATACTTCCGGGATTTCCAATACCGCCATCGGTTATCGCTCCATGTATTCCAATACCACCGGAAAATTCAATACGGTTATTGGAAACGGCGCTATGTTTAGCAATACTACCGGTGAAAATAATTCGGTAAACGGTTATCAAGCCATGTATTCCAACAAAACCGGATATCATAATACGGCTTCGGGTTTTAGGGCTTTGTTTAGAAATAATTCCGGATATAAAAACACTGCATCAGGTAATCAGGCCCTTTATAAGAACACAACCGGATTTCACAATACGGCCACAGGTAACGAATCTCTTTTTGAAAATAAAACGGGGCATTCCAATACGGCAACCGGTCATAAAGCATTATATCATACCACCGGTGATCATAATTCGGCGCATGGTAACGGTGCGCTTTATTATAACAATACCGGAAGTTATAATACCGCCTCGGGGTATCAAGCATTATATTCCAACACAACCGGAAATTACAATACGGCTATAGGTTATAAAGCATTTCATAGCGGCAATAATCACACCAATTCTACAGCCATCGGTTACAATTCAGTGATTAATGCTTCCAATCAAGTCCGCATAGGAAATGCTTCCGTTACAAGTATAGGCGGATATGCGAATTGGTCCAATGTGTCGGACGGACGCTTCAAAACCGACGTCAATGAAAACGTACCCGGTATGGCCTTGGTAGAAAAACTACGGCCCGTGACTTACCGGTTGAATATCACTACTTTAAATAAAAAATTACATCTTGATACGAATAAAAATGACGAAAAATCCATCCGGGCTAAAGAAAGAGAACTTCAAATCGGTTTTATAGCCCAAGAAGTGGAACAAGCCGCCCGGGAGTTGGGATTCGATTTCCATGCCGTGGACAAACCGAAAAACGAAAACGACATTTACGGACTGCGCTACGCGGAATTTGTACCGGTTTTGGTCAAAGCATTGCAAGAACAACAAAATAGCATTTATCACTTACAAAACCAAGTGGAAAATTTAAAATCCGAGAATGCGGATATGAAAGCCAAATTTATGGAGCTACAACAACAAATCAACGAATTGAAGTCGGTTATAAACAATTAATCGGGTTTTGATTATCATTGTTTTAAAAACATACCCCGGCTCATCACCGGGGTATGTTTTTGGATCAAATTAAGGAAATTATTGCTTGCAAAGTCCCGTGTCGATATAAGGAATTTCCAAGCGTTTCATGGCATCTTGAATACCAATTAATTTATCGCGGAGCGTGTTGAGTTCCGAATCAAGTGCTTGATACTCTTTTTCCACTATGCGATAAATTTTCAAGTCGGTTCCGGTCGGGCCGTATGTGGTCATGAGTATATTCATTTGCAATTTATTCATCCGGCTGAAAATCGTAGGGTGCACCGCCTCCCCTACTTCATTTTTTGAAGGACTACCGAACATGCGTTTTTCCAATTTCACCAGTGATTGATTCGTTTCCCTTAAATTTTTCAATAGATTCGCATCCGGTTTTTTGGCTTGCGTATAGGCCTGTTCGAGTGTTTTGTAAGCCCGGGAAAACTTTTCGAATTTTGTTCTCAACTGTGAAACCCTTGCCCGCATGTCGTCCACTTTGTTTAAAAACTCATTGACTTCTTCATCCGGCCGGCCGGACAAACTGCCTTTTTTCAGGCGTTTCACTTCAAAACTCACCGTATCGGTCAGAATGCGGTGTTCGCCCGAGGGCTCTATTTTCATCATATAAGCCCGGTAAGTACCCGGCATCACCTTCACGCCTTTGCCTTTGATGTAATATTCTTTGTTGTTGTAAATGGATTTGGTGAAGCGCGTATGATCCCAAGTGGCGCGGTGAAATCCTTTGGTCATCTTCACCGGCACGCGGTTGACCGCTTCTCCGTTCCGGTCGATGATTTCAATGTACATTTGCGGTTTTACTTCCTTGACTTCTTCATCCAATTTCTCCCAACCGGGAAAATCGATGTCTTCGCCTTTATTTTCCAATGGTTTTTCTTTTTCCCGTCGTTGTTTGGTCAAAGATTTATACGTATCTCTCACGTAATAGGTAAATGTGGTTCCATAAGGCGGATTGGGTGCCACAAAATAGGAGGCGCCTTGCGTGCCTTTTTCGTTGAAGCCCACTACGGGGCGCGGAATGTACCACCAACTGTCTTTGGGACGGAATAATCCGGCTTCTTTCTTCAACATATTTTCGCCGGCTTCTCTCAAAAACGAATAATCGTCCAAGATAAAGAAACCGCGTCCGAAACTGGCGCCCACCAAGTCGTCTTCACCTTTTTTGATGGCGATGTCGCGGAAGGAAATATTGGCGCCGGTATTGAGTTTAAACCATTTTTTGCCGCCGTTTACCGTGGCGTATATGCCGAATTCGGTACCCAAAAACATCAAATCGGGGTTTTGATAATCTTGTGCAAAACGCCATACGATCAAAGGCGCTTTCAAATTGCCCGCGATGCTTTTCCAGGTTTTGCCCCGGTCGGTACTTTTATATACATAAGGTGTATAGTCGCCGGTTTTGTGGTTGTCCAAGCATACATACACGGTATTTTTATTGAACAAATCGGCCTTGATGTCATTCACATAAGCCCTGGCCGGTGCGCCGGGCAATTTGCTCACATCGATGCGCCGCCAGTTTTTTCCGCCGTTTTCGGTAACTTGAAGCAATCCGTCGTCGGTGCCCACGTAAATGAGGCCTTCTTGCACGGGCGATTCGGAGATGGAAGTGATGGTATTGAAATTGGACATGGCATACACGTCCCAGGGAGAATCCCAACTTTGTTTACGCCCCATGATGGGCATGTCGAAGCGTTCTTCGGAACGGGTCAAATCACCCGATACGGGTGTCCAGTCGTCGCCCCGGTTATCCGAACGCCACAAGCGGTATGAACCCACATACAAGCGCGTGGGGCTATGCGGACTGACCAAGACCGGTGCGTCCCAATTGAAGCGTTCGTAGGGTTCGCCTTCGCCGGGTTGGGGTTGGATGTAGGTAATTTCCCCGGTTCTCATGTCGATACGGGTCAAATTGCCTTGTTGCCACTGGGCATACACGATATCGGGATTGCCCGGTTCGGTGGCGGGTTGGTGTCCGTCGGCATGCAACACGATTTGCCAATCGCGGTTGGCTATGCCGTGCACATTGTCCGTTTGCGAAGGTCCGCGTTGGGTGTTGTTGTCTTGCGTGCCGCCGTAAATGTAGTAGAAAGGTTTCGAATCGTCCAAGGCCAATTTGTAGAATTGCGTTACCGGCAAATTGTTGATAAACCGCCAGGTTTCGCCGTCATCGAAACTTTCGTAAATGCCGCCGTCCGTGCCGGCTAACATATAGCCCGGAGTGTCTTTTCTAAATACCAACACATGGTTGTCCACGTGCTTGAATTTGTCGCGTTCATTCAAGGCACGAAAATCTTTTCCGCCGTTGTCGGAAATGAGCAATTGCACGTTGGCCAAATAAATGCGGTCGAATTTATGCGGACTGGCCCAAAGTTCCTGATAATAATGCGGACCGGTAGCACCGGAAACTGTATTGGATTGTTTGACCCAGTTTTCGCCGCGGTCGGTGGATTTATACACGGCGCCTTTGCGGCGGTTGTGTTCCACGGCGGCATAAATCACATCGGGTTTAACGGGCGAAACGGCAATTCCTATTTTTCCGTTTTTCTCGCTCGAGATGCCTTTCATGATTTTTTTCCAGGTTTCCCCGCCGTCTTCCGAGCGGTAAATGGCCGAATTTTTTCCGCCGCCCATGTAGTTGGCAATGGTACGGTGGCGTTCCCAAGTGGCGGCATAAATGCGGTCGGGATTACGCGGGTCGATGGCAATATCGGTTACGCCGGTCCAGCGGTCGTCGCCCAAGGTTTTTTTCCAGGTTTTACCGCCGTCGGTGGATTTATAAAAACCGCGTTCACCGCCGGGAGACCAAAGCGGACCCTGAACCGCCACATAAATGATATCGGAATTTTGCGGATGCACGATAATTTCCGAGATATGTTCCGATTTTTTCAACCCCATGTTTTTCCAAGTTTTTCCGTCGTCATAAGACACGTAAATGCCGTCGCCGAAACTCACATGGCGGCCGCCCACGTTTTCGCCGGTGCCCACCCAAACGGTATGCGGATTGTTGGGGTCCACCGTCACGCAACCGATGGAGAAACTTTTTTGTCCGTCAAATACGGGTTTCCAAGTAGTCCCCGCCGTTTCGGTTTTCCACACGCCGCCCGAACCCACTGCTACATACCAAACGGCCGGATCTTCGGGATGCAAAGCAATGTCGGCAATCCGTCCCGACATCAAGGCGGGACCGATGTTGCGGAATTTGATGTCTTGCGTTAAAGACTGCAAAGATTTTTTTTCTTGTGCATGAAAACCGAATGCAAATAAAATTAAAAAGAATGAGAAGAGTAATTTTTTCATAACAAGTACTTTTAAATAATTATTCCTTGCGGAAGAAAGAAAGAAATAACGGAAATTAAATTTATAAAAAATTTATATAAGAAATGAAGTCACCGAAAAAAATAATTAATATCTATCCTTTTATATTTATGCTAGAAAAATCTATTGAAATTTTCTTTGCGTTTCTCGTATTTAATATCACGCAATACCGAAGATTTTATACCTATATAAAAATACCAACTGGTATAAGGCGGAAGTGGACGCCAAGTCAAGGTCATGTACCAACTTTTCAGATCGCGTCTAAAATTTAATACGGTATAAGTCAGCCCTTTCTTTACCAGATCATACCCGGAATTAAAACCCATGGACCAGCCGGGTGAAAATTGAATATGACCGTTGAAATTAATCGTATGAGGCGAAATGGGTTTAAACAGAGGATTTCTCGGAAAATATTTTTTATTGGTATAAGTAAAATTATAGGAAATATTCAATCGCCATTTTACCGGATTTCGATAAGCCATGTCTTCTTCGGCCGGTTTGCGGTTTTGATTTTGGCCGATAAAATCGGAAGATTCTTCTTTGTTGTCATCCCATCCCAACCATTTACGCAATTTGACATCATCCAATGAAAATGAAGTACTCAAACGAATATTTTTCAAACGAATGAGTCCCTGTCCCGCTTGGTAAGCCCACGTATCAAGGGTTTTCCCCATCGTATCAACCGCATAAGGATCCCACAACCCGGTAATGCGGACCGGTAATCCCTTTACCGGTTCGATGCTTCCGCTCATATTGATTAGTCCTAATTTCAAGGAATCGGCCTTGAAATTATAGAAGGTAGAGAGATTGAGGTTTTTAATCAAAGCGATTTTCTTATCTTTTCCTTCTTTATCTTTTATTTTTGCTTCAAAAGTATTGGAAAGCGTCAAATTTAACATACTGGAGGGCGTCAATCCCGGCTGACCGTACATACCGCCTTGAAAATAGGTATATTCCCTTAAATCGTTCGGGTCGTTGGATGCCTGATAATATCTGATATATTTATCGGCGGAAGGCGTAAAGTTATAAGTCACCGAAGGCCGAATCGTATGGCGGATGGCTTTGAGTTTAGCGTTGCCGAATTTAAAAATACCGTATATGGCCGTATTCATTCCGACGCGCCAATTCCAATCGGTAAAGGAAACGGGTTTCTTTACCAAAGAATCCATTACGGCTCCGTTGCCGTTATTCGCCGCCGGATCCCAATATTTGTAGGTATATTGCCCGTAAGTAACCTGGCGAATAGAAGCGGAGGTGTTAAAATTAAAATATTTAAACAATTTAAAATTGGTGGAAAGCGGAATTTTTTGAGATAATCCCCATTGGGAAGAATCCCACATTTCTTTTTTCAAGAAATACCGGTCGTAGGTGGAAATACGATTGGACGCATTAAAAGTATAATCGAAAAAGAGCCGGTGCAGTATATTTTTCTTTATACCCGATTTTGGCGCAAACGGATATAAACGATCGAGTTTGAAATAAAACTGAGGCAAATTCATATTCATCCTTTCCGTATTGACATTTTGATTGTGAGTAACGGATAAACTCATACCGGCCGGAATCACATGTAATCGCTTGGACAAATTTATCGAAGAATTAAAAGTATTGTTTAAAACATGCGGAATATTTTGTTGGTTGAACGATGTACGGAAATACTTGCTACTTCCGATATTGACATTAGCCGAAAAATTAAAATGAGGATTCGATTTGGGGTCCTTGTTATGCGTCCAAGTCAAATTCCAAATATTTCGCCGGACATAATCGGGAGCACCCGGTTCGCCCAAAATAATTTTCTCGTTCTTGAAACTTAAGCGTCCTTGGTAAGCATATTTTTTTACATAATTGCTATGCAAGCTTATTCCGAAACTTCCGTTGGTATAGACATCACCCAAAACCGCTAAATCGGCATATTTGGAGAGGACCAAATAAAACCCGGCATTTTGAATACCGAAACCCCTTTCGCTTTCGTTCCATGTAGGAATGATAAAACCCGAAGTTCTTTTATCCAATAAAGGAAAATAACCGAAAGGCAACATTAATGGCGTGGGAATATCTTCGATATACATCACACTGGTGCCCACTACAATTTTTTTTCCGGGAACAATTTTTCCTCGCTTGGCCAATATATAATATTCGGGGTCGTTGATATCTTCGGCCGTGGTAATTTTCAAATCCTTAAAAAAATTCACACTATCGTTGACTTTCTTTGTAATCCCGCTGATAAGTGAGATATCTCCGTCACGTGTATAGGTATTCCATACCAATGCCTTTTTGGTTTCGAAATTAAAACGAATGGAATCATTTTCCGTTTCGGTTTTGCCTTGTTTAAATTTCGGCCGTTGTGTTAATTTACCCGTCGAATCGGGTATTCGCCCCGCATAGACTTCTTTCTTGGCATAATCCACTACTATAATTCCCGATTCCAATTCAATATCACCGTATTTTATCCGCGCCTGATCATAGAGGACAATCCGCTTGTTTTTGCGGTCGATCAATTGATAGCGATTCGCCGATTTGAATAATTCGTGTTCCAACGCCCCCTTTTCATTTTTTAAACTATCCTTCGTTTTTTGGCCTGCTTTTTGAACTGTTGCCGTAGAATCCTTTTGCTTGTTATGCATGCGGAGCGAGTCGAGGCGTTGATTTTTACCGGCGTCAATTTGAGCAAATACCGGTAAAAACATAAGGAAGGCAAGCAAAAAGATTCCGGTTTTAAAATGCAAAATTAAAATATTATCTTTGTTTAAACTTATCACTGTGATGCCAAAATTACGTAAAAATATTGTTTCGGTTTTATTATTTTCCGTCGGGTTGACTCTATTTTTTCTTCCGCACAAAATTTATGCCCAAAAGTCCGATAAATTCACTGTGGTTATCGATCCGGGGCATGGTGGCAAGGATTCGGGCACAAAAGGAACCGGAAAAACCAAGATTTACGAAAAAGACGTGGTGTTATCGGTAGGAAAAAAAGTAGCCGAAAATCTACGTAAACATAAAGATATTAATGTCATCATGACCCGCGATTCGGATAAATTTCTCGAACTACACCAACGGGCGAGAATCGCCAATAAAAACAAAGCGGATGTATTTGTATCCATCCATTGCAATGCGTCGAAGAACCCTAAAGCCAAAGGTTCCGAAACTTATGTATTGGGTATTCACCGAAATAAAGACAATCTGGAAGTAGCCAAAAGAGAAAATGCGGTAATTCTGCTGGAAGACGATTATCAGTTACATTACGAAGGTTTCGACCCCAATGCCCCTGAAACTTTCATCGGATTGGAATTGTTGCAAGAAGAATTCTTGGAACAAAGCATTCTTTTGGCTTCCATGATGCAACGTGAATTCGAAAAACGCATTCCCACCAAAAACCGGAGCGTTCAGCAAGCCGGTTTTGCCGTGCTCCGCCTGACCTACATGCCAAGCGTGTTGACGGAAATTGGTTTTCTGTCCAATCCGGCCGAAGAAAAATTCCTGCACTCGGAGTCCGGTCAAAATAAAGTGGCGCAAGCCATTTCCAAAGCCATTTTGGATTACAAAAAAATCTTTGAAGAAAACACGGTGCGCCCCACCGAAATAAATAATTCGACGAGTTCTACGGGCACCACGGCGAGTGAAATTAACAAACCGGAGCCAAAACCAGAAACCCATACCGCTGAAAACAAGGCCTTCTTTAGCGTACAAATCAAATCCAGCACCAAAGATATTCCGGCTACACCGGAAAATTTTCACGGACTTTCACCGCTTTTCAAGAAAAAAATAGACGGTATTTATAAATATTTTTACGGCAAAACGCCAAATCTCGATGAAGCCAAAAGACTCCTTCGAATTGCCAGAAAAAGCGGATATCACGACGCCTTTGTTGTGGGATTTATTAACGGCAAACGGGTTAGTGTCAAGGAATTGTTATCACATCAAAAAAACAATTAATCCCGGCAATCACCTTCCGCTATATAATTTTATCTGTTTCCTTAAAACTCAACCGGAATAAAATAGGAAATTATTTCTATTAAAATTCCATTGACAAAATGAATGTCGAAGATGCAGATTTATGGACCTAGATAAAAAAATCATTCCGCTCATGTAAATAAATCCATTTTAAACAAAAATTAATGTAAATTTGTAAAATTCACGAATCCCATCGACCTATGAGTTTTTCAGAAAAAATCAGCCAATTTTCTTTTATAAAAAAAACAGGAGCCATTATAAGTTTTATCGTGGCTTTTATTACTTATGCCCTAACCGCCGAACCTACCGTAAGTTTTTGGGACGCAGGCGAATATATTTCCACCTCGGCCAAATTGCAAGTGGGACACCCGCCCGGGGCACCGCTCTATCAAATGTTAGGCGCCGTAATTGCGGGCTTTGCCCCTTCGGCGGATAAAGTGGCTTATTTTATCAATCTACTTTCGGGGCTGACAAGTGCATTGGCCGTGATGTTATTATTTTTGACCATCGTCGAATTACTCACTTACAACGATAAAGAAACGGAATATCCTTCTCACAAATCCATCGCTTTGTTTTTTAGCGGTTTGGTCGGGGCCTTGGCCTTGGCTTTTTCCGATACTTTTTGGTTTTCGGCCGTGGAAGCCGAAGTATATGCACCGGCCACTTTTCTTTCGGCCTTAATGTTTTGGCTGGGCATCAAATGGTCTAAAAATTTCGAAAATCCCAGGGCGGACAAATGGCTTGTTTTAATTGCCTTTATTTTGGGATTATCCTTCGGGGTCCACTTTTTGGCCTTGCTGACCATACCCGCCATCGGTATGCTTTATTTTTTTAAAAAATATCCTCATCCTTCCCGCAAACAATTCATCATTGCCAATATAGTGGTGGTATTAATACTGGTCGTGATTTTTAAAATATTAATGCCTTCCGTCTTAAAATACTTCTCGGCATTGGAAATATTTTTTGTCAATCAAATCGGATTGCCTTTTCATACGGGCACCTTTATCGCCGCTTTGATTTTGGCTTTCGTATTCTACAAACTCCTTAAAAAATCCAAGGAAGAAAACCGCCCGCTTTTGGAGCGTATCACTTTGATTTTCTTATTTTTACTTATCGGATTTTCATCTTGGATTATGTTGCCCATTCGTGCCAACGCCGGCACACCCATTAATGAAAACAATCCCGCAAGTGCCCGCGAATTACTGGCTTATTACAACCGGGAGCAATACGGAGAAACCTATCTTTTTTACGGCCCGTATTACACGGCTTACTTCGTCGGGCTGGACGAACAGGAACCCTATGTGGACGATAAGCCCAAATACGAACAGGATACGGTGGCAAAAAAATATGTAATTGTTAATAACTACAAGAAAGCCAAACAAAATCTTACTCGCAAACACAAAGGCATATTGCCACGTATGTGGGACCCCGGAAGTGCGCGAAACTATGAAAAAATCATGGGCCGGCGACCGGGAAGCAAGAAAAAACCCACCCTTATCGAAAACCTGGTTTTCTTCTGGAAATACCAACTCGGCTATATGTATTGGCGCTATTTCCTTTGGAATTGGGTCGGACGCCAGGACGATATTCAAGGTCACCTGGACAATCACGGCAATTGGATTAGCGGCATAAAATTTATAGACAAAATCATTACCGGACCGCAAGATAATTTGCCTTCCGATATGAAAAACAACCCTGCCAGAAACACTTATTTCTTTCTTCCCCTGCTATTAGGTTTAATGGGATTGTTGTTTCATTATAAAAACGATCAACAACGTTTTTATGCCGTGTTCCTGCTCTTTATTTTTACGGGAATCGGTGTTTTGTTCTATACCAATGTAAAACCCTTCGAACCGCGTGAACGCGATTATGCGGTAGTGGTTTCCTTCTATGCTTTTGCCATTTGGATCGGCATGGGAGTATTTGCAATTTATGATTATTTAAAAGATAAATTCAAACCGCTTCCCGTCTCCATTGCCACGGGATTAATTTCATTAATTGCCGTGCCTGGATTGTTGGCCAAAGAAAATTGGTTCGATCATGACCGGAGCAAAAAATATTCGGCGCTCAATTCCGCCAAAGCATACCTCGAATCGGTTCAAAAAAACGGAATTCTTTACACCATCGGCGATAATGATACATTTCCGCTTTGGTATGCCCAAGAAATTGAAGGAATAAGAACGGACGTAAAAACCATCAATACTTCCTTGCTCAATACCGACTGGTATATCGACCAAATGAAGAAAAAAACCTATGATGCCGAAGGCGCACCGATTCAAATGCCTCATAAAAAATATGTTTATGGCACAAGAGAAATTTTGATTTATCAACCCATCGGTCCGGATACTTTGGATTTGAAAACCTTTATGAAAATCGTACTGAGTGACAAAGAAATTCAGAAAGGCCGGCTGGGCTCTTACTTTATTAATCCGGATAACAATCAAAAAATTTATGTTTATCCTTCGCGATACATCCGCGTACCGGTCAATAAGGAAAATGTATTGAAATACGGTATCGTCTCCCCCAAAGATTCGGCCAAAATCGTCGATGAACTTATTTTGGATTTGAAAGGTGACGATATTTACAAAGCCCAATTGGCCATGCTTGATATATTGAACAATTCCGATTGGAAACGCCCGATTTATTTTAGCGGGGGCAGTTTCAAGGATTCGGATTATATCTGGGCCAAAAAATATCTTCAATTAGACGGCATGGCTTATAAATTGGTTCCGATAGAAACACCGTTCAAAGGAGCCGAACTGGGACGTATCGATACGGATGTGATGTATGAGCGTGTAAAAAAAATAGACTGGAAAAACAGTAATGCAGATATTTACCTTGATCCCGAATCACGCCGTGGAGCCATTTTGTACCGGATGAACTTATTCCGGCTTGCCAAAGCATTGGCCGATGAAAATAAAAAAGATAAAGCACTCGAAATCGTTGACTTGGTGTTTGAAAAATTACCATTGGACAAATACGGCTATTATTATACTGCATGGGACGGGATGGAACTTTATTACAGATTGGGTCAAAAAGAAAAAGCAAGAGAAATTGCCCGTAAAATCGTTAATCACTACTTGGAATTCATTAATTATTACGCTTCGATGGACGAACCGGAAGTGATGAATCATTTGGATGATTTGGAAGATAAACTATATAAACTCAATGCCACGGTTAATATTATTAAACAATATGACCCGGAATTGTATAAAGAAATAAAGGAACAAACCGACAAAGCCCTAAAACCTTTCCTTAATGAACAATAACCAAGGGAAACGGGTTTTTCTACTCGACGCCTACGCTTTGATTTATCGTGGGTATTATGCATTTATTCGCAACCCGCGTATCAATTCCAAAGGGCAAAACACATCGGCCGTTTTCGGTTTTGTCAATACCTTGCTCGATATCATCCGGCGCGAAAAACCCGAATTGTTGGCCGTGGTATTCGACAAAGGCGGTTCGGAAATTCGCGAACAACTCTACGAGAGCTACAAAGCCAACCGCTTGGAACAACCCGAAGCCATTGAATTGGCCGTGCCTTACATCAAAAAAATTTTGGAAGCCATGCACATTCCCGTGCTGGAAAAAGAAGGTTGGGAAGCCGACGACTTAATCGGCACCCTGGCCAAGCAAGCTTCCGAAAAGGGCTACGAAGTTTTTGTGGTTACATCCGATAAGGATTTCGGGCAAATTGTCAGTGATAAGATTAAAATCTACCGGCCTTCGAGCAAAGGCGGCGGTTATGAAATTTGGGATACGGAAAAAGTGAAGGAGAAATTCGGGGTGGAACATCCGCGACAAGTTATTGACTTTTTGGCCATGACGGGCGACAGCGTGGACAACGTGCCGGGCATTCCGGGCGTAGGCGAAAAAACCGCCAAAAAATTTATCGCCGAATTCGGAAGTTTGGAAAATCTCTATGCCAATACCGGTAAACTCAAAGGCAAACTCAAAGAAAAGGTGGAAAACGCCAAGGATTTGGCTTTCATGTCCAAGGATTTGGTCACCATCCGCACCGATGCGCCGGTGGAATTTCACGAAGAAAATTTCCGCATGGACCAACCCGATGCCGGAGCCGTATTGGAAATATTCAAGGAATTGGAATTTCGCCGTTTGGGCGAACAGTTCAAGGAATTGTTCGGCATGGCGCCCAAAGAAAGCGTGCAACCCGGCATGCAATATTCCCTTTTTGACGATGCGGATTTCGGTCCGTCGCCGGCCGCACAGGAAACCGACGAAATGCGGCAAGCATATTTGGTTCAAGATTCGGGCACGCCCAAGGCCATGGAAAAACTCAAGTCCAAAATTCTTCAAAACGGGCGTTTTTCCTTTGATTTTTATCCCCACAATTTCGATTTCGACCAAGACATCCAAGCCATAAGTTTTGCCGTGTCGCCCGGAATTGTGCATCATATTCCCGTGGAAAAAGGGCGCACCAAGGAAATGATTGCCGTTTTTGAAGAAATATGGCAAAATCCCGACCTTGAAATGCAAGGGCACGACCTGAAAGAATGGATGAAATTTTTGTTGGCTCAAGGCATCCGTCCCCGGGTCAAACTCCGCGACACCCTGATTATGCACTACCTGATCAATCCCGACATGCGGCACGACATCCGGCTGTTGGCCAAAAGTTATTTGAACACGGACATTCCGCAACCGGAAAAAAAGGAAATTCCCACCGCAGAAAAAATCAAAAAAATCACCGCCGCAAAAACCTACGCCATACATCAATTGGTCCCCGGTTTCCGGGAAAAACTCAAAGACGTCAAAGCCGAAAAATTGTTTGACGAAATAGAAATGCCATTGGTCAAAGTATTGGCCGAAATGGAATTGAACGGCATCGGCTTGGACACGGCGGCCTTGCAGAAATTATCGGCCGAAATCGAAAAAGATTTGAAACAACTCGAAGAAAAAATCTATGCCATAGCCGGCGAACGTTTCAATTTGGCTTCGCCCAAACAACTCGGCGTGATTTTGTTTGAAAAATTAAAAATCGATACCAAACCCAAAAAGACCAAAACCGGGCAATATTCCACTTCGGAAGATGTGCTCTCAAAATACAAATCCAAGCACGAAATCGTTCGTTATATTTTGGAATGGCGCCAGTTGCAAAAACTAAAAAACACTTATGTGGATGCCTTGCCCAAGCAAATCCATCCGAAAACCGGAAAAATTCACACGCATTTCAACCAAGCCGTGACGGCCACGGGACGCTTGAGTTCCACCGACCCCAATTTGCAAAACATTCCCATCCGTACGCCGCGGGGCAAACAAATACGGGCGGCCTTCGTGGCTTCATCTCCCCAAAACAAAATCATTTCCGCCGACTATTCTCAAATCGAATTGCGCTTGGTGGCCCACTTGAGCGGCGATGAAAACATGCTGGAAGCATTCCGCAAAGGCGAAGATATCCACCGCGCTACGGCGGCCAAGGTTTTCGGCGTGCCCTTGGACAAAGTCACACCCGACCAGCGGGCCAAAGCCAAAGCCGTGAATTTCGGCATCATCTACGGCGTATCGGCCCATGGGCTGAGCCAACAAACCGGACTTTCGCGCACGGAAGCCAAACAATTGATCGACGCTTATTTCCAGACTTATCCGCGATTGAAAGAATTCATTCAAGAACTCATCGAAAAGGCCCGGGAAAAAGGATATGTGGAAACCATCATGGGACGCCGGCGCTACTTGCCCGACATTCATTCGCGCAATGCGGTGGTACGCGGGGCGGCCGAACGGATTGCCATCAATGCGCCCATTCAAGGAAGCGCGGCCGACATCATCAAAAAAGCCATGGTTCAGGTGGACCGCCGGCTGAAGGAAGAAAAAATGGCTGTGCCCATGCTCTTGCAAGTCCACGACGAATTGGTATTTGAAGCCCCGGAAAAAGATGTAGAAAAAGCCGAACAAATCATCCGGTCCGAAATGGAAAACGCCGTGCAATTGAGCATTCCCTTGGTGGTGGACATCCACCACGGCGACAATTGGTTGGAAGCGCATTGAGAGAGAAATCTCTCCCTATTTGAATACAAAATGTTAAATTGCCTCGACTTTAAGGCAACTTTTTATTTTTTTTCTTCAACTTCATAAAGAAATTCCCGAATGGCTTGCAAATCTTTTTCCGGATTATCTTGCATTGTCATATGAGCGGCATCAGGTATGATTGCCAGCCGGGCGTTCGGGACCAATCCGGCATAATAGGCCGTGGTCTCCGGACGGGCTTCGTCATATTGTCCGCATATAAAAAGGACCGGCACTTTTATACGAGGTAATTTTTTAGTGGCATCATAATATTGCATAGTACCCGTAAAAGTAAATTCGCTGGGGCCATTCATATATGTATAGACCTCGTGGCCCAAATAGGCAAAAGTACTATCAATATCGGCCGACCATGGTTGCTTGCGGGCTACATGTTTTTTATAATATACCATCATGGCTTGTTGGTAAGCCGGTGCATCGAATTTTTTTAATCTTTCATAGTGATAAATAATACGTTGCAAAGAATCGGGCAATTGAGACAGCAATAACCGGGCATCACGAATCCACAATTTACCGCTAAGGGCGGGACTGGCCAAAATGATGCCTTGAATACCTTCGGGATGAGCAAAATAATATTCCACTGCCAGAATGGTGCCCCATGATTGGCCGTATAGGTAGAATTTTTTCAAGCCCAAAGCATGTTTCACCCTTTCCACTTCATCCACATAAAAGGCAATATTCATTTGAGTGGTATCCATTTGACGGGTGGAACGACCACATCCCAATTGGTCGAAAAAAATAAGAGAACGATCGGCGGCTAAGGATTCCAAAGGACGCAAATAATAAGACGTAGCACCCGGTCCTCCATGTAACATTAAAATAGGCGGCTTGGATCCTTTTCCTACTATTTTGTACCAAACTTTCCCGCCGGGCACATTAATATAACCTTCACGTGGAGACAAATCATGCAAGGTATGGCATTGAATTAATCCAATGTATAGTAAAATAAAAATGCTAATACGCTTTAATAAATTCATTAATGTTTTTTTTATATAAAACATAAAAAATTAATTTGATTTTTTTTATAAAGATAAATAAAAAAAACCGTATTTTCTTTTACAATCATTTGATTTTCAATTAACTTTTGAAATATGTGTTTACCTTATCAATATACCTTAATAAAATACCGGGACTTCCCGAATGAAATCCCGGTATCTAAACAGAGTACTATGATAAAAGAATTATTCTCCCAAACGATTTTCCAATCTTCTTAATCGTTCTTCCAATTCTTCAATTTTAGCATTTTGTCGCTGAATTTTTTCTTCTTGCTCCTGCAATGCCTTTACCAGCACGGGCACAAATTCGGCATAGCGCAGGCCGTAAATATCATTGGAATTTTTAGGCCTATCCACTGCGTGGAAATCGAAATGCAAACTCTTGGCCGCTTCTTCCACTTCTTGCGCAATAAAACCGATTTGCCATTCGGCGCCCTTGGCGGCTTCGGACTGTTTGCTGCGCAAACTGTCGGGAATTTGGTTCCACTTGGCCAAGGCATTCATATCCAACCGGTAGGTAACGGGGCGCAATTTTTTTATCAAGGCCATGCCCGGCACGTTTTCGTTCACATCGGTCTTGAAACGTCCGTCCGACACATTTGTCCAATTGGCATATCCACCGATGCTGGTAACATCGATATTTCCTATACGTGCCTGGTAGGAAGCATGGACACGTGTGAGATAGCCGAGGGCAATGGAGTTATGAAAATCGGTTTCCAGGGGAAAGGCGCTGAATCCTACGGCAACATTATGATATCCGGAAATATTATCGCCCATGGCCAATCCTCCCAAGGCCACATTGCCGTAACCGGTGGTATTTTCGTGCAATGCCCTGAAGCCTAAAACCGAATTGGTTGATCCGGACGTATTATTTACGGCAGCTTCGTAGCCTAAGACCGAATTCATGTCGCCATCGCCGTAGCTTTTTAAAGCATGCGCACCTACCACCGTATTATTGTCTCCTTTATTATCCTCCATGGTGCCCTTTCCGATGGCCACATTATTCGATCCGTTATTGGACATGAGTGTAAATGCTCCAACGGCCACGTTATAATCGGCCGAATCCGCCAAAAACATGGCGCCGTAACCTATAACGGTATTTGACGAACCTTTTTGGATTTTTTTCATTGCTGACGTCCCTATAGCCGTGTTTCCTTCGCCGGTAGTTATCTCTAAGAGGGCACGATTACCTACGGCCACATTCTGCCTATAATATTGCATGTTCTTTAAGGCGCTGTGTCCTATGGCCACATTATCATGTCCTCCTTGCAAAGACAACAAAGCGCCCTGACCGATGGCCAAGTTATATTTGCCACGGTAGGAGTGATACAAAGCGGAATCACCAATGGCTATCGAAACGCTTTTGGTTGTATTGTCGTGCAATGCACCGTAGCCGATAGCCACATTGGAATTACCGGTGGAATTGTTCATCAGCGCATATTTTCCAATGGCAATGTTATAATTACCCTCTGTATTAGAATATAAAGACATATGCCCTGTGGCAATGTTATTGGAACCCGTGGTATTGTTTTTCATGGCGTAGGCACCCGATGCAATATTACTCGAACCTGTGGTGTTGGCATATAATGCCTGAATGCCCAATGCCGTATTCAATTCACCGCTAGTATTGTTATGAAGAGTAGAAGAGCCCAATGCCGTATTGTAATTAGCGGTATTATGAAATAACGCCGCATTTCCTACCGCTGTATTTTGATAACCCGTATGATTAAGTTGGAGTGCTTGCGCACCTATGGCTATATTATTATCTCCATCCGTATTGTAACGTAAGGCATTATAGCCCATCGCCACATTGTACGAACCGGTAGTATTTTCGTTCAACGCATAATAACCAATGCCGGCATTTTTATTGTTGGAAAAATCATTGTTTACGCCGGCATATTTGCCCACAAAGACGGAGCTGGATCCGGAAACGGCATCATCCAAATCATTCAATTCTTGCGCGCCGCCTCCGTTTTCGGCATACTTGGCATAAGGAACGGTTTTGAAATCCTGCATACCCATATCATGATAGGTATTCCCGCCATCGGTACTGAGAAAAACCTTATAACTATGAGATTGCGACCAATCCAAATCCGTAAATTGTCCCTGGGTGGCCGTGCCTTCACCCAGCGTAACGTGAAATATACCGTTGGCATCGGTGGTGGTCTCGTGGTGTTCGCTGTAAATAAGGCTTCCATTTTCGTAGAATTCCACGTTGAGTTTCACCGGCTGATTGGCCAGAATTTGACCGTTTTCGCTCACCAGACCTTTGTAATTAAATCCGGTAGTTTGTGCCTTTACCCAAAAAGACACAAAAAGAATGAGTAAGATTGTAAGTTTTTTCATGACTTAATGTTTTTATTAGATGTTTATTTAAATGTTTCTATTAGATTTTTAATTATTGTCCTATATATCGGAATAGCATTGATTCGCCAATTACCAACCCGAAGTTGTTTCCTTTAAAATCAACCTTATAAACCCCTTCATCTTGAGATTGTGAAACTTCATATACCGGATACCAATTATTTCCGTTATCCATTGTATAATAAAGGGCGGGCAAATATTGCGAAGTATAGGTGACAGCATATACACGACCATTCTCTGCAATAGCAATATCATTTAAAGCGCCGGTAAAGAATGATAATTTATGCGCCAAGGCCTTGATGTTCCATGTGTGGCCTCCATCCGTTGATACAGCTGCAAATCCTTCTAAAAAATCCCTTGTGTCGCCCCCACAGAGCCAAACCAAGTTACCTGAAATATCTCCATTATTCACTATATAATTATTCCTTCCTCCATTCCAAGCTTCAGGAGGCGCAATTTCAGCATTATTCCATGTTTGTCCTCCGTCATGACTTATCCACACGTATTGCATATTGTTTTGGTAATGTTCCATATTGCTGATTAATGCATCCCTGCCGTGAAATCGCAATGAAAAAGTCCCGTAATTGATCTGTTCATTCACAATAAGGGTGGATTGCAAAACATTATTTTGGGCTAACCCCATGCGATAAATATATACCGGATCATCTCCGAGATCATAAGGGGTGGTGACAAAATATTCGTTGGATGAGGTACCGAAAGCCACATCGTAAGCATGGTTGAATAAGTTAATGCCACTTGAAGGGTCGGTCACCAATATATATGACCTACCGCCATTAAAAGTTTTGTACACTTTGTCCGTATTGGAAATAGCCACACCGATTTGATTATTATAAAAGGCAATGCGCTTGAGATTCAAATGATTATTGACCATTTGCCACGTAGCACCCCGGTCATCGGTACGAAGCAGAAAATAAGAACTTCCCCAATAACCGCATATCCAGCCGGTATGCTCGTCGAGCAAATACATATCCCGTATGTAATAATTACTTTCTCCCAGAATAGGTGATAAATCAATTTTTTCCCATCGAGCCGGTACCACATTAATTCTTATTTCGTCACGCGCTACAATCCGGTTATCTAGAATAATTTCGGCTTTGAGGGTATGCGAACCCGGATTGATACCGCTTACATTCCACAGAAAACCGAAATTATTACGAAATAATGCTATATCTTCGTTATCCATCGGTGTAGTTTGTATTTCGGTTCCGTCTAAAAAGAATTTCACTTGGGCTTCACCCAAACCGCCCAATTCTTCATCGGGTTCTACGGTAAGGGCTATGGTATTGCCCAAAGGCACCTCATAACCATCCAAGGGATTACTAATATGCAAATCATAAGAAATATCCTCACCTCCAGTACCCGGTCCTATGCAAGATACCGGTATAAATACGAGCCATATTATCAAGGTAATAATATTAATTCTGTCTTTCATTTCTATTCGACTTTCTGAATTTTATACGTGACAAAACGCTTACTGAGCCGGTCCACTATGCTTAGTAAATACACTCCGGTTTTGTATTTCTTCATATAAATGCTCAAAGAATTGTTATCGGAAATGCTTCGAAAAATCTCCTTTCCCGTCAAATCATGTAAGTACACTTCATAAATATGATCGTCGGGTAAATCCACATGTAAATTTTCACTCACGGGATTTGGGAAAATACGAACACCTGTCAGTGAAGTGTAGTCTTCGACTTCCAGCATTTGGGAAATATCGGGCCCGATAAAACCTTCGGAAAGATGAATATTGGCCGCGTCATTTTCGGCATTGAATATTTCACCGCCTGCATGGGTTAATTGAATTTGTGCCGCTATTAGAGTAACTTCTCCCATAGGGGATAAGGATATTTTCACCAGTTCGGGTTGCGAAAAAGCCGATGTATAAACCATAACGGCTAATAAAATTCCCAGTGTTTTTTTCATTTTTGTTATATTTATTATTTTCCGTTCATTTGTTTATATGCATGATATGCCTGCTTGATATATTCTTCGGGCATATCCGGACTATCTTTCAATATTTCCGCCTTAAATTCCTTGTAATTCAACACTTTACCGTCTGTGGCTTGGAGCATATCTTTCTTGAAATCCTCTCCTCCGATGGCGCCGAACATGGGATTGTCGGTGATCGGATAATCAGGTAAACGAAAATATTTCTCAGGAACTTTACCGCCGAATTCGGCTTTAACCGCTTCGCTTACATATTTAATTCCACCAATATTGGTTGCCGATTTTAAAGGCACACCTTTATACATCCAGATCTTCACGCCATTCATATCCCACACATCACACGGATAACCCAAAATCTTTTCGGTACCGGTTTTTTTTGCACCCATGGACTTCATCATTTCTTCTACACTACCGGCCACATCTCCCTTGGCAAAACTTTTGAAAAAACCCATGGCCGGATCTTGCATTTTGTAGATTTTCTTGGCTTTAAAATCCACCGAATAGGATACACCATTGTCCAATTTGCTCATTTTATGAGTTTTATCTTTCTGAACCTGATTTTGTCCGAACATTTTAATTGCCGTGGTTTGTTCAAATTGTTCTTCTTGTAATTCGACGGCGCCCCAATCTTTGAAATAAAGTTTCGAGACTCCATGACCACTAACCCTTCCTACACCCATATTTCCGTTAATATCTATTTTATATTCCACCACTCCGGAAGGGACTTGATAACGTTTCAACCGAACTTCTTTTTTGGAGCCGGAAGCAGAGGAACCGGCTTCGGAGTCGGCAGTAGCAGTCGCACTGTTATTTTCATTTTGGCAAGAAAAAAACAATGCCGTTGTCAGTAATAAAAAAATTGTTTTTCTCATAATAATTATGATTTAATTGTTTTTTCGTGTGGATTCCCATACTTTTCTCAACTCGTCTTCTTTTATATTCGGATCAAGCATTAAAAATGCTTTCCGAAATGTAGGATAATCATATTTCTCTGGATGGGAAGCAATGTCGATGGCCTTCATTTGATTCATCTCATCGGGATTTTCTTCAGGCACCTTGACCGAGCGCCCATCCGATTGGTGCAGACGATTGTAACTCCGGGCTATTTGACTATCGGTAAAACCGGGATTCATTTCCCGTACATACGCGGCATATTCCCCATAAGACATTTGCTTAATTCTTCCTAATTGTTCATTCAGCGCTTGCATGCCCCGGGTGGTATCACGGCGATATTGTTCTTCTAATCGAAGTAATTGTTGCCTGATTTCCAGTTTTTTATCCTCCGATAACAAACCACCTCCGTCACCGCGGATATAGGCATCCACTATGCGGAATGCATTATCGCGATCTTTCTTTGAAAGGGAGGGATTTACACAATTAATATAGTCATTAAATTTGGCCCTTCGTACCGGCTCGGGCCCCAAACGGCCGTCATATTCGGCATAAAAAGCCCGTAAGGTCCGGTCGGCACAAGCCAATTGTTCGTCGGTGTAGCCACCTGAAGATTGTGCTTGTATATAAAAAGGAAACAACACAATCATCAAAAGAAAGGAATTAAAAAGATTTTTTTTCATCATTTTAAGGTTTTACGGTTTCCCAATAGGAAAATTCACGTATGTAATATACTTCGTCATTGCGGTCACCCGGATATTGAACCATGACCCGGGCATAAACGCCGGGACGGTCGTTAATCATCCAATACCGGAATTTTTTATCACCATCAACTCCTTCGATCAACGTGCATTGAAAAGCAAAATCGGGTGTTTCGTAGAGTGTATCGGTTGAAACTATTCTAAACCGGTCGGGACGATCCATGGGAAAGAACGGGTTATGACTTTCCGCAACGAATCCTTTGCATTTTTCGGCAATTTGAGGGCGCTCACCATGTGATTTAATCAAATGTTGCGAAATGCAGAAAGTCCTGTTGCGTCGGTTTATTTTATGCCGGTCCATTTCATTTACGATATGGAAACGTTCTAATAAATCGATATAGGTGCGGCGTTGAAAATAATAAACCACTGACGTATCGTAATCATTCCATGCAATACCATTCCAAGGCAAACGACTTTCGTCTTCATCGGCAGGTAGATCCTCATAGGTAAATTGCAAAGCAGGTGGCGGTGCCGTTTCATCATCCTTAATCAGGTCATAATCACGTCCGTCACGATTAAAAGTCATATCTTGCTCATTCTCGCGTTCTACTTTATAAACACCGGTAAAATAGCCCGCAGGATTTTGAATAATAATTTTCTTTTCTTCAGGCAAATAAATGCCCGAAGCCACACTCATTTCCGTTCCGTAATCGGTCAGAACAAACTCCGTAATGGTAGCGGAATCACTAATTTTAAGGTAAACCTCGGGATCATCATAGTATATCCATACGCCGGCCAAAGGACGCAACAAAAAATCATCCGTCCAACGGCGAAACTCCATGCGCATACCGTCCAATTCCAGGCGCATGCGGTCATGGCCTTGCCATTCCACTCGTCCTTTCCCGTTAAATGTAGGATCCGCTTTTGATTGTAAAGTGAATTTATTGTTGCGGCAAGTCCATGTGGCTAATTCAAAACCGCCGAATAACATTTTTCCATCATCCGTAAATTCCACTTGCCGGTAAGGACTCTGTTTTTGTCCGTTTTGTGAGAAGGAAACCCATAACCATTTTCCGGGAATTTTTTGAGAAAATCCATCCGGCACAAATAGCATGATCAATAATAGGATCCACCAAATTTTATTCTTATTTAACATGATAAAATTTTTAATGATTTAGTTAACTGAACGATTAGAATTTGACAAACTCCACGCGGCGGTTATTGGCTTTTCCTTCCGGCGTACTATTGTTATCTATGGGTTTGCTTTCACCCCAACCTTTGTATTTGAGCCGTGAAGGATCAATACCCATGGCGATGAGTTTGTCCATAACCACTTTGGCGCGGCGTTCGGATAATTTCTGATTAAAATCGGCATCTCCGTCGCTGTCGGTATGACCTTCCACGCTGAATCGCAGTTCGGGGTTGTCTTTCATTAATTTAAAAATGCGATTGATGGGCCCCATGCTTTCGGGTTTCAGGGTGGCTTTGTTCACGTCGAACTTAATGCCGTTGACGATGATTTTGCCGTCAGTCATGACTCGATCATAGTATTTCACGCCACCTTTGGCAATGCGTACGTTTTTGAAATAAAAGGGTTGTCCCTCACCTAAATCCGCCCAGTATGCTTGCAAGGTTACTCCCAAAGGATTACCCGGATAATGTGGAATATTAATTACCCGCGTTTCGTCCATATATACCTTCAATTTGCCCCGGGTATAGGCAATGGCCACATGGATCCAACGGGCATCATTACGATTGGAATAATTGATGTAATCCAAGTTGGACGAAATATCCGTCAAATGTTCATGTGCCCCCTCCGAACTAATTTCTATTTCCATACCCGCATCATAATCCGGATGACTTCGCTGGTTTTTATCGTCAAAAAGATAAACGGAAATCCGGTTGCCATTGCGCGGTTTATAAAAATCGAATTCAATGGTAAATACTTCGGGCAAATAATCCTTATCGGAATCTTTCAGATAAGGAACTATAGTCGGTTGGCCGGAAATAAACATCATAACTTTTTCTCCGTCCGCTTCGGCTATTTCCACTTGTCCCTTAACCAAATCCCACCGCGACGGAAATTCACCGTTTTCTTCATCCGGAGAGGGACCGTCCTCGAAAATCACCACATCGCCGGGCACAAAATCGTAACGACTCCATTTGAGTTCGGTATGATGTGGTTGTGAAGCGGCAGCGGCCTTATCATCCGCTCCGTTTGATTGGCTCCGTTCATTTTTAGAAGAATTATTATTATTTGTTTTATCATGCGAGCCGGACTCTTTGTCTTCCCTGTTTTTTCCATCTATTGAATCTTCTATTTCATCATACACTTTATCCACTCCTTTATCAATGCGTCTTTCCGCCCTTCTTTCGGCTTCATTTTTAATCTTTTCTTTGGCATGATGTTTTAACCGTTTTAATATTTGTCCTTCTGCGGAGAAATAAATTCCCGGAAGGATGAGAAAAATCAAAATTAAAAATAGTTTTTTCATGGCTGAAGTGTTTTTATGGGTCAAATTTCCGGTATTCATTTTACCTATTTATCATTTTTTAGGGTGATTTTATATCATTCTCAAGGGTGAAATCCTATTTTTTTGTTAATAAAATTTACCAAATCTAATTTTCATAAAATTTAAAAAAATGAAGTAAAATCGGGTTCAGACCAAAAGTATTAAGGGGATTATCGCGAATAAATTTAAATTGTTTTATATCAACATTTTAAATTATTTTCACTACATGTCTCGTTGAAAAAAGAATAATGATGTAAAGTTGTTAATTTTTCTTGATTTTCATTATTATTAATTAATCTTATTCATTTTTATCAGAAAAATAATATCAAAGGATGACAAAAAAGCTTGATTAAAATAAATCCTTTATTAAACGGAAATAAAAAAATTTGATTTAATTTGATTTAGATTTTATAAAACGGTCATCATAAAGAATAATTTATTTCTAGTATAGGATTTATCGCATCGGCTCGCTTTTCTTCTTATAACGCTTTCTATTACTAAAAATTTCGGGTTTGAAATTATCAAAATCATCAAAAGCGATTCGGTCCGAAAATCGGAGAGTAAGCCAAACGTTTAGTGAAGTGGATGCAAAAATAACTACCAGAATCATGATTTGATATTTGACGGCCACCATCGGATCGCTACCACCGAGAATTTGACCGGTCATCATGCCGGGCAATGCAATTAAACCCATTATGGCCGTAGTGGCAATCAAGGGATTGAATGCCCGCTGTAAAGCATAACGAATAAAGGGTTGTAAGGCCTCACTGTGCGTGGCTCCATTGGCCAACTCCCACCTGTAGGTGACCATTTCGTCGTCAATTCTTTTGTAATAGGCATCCAAAGCAATAATGACATTTTTCAAAGAATTTCCTAGCAGCATGCCTGTAATGGGTATAAAATAACGGGCGGTAAGGATATTTTTCAGCCCGATTACCACGCCGAGAAAATAATAATCGATCAATACTATGCTCAAAATGGTAGCCAATAATACGGGAAAGAAAAAAAGTTTAAGCCGCAATCCGGTTCGTTTAATAATCGTGTAAGAAGCCACGATGGTCATCACAACAATCCAAAGTAAATTTATCCATGGATTATCCCATTTAAAAATATATTCCAAATATAATCCCACCAAAAGCAATTGGACGGTCATCCTAAACAATGCCCATAAAGTGGGTTTGACCAATCCGGTTCGGTAGGCATAAAAAATAATCAAAGGCACCAACATCAGGAAATAACCCGAAATCAAATAAAGCCAAGGGATATCGATAACACCTTTGTTCATAATTCGATTATTTTATCCGCTCTTTTTATAAATTCTTCATCATGAGTGGCTGCCAATACGGTAGCTTCGGTTTGCATGAGATAATCCAAAATTTTGACGGCAAGTTCGCGATTAAGTGCCGAAGTAGGTTCGTCCAATAGCATAATCGGTTTATGGAGCAAAACAGCCGATGCCAGCATAATACGTTGTTTTTGTCCGCCCGAAATTTCCTTAATATTCCTGTTTAACAAATCGGTTGAAATTTCGAAGAGATCAAAAATCCGATTTATTTCTTCTTCGCCGGGCATGGTATTCAATTTAAAACCGAAAGGGGCATAAAACATTTCTTTGACCGTCGGAAAAACGGTAAATTGAAGTTCTTGCGGTACAAAAGAAGTGTGTGTTCTGATCCGGCGTACATGTTTCACGTCCAACGGCATTCCGTTTATGATAATTTTGCCTTCGAAATCCGGAACGAATCCCAACAAAACATTAAGCAAAGTGGATTTTCCGCTTCCGCTTTCGCCTTTAATCGCGACTTTTTCGCCTTGTGCTACATTAAAATTCAACCCGTTGTACAAATCGGTATCATTGAAGCGAACATGAAGATTTTTTACTTGAATCATAAATACAAAGTTACTAAAAGAGTTGAAAGTGGCTAGTGGCTAGTTCCTAATGGTTAGTTGCTAGTGGTTAGATGATAGTTTTAAAAGTCGCGATATATTCCGGTTTGATGATTATTGCCCAATTTTTTTCATTTGCACCTTTTCCCGGCACATCATTTGAAATAACTTCGGGCTTGAAAAATACCGGGACGACGGGCCGTAAAAACTTTCATTTGTCGGTAATTTTTAGCAATTTTGCGCAGTTTTAAAATATATGGCATGAAAAGGAACGCTTTGTTTGTTTTATTCCTTTTGTTTTTCGGTTTGGGTTCGGCTCAAAATAACAATGACACACTGATGAAAATCGGTGACGAAACCGTTACTGCAGAAGAATTCGAATATATGTTTACCAAGAATCTCGATTTGGTTCAAGATCCGAAACAAAAAGATATCGACTACTATAAAGAATTGTTTATCAATTACAAATTACAATTAATCGATGCCAAAAAACAAGGGTTTGATAAAAACATCAATTTCAAAAGAGATTTCAGGCACTACCGTAAAGAATTGGCAAAAAAATATCTTTCGGACCCTTCGATCAAAGACCGGCTCGTGCGGGAAGCATACGACCGTATGAAAAAAGACGTAAAGGTTTCGCATATCATGGTCATGGTCCCCGAAGATGCCACGCCCGCCGATACCCTCAAAGCATACAGGAAAATCCATCGCATTTACCGGCAATTAAAAAAAGGTCTTCCCTTTGAAAAAGCCGCATTGAAATACAGTGAAGACCCGTCGGTTGCGCAAAATAAAGGTCATTTGGGATGGATTACCGTATTTCAAACGGTTTATCCCTTTGAAACCATGGCTTACGAAACACCTGTAGGTCACTTCTCGAAACCCTTTCGTACGCGCTACGGTTATCATATTGTAAAAAAAGAAGATGAAAGACCCGCCGTATATAAGGTGCAAGTAGCCCAAATTTTGGTAGCGAAAAAAAATAATCCCGAAGCGGCCAAGCAAAAAATTCATAATATTTACCGCCAATTACAATCCGGAGAAGATAGTTTCGAGAATCTGGCCCGAAAATTTTCGGACGATGTGCGTACGGCCAAAAAAGGTGGCGTGATGGCTCCCTTCGGGTTGCGCGAAAAAATTCCGGCATTCGAAAAGGAAGTATTTGGCCTGAAAAATGCCGGCGATATATCCAAACCCTTCGAAACGGACCATGCATGGCATATCGTCAAATTGATTAAAAAATTCCCGGTGCCGCCTTTTAGCGAAGTTAAAAAAACATTGGAAAATAACATACTCAAAAGTGACCGTTCGCAACTGGGTCAAAAAAAATTACTGGAAAAACTCCGCAAGGAATTAAAAATTGAAATGAAAAATTCTTTGCAACCCGTTTACAAATCGGTCAATGAAGATTTTTTCAAACGACAATGGCAATTTCCCAAAGAATTTGAAAAAAGAGACGAGGTTTTATTTTTCATCAATAATGAATATCCGGTTACTTACGGAGATTTCATGACTTACTTATATCGTCATCAAATGAACAGACCGGAGGCGTTCAAACAAAAGAAAGCCGTCATTGACAGCTTATTTGAAAAATTCAAAGACGAACAGTTATTAAAATACTACGAAAAGAATTTGGAAAAATTCTATCCCGATTTTGCCCGGACTATTAAAGAATACTACGACGGATTGCTCCTGTTTAATTATAAATCCCAACAAATTTGGGAAAAAGCCATGAAAGATACCTTAGGTATTCAAAAATTTTACGAAGCCAACCGGTCTAAATACCAACGGAAAGGAAAAATCAAATATGCAATCATTCAGACTTCAGATAAAAAATTGGCAAAAAAATTGTATCGTGCTCTTAAAAGGAAAAAAAGCGAAGAAGAATTGCGCCGGATAGCCGGAGACAAAGCGATTATCCATGTGAAAATATTGGATGAGCCCGAGCCGGGTAAAATTCAAACACTTAAAAAGCGGATTTTTGAGAAAAAAGACAATAAATACATGGTCAAAGGCGTTTTGGAGACAATTCCCGCTTATGTACCCCCTTTAAAAGAAATACGCGGCAAGGTGATCAGTGATTATCAAACCGAATTGGAAAAACGATTGCTGGAAGATTTAAAGAAGAAATATCCCGTAAAAATTTATGAAGATACTTGGAAAAAAATACGTGCCAAATACAAACATTAAATTCTTGATTATCCTTATCTTATTATGGATTTCGGGAAGTTGTACTTTATCTAACGAAAAGCCGAAAACACCGGTGGTAAAAGTATTTGACAAAATGTTATATGCCGAAGATATTCCTGTTTCCATATACAAAAATTCCGACGACAGTATTCGTGCCGTCAAACATTATATTGATCAATGGATTCGAAATACCGTCTTTATTCATTTTGCCGAAAAAAATGTGGATACCGCATATATTAATCGTTTATTGGAAGAATATCGTCAGGATTTGCTTCGGGACATGTATTCCAATAAATTGAAACAAAAATTAAGAGACGAGATACAAATTTCGGATAATGATATCGAAACATTTTACAACGAACAAAAAAAGAATTTTCCCGCCAAAGACACATTAATAAAATGGCGTTTTCTTATAGTAGATTCAAAAGAAAAAGACCGGTATAAAATCAAAAAATTATTTTTTTCCAAAAAACAAGAAGATCAACAGGAATTGGAAAGTTACTTTTCCAAATTTTTGGCTTATAAAACCGACACCACCGGATGGCTTACATATAAAGAAGCAAAAAAAATAGTACCGGTCCTGCCCAAATTATATTCGCGAAAATATTCCCTTACGCTATCTCAAAAAAACCGTTTATATTTGATTCAAATTATCGATATGAAATTGCCCGGGGAGATTTTACCTTTGGAATATGTAAAAAGCCGTATAAAATCTTTCGTTATCGAAAAAAAATTAAACAAAAAAATTCACCAGATTCAAAACGAAATGCTCAATCAAGCTTATAAAAAACAAAAAATAAAACAATACAACCCATGAAATATTATACAGTCATATTGATTCTTTTATTATTTAGTCACAATTTACTTGCCCAGCAAAACAAAAAACGCATCAAAGTGGACGGAATTGCCGCCATTGTGGGAAGCGAAGCCGTCTTTATGTCCGATATTCAAGCACTAAAGCTCCAATTAAAAGAACAGGGCTTGCTTACCGATGATACGGATGATTGTAAAATTTTGGAAACTATTCTCAAAGAAAAAGTATTGGTCAACGAAGCCCTTCGTGATACGACCATAACCAAAAATGTTACACGAGAAACCGTAAGAGAACAGGCCCGCCAACAATTAAATTACATTAAAGCCCAAGCCGGCGGATTGGAGCAGGTTTTGGATATGTATAACAAAAACTCGGAGGAAGAATTGCTCGAAGCCATTACCGATTTCAACTACAAACGCGAACTTGCTTCGGCCATGCAAAATAAAATTACCGAAAACATTGAAATAACACCCGACGAAGTAAAAGAATTTTTTGAAAGTATTCCTCAAGAAGAATTACCCGAATTTTCCACCCAAGTCGAATTACAACAAATCGTAATAAAACCCAAACCCGACAAAGAAGAAGAAGAACGTGTGGTCAAACGTCTGAATGAAATTAGAGAAGATATATTGAAAGGCGACAAAACCTTTCGCGCGCAAGCCGTCTTATATTCCGAAGATCCCGGCACGCGCATTAACGGCGGGCTTATGACCATTGATAAAAACACCCCTTTGGTTCAAGAATTCAAGGATATCGCTTTTATGTTGGAAGAAGGAGAAATATCCAAGCCATTCAAAACCGACTACGGCTGGCATATCGTGACCGTCGAAAAAATCAAGGGGCGAAAACGCGATATCAGACACATCCTGATGATACCTAAAATCAAACAAAAAAATAAAGACGAAGCCAAAAAATTGTTGCAAGACATTAAAGAAAAAATCGAAAAAGGCGAACTCACTTTTGAAGAAGCAGCCAAAAATTTTTCCGATGACGAACAATCGGCAAAACTCGGCGGATTACTCATTGACCCCAACAGCAATGAAAGTTTATTGGAAGTAACCCGCCTTGACCCTAAAATCCACGGGCAACTTATAGGAAGAAATGAAGGAGACATCACGGATATTATCGAAGAAACGGATCCGGCCGGACGTATTTCTTACAAAATTTATAGAGTTAAGAAAAAAATCCCTGCTCATAAAGCCGATTTCATAAAAGATTATGCTAAAATCGCGCAAATGGCCTTGGAAGCCAAAAAACAAAAGAAAATAAAAGAATGGATTAAAGACCGGATAAAAAACATTTATATCCGGCTGGCGGATGAATATAAAAATTGTAATTTTGAAATAAATTGGACAGCCAATGAATAATGTCGAAAAGACATTCGAATTGCTTTCGGAAAAATATCCGAAACTAAAATCCGAAATAGCCAAAGTTATTATCGGTCAGGAAGACATTATCCATAAAATCCTTTTATCGATTTTCTCCAACGGGCACAGTTTATTAATCGGCGTTCCCGGACTGGCCAAAACCTTAATGATCCAAAGCATATCCGAAGCGATGGACTTGACTTTCAATCGCATTCAATTCACCCCCGACCTGATGCCTTCGGATATTTTGGGTAATGAAATCTTGGATGCCGACAGACGTTTCAAGTTTATCAAAGGACCCATTTTTGCGAATATTATTTTGGCAGATGAAATCAACCGGACGCCACCCAAAACCCAGTCGGCCTTATTGGAAGCCATGCAAGAAAAAAAAGTGACGATAGCGGGAAACGATTTTATTTTGGACCAACCCTTCTTTGTTCTGGCCACCCAAAACCCTATTGAACAAGAAGGCACCTATCCCCTACCCGAAGCCCAGCTGGACCGTTTCATGTTTTCGCTCAATGTGGATTATCCTTCATTGGAAGAAGAAATAGATATAGTAACCCGCACGACGGGACAAAAAACCGGAAAAATAAATCCCGTCATGGGAAAAGAAGAGATTTTAGCCATTCAAGAATTGGTCCGGCAAGTTCCCGTAACCGCTCATGTAGTGGAATATGCCGTCAATGTGGTTCGAAGAACACGAACCGGAAAGAATGCACCGGAAATTATTCAAAAATATATCCGCTACGGAGCCGGCCCGCGCGCTTCGCAATATATGATTTTAGGCGCCAAAGCCCATGCATTGACCCGCGGAAAATTGTCGCCCGACATCGAGGATGTGCAATATATTGCCGAGAATATATTATCGCACCGGATTCTTCGAAATTATAAAGCGGAAGCCGAAGGAATCTCCGAAAAGGAAATCATCGAAAATATTTTATAAATCCACAATTATACTACTTCCCGAAAGCGATATTCATGCAACCGGATTGATATACTTTATGAAAAAATTACAACTAATTCAGCCCTTATTTAACGGCTATCACCGAAATTTCCACCGGCACATCTTTAGGTAAGCGGGCCACTTGGACCGTTTCACGAGCAGGTGGAATCGATCCTTCAAAAAAACTGCCGTATATTTCATTCACTTTGGCAAAATCATTCATATCTTTTAAAAAAATGCTGGTTTTTACCACTTTATCCAAACTCGAACCGGCGGCTTTTAGAATGCTTTTCAGATGATTCATTACCAAATAAGTGGCTTTTTCGACATCTCCGGTTTCTATCTCACCGGTTACCACATCCAAAGGAATTTGACCCGATACAAAAATAAATCCTTGATACTCAATGGCTTGACTATACGGCCCGATGGGAGCGGGCGCATTTGAAGAAATAACTTGTTTTTTCATGATTTTTAATTAGTTTTGTTTCATAATATATTAAATTTTGATGGAAATCTATGTGTGATTTCAGGAAGATTTTTAAATACGGAAACAAAAAACAATTTTTTGCCATCGTTTCCCTGCTTGCTCTACTTGCCGCTGCGATTGGTTTCGTCATCTATCAATCAGCCCAAAAAAGAGTAAATATAACCAAAGAGTTTACAGTAAATGTTCCTCCCACCGTACTCTACACCACTTTGGATAGTAAACATCACCTAACCGAATGGAACGATATTTTAAGCGAACATCTGGATAGCATCGGTTTAGACAAAGTTTATCTTTCGCACGGAAAAAAGAAAATGGAAATTATTACCACCGAAAGAGAAGAATACACCCAACTTTCAAAAGAGGTATTTTTATCCAAATCGGGAAACAGAATATTTTATTCGGAATGGCATTTTATTCCCATACAAGATACCGTAACCAAAGTCCGGGTTCATTTTAAAGGCGAATGCCCTTTTGTGTCCATTTTTAATCTTTCCATTAAAAAAGAAATCGATTCGTGCATGAATAATTTGATGGAAAATCTTCAGGACTTTTTGGAAACCAAGAAGAAATCCATTCGGTTTACAGTTCATGATCAATATAAGATTATCCCCGGCACTCCTTATTTATATCAAGAATTTCCTTACACCTTGGATTTCTTTAATATATTTAACGAGCATTCTCCATCTTTAATTTTATATACTTTTTCAAAAAATATTTATAACCGGGAATTCAAACCGTTTTTACTGTTTTATTTTGACAGAAAAGGAAACCAAATTTTAATAAAGAAATTCCGTGCCGCTTCTCCCCTGAGCCGCATTCCCGAAAAAATAGACAAAAAATATAAACTGGACACCCTTCAGCCGGGTTCATATTTCTGTGTGGGCTTTAACGGGAATTACAGTTGGCTTAAATATAATATTATTAAAACTTCCAAAATGATTCCCGATACCGTTCCTTTGGATGATTCACGCCCTTTTATGGTCAGGTTTATCAAGGGACATTCAAGTTCACCAAATCCCGAAGAATGGCTGACTGAAATTTATTATCCTGTCAAGAAATGAGCAAGATTTTACTGATTTTCGTAGGAGGCGGATTGGGAAGTGTCCTCAGATACATGATAGGTCTTTGGTTAAATGCATCACCTTACTTCATGCCTTACGGCACCTTTACGGTGAATATTTTAGGAAGTTTTTTAATAGGTATCGCAGGCGGATTTGGAGCCAAACCTTCCTTTCACAATCCCTATTTGATGTATTTCGTCATGCTTGGTTTTTTAGGAGGATTCACTACCTTTTCATCCTTCTCTTTAGAAACTTTACAAATGATCAGAAACAATGATTGGGCCATGGCATCGGTATATGTAACCACTAGTGTAATTACAGGAATTTTTGCCGCAGCCATCGGTTTTTATACCGGAAAAAATCTCTTATAAAATACTTTTCTTATCCTCCCCCGTCTTATACGCTTTTTTATCTTTATAATTTACTGAAAACCAATATGTTACAAAGCGCTTTAAATTAGGTTTTCTCGTTAAAAAAGGTTATATTTGTACGTTGTACGTAAAAGTCATTTATATGAACGAAGAACAAAAGAAAAATACGAAAAACGAACAAGAAAATATCAGTCAAAAACCCGCACAAAAAACTTCACCGAGTCATTCTTATGATGCATCGAGCATTCAAGCGCTCGAAGGAATTGAACACGTGCGAATGCGTCCGTCGATGTATATCGGTGATGTGGGTCCGCGAGGATTGCACCATTTGGTTTACGAAGTAGTGGACAATTCCATTGACGAAGCCCTTGCGGGATATTGCGACAGGATTGATGTAACCATACATGAAGACAATTCCGTTTCGGTTTTGGATAACGGCCGGGGAATCCCCGTGGACATTCACAAAAAAGAAGGGGTTTCGGCCCTGGAAGTTGTGATGACTAAAATCGGAGCAGGCGGAAAATTCGATAAAGGAAGTTATAAGGTTTCCGGCGGTTTGCACGGTGTGGGTGTGTCGGTTGTGAATGCCCTCTCGGATCATTTATTGGCCAAAGTTTTTAGAAACGGCAAAATTTGGCAACAAGAATATTCACGCGGAAAACCTTTATATCCGGTCAAGGAAGTAGGAGAAACCGACAAAACCGGCACCTACGTAAAATTTCATCCCGATCCGGAAATTTTCAAGCAAACCATTGAATTCGATTACGATACATTGGCCGCCCGCTTGAGAGAATTGGCATTTCTCAATAAAGGAATCACTATTACCCTTACCGACTTGAGAGAAAAGGACGAAGAAGGAAATCCCAGACACGACACTTTCCTGAGCAAAGAAGGATTGAAAGAGTTTATCCGCTTTTTGGATGCGCACCGCGAGCCGATTATATCGCAAGTCATTCACATGGAAGGCGAAAAAAACGGTATTCCGGTCGAAGTGGCCATGATATATAACAATTCCTTTGCCGAAAATATTCATTCCTACGTCAATAATATCAACACGCACGAAGGCGGTACACACCTCACAGGTTTTCGTCGCGGACTGACCAGTACGCTCAAAAAATATGCCGAAAAAAGCGGCATGCTGGATAAATTAAAATTTGAAATCTCGGGTGACGACTTCCGTGAAGGACTAACCGCCATTATTTCGGTAAAGGTGGCCGAGCCCCAATTCGAAGGACAAACAAAGACCAAATTGGGTAACCGCGAAGTCATGGCGCCCGTGAGCCAAGCGGTTTCGGAAATGCTTGAAAACTTTTTGGAAGAAAACCCCAAAGATGCCAAACGCATCGTAGAAAAAGTTATTCTCGCCGCCCAAGCCCGTCATGCCGCCCGTAAAGCCCGCGAAATGGTGCAACGGAAAACGGTGATGGGAGGTTCGGGACTGCCCGGAAAATTATCGGATTGCTCGGAAACCGATCCCGAAAAATGCGAAATTTTCCTTGTAGAGGGTGATTCCGCCGGCGGCACCGCCAAACAAGGACGTGACAGGAATTTTCAAGCCATTTTGCCCTTGCGCGGAAAAATACTTAACGTCGAAAAAGCACTTCAACATAAAGTATTCGACAACGAAGAAATTCGAAATATTTTCACCGCCCTTGGCGTCAGTATAGGTACCGAAGAAGACAGCAAAGCATTGAATTTGGACAAACTCCGCTATAACAAAGTCATCATCATGACCGATGCCGACGTGGACGGAAGTCACATTTCCACCTTGATATTAACCTTTTTCTTCCGCTATATGCGCGAATTGATTGAAAAAGGCCATGTTTTTCTGGCTACACCACCCCTTTATTTAGTCAAAAAAGGGAATAAAAAGGCCTATGCATGGACCGATGAAGAACGAGACAAACTATTGGAAGAATTCGGCCAAGGCGCTCACGTTCAACGTTATAAAGGTTTGGGAGAAATGAATGCCGGGCAACTATGGGAAACCACCATGAATCCCGAAACTCGGATACTCAAACAAATTACGATTGAAAACGCCGCCGAAGCCGACCGTATTTTCTCCATGTTAATGGGTGACGAAGTACCGCCCAGGAGAGAATTTATCGAAAAAAATGCCATTTATGCCAATGTCGATGTGTAACATGGCGTAATTTTTGTTGTTTCATACCGGTAAGGTTATTCATTAAATTTTCATGGCCATGAAAAGATATATTTTATGGATAATAATGCTATTAACCGGTTTAAATTCGCTTGGACAAAATTTTTTTGAAAACATCAAGCCGGATGTTAATACATACTTGACACATTACGCCGCTCCGCTTTTTGAAGCGAATATGATAAATTTTTCCGACGGTTGGGCGCACCGGGCCAAAACCCTAAAAACTTTTCATTTTTCATTGGATTTGATGGCTGATTATACCTTTATTCCCAGTCAGAAACAATATTTTAAATTCATTCCGACAGAATACGAAACCTTGTCCGTTTTGGATGAAAACGGAAATCCCGTAAACGAACCACTTACCCTGCCGACATTACTGGGCGGCGACTCGAATTATCGAATATTAATGGAAACCGAAGGTTCACTTCCCGGCACCAAAAATCGTTTGATTATCGACGTTCCGAATGGGTATAAAAAGGAACTGGAAAATATTATCGAAGGACTTCCGCTTGGCATGCCCGGTGCCATGATTCAAATAAGAGCCGGTTTACCTTTTCATTCGGAGATTATGTTTCGATACTTTCCGGCAATTCATATTCCCCCTACCAAAATCGATTTTATGGGAATCGGTTTCAAACACGATATCGGCCGGTTTTTATTCCGAAAAAGTCCTTTTCATCTGGCTATATTGGCATCATATACTTCGGGGCATATAAAAACGGCAGCCCCGGATTATCCGGACATGAAAGGCACTTTTCAAATCACCACCCTGAATTTTCAAACCTTTGCATCTTTTGATTGGAAATTCTTGAGCATTTACGGAAGTATGGGAATAATAAAAGGAAATAATAGTCTTCAACTATTAGGAGAAATACAATATGAATATGAAATTGTGGACAATAGCGGTCACGTAATAGGCATTAAACCGGAAACCATCAACAACCCAGTCGATTTAAATTTCTCTTTATTAACAGCCACAAGTTCCGCAGGTATATTGTTGAATTTGAAATTTTTACATATATTTGTCCAGTATAACATACAAAATTATTCCGGGCTTCATGCAGGAATAAGCATTGTCCTTTAAATATTTTATAATGAAGAAAATTGCAGCCATATTCGGAATCTTAGCCATCGTCATTTCCTTGAGTTCATGCGGTTCGTATGAAGATTGTCGGGGGGCGGATATTCAAAAAAACCAACCGCAAACCGAACAAAGCATTCCGGCTTAATTTACAGTAAAAATAAAGTTTCATCACCGTTTGCAGGATTACACAAGCGGTGATTTTGTATTTTTGCAACCGAACTAACAAAAGATAATGTCCGAAAAAGGAAAAGTTGTGGTAGGCCTCTCCGGCGGTGTGGATTCGTCGGTGGCGGCTAAATTATTACTCGATCAAGGATATGAAGTGATCGGGGCCTTTATGCTCAATTGGGATGACGAGCGCTATCTTAAAACCAACGAAATGCATTGGATAAAGGATAGCGAAGACGCCCGAAAAGTGGCGGAACAATTGGGCATTCCGTTTTATATTTTCGATTTCAGAAAAAAATATTTTCAACGCGTCATCGACTATATGTTTCGGGAATATGAACGAGGTCACACGCCAAATCCGGACATACTTTGTAACCGGGAAGTAAAATTCGATTTGTTTTGGGAAGAAGCCAAAAAATATGGTGCGGATTATGTAGCCACGGGCCATTATGCACGGAAAGACAGCATTATTAAAGACGGCCGGACCATTTATCGCTTGCTGGCAGGCAAAGACCCGAAGAAAGACCAATCCTATTTTCTTTGCCAACTCAACCAAGAACAACTCAAGCATGCCTTATTTCCCGTTGGAGAATTACATAAAACCCAAGTACGTGAAATTGCCGCCCGGTCGGGCTTAATTACAGCGGAGAAAAAAGATTCCCAAGGGCTTTGTTTTGTCGGAAAGGTGAATTTGCCCGATTTTCTGCGCCAACAATTGGCCCCGAAAGAAGGCGATATCGTTTACATTCCCCGTAGTTTTTACGATCGCATTAAACGTCCGGACACCTTTCCCGACGAGCGTGCCCGGCTTGAATTTTTAGCCGAAAAATATACCTATTCGCCCGAAGACGGCCGCGTGGTAGGGAAACATCAAGGAGCACATTATTTCACTATCGGACAGCGTAAAGGGCTCCATATCGGCGGTTTCAAGCAACGAACCTTTGTTATCGGTACCGATACCCGGACCAATACGGTTTATATAGGAGAACATTATACCCACCCGGGGCTCTATAGGCAAGCATTAAAAATACCACTCGAAGATGTCCATTGGATAAGAGAAGATTTACAACTCGAACCGGGCGAAAAAATGAATGTCAAAGTTCGCATCCGTCATCAGCAACCCTTACAAGACGCCAAGCTGCATCAATTTGACGACGTATTGTTTATTGAATTTGCCAAGCCCCAACAAGGAGTAGCTCAAGGTCAATTCGCTTCATGGTATGTGGATGACGAATTACTTGGATCAGCCGTGATAAACTAATGAAAATAGAAGCACAATTTTTACGCAAGCTTTTTGCAAAAGAACTTTCGGAACTTTATACTTCCACCGAAATAAACAGGATTTTTTTCTTTATACTAGAAAGTTTGTGCGGACTTTCTTATACACAATATTTTACAAATCCTTCCACGGAAATTGAAGCGGAAAAATGTATCGAGTCCTTATCTCGGTTAAAAACCGGCGAACCATGGCAATATGTAGCCGGCGAAACCGATTTTCTATCCTTGCGACTAAAGGTGGATCATCGGGTATTAATTCCACGCCCCGAAACGGAAGAATTGGTTCTCCTCGTATTTGAACAATTAAAAAATAATCCGCCTCTTCATATATTGGATGTGGGTACCGGAAGCGGCGCCATTGCCCTGGCCCTAAAAAAACTGTTTCCCGGTAGTCAGGTTACGGCCATGGACTTTTCGAAAGAAATACTAGAATTGGTCGAAGAAAATGCCCGGCTAAACAATCTTGAAATTCAAATACACCACGGCGACATAAATAAAAATGAATTTCCTAATAAAAATTTCGACCTCATTGTTTCCAATCCGCCTTATGTCATGGAAAGTGAAAAAAAATTCATGCAAAAGAATGTGCTTCATTTTGAACCGCACCGGGCATTATTCGTTCCGGATAATGATCCTATTGTTTTTTACCGGAAAATTATCGATTTTTACAACTCGTCATCAAAGGGACTACTCTTTTTTGAATTGAATCCCGCTACTGCAAAAAAAGTAGGAGACTATGCAAAAGAGATTAATCTTCGAATAAATTTTTATCCTGATAGTTTTAAGCGGTTACGCTTTGCTAGAATCAACAAATCGAATGAAAAACAAAGAGAAGATAACGCTTAAAAAATTCGATGAATTAAACAAAGAAGAACTCTATCGCATTTTGCAAATGCGAGCGGAAATATTTATTAAAGAACAACAAGCCCCCTATCTCGATCCGGATAATAAAGATCAAATTGCCTGGCATTTATTTATCCGAAACCGAAAGGGAAAAATTGTCGGATACAGCCGGATTTTCGGTCCGGGCGGCTATTTTTCAGGTAGTACCTGTATCGGACGCGTATCGGTGGACAAATCTTATAGAAATCAAGGATTAGGATATGTGTTAATGCAAAAAAGCATTGATTTTCTAAGACAAAATTATCCGGAATATCCGGTGGAAATAAGCGCCCAGACCTACTTGATAAAATTTTATCAAAGTTTGGGGTTCGTTCAAATTAGCAATCAATATCTCGAAGACGGTTTGCCCCACGTGCGAATGAAATTATATTTTAATGATGAAAATCGAAATTAAAAATTGGGAAGCTTTATCGCTATATGAAGTTTATGACATTTTACGGCTTCGGGGAGAAGTGTTTGTGGTCGGACAGCAATGTACTTGTGTGGATCCGGACGGTAAAGACCCCTCGGCTTTTCATCTTATGATGCATGACGGCGAAAAACTTATCGGATACGCCCGGCTTTTCCCGCCCGGTATCTATCTGAAAGATGCTTCTTCCTTGGGTAGAGTGGCTCTATTAAAAGATTATAGAAATAGAGGATTGGGGAAAGAAATTATGAAGCAAAGTATTAATTTTTTCAAAGAAAATTATCCCGGCATTCCTCTCATTATCAGCGCCCAATCCTACTTGGAAAAATTTTATCGTAACTTGGGATTCAAAACCGTAAGTGAAGCATATTTGGAAGAAAATATGCCGCATGTACGGATGAAATTGAATTTATAAAAGCAGTATTTATGAAATATACAGAAATTATGTTGCGCGAAAACAGTTTGAGCGATAAGCACATTATCGTGACGGGCGGCGGAAGCGGATTGGGAAAATCGATGAGTGAAGTCCTATTGAAACTCGGCGCCAAAGTATTGATATGTTCGCGTAATGAAGAAAAATTAAAACAAGCCGTTCAAGACCTAAAATCAGCAACCGGCGGTCAGGTAAGCTATGCCGTTTGTGATGTGCGTTCATACGAAGATACACAAAAGGCATTGGATGAAGCCGTGAACCGTTTCGGCTACGTCAACGGATTAATTAATAACGCCGCCGGCAATTTTGTAAGCCCGACGGAACGTTTATCGGCCCATGCTTTCGACGTGATAATCGACATCGTCTTAAAGGGTACGAAAAACATGACACTTGCCGCCGGCAAATATTGGATTAACAACGGAATAAAACCCGTTTCGGTAGTAAATATAGTAACCACTTATGCCTTTACCGGGTCGGGATATGTGGTTCCTTCCGCTTCGGCCAAAGCGGGAGTGCTGGCCATGACCCGTTCCTTAGCGGCCGAATGGGCAAAATACGGCATGCGATTTAATGCCGTTGCGCCGGGCCCCTTTCCTACGAAAGGGGCCTGGGAGCGATTGCTCCCGGGCGAATTAAAAAATAAATTCGACCCGGCGCAACGGGTTCCGCTCAAACGTGTAGGCGAACATATTGAACTGGCCAATTTGGTATCGTATCTCATCAGCGATTATTCGGCATACATCAATGGAGAAGTCATTACTATCGACGGGGGCGAATGGATATACAATGCCGGGCAATTCAATGCTTTCGACCAAATCACACCCGAGCAATGGGATTTATTAGCCCAATTGATCAAATCAAAAAAGAAAAAATGAAAAACGACGACAAACGGATCATTATTTACACCGACGGTTCGGCTTTGGGAAATCCCGGTCCGGGCGGATACGGCATTTTGATGATTTTGGAAGATACGAATTACAAGAAAAGTTTTTCCGAAGGGTTTCGTCATACCACCAACAACAGAATGGAGTTGAAAGCCGTAGTAGAAGCGTTAAAGAAAATCAAATGGCCCGACCAAAAAGTAATTGTCGTCACCGATTCCACCTATGTATCGAATGCCATCAACAAAGGTTGGTTGGATAACTGGAAAGAAAGAAAATTCAAAAAAATAAAAAACCCCGATTTATGGAAACAGTTGGCCGAATTGCTCGACAAGCACCGGGTGGAATTTTGGTGGACCCGCGGTCATAACAATCATCCCGAAAACGAATACTGCGATAAATTAGCCAAAAAAGCCGCCAAACAACCCAAACACCGCTTAAAAATCGATAAAGAATACGAAAAAATCAATCCGCCGGCACCAAAAAAATAAAGATAACAAATTCATTTTCAAACTTTTTAGGCCTTCCCGTTTATCGAACAAAAAAATCAAAGAAAATACTTGCCCGGATAATTAAAAAATTATATATTTGCACCCGGAAACATTCCCCCGTAGCTCAGTTGGTTAGAGCAGTGGACTGTTAATCCATGTGTCGCTGGTTCAAGTCCAGCCGGGGGAGCAAAACGGCACTTGAAAAGTGCCTTTTTTTATACCTAAAATCTCCTATTATAACTGATTGGCGGTAAAGAAGCATTTCGTAAAAATTCCATTATGATATTATAAAAAAATCTTCATGAAACCGATTATATCAAAATATTTTATACCGAAAATATTAAAGATCCCTTTTTTAACAGAAGATTAACTAGGCCATATTCTTTAATTATTTTAAAAACTTGTATATTGCATAATAATTATAAATCATGGTAAGATGAAAAAGATCATTTTATTGCTGTTCATAGCGGTCGTTTTAACAGAAGGATTAAAGGCGCAAGTAGCCATAAATTCCACAGGAGACGACCCTAACCCCAACGCTATGTTGGATGTAAGTAGTCATGACAAGGGAATGCTAATTCCGCGAATGAGTACTGCCGAACGAACCGGAATGAATTTGGGTGCTGCTGAAAACGGGCTCTATGTGTATGATACCGATACCAATTCATTTTGGTATTGGGACGGAACCCAATGGAAAGCAATGGGTAGTGGTGCTGTTTCGGAAGACAAAGATTGGTATAAAGAAGGAACTACAACGGCTCCTACCGATATAACGGACAATATGTTTCATATGGGTAACGTAGCCATAGGAAAAAACACGGCTACAGATAAATTGGATGTATTTGACGATCAGGCAAGTAATGTGCTAAAGGTAGAAAATGCAAGCACCGCCGAAGCAAAACGAACCGCCGGTATATTCAATATTGATGGTGCGGGATCCATCGGTATGAATGGAAAAATGGGAATTGTTTCTACAATAGGCGGACACGGTGCCAGCGACGGATTTGCTCCATTGGTTGGTGCTTATCACATGGTTATAGGAGACGACACCAATACCCAGTACCAATACGGTACGGTGAACGAAATAGGAGGAACTAACAGTGCCTTTAAAATCGGTACTAATAATTATCTCTACGGAAATGTGCCCGAAAATACCTATCATTACGGTACCTTAAATATGTTTTACGGAACGGGAGACGGTACCATCTTCGGAACTTACGAATATTTTGTAGATAATGGAGACGGTTTACGCTTCGGTACATACAGACGTATGGGAGGTAGCGGTAATGGAAATCAATTCGGTGCCTTTAACCGTATTGTGAATAGCGGAACGGGAAAACATATCGGAACTATCAATGAAATTAAAAATAGAGGACCTGCCGCGCATATAGGTACTTTAAACGCCATCGGCGCAGGCGTACCTGAAGAAGATACCGATCATATCGTCCCCATCACCAATGACAGCGACGGAAAAAGAATTGGCGAAATTAACGTAGTGGCCGGTAACGGCGGTGGTATTCATGTGGCCGAAGCAAACAACATCATCAGTACCGGAAACGGACTTCATGCCGGTGAAGTAACCGTTTTAGGACATGATTATACGACTAATGACAACACTTCTACTACCGGATTGCATGTCGGTTCGGTGATCAACTTAACCGATACCGGCAATCAAGACCGTTTCGGCTCGGTTAATCTTATGGGATTAATTATGAATCCTGCAGACCCGATGAATCCGGTTCATGTGACCGGCGATGCCGACGCCCGAAGAGTTGCCGAAGTAAATAGCATTGGTGGTGACGGAAACGGCATGCATATAGCCGAATCCAATAATGTCATCAGCACCGGAAACGGTTATCATGCCGGGCAAATTAACATGTTGGGACATAACTACGTAAACAATACCAATACTTCTACCACCGGCATCCACACAGGTACCGTTAATAACCTTACCGATACCGGTAATCGCGTACGTATCGGTGAAACCAATGTAATCGGATTGATTTTGAACCCGGCCGATTATACCAATCCTATTCCCGTAACAGGCGATAGCGATGCCAAAAGGATAGGCGAAATTAATACGGTTGGAGGTGACGGAAACGGCCAGCATTACGGCGTTATTAACAGTATTGTTTCCACTGGAAACGGACTTCATGTGGCTTCATTCAATAAAGTAGGTCCCGGCGGAACCGGTCCGCATATTGCGGTATACGGCGAAGTCGATGACAACGACCCCACCGCCATGGCCGGTGTATTCAAAGGTGATGTAACGGCTCGAAACTATATTAGCATCATCAATATCGCAGCAGGTGTTTGGCTGGAAAATAATGAAACCAACTGGGCGGACTTGCCTAAATACAATGTCGCCTTCTCTCCTCAGGATTATAGCAAAACAGGCATGGTCGAAATTAAAATTGTAGCCAAAATTTCCGGCTTCAATGGCACGCAATCCGACCATCAATTCAGAGTTCGAGCATTACAAAACGGTGCCGCTTCCACCATAATTGCGCCCACCGATACTTGGACTTGGACGCAACTGAAATCTGACACTTACATGATTTCAACCGATTGGAAACCGTGGAATGCAGGTATTGCACCTTGGCTCTTGAGTTTCCAAGTAAAAAATAGCAACGGTGCATCGCTGAAATTCACTAATATTTATGTGATGGTGCGTCCCGTTCAAATTTCCGCACCTTAAAAAAATAAATATTTTTTCTTTATTACCGCCCGGAATTTTTTCCGGGCGGTTTTTTTTTATATTCGAATTTATTACATAAAAAAATCAAAGAGACATTGCCAAGCAATGTCTCTTTGGCAATACATATTCAAACGGAACAAAATATTTCTTTTTTAAAAAGGATTATCCTTTTCAATCATCTTCCGGATATTAATCAAAGCATATCGCATTCGGCCAAGGGCCGTATTAATACTTATATTCTGCAATTCCGCTATTTCCTTAAAAGGAATTTCATCGTAAATACGCATTTTCAAAACCGTCTTTTGTTCTTCGGGCAATTGTTCGATTAACATTTTCACATTATCGACCGTTTGGCTTCGAATAATTTGTGTTTCGGCCAATTGATTATCGGAAAGTATATCAAAAATGGAAAAATCTTCCGTGTCATAACGCAATTGACTTCTTTTTTGGCGCCTGAAATGGTCGATAATGAGATTATGGGCTATTCGCATCAACCAAGATCCGAATTTGCCTTCTTCATTATAATTACCACGCTTGAGGGTATTAATAATTTTAATAAAGGTATCTTGGAAGATATCTTCGGCAATATCCGGATGTTTTACACGCGATAAAATATAACCGTAGAGTTTGTGACGGTAACGAAGAATGAGTTCGTTCAGTGCAGTTTCATCACCATTTACATATCTACGCACCAGTTTGGCGTCACTTGTTTTTTTCAAGTTCATAATCCTCGATTTAATGCGTAGATATGTTACATAGGCAGTGGAATTAAATTTTTAACAATAAACAAATATATAAATATTTTTTTTAATCGAACAAGGGGATTTTTAAAATTAAGGTATCTTTATTTTTATTTTCGTACGAATAAGAACGTATCCATGGATTAAGGTAACGCAACTGGCCGTAAGAAATTCCGTAGTGCCGGGCAAACTCGGGCCAACTCTCCACGGGAGCGCTCACGCTCACTGTGGTAAAACGGGGAAAAGTGTATAAATCTTCCTTTCTAATATGAAAACCGTAATCTTCCCAATGGCTAATAATTTCTTTCAAAGCCAATATTCGATAGAGATAACGCGCGGTTTCCGGATTCAAATACAGTTTATAATAATTATTTTCTTTTTGGTCTGCAATGGCCTTTTCCAGTCCTTGCATGCCCCGGTTGTATGCCGCCGCCACCAATGTCCATGAACCGAATTTTTTATAGGCGTCTTTAAAGTATTGACATGCCGCTTGGGTGGATTTTTCCAAATGGTAACGTTCATCGATATCTTGGTTGACTGTCAGGCCGTATCGACGAGCGGTTTTCGGCATAAATTGCCAAATTCCTTTGGCTCCGGCCGGGCTCACTACATGATCCAATCCGCTTTCGGCCAATGCCAGATACTTGAAATCATCCGGAATTCCGTTTTTTTGTAAAATCGGTTCAATGACGGGGAAATATTTAGCGGTCCGTTTTATTTTTAATAATGTATTGGATTGCCAATACATATTAATAAGGAGTTCCTTATCCAATTTTTCACGCACATCGGGAAATTCCAAGGGGACCGTTTCGCCGGAAAAATCCATTGAATCGGGAAGCGGAACTGCATATACATGATAATTTTCTTTAATTTTTTCTTTTATGGCTTTATCGCTAACGGGGTTTTCCGTAGCGCCGGTACCAAGGAATATAATAGCCAAAGTGATGGTCAGTATAGAAAATAAAAAAGTAATTTTTTTCATCAGCCCATTAAATTAATCATTATCACAAAGATAATAATTTAATTTTCCTTTTTCACCAACCGGCTTAACGATCGGAATTGATATCCGGTATATAATATTTCTTTACTTTATACTTATCCCAGAATTTTTTGGCTTTCCTGTTGCCTTGATCAATGGATTTTTTCAACCAATAAGCGGCTTTTGCTTTGTCGGGAAAAACTCCATTACCTCGCCAATAGATTATTCCAAGCATATATTGAGCTTTATCTTGGGATTTTTCCGCACTTTTTTTGAAATATTCGGCGGCTTTTACATAATCCAATGACAATCCTCCCTCGCCGGTATAATAAGCCATCCCCAACATAAATTGGGCGTCGGGATCGTTTTGTTCGGCGCTTTTAAGGAACCATTTCACCGCTTCCTTTTTGTCCTTTTTTACACCCTCGCCGGTCCAATAGGAAATCCCCGTCATAAATTGGGCGTGAGGATGACCGTTTTCGGCGGCCTTCAAAAACCATTGAAAAGCTTCCTTTTTATTTGTTTTTACTCCCTTGCCGCTTTCCAATAATACACCGGTCATATATTGGGCTTCAACATGTCCCGCTTTGGCCGCTTTCAGATAATTTTCATATGCTTTACTGTAATCCACTTCCGTGCCGTAACCTTTCAGGTAATATTCGGCTAATTTGAATAAAGCTTGCTTGTGATTTTGAGCCGCACTTTTGCTCAACCAGTAAAAGGATGAATCCGGATTTTTTTTAAGCATCTCCCCTGCAGCATAAATTTCTCCTATTAAAAATTGGGCTTCCGCATGACCGTGCCGGGCACTTTCTTTTAACCATCTTAACGATTTTTCTTCACTATGAAAAGTGCCGGGTTGTTGATAAAAAAGAGCCAATTCGTATTGGGCCAATGAATCGTTCTGCTTCGCTTTTTGTCTCAATTCCCACAAATTTACTTGTGAAAAACCATAAAATGACACCAAACCGAATAATATACAAGCAGATATTTTTTTTAATGGAAACACCTTTTCCTTTATATTTTTTTCAAAATTAATAAATTTTTACCTGGTAACAGGAAATAAAAATCAATTTTTTAATTAAAAAAATAAAACTTATTCATCATTTTAACAAGCTTCTGAAAACAAGCATATTATTACAAAACGGAATTAATATAAATTTTAATTAAAATCTTTTTACAATAAAAATGAAATGTTAAACAAATATGATTTAATTTTTAATTTTCGATTGGCGAACGGTTTTGTATGGTATTTTCGGCAAATCACTGTTTTCGTATGTTGCCGCCAATTGTCCGCAAGCGGCCTCGATATCTTGACCTCTACTGCGACGTACGGTAGCCATGATACCGGCATCTTTTAAAACTCGGCGATATTTTTCCACAACCGAGGAATCGGCTTGTTGATACACCGAAAAAGAATCCGTAGGGTTATATTGAATCAAATTTACTTTGGAAGGAATTTGTCCGGCATATTTGACTAATGCCTTTATGTGCGCATCATCATCATTCACTCCTTTAAAAACCAAATATTCAAAAGTAACGGGTGATTTGGTATGCTTATACCAATACTGAAGTGATTCTTTCAATGCTTCCAATCCTCCGGTACGTTTGTTTACGGGCATGAGTTTCGATCTGGTTTCATCAATGGCTGCATGCAATGAAACGGCCAATTTTATTCGTGGTGCATCATGGGCCAAACGCTTAATCATTTTCGGAATACCTGCAGTGGATAGGGTGATTCGTTTGGCGGAAAAATGCAAACCTGCCGGCGAGGTAATTTTTCGAATGGCTTCCAATACGTTTTCATAATTTAATAAGGGCTCTCCCATTCCCATAAATACGATATTGGTTAAGGGAACACCGTAATGTGTCATGCTTTGTTTGCTGGCTTCAACCACTTGATCGACAATTTCATCCACACTTAAATTTCTCATACGCTTCAGTTTGGCCGTTGCGCAAAAGGTACAATCCAAACTACACCCTACCTGCGAAGAAATACATGCAGTAACTCTTTTTCTTTCGGGAATCAATACACTTTCCACAATCAATTCATCGGGTAACATGACGGCATTTTTGAGCGTACCGTCTCGGCTATGACTCGTCCGGGTAAAATGTGTCTTGGGTATTTCGAAATTTTGCGTCAGAAATTTGCGTAAACCTTTGGGCAAATTACTCATTTCCTCAAAAGAAGAAACCTGCTTCTTCCATAACCAATCATAGACTTGAACCGCCCTGTATGCCGGTTCGCCCCATTGCAAGAACCGGGCCTTTAATTGCTCTAAATCAAGTTGTTTGATGTTTTGTTTTGACATTCCGCTTCCGGTTATTCCAATTCTTCGAAATCGGCATCTTCAACTTTACGGGCTGATTTTTTCTTATCAATATAAGTTTTTCCCGGTTCCGTTTTTTCATCCTTATAATAAGGATTTTGAAATTGCTCTTCGAAATGTCTTTGTGCCTTATCGACCATCTTTTTTATCATAAAAGGCGCCAATATTCGACTAACTAATCGTACGAACAAGTATATTATCAATATGATCAATATTAATCTGAGAAACATGAATTACAATGTTTTTTTACAAAGATATAAAAATATATCCTGCTTTCTTTCTAATATGCTATTTTTATGATGTGTATCTTATCGCTTTTGGAATAATCGGCCGGATTACAGCCGGGTTCTCCTTGGGGAACCGGAATTCCCAAACCTTGGAAATATTCAATCCATACCGGGTCGATTTTTCCCGTTTTCAAATTTTTGAAATTCATTGGTTTAATCTCAAATATCGGCAGTTTGTTTTCGTCCAAAAAAATATCGTAAATCAATTCCGAACAATAATATTTTCCGTTATTTAACCGAAAAACATCGTCATAGGGTAATTCAAGTTTTTTTATTCCCCGACTTTTTGCCGCCGGTATAAATTTTCGATACGGCTTTTTTAATCTTCCTATCATAATTTTCTCGCTTCTTTTGATGAAGGTATCGAGGGAAATCAATTGCACTTGGTCATATGCTTCCAATACAAAAGTTCCGGAATCGGTCACTACAATCATTCCCATATGGGAAACGGGTTTATTTTGATAACCCGAAGTAGCGTGTTCAATGGCATCACATAGTTTGCAATCCAAATCCTGAAAAATCAAGTCACCCGTCCGGTAATGATACCTTTGACAGGACATGAATAATTGCATAATTATGAAGACCAAACTTATTCTCATCTATCGGGTTTGCACAAAGATAAGCAAATACGTTTAGCTAAAAATATAAAATTTCCCGGGGATTAAATTATTAGTTTTAAGCATCATTCTCGAAAAAAAATCATCTTATGCAAACAGTTTTTAAGAAAAAAAAATCAAATTATCCTTCAAAAATAAATTATCTATCTTTGCTAAAAAATCAACTCATGGCTAAATTTACCTACACCGAGAAAAAAGACACCCGTTCGGGATTCGGAGATGCATTATTGGAATTGGGAAAAAGCAATGAACGCATCGTGGCATTGACCGCCGATTTGGCCGGTTCGGTGAAGATGAGTGCTTTCGCGAAAGCATTTCCCGAGCGCTTTTTCGATGTAGGTATCCAAGAAGCCAATATGATGGGGATGGCCGCGGGCTTTACTTTGGAAGGGAAAATTCCGTTTGCGGGGACTTTTGCCGAATTCGCTTCGGGCAGGGTGTACGATCAGGTGCGCCAAAGCATTGCCTACTCCGAAAAAAACGTAAAGATAGCCGCCTCGCATGCCGGATTGACCGTAGGAGAAGACGGCGCCACACATCAAGCTTTGGAAGATATGGGCATGATGAAAATGTTGCCGGGTATGACGGTCATCAATCCTTGTGATTATAACCAAACCTACCGGGCTACACTTGCCGTGGCGCATCATAAGGGTCCCGTATATTTGCGTTTCGGCCGGCCGAAAGTCCCCAATTTCACGCCCCGAGACATGCCCTTCGAAATAGGCAAAGCATGGATCATGCAAGAAGGCCGAGATGTAACTATTATCGCTACGGGACATTTGGTTTGGGAAGCCGTCGAAGCCACCGAAAAATTGGAATCGGAAGGCATCTCAGTTGAACTTATTAACATTCACACCATCAAACCCCTCGACGAAGAAGCGGTACTGCGCTCCGTAGCCAAAACCGGTGCCGTAGTAACCGCCGAAGAACATAACCGGCTGGGTGGATTGGGCGAGAGCATTGCCGGATTATTGGCCACCCACCATCCTTATCCGCAAGAATTTGTTGCGGTAAACGATCAATTCGGCGAATCGGGAAAAGGAGAAGAATTGATGAAAAAATACGGCTTGGACGATGAGGCCGTTTACAAGGCGGTCAAAAGAGTTTTACAAAGAAAAAACCGGTAATATTTTCCTTTATTTTTCTTTAAACATTTAATTTTTATTTCATTCCGGTATCATATATTAATTGACCGGATTCACTTTTGATTTTTTTTCGGGGGTTAAGGATTTTTTTAATTTCATTCGCCCCGTAATAATCAAAATGGCTCCGATAATGGTCAAAACACCTCCGATAATTTGAATTTCGGTAGGAAAATTTCCGAAAAATAGATAGGAACCAATTAGGACAAAAAATCCCTTGGTGGTACCAAGTACCGATTTTTTCGATACTTCGATATACTTCAGGGCATGCAATGAAGCAATTACCGTAAGAAAAGGCCCCAAAAACGAACCGATCAACACATTATAATAGGCCTTGCGGGGAATTACGAATCCGTCCCCACTGAGCAAAAGATAAATAAAGAAAAAGGTCGTGAGAAAAATAACCCGGTTTATAGTCAAAACCACGGGAGACAATCGCCTTACGTATTTTTTTAGCAAGATGGTATTAAAAGCAAAAATAAACATGGAAATAATGGCGAATTCAGCACCGTCGATAAACATATCCGAAAGATTGGTACCACCTTTATAACTTATTAAAAACGTACCGCTCAAGGCAATCACAATACCGATAAATTCGCGCAAATTTATTTTTTCTTTCAGAAATAAAATTCCCAAAATAACCACAAATACGGGAGACAAATTATTAAGAAAGGACACCACACTGGGATTTTCGACACTATGAATGGCTTTAAAAAAGAAAAATGTACCGGTCAGTTCCAAAATGCCGTTTATCAATAAAATACTGTATTCCTTCTTTCCGAAAGTTTTGTAAATATGAAAAGAACGGGTAACCAGACCGTAAATTACTATGAAAATTCCTCCCGTAAAAAACCACCAAAAACCGAATTGCGGAAAGGTGGTTTGATTCATTACCGCTTTACTGAAAATATAGACATTCGATACGGCAATTATCGAAAGGAAAGTCCATAAGTATCCTTTGGTTTGATCGCTTATTTTCATTAAATATTCGTTTTATCAGCCAAATCCAAAATAAAAGTAAAATCACGAGCCGTATCATATAAGGACTTATACCTCCCCGTTGCCCCGCTATGTCCGGTTTTCATATCGGTATGTAACAGGATCACCCTATCGGCCGTTTGATGGTCCCGTAATTTGGCCACCCATTTGGCGGGCTCCCAATATTGCACTTGCGAATCATGGAAACCGGCGGTTGCCAAAATATTGGGATATTCACGCGCTTCAATATTATCATAAGGCGAATAGGATTTAATATAATCATAAAATACTTTCTTGTTCGGATTGCCCCATTCTTCGTATTCGCCCGTGGTCAGCGGAATATTTTCATCTAACATGGTGGTCAGCACGTCCACAAAAGGCACTTGAGCCACAATGCCGTGAAATAAGCCGGGGGCCCAGTTGGCCACTACACCCATCAATAATCCGCCCGCCGAACCACCCATGGCATATAATTTTCCGGGCGAAGTAATTCCTTCGGAAATTAAGTATTTTGCCACATCTATAAAATCATAAAAAGTATTTTTTTTCTTTAGTAATTTTCCGTCTTCATACCACTTCCGTCCCAGATATTCACCTCCTCTCACATGCGCAATGGCAAACACAAATCCCCGGTCGAGCAAGGACAAGCGGTTTCTGCTGAAATTATCGTCCACCGTAATACCGTATGCCCCGTAGCCATATAACAAAAGCGGATTGTTTTGATATAAATCCGTGTCTTTGTGCCAGACCAATGAAACGGGAATGCGGGTGCCGTCTCGACCGGGGGCCCATAACCGCACGGAACGATAATTATCTTTATCAAACCGGCCTCCCGCCACTTCGTCTTCTTTCAAAACCACGGTCTCTTTCGTCCGCACGTCATATTCCAAGACACTGGCGGGTGTGGTGAGAGAATTATATACATATCGCAATTTTTTCGAATCCATTTCGGGATTCATACCTATATACACCGTATAAGTTTCTTCGGGAAAATCGATATAAATATCATTTTTCCGGTCGTAGGATAGAAGCCGCAATTTGGTCAGGCCGTTATTTCGCTCGGTAAGGGCCATGAAATCCGAAAAAACTTCCAATTCTTCGATTAAAGTATCCGGTCTGTGGGGTAGAAATTCTTCCCATTCACCCATGGATTGATTTAAATCTCCCCGAATCAGTTTGTAATTTACGGCCTTGTCATTGGTCACGGCCAAAAACCGGGTGTCATGAAGATGATAGAGATAATATTCGATACCTTTACGACGTTTTTCCACCAGTTTAAATTCCGCCCCGGGCCGGCCGGCGGGAATATAGCGATACTCGGTTGTCGTATTGGCCGATGCAATTAGATAAATATACGCTTCGGTTTTGCTTTTGGATACATGGATGTCATATTCGGGGTCGGTTTCTTCGTAAATCAATTCGTCAGTTGCCGGATCGGTTCCCAATGTATGTTTATACAAGCGATAGGCCCGCAATGTTTCGGGATGTTTGACCACATAAAAAAAAGTCCCGGAATCCTGCGCCCATACGCCGGTTCCGGTAGTGCCGGTTAATACTTCGTCGTATATTTTTCCGGTTGCCAAATTTTTAAACCTGATTTCATAAAGACGTCTTCCTTGAAAATCTTCGCCGAAAGCCAAAATTTTGTCGTCGGGCGAAATTTTTAACCCGCCGGGATGGTAAAAATCTCTTCCGGCAGCTCTTTCGTTGGCATCGAAAAATATTTCTTTGTCCTTTTCCCGACCGGTTTCCCAACGAAGAAATACAGGATATTCCTTGGCTTTGGGGTATTTGGTTTGATAATAATATTGCTTGTATTTATAAGGCACGCTTTCATCTTCGTCTTTTAACCGGGATTTTAATTCTTCGAAAAGATTTTCCTTGAATTTTTCCGTATCGGAAGTGACTTTTCGAAAATAATCGTTTTCCTCTTCGAGATAAGCGACCACTTCGGGATTTTCCCGTTCACGAAGCCAATAATAAGGATCTATTCTGATGTCATCGAATTTCTTTAGTTCAACCGGTTTTTTACGAGGTTCGGGCGGCACGATATTTGTTTTCATCTTCATGTCGTTTAAATTGCAAAGGTAAGTTATTCATTAGAAAAAAAACGGAAGCATACGGGAAACCGGATTAAGCGGATTATCCGCAAAAAAAACGTAATTATTTCAAAATAAACAAATTGGCTTTTCAAAATTATTCCTTACTTTTGCTGTTAATTAAAATTTTTAAAATCGTTATGAAACATTTTTCCGCCCTATTTATATTATTAGCCCTCAGCTATATTTTACCTTTTAAAATCTTTTCACAAAAAAACAATAAATCCTCTATACCTTATAAAATTGTTTTTCATGAACCTTTACCGGCGGAATATACTTTTTTCAAATTAAAGGATTTGATTGACAAAGCCCGCCTCGAAGAAGCGCCTTTCCGCTGGGAATCCGATCGGTCAAATACTTACTTGGAGTTTCCGGTGGATAAAAACAGTTATGAAAAATTCAATTTATTCCGCACCCGTTATATGGAAGCCGATTTGGCCCGGAAATACCCTGCCATCAAAACTTATGTCGGAAAAAGTAAAAACGGAAAGACCCTTTACTTAAGCATAACACCGTATGAAATTACGGGTATTGTTTTACGTCCGGGAAAAAATACTTTTTTGGTCAAACAATATGACGCCACGAGATGGATTGGATTCGACAGGACCAAACAGGAATTTCCTCAAGAAGAATTTGTATGCGAAACGGATGCCATTCCGAGTCAAAATGACAAGCGTCCTTATTCACAGCGGGCCTCTTCCTCACCCATTTTAAGAAAATACAGATATGCCATTTCCACCACGGGGGAGTACACCCAATATCAATTAAACCGGCTCGGCATACCGGCCACCGAAACCGAAGCGAATAAAAAGGCGGCTGTGGTGGGCGCTTTAATTACGGCCATCACGCGCATGAATAGTGTGTATGAAAGAGAATCGGCTATCAGTCTCGAATTGGTAAGTAATAATGATGCGGTTATTTTTTTGGATGCCAATACCGATCCGTTCGATAATTCTACTACCTCTATGAATTCTTTATTAAGTGCCAATAAAACCACATTGAATAACCACATCGGTGAGTCGAATTATGACGTGGGGCAAGTTTGGTGTCAGGGAGGGCTGCAAGGATTGGCTATGCTAAATAGTGTATGTAATAATTCAACCAAAGCTATGGGCGCCGTACGGGGCAATCATCCCGAGACGGACAGATTTATCGTTTCCGTCGCTTCGCATGAATTAGGTCATCAATTCGGTGCTTCACATGTATTTTATAATAATTGTGGAGGTAACCGCTCGGATAATCATGCGGTGGAAACAGGAAGCGGCACCACTATCATGGCCTATGCAGGAATTTGTCCGCCGAATATACAAAACTATACGGATGACCGGTTTAATTTTATATCACTACGAGATTTTCAATCATCTTTTATCACTACCGGAAGTTGCAGTCAAAATATAGATTTAGTCAATCATGAACCCCAAGTAAATGCAGGACCGGATAAATACATTCCCAAAGAAACACCTTTTGTATTGAGTGCTATGGGAGCCGACCCGGACGGAGACCACCTTACCTATACATGGGACGAAGAAGATTTACCCAATCATAACCACAGTAGCACGCCGCAGGCAAATTGGATCACGGGGCCCATGTTTCGTCCCTATCCCGCCCGAACCGAAAATTATCGCTATTTTCCGAAACTGGAAGACATTCTTCAGGCCACTACGGCTAATCCGTCCACCGCTTGGGAAGTATTGCCCGCCGTTCAACGGATTTTGAAATTTAATGTGACGGTCCGGGATAATAATACCGAAGCAGGTCTAACCCACAACGATGAAATATTTTTGGGTGTGGATACTACCGCAGGGCCGTTCAAATTTACCTCTCAAACATCGGATGAGGTATGGCAACACGGACAAAACGTAAACATTACATGGGATGTAGCCCAAACCGACCAAGGCAATATCAGCTGTTCTCATGTGCATTTAATTATGGCACCCGACGGAGCACATTTTACCGACACACTTGCCGCCCATATACCCAATACGGGAGCATATACCTTTACTGTTCCCAACGGATTAAACACCCCGCAAGGCCGGCTTATGCTTAAAGCTGATGATAATTATTTTTTCACCGTTGCACTTGGCAAAATTCGAGTCGGAAATTATACCGTTGCATGTCATAACAATTTTAATGCAAATCCTTCCAAAACAATTCCCGATAACACCCCTTCGGGTATTTCCGATACCATAAGCATAGCAACCAATGAATATATTTCGGATGTCAATGTATATGTCGATATTTCGCATAATTACATTGCCGATTTGGTAATAAGTTTAATTTCCCCTGCAGGAAACGAAGTGGTTTTATGGGACAGAAATTGCGGAAATCAAGATAATCTCAATTTCGTTTTCGATGATCAAGGTAATCAAATCGATTGTTCGAACCTGTCGGGTAACCTACGGCCCGTTAATTCGCTTTCGGTATTTAATTCCCAATACACGCAAGGTGATTGGGTTCTAAAAGTCAGCGATCATTCCTCGCCCGATGGCGGTGTGTTGAATGCTTGGGGATTGGATTTTTGTTATCTCCAGCAAGGAGTGGAAAAAACCAATTTTCAAAACATTCAAATTTATCCCGTTCCCGCCGATGAAAACATTCATATTAAATTTCATAATCAGGCATCGCAAGCCGTGGTCACACAAATATTCGATTTGAACGGAAGACTTTTATTGAAAAAAACTTTTCATCCGAATGAGAGGAATGTTAATTTAATTTTAAAAGTTGATACATTCTCCGCAGGAAATTATATATTGCAAATTAATCAAGGTAAATATTTCTATAACGGAATAATCAGTATTTACTAAAAAACATTTACTTAAAATTTAATTCCATGAAAAAAATATTTTTGGCAGTCATTCTTTTATTATATTTTCAAACAAATGCACAAAAAATATTTAATCCGGTTCATTCCCCTTCGGGAACCATTACATTGCCCCAAAACAGAATACCCTCGGAATATATTTTATATAAAGTAAACAAAACCCAACTTTTGGCGGCACTTGAAGAAGCCCCCGATCATATAAAAAATCAAAATTCCCCGGTCACAATACGTATTCCTTTACCCGACGGAAGCATGGAAATTTTCGAAATGTTTCGTACACATCCCATGGCACCCGAACTGGAAGAACAAATGCCCGATAATAAATCATTTAGGGGTATTAATCGAAAAAAATCTTTGCGCCTCCGGTTAGACATCAACCGAAGCGGAGTTTTCTATGCCGTTTACGGATTGAAAAAATCGACGGCTGTTTTTCAAATTTTCGATAACGATCAAACTTATATTTTGTATTATCAAAATATGCAAACAAGACCCGAGGAACACGCCTGCGGTGTGACGGAACAAATTCAATATGACGAAAACTTTTACCAACGCACCACCGGCATGTTTGACGACGGGTTAATCAGAAAATACCGTTTGGCCTACGCAACCACCGGTGAGTTTTCGCAATTTCATATACAACGTGCTATAAATAACGGTACTTTGAGCAGCAATGCCACCGATGCGGAAAAAAAACAATCGGTTTTAGATGCTTTGGTAGTCATTGTGAACCGCATAAATGAAGTATATGAGGTGGATGCCGGAATTACCATGGAGATTATTCCAAATAACCTCAGTATCATTTATTTAGACCCTTCTACAGATCCCTATACCAATGACAATCCCAGCAACTTGCTTACGGAAAATCAATCCAACTTAGACAGCGTTATAGGAAATTCCAATTACGATATCGGCCATGTGGCCTCGACGGGTGGAGGCGGATTGGCCAGTTTGGGTTCGGTTTGTGTTACCGGTAGAAAGGCAAAAGGCGAAACGGGTTTGGCAAATCCGGTAGGAGACGAATATGCCATCGATTATGCCGCCCATGAAATGGGACATCAATTCGGGGCCAATCATACTTTTGCCAATTATTGCAATGGCAACAGGAACCCTGCAACATCCGTCGAACCCGGCAGTGGTAATACCATTATGGCTTATGCCGGCGTTTGCGCGCCTAACGTACAAGAAGATAGCGATCCACAGTTTCATTATATATCACTCTATGAAATATGGAACCACATTTCATCTCATACCTGCGCCGCCACGTCAAATTCTAATAATCATGCGCCTACGGTTACTACCGGCCAAGACAAATATATTCCTAAAAAAACCCCTTTCTTACTGGAAGCCACCGCTTCCGATTCAGACGGAAATAGCTTAACCTACAGTTGGGATGAAATGGATGTTTTCAGAGATTCGGGCCATACCAACGCTACTCCGAATGAAAATAACACTTCGGGCCCTATGTTTAAAGTGAATGTGCATCATCCCGAAAACTACAGATATTTTCCCCGAATTTCGAATATTTTGGACGGCAGTTACGGCAATGATTGGGAAGTCTTGCCCAATGTTTCAAGGATTTTGCAATTTCAAGTTGTCGTGAGAGATAATGTGGCGCCCGGCGGACAAATTGCTCATGACGATATCGCTTTGGGTATAGATGCCACTACCGGTCCTTTCAGAATTACTTCTACCACCACCGACGAACAATGGGATATCGGCAGTACACATACAGTAACCTGGGATGTGGCGGGCACTACCGGTGGAAATGTCAATTGTAGTTCAGTGGATATTCTTTTATCTGCAAACGGCGGGCATACCTTCCCTTACGTATTGGCCTCCAATACACCCAATGACGGTTCCCAAACCATTACTTTGCCTTCATCCCTCCATGCCTATCATGCAAGATATATGATCAAAGCCCATAATAATTATTTTTTCGATATTAACCGTGGAAAAATTCGCATCGGAAATTATACCGAAAATTGTAATAATAATTTTACCAATAACACCGCGGTAATAATTCCCGATGATAATCCTAACGGAGCCATTTCTACCATTTCCATAAACGATTCATTCGAAATAAGCGATATAAATTTGACCGTCGATATTTCGCACACTTACATTCAGGATTTACAAATAAAACTTATTTCGCCCCAAGGAACCGAAGTATTGGTCTGGAATCGTAATTGTTCGGGACAAGATAATATCAATGTCACATTTGATGACGAAGCCGCCAATAATATAAATTGTGATAATATGAATTCAGGCGGAAGATACAAACCTATTAATCCTTTATCCGTAATCGAAGGAGAAAATGCCCACGGTCTTTGGACTTTAAAAGTTTCCGATCACAACCGGCAGGATAGTGGAATCCTTAACTCTTGGAAAATCAATTTATGTAAAATGACATTGGTGGATATTTCAAAGAATCCTGTCGAAAATTTGGAAATTTATCCCATCCCTGCCGATGATTTTATTACCATTCGATTTGACGCTTCCACTGAAAATCCCGCAATAACCGTAACGGATATGAACGGCCGGCACATTTACCGTTCCTCTCTTAGAGAAACAGGCAAAATATCTCGCAAAATAAATGTAAAAAATTGGGCGAAAGGAATTTATATTTTTCATATCACCGACGGAAACAAGAGTTCCATACAGAAAGTTATTGTCAAATAACCCTTGACAGTATAACAAAACGGAGATACAAACCGTGTGCGAATGCATACGGTTTTTTTTGTTTTTGGATGCCATTTAAGGATTTTCTATTTTTGTTTTTTACACAGCCCTATGAAAAAGATTATCATCGCCGGCACCATTGCGTTTGACGAAGTGACAACCCCGCTCGGACATTCGGGAAAGAAATTGGGCGGTTCGGCTACCTATCTATCTTTTGCAAGTGCTTTATTTCCTGCCCGAATCGGAGTGGTTTCCATTGTAGGAAATGATTTTCCCCGCAAATATTTACAAAAATTTACCAATCGACATATCGACATCTCGGGAGTGGAAATTTCCAAAGAACATAAGACCTTTTATTGGAAAGGGCTTTATTACGAAAATATGAACAAACGGGATACCCTCATTACGGAAGTAAATGCCCTCGCCTATTTCAATCCGGTATTGCCCGAAAAATTCAAACGAGCCGATTTGGTGATTTTGGGCAATCTGCACCCGGGTATCCAACAGGAAATTCTCAATCAACTTTCCTCTCGGCCGGATTTGGTCATCCTGGACACCATGAATTTTTGGATGGATACGGCCATGGAGTCTTTAAAAAAGGTGATTTCAAGAGTGGATTTATTGTTGGTAAATGAAGAAGAAGCACGGCAACTTACCGGTAAATACGCCATGGTTCATGCAGCAAAAAAAATCATGCGGATGGGGCCAAAATACGTCATAATAAAACAAGGCGAATATGGTTCCATTTTATTTTCACAAGACGACATATTTTTTGCCCCCGCCTACCCGTTGGAAAAGGTATATGACCCAACCGGCGCGGGAGATACCTTTGCGGGCGGATTTGCCGGACATCTTTCGTTATATGATAAAATCGGTCTGCCCGAAATGAAAAATGCTTTAATTTGTGCATCGAATTTGGCATCATTTACAGTAGAAGCATTCGGTACCGACCGTTTGGAAGAAATTACACGCCGGGATATCGAACGCCGGATAGAAGAATTTATTAGAATGACATCCTATCCACTCCAACAAAAAATTAACGTATGAGCAAACTTTTAATGATTTATTCGGGTGGAACCATCGGGATGATGAGAAATACCGACGGACATTTGGTTCCTTTTGATTTCAAATACCTGCTCGATCATATTCCCGAATTAAAACTCCTCCCGCATGAAATTGAAACCGTGTCGGTAAGCCGGCCGATAGATTCATCGGATGTGAGTTTTGATAATTGGAAAGAACTGGCCGGCATTATCCTCGACCACTATTATGATTACGAGGGCTTTGTCATCCTTCACGGAACCGATACCATGGCCTATACGGCTTCGGCATTGAGTTTTATGTTGGAAAACCTTTCCAAACCCGTCGTCCTGACCGGAAGCCAATTGCCCATCGGTGATTTGCGGACCGATGCCAAAGAAAATATCATTACTTCATTGGAAATTGCAGGAAAACAGGCCGGCGGCAAACCCGTCGTACCCGAAGTAAGCATTTATTTCGAATATAAACTCTTGCGAGGCAACCGGACAACCAAAATCAGTTCGGAACATTTCAATGCCTTCGACTCGCCTAACTATCCGCCCTTGGCGGAAGCCGGTGTAGAAATTTATTTTAACCGCGACTTGATTCTTCCTCACCGGAAAGATATTTTTAAAATTTTTACCGACTTATCCGGTGCTTTTGCCGTGATGAAAATTTATCCGGGCATTCAAGAAAGTTATTTTAGCATTTTGGATTCGGAACAAATCAAAGGCGTGATATTGGAAACTTACGGAAGCGGAAACGCGCCGCGACTAAAATGGCTCCAAAACAAAATTAAACACGCCATCGACAAAGGGGTTCATATAGTGAGCATTACCCAATGTATGCATGGAAAAATTCATCCCGGCCGCTATGAAACGGGACGTCATCTCTATGAACTCGGCGTTATTCCGGGCAGCGACTTAACCTTGGAAGCATCCGTGGCCAAAATGGCTTATCTATTGGGGAAAAATCTCAGTCATAAAGCATTCCGTACCGCCTTTATGCAATCCTTGCGAGGAGAATTGACCGAATAATGCTCATCATATTTCGACTCGTTATTTAAACTTCCTTTATACTTTGGAAATAGTTAAAATCCGGAAAAATCCTTCGGCGCTGCATTTTCTTTACTCCATAAAATTTCGAAGTAAATAGAAAAATTCACTCGAATCAAACGTATCCCGATAATTCCGTAACTTTGCACGGCTCGTTTTACGAGACATCGCAAAGACAGTCGAAACATGGCCAAAAAGAAGCAAAGCCCTTTTAAGAATCATATCAATATTCAAAACAAAAAAGCCCGTTTTGACTATGATATTCTTGAAAAATTCGAAGCAGGCATTGAATTGACCGGTACGGAAATTAAATCCATCCGGATGGGCAAGGCCTCTATTGCCGACAGTTTTTGCGAATTCAACGACAAAGGTGAACTCTTTGTGACCAATATGTACATCAAAGAATACGATCACGGTACGCATTACAATCATTTGCCCAAGCGCCAACGTAAATTATTGCTTCATAAAAAACAGTTGCGTAAACTTCGCCAGGCGGTACAAACCAAGGGCGTAACCATTGTACCCTTACGCCTGTATATTAATAATCGCGGATTGGCTAAGATGGAAATTGCCTTGGCACGCGGACGCAAGAAATTCGATAAACGTCAGGTATTGCGTGAACGCGATATTGCCCGTGAATTGGATAGAGAACGAAAAAAGTATATTTAAATGATGCAAAAGGAACCCTTATCTCCCCGTAATTTATGGAAAAAGCATAAGTCCGATATCCTTTTTGTCGTTTTTGTATTGCTGATGTTTATTTTCCCCAAAAATCCGCTTCGAATTTTATTAACCGATATGATGGGCAAAGCCCGAACCGTGGTAGAAAGTTTCGAATTGAATAAAAAAGACCGGAAAATTTTAAGCGACAAAGATTTGGAGTGGCAATTGGTTACCATGGACGGTCAGGTTGTAAGCTTAGCCCAATTTAGCGACAAACCCGTATTAATCAATGTGTGGGCCACCTGGTGTCCGCCGTGTGTGGCGGAATTACCTTCGTTGGAAAAGTTATATCAAGATTACGGAGACCGGGTACATTTTATATTTTTGGCCGACGACAACCCGGACAAAGTACAAGATTTTTTGGCAAGAAAAAATTTGAAAATTCCGGTATATTTCTCAGCCACCGCCCGTCCTTTTGTTTTGAAAAGCGGAAGCATTCCCACTACCTTTATTTTGGATAAAAACCACCGGTTAAGAGTAAAAAAGACAGGTGCCATGAATTGGAATGCCGCTAAAATTCGTAACTTGTTGGACAAATATATTGCCGAATGAAAGTAGTGGCCTTTATCCCGGCACGCCTGCAATCGGAGCGTTTTCCACGGAAATTATTACAGGATTTAAACGGAAAACCGGTAGTGCTTCATACATATCAAAATGCCGTGGCTTCCGGTTTGTTTGACGAAGTAATACTGATCACCGATAGCGAAGAGATCGCGAATGTGATTAGCCAGGCCGGCGGGAAAGTTTTTATAAGCACGCGCGCCCATCAAACCGGCACCGATCGCATTGCGGAATTTGCTTCGGAAACGGACGCGGAAATAATTGTCAATATACAAGCGGACGAACCTTTTGTTCATAAAGAATCGCTCGGCGAACTGATTCGGATATTCGAAGAAGACATAGACCGCCAAGCGGATATTGCTTCATTGATGACGAGGATAAAAGACGAAACGGATTTTTATGATCCGAATCAAGTAAAAGTCGTTACCGATGCCCGGGGATTTGCCCTATATTTTTCGCGCGCGCCGATTCCTTATCCTCGAGACGGAAAATTTGCCGGTGCTTGGAAACACATCGGTATTTACGGCTTCAGGCGTGAAGCATTGATTCAAATTGCCCGATTGCCCCAGTCGGCATTGGAACAAATTGAGAAATTGGAAAACTTGCGCTTTTTGGAAGCGGGATTTCGAATTAAGATGAAAGAAACCCGGGCGATGAATATTGGAATCGATACCCCGGAGGATTTGATAAAAGCACGAAAATTATTGGCCGATGAATAAAGGAAAAGTATGGATTTCCGCTATGCGTTTGCGTACCCTGCCGTTGTCATTGGCAGGTATTATTCTGGGAAGCGGTATAGCGGCTTCGAAAGGTTTTTTTGATATAAGAATTTTTATTTTGGCCGTTTTAACGGCTGTTTCTTATCAAATTTTATCCAATTTGGCCAATGATTACGGCGACGGCCTCAAAGGAACCGACCGAAACCGGGTAGGCCCGCAACGGGCCGTTCAGTCCGGCTTGATTAGTCGCCAAGCCATGAAAAAAGCCCTTTATATCAACATTATTGTTTCTCTGATCCTGACCGTAATTTTGCTAAAAACGGCCTTTCCGCAAACCGGAAAAACTTTTTATTTATACTTGATCCTCGGCATTGCAGCCATATGGGCCGCCTTGAAATATACGGTCGGAACCAAGGCCTACGGTTACATGGGATTAGGCGACTTATTCGTATTGATTTTTTTCGGTTGGGTATCGGTGGCAGGCGTCTATTACCTGTATGTCAAAGATTTGGATTTCATGATTTTTTTGCCTGCTACAGCCATCGGATTGCTTGCCGTAGCCGTGTTGAACATTAATAACATGCGCGATTTGGAAAATGACCGCCGTGCGGGAAAACAGACCCTGGCGGTTAAATTGGGGCTTTCTTCGGCGATGAAATATCACCGGAGCATATTGATTTTATCATTCTTGCTCATGCTTTATTACACTTTGGAATATTTAAATTCTTCTTGGCAATTTTTGGCATTGGCTCTCTACGTACCCCTTTTTTTTCATTTATTTAAATTAAACCCGGCCCAACCCATTACTTATAATAAAGCCCTGAAGCAAGTTTCTTTACTTACGTTTTTTTTCGCCGTATTATATGGCATAACCCTTAATTTGTAACAACATGTACCCGCGAAACAAATACTGGAATCCCTTGGTAAAATATTTAAAAAAACAGGGTTTGGAAGATGAATTTTTCCTTGCTCCGGAAGTATTATTATACGATTTTCCCAAAGTATTGCCCTATCAAATTTTGAAGCACATTCGCTTGAGCGATTATAATTGGGAATATGTGGTATTTCACAAAAAACTTCCCGAAGATATGACCAATAACTTTTTGGATATGTTACGCAAGGAATATCAGGCGGTTTGGGCTAATCATCTGTTTGTCATACTGAAGAAACATCCTTCCCGTTTGGAAAAATTAAAGGCATCCAAATACCTTTTTTCCTCAAGAATTTCATGGAAAAAATATTATAAAAAGGATACAAACAAACGCAATGGCATTTTGATTACCACGTATAACCGGCCACAATATTTGGAACGCTTGCTGGAGCAATTGAAAGGACGCCCGGAAGAAATCATGGTAGTGAATGACGGTTCGGACAAAAAATTTATGGCACATTACAACCAAATAAAAAAAGATTTTCCCCGGGTAAATTTTATCAATAATTCGAAAAACATCGGATTGGTTTTTTCCATGAACACGGGTTTTGCATACTTTCTCTCCGATCCGGATGTGGAATGGATTCATTATTTTCAGGATGACGTCCTTATTGAGGAAGATTTATTTGAAAAAACGGCCAAAGTGGCCCACCATGAGAATTTTCCGGTGATAACCGGTATGCATCGTGAACCGCATAAAATTTGTAAAGCGGACCGAATCAACGGAATTGATGTATTTTTCTTGCGATCGGCACCGGCTCATCATTTGTTCATGCATAGGCAATACTTGATGGACAATCTGCCCATTCCCAACCCGTATGTGGGCGCGCCCAAACCGGGTAAAGGACGCCCCGGTCAAGGTTCGGATGCCGACTGGTGGTTACTTTCCTGGTCGCCCAAATCCATTGTAAAACGCGACGGATATATAGTGGCTATCCCCGGGCTGGTACATACGGACATGAATCCGGAATTGTCCACCTGGGCGGAATCATAATTCAAGCCGAGAATAGGAGTTGATCCGGTTTTTTTATAGGGCACGCAATTAATAAAAGATGATTGCTGATAAAATTGATTAGGAAGTATGAAAAAAATATTGGAAACAATTTGTAATAATCTTACATTTGCGTGATAAATGTAACAATTTTCTCATTAAGAGATCGTTTAATAAAGCGAGGATAAGAAAATTAATAAATGAAAAATAACCCGTTATTTGTATTGGCCCTTTTCTTTTTTCTTTTTCAATCTGTAGGGGCGCAAGAAACAAGGACCATACAAGCGATTCGACTTGCACATCCTCCCAAAATAGACGGCAAAATCGACGATTCTTGGGGAAAGGTTCCGGCAGTAAAAAACTTCTACGAATTCTATCCCGGTTTCGGAGAGCCGATACCACCGGCATATCATACCGAAGTCAAAGTGTCGTATGACGATACGGGTATTTATATTTTGGCGGTTATGCAGGATCCGCATCCGGACAAAATTATGCGAGTGTTCGGCCTTCGCGATCAATTCAGTGTATCGGATTTATTCGGCATTATGATCAATCCCTTCCGGGCGCCCGGAAATAATTATTTGTTTATGGTTTCGGCGGGCGGCACCCAACTGGACGGGCTCCAAGGACAAGATACCGACCTGTCATGGAATGCCGTATGGAAATCCGCAGTGGCCATTACGGATCGAGGATGGGTGGTGGAAATGGCCATCCCCTATTCGGCTTTGCGTTTCCCAAAAAAAGAGGAGCAAATTTGGGCGGTAAATTTCTTCCGGGAAATTACTTCGATACGAAAAAAATATTCCTGGATTTTGATTGATAAAACCAAACAAGTGGACCCTGTGGCTTTTACGGGTGAACTAAGAGGCATAAGAAATATAAAGCCCCCCGTGCGCCTGAGTTTTTATCCATATTCGTCCGTTAATTTAATGCATTATAAAGGAGAGTCCAAAATATCGCCGGCCTTCGGATTGGATTTAAAATACGGATTGAATGAAAATTTCACATTGGATGCCACCCTGATTCCCGATTTCAGTGATGTGCCTTATGATGAAATCGTATTAAACTTGGGGCCATTCGAGCAATTTTACAGTGAGAATCGTCCGTTTTTTACCGAAGGCATGCAATTATTTAACAAGGGAAGAATTTTTTATTCGCGACGAATCGGTGGACGCCCGATTGATTTTTCCAGACCGTTTTACGAAAAAACTTCCACTGAAATTATTGAAAAAAATCCCGAGAAAACCAATTTAATTAATGCCATTAAACTTTCCGGAAGAACGGATAACGGCTTGGGAATCGGTATTTTGAATGCTATAACCAATAAATCGGAAGCCGTATTGACGGATACCGTGACGGGCAATTCTCGCCATGTTTTAACTTCGCCCTATACCAATTATAATGTGGCTGTTATCGATTATGTTTTCGGCAAAAATAATGTGGCCGGTATAATGAATACCAATACACTGCGGGCCGGTTCATATAAAGATGCCAATGTCACTTCCTTGTTTTATACTTTATATTTACAGCATAATACATTGAAAATTTCGGGAAAATCCAATATGTCATTGATTATGGATTCAGCCCGGACGGCCGGGTTTTTTGGGAATTTGGATGTTTATAAAAAAATTAACGGACACGAGTTCGGTATCGAATTTATGTTTAAGGATGATAAATACGATATCCGAGATTTGGGATTTATGCATGCCAATAATATCGTCATATATGATTTCTTTTATAAATATTCCATTCTTAAGCCGATTAAATATTTCAATAGATTAAAATTTGCCGTTGATGTGGGATTGGACCATGTATATAAACCATATGGTATATATAGAAAGGATATCGGTTTTCGTGTTTTTGCCACTACCAAGAAACAATTATCCTTAGGAGGCGGTATAAAATTCATCTCGGACACCAAGGATTATTATGAACCGCGTTTGCCCGGAAGATTTTATTTGGATCCGGCTAAAATGATGGCCCATATTTTTGTTTCAACCGATTATCGTAAAAAACTGGCTTTCGATGCCGGAATCGGCGGCCATAATTATTTGGCTTCAGATGGAAGCGGATTTAGGATTCGGCTGAGTCCGTTGCTGCGGCTATCCAATCAATTCAGTATGCGGTATATGTTGATTTATAATAAAATATTTGATGAAAAAGGATTTGTACGAATCAAAAGAGGAGACATTATTTTCGGAAAAAGAAACAAAAAAAGTATTTCGCAAAACTTATCGGCCAATTATTATTTTACGGTCAAATCGGCCTTAAGTTTGAGTTTTCGTCATTATTGGGCGCCGGTTCATTACACGGCATTCTATAAGTTAAAAGAAGACGGTACTTTAACGCCCATACCCGATAGCGGCCGAAATGAAAATATTAATTTCAACGTATGGAATTTCGATTTCGGTTATACCTGGGAATTTGCACCGGGAAGTCAATTGACTTTGCTTTATCGAAACAATTTGCAAGAATTTAATAGGAAGTACGACTTAACCTACGCCGAAAATTTGGATCAACTTTTCAAACAACCACAACGTCATAATTTTATTGTGAAAGCCATTTATTATTTGGATTATAATACGGTAATCAGGAAGTGGTTTTAGTGGAATTTTTTTTAGTTTTTTTCTCCAATGGTTTCAAAACCGGCTTGTGGAAAAACATCTTCAACATATTAAAATTATAAGAAATTGCCACTATTGCCAATATGACCAATGAGATATTTAAAATCCATTCGTTTTTCGTAATTAAACCCAGCAAAAACATAAAGAAAAACACCAAATATAAACGATATTGCCACAAAGCCAAAGTGGCATGATATACTTCTTTAGGCAAAGGAATTTGATATTTACCCACATAAGGTTGATAGCGTTCCAACCATATAATAAAAGGAATGGTTTTGTAAGTTTGTCCGAGAATAATCATATTAATTACGCCGAAAATCACACTAAACAAGAGCAAAGAAGTTAAAGTAAGGGCCAAGGAAGAGTGTTCGCCGGACTGAAAAAGTAAAACCATACCGATCAATGCCGGAATGAAGATAAGAATAAAAATCAGCATGGTGGGTTGCATACCTTCGTCCAAGATTCTTTTGAAACGTTGCCGGTATGCGTCATAGACGAATTTCACATAAAACACAACCGATAGAAAAATGAGTATCCATCCGACAATAATCATTCCACGGGAGTCTATCCAAAGCCATGATAAGGCAAGCAATAACAAACCGGAATTAAGAAAAATAAAGGAAGGCCAGAGCGGTTTTTCGCTGTGTTTATGCGATACCAAAAACATAGGAATCAAAGTAGTTCCCACCCCGAAAATCATTTGAATAAAAAAACCGACCAGTCCGGAAGTGGCATGAATTTTCAAATGATGTAAATTGCCAGTTTCGAGGAAATTATACTTAAAATTCAGGGCCATCAATAAACCTTCGGTTTGGGCAAAAAGCAACCAGAAAATGGCTGCAATAATAAAGTAATTCTTAATATTTTTAATGGTGGCATTTTTGTACGAAAGCCCGATATTCAATACAAATAGAAACAAGCCGGTGTACATCAACTCCGCCGACCAAATCAAATAATCGTCCAAATGTCCCGTCCAAAACGAATAGGCCATGAGAAAAACCGAAATACCCGTGATCCAAAAAGTCAGTTTGGCAATGAATTCACTGAAAAGTTTGGTTTCGAATACCACCGGAACCAATTGGTACAACGATCCGTAAACCAACATCATTGCCCATCCCAATAAATTCACATGGACAATGGCCAAAATTTTGGTATGATAATAAGGTAAAAATAATTCCGTCCGTGCCAAAAGCATCAATATAACCGCTACGGCAAAAGAAATCGCACCAAACAAAAAATGAGGTTTGACCACACTGATATCCGGAGCGTTTTGGGTATGGATTTTTGTCATTCTTCGTGTTTTTTATAAATCAACATTCGGGTATGATCATCGGATAATTTTTTTGTGGTCCAAAGGTAGTTTTTCTTTTCCAATTCGGGAAGTAAAAATTGCGGAATGCGTTTATGCTCCACAAAAAGGGCTTCGCCCGGCTTCAAAGTATCCAAAGTTTCCAGAATTTTCATCATAGGTTGGGGCATTTCCAAATCACGCACGTCAATGATTTTCATACGGCCTTCGAATTGTTGTTTGATTTTTTCAAAGTCTTCTTCGTGGGCCGGACCGGAATGTTTTTCTTCCCTGTCGCTATGCGTCTTGCCGAATATGGTTTTAATTTTTTCCCAAAAACCTCTTTTTTTATAGGGCTTGTAGAAATAAGTATAATAGATGCCGTCTTTTTTTAGCACGCAACTTTCATAACCTTGCCGTTTGAGGATATCAATTAAAGGGGAAGGAATAAAATCCACCACCACTTCCAACGCTTCACCGGGGGCAAGTTCTTTTAATTTTTTCATCACCGGGTCGAACGGATCGATATTTTTCTCCAGCAATTCGATAGCATTCAGTCGAACCGGTTTGTATTTTTCGGTCAAGTCGCATTGGGTGACGTATTCCTCCTCGGTATCGGTTGTTTCATACTCTACTTCGATTCCTTTTTCTTCCAATTTTTTTAAAAAATCATTGACCGGAATTCCGGCTATTCTCGCCGCATCCTGAACGGTAACTCGCGGGGCAATGGCTTTGCGCAAAAAAGGATTGGAAAGTTTGGTAAATTTCGGATGAATCGAAGTGATCAATTCCGTCATTTCGTCGCCCATCTTGAGTAATTCACCTATTTTGGTGCTTTTGTTTACAGCCATCTATTGGTTTATTTAGAATGATTTTAAAATGCAAAATTAAGAAGAATAATTTGCATGGAAAAATTCCGTCTTCTGGCCGGGAAAATTAAAGACTTGTTTTTTGTCCTGACTGGAGAAATTAGACTTTAATTTTTCCGGACTTTGACCTTCACTTTGACTTTAACTTTTTTGGAAAAAGAATTGTCTCCAATCCTAAGTATAAGATTCTTACGTCGCTTTGCTCCTCAGAATGACAGATGCTCAGAAATCTTTTTGTCATTCTCTGTAAGAGTCTTCAATCCTAGGTCGATACGACTCACCCTTCGGGTTTGATAAGCCCGATGGCCTACAATAATTATTACAGGGAAATGGGTTTGTAAATTTGGAAATATTTCACGCGAATTAATTCGCGCAGGAACACTGGCAAGTTAAAGCGGTTACTGAGCTCAGCCGAAGTGCCGCTTTAACTTCAAGGAAATTGACCCATGCAAAAACAGCGCAAACCCACAGGGCAAGAATTCGCGCGGGAATCTTGGAGTAAAAAACCCAAAACTAAGAAAGAAAAGTGTCATTTTCCCAAAGGTCGATGCGACTCCTATGGAGGATCTCCAAAGGTCGCCGACTCATTTGAGAGTCTCACTGAGTCTGTGACCGTGACCTATGGACGAGCAGAGCGCCCCTATGACTATCGAGGGAGCGATGCCGTGTCCGCCTCAGGCGGGAGGGATCTTTTTTCCGGACTTTGACCTTAACTTTAACCTTAACTTTTTATAATCTGAAACCTGAAATCTGAAATCTGCAATCTGAAATCTGCAATCGTTAATCGTTAATCTGAAATCATCAATTTTACTATGAGTTGCAGGCAGGAAATTTGTTGCCAATGGCTGTGGTTTGATTTTTTATAAATTGATAAAAAATTCATGTAAATTTGACGTGAAAAATTAAGATTAGTTTTATGAATAAGTTTTTTAAACAAGGAATATCTTCTTTATTGATACTGACGGGAATTGTAGTCTCTTTATTTTTACTCACCTCTTGCGGTTCTACCAAAGTAAAAAACACTCCTTCGGAAAAACGGATAACCGCCTCGTCTCAAACCGATGAGGATCAATATATTGTTCGAACCGTAGGTTTTTATAATTTGGAAAATCTTTTTGATACCATTGATGATTCCAAGACTTTTGACGAAGAATATACACCTTCGGGCCGGAATGCATGGACTTCGGACCGGTACAAGAAAAAATTAAAAAATTTAGCCCGTGTTATCGCCCGCATAGGCAAAAAAGAAACCGGTATTCCGCCGGCGGTTTTGGGTGTGGCTGAAGTGGAAAACCGCCAAGTATTGGAGGACTTGATCAACGAAGACGAATTGAAATCTTACCGTTACGGGATTGTTCATTACGATTCGCCCGACCGGCGGGGCGTGGATGTGGGATTGATTTATATGAAATCCGTTTTCAAACCTGTCAATTCACGTGCGGTGCCTTTGAAAATTTATAAAGACGGTGAAAGAATTTACACCCGTGACGTATTGGTGGTTTCGGGATTTTTGAACGGAGAAAAAATCCATATTTTGGTCAATCACTGGCCGTCGCGTAGAGGGGGCGAAGCCCGGAGTCGTCCGCTTCGAATAAAGGCAGCCCGATTGAATTTGCAAATTATGGATTCCATTTACAAGCACGAACCCGCTGCCAAAATCATTATCATGGGCGATTTGAACGATGACCCGGTAAGTCCCAGTGTGAAAGATGTGCTGCGTGTCGAGGGTAAGAAATCCGAGGTACTGCCCGGCGGATTATATGCTGTGATGGAGCATTATTACAGGGCCGGAATCGGCACGTTGGCTTACCGAGACAGTTGGAATCTTTTTGATCAAATATTCATTTCATACAGTTTAATTAAAGGAACATTGGGCGAGCAAAAAGATTATTCCACTTTTAAATTGTGGAAATCCGGAATTTTTAACAGTCCTTTTTTGACCAATCGCAAGGGGGCATTCAAAGGATATCCCTACCGGACCTATGCCGGCGGTCAATATTTGGGTGGTTATAGCGACCATTTTCCGGTCTATATTATCCTGATTAAGAAAAAAGACTAATGCCGCGCCCAATTTGGGTATTATTCCGAAGTGATATCCAAGAGTTTGCGTCTATATACACTTAATAATTTCGATTTGGAAATAAATCCGAGATAGCGGCCGTCTTGGATGACGGGTAAATTCCAAGCACCGGTAGCGGCAAATTTTCGCATCACGTCGGGGAAATGATCTTTTTTATATAAAATCACATCGGGGGCTTTATGCATGAGATCCCGGACGAAAATTTTATCATACATATCCCTGTCGAACATGATTTGCCTGATATCGTCCAAGGAGAGCAGAGCGAGAAAATGATTCTCCTCATCCAAAACGGGAAACAAATTTCTTTTGGATTTAGTCACCACTTGATGGACCAAATGTCCCAAACTCATATCGGGCGTGACGGGTAAGAAATTATTTTCAATGACTTCTTCCCATTCGATTAATTGTCCGGCGAATTTGTCTTTGTCATGGGTGGGAATGGCTCCGATTTCGGCCAGTTGCATGGTGTAAATACTATATTTTAGAACGCGTTTGCTTATAATAAACGAAATAGCCGCTACCACCATAATCGGTACAATCAATTCATAACCGCCGCTAATTTCCGCTATGAGGAATACGGCGGTCAAAGGGGCTTGAAGCACGCCGGCAATGGTGCCCGCCATACCGGTAAGCGCAAAGTTTTCGGTGGTTAATTCATGACCGAAAAGTCCCGTTTGGTTGATGATCATGGCAAAAACATAGCCCGATAATCCGCCTGCAAAAAGGGTGGGCGCAAAAACACCTCCCACACCTCCGGCACCGAGGGTCAAAGACATGGCGATAATTTTAAAAACGACAAGCAAAACAAAAAATAAGATGATTAACCAAATGTCATTGTGATTGATAGGCACATTGGCCGTGTTCAGCACATAATGATAGTTGTCCCAAAGAATATGATTCAAAATATCGTATCCTTCGCCGTATAAAGTGGGAAAAAGAAAAATAATCAATCCCAAGAAAAATCCGGCTACGGCCCAACGTTTCCAATTGTTTTCGAACTTTTCGAAAAACCGGATTATCCGGTAATAGATCCTGGTGAAAAAGATGGAAACAATCGCGCCGATGATTCCTAGCAGAATAAAAAAGGGCAGATCGGAAAAAAGAAATTTTTCATTCACCGAATAATGAAGCAGAATATCTTTTCCCATAAAGAAATAGGAGGTGAGCACTGCCGATACCGAGGCCAATATCATGGGAATCAGCGATGTCATGGTCAAATCGAAGCCGAGAATTTCCACCGAGAATAAAATACCGGCAATGGGTGCCTTGAAAATGGAAGCAAAAGTGCCTGCCGCCGCCGCACCCAGCAAGAGGTTGCGTTGTTTGAGATTAAGGTGCAACAGTTCGGACAAATTGGAACTGATGGCGGCACCCGTAATGGAAGTCGGTCCTTCCAAACCCACCGAACCACCGAAACCTACCGTCAATGGAGCGGTAAGGATGGATGCGTAAGTATGATAGGAAGGTATCTTGCTTTTGAGTTTGGCTATGGCATACAAAATAAAAGGAATACCGCTATCGACCGGTTTTTTTATAATAAATTTTACCACCAACCAAACCAAACCGATGCCGATAATGGGAAAAATAAAATAATAGGCCCTGTGAATATCGTGCATGAAGTCGGTTTCCAATGCCTTTTCAATAAGATGAGTCAAGTTTTTTATCGTGACGGCGGCCAATCCGGTAAGCAATCCTACGATAATGCTTAAAATGCTGAGAAAGTGTTCGTTACTAATATGCTTATATCGCCATTTGAAAAATTTGTAAACCCATTTTTTGGTTTGCAATCTCTTTCTCAAATATCTGATATAAAGCGCCAATTTCCGCATTTCTATATTTTATTCATTATTTACAGGATAATTTATTCGAATTTCAACACCTTTGCCGGTGAAATTTTCCCGATACTGCGGGCCGGTAAAAGGAGCAATATCAAAATCAGAATTAAAACCAAAATATTAATGCCCAATAAATGCATCAAACCGATATCGAATACAACTTCCTTGATGTAATATATTTCGGGATTCAATTTAATAATTCCGTATTTCTTTTGCACATAATAAATCACAAAAACAATCAAATTTCCTATAAATAATCCGGTGGCAATTAACCAGGCGGCTTTCAATAAAAAAATCCTCATAATACTTCGATCCGTAGCGCCCAATGTTTTCAAAGTGCCGATAAACCGGGTCCGTTCCATGATCATCACAAGCAAAACGGTGGTCATATTCAATGCACTGATGACGATGAGGATAAAAATGATAAACAAAATATTGAAATCAAACATGGCCAACCAATCAAACATCATGGGATTGAGGTCTTTGATACTGCGAGCTTCCAAAAGCGGCGGAATGTCCGCATTGATTTTTCGAGTTACCTCATCAATCCGGTCGAAATCTTTCAAAAGAATTTCGAATCCACCCGTGAGCGTATCGTTCCAACCGTATAATTTATTAACCTGTCGCAAATCGCCGAAAATATACGTCTTATCATAATCTTTAAAATCCGTTTTATAAATGCCCGCGACTCTGAATTGGCGAATAAGCGGTTTGTCCGACCCGGGGCGCATAAAATAAGCTTTGACTTTATCGCCTATCGATAAGCGAAGGCGGTTGGCCATTTCTTGTGAAATTAAAATGCTGTCCGAAATTTTTTTTCCGCTAAAAGCGGGCATCTGCCCCCGGATCAGATATTGCCGGAAAATTTTCCAATTATAGGTACTGTCCACTCCTTTGAGAATCACCCCTTCGAAATCTTGCTTCGTTTTTAATAACCCGCCTATGCTGGCAAACGGCGAAATGCTTTCCACATCTTCCCAACGTGAGAAATCCGGATAAAAATCTTGTTTTAATGATACGGGACGTAAAGTGATTTGGGTTTGGTTGTTATCATAATTCAACAGGAGAATATGACCGGTAAATCCCGATATTTTTTCGCGTATTTTGTGTTGCATCCCTTTGCCGGCCATCATCGCCAATAGCATAATAACAATACTCAAGACAATAGAACCGACGGCAATTTTTACAATCGGCCGGGAAATACTATCTTTGTTTTTGTTACCTATAAGGCGTTTGGCAATGAAATATTCAAATCGCAAACCGTTTCGTTTTCTGTGGTTCAAAGTTACGATTTTATTCCTTTCCGCATTTTTAATTACGGCTTGTTCGTCCACCAAAAAACAGGATAAAAAAATTAACCGGAGCCGGGAGGAAAAATCCGTCCGCGTATTGCCCGGCATTCATCAAACCGGATTATATTTTCCTATGCTCAAAGGAAAACGCATTGCCGTAGTGGGGAATCAAACTTCCATGAATGACACCGTGCATTTGGTCGATTTGTTATTGGCAAATCACTTTCGGGTGGTTAAGGTTTTTGCACCCGAACACGGTTTTCGGGGCAAAGCCGACGCCGGCGAACAGGTTAAGGATTCGCACGATAATAAAACCGGCTTACCTATTATATCACTCTACGGCAAACATAAAAAACCTCGCCCGGAAGATTTGAAAGATGTGGATGTCTTACTCTTTGATATTCAGGATGTGGGCGCCCGTTTTTATACCTATCTTTCCACTTTGCATTATGTATTGGAAGCGGCGGCGGAAAACGGCATTCCCGTCATTGTATTGGATCGTCCCAATCCGCATATCGATGAAATTGACGGTCCGGTGATGGAAGCCGAATACTTTTCCTTTGTGGGCATGCATCCCGTTCCGATTTTATACGGAATGACCATTGGTGAATACGGCAAAATGATTAACGGTGAAGGATGGTTGAAAAACGGTGTTAAGGCGAATTTGACCGTCATACCCATAGAAAATTATTCCAGACATGCCGAATATGTTTTGCCTGTCAAACCCTCACCCAATTTGCCCAATGCCCAGTCGGTTGCTTTGTATCCTTCCTTATGCTTGATGGAACCGACGGACGTAAGTGTGGGTCGCGGAACGGATTGGCCGTTTCAGGTTTTCGGATCGCCTTATTTGCCGCCATCGGATTTTTGGTTTGTTCCTCAACCCAACGAAGGAGCCAAATATCCCAAGCATAAGGGAGAGAAATGTTATGGCAAGGATTTAAGACACATCACACCGCCCGAAGGCATTTATTTGGACTGGATCTTATGGGCATATGCCAACTATTCCGAAAAAGATAAATTTTTTCGAAAAGGATTCGAGCGAATTGCCGGAAATGCATTATTACGCGAACAAATTAAGCGGGGATTGCCTGCCGATTCGATTAAAAAAACTTGGCAACCGGGATTGAAAAAATTCAAAAAAATAAGAAGCAAGTATTTGATATATTCATGAAAAAAATCCTTATTCTTAACGGTCCAAATCTGAATATGTTGGGCAAACGCCAACCTGAAATTTACGGAAACAGGTCTTTTGAAGATTATTTCCGGAAATTAAAAAAAATGTTTCCACAAGTGCAACTGGATTATTATCAATCCAATCACGAAGGCGACTTGATTGATAAATTACAAGAAGCCGGTGTGAAATACGACGGCGTTGTCTTTAATCCGGCCGCTTATACACACACTTCCATTGCATTACGTGATACGGTTTCCGCTATTGAAATTCCTGTAGCGGAAGTTCATATTAGCAATATTTACGAACGCGAAAAATTCAGGCATACATCTTATATTAAAGACGTAGCGGCGTTTAGCATAGTGGGCAAAGGAATGGATGGATATGCAGAAGCCGTGGAACGATTGTTAAAAAATAATTAATCACATTACGCGGCTACAGAATTTATCTGCCGGAAAAAAGATTTTTTATAACTTGATAAAAAAATATGACCATGACTAAAAATCCGTATTTAAGAGTGATTATTTACATGCTTATAGCCGTATGGGCACTTTATTTGTTTAAATCCATTAGTATGAAGCAAGCCGTATCGATGAGTTTGGGTGTATTGGCCGGAGCGGCCTTAGGATTTCTGCTGACACGATTATTTATTAAAAAGAAATGAAAGAATTCTCATTTCGAACGCCGGATACGGATATATATTTGGCTAAATATTCTCCCGAAGAATGCGAAGAACTGCTCGAAAAATATAAAGCAGACAAAGATTTGGAAGAATTTTTTCGGGGAAAATCAAAAAAACATCTTTACCAACAGGCCTTAAAGATCGATATGCTAAATAAAAAAGGGCTATTGGAAAAATTGGTCTATTTACCCGACGGAAAACCCCTTCTAAAAGACGGATCTTATATTTCTATTTCTCATTCGGGCGATTATATCGGCATAGCGCATTCCAAATCCGTGCCGGTGGGATTGGATATCCAATTATATTCGGATAAGCCGGAAAAAATATTGAATAAATTCGCTTCGGGCGACGAAATATCCCTGCTTGAAACTTTGGTCAAAAAAAATCTTCCCATTTATCTTTGGTGTGCCAAAGAAGCCGTATATAAGGCGGCCGGTATTAAAGGGCTTTCGTTCAAAAATCAAATTAAAGTTAGTTTCAAAAGCAGATTGCCTCACGAAGCCCTTGCTCTTACAAATAATTCGCAAAAAAAATACCGTCTTCTGGCCGGAAAAATTGAAGATTTATTTTTAGTCCTGGCCGAAGAAATCGGACTTTAATTTTCTTACTTTTACCTTCACTTTCACATTAACTATTTTAAAATCTGCAATCTGCATTCGTTAATCATTAATCCCTACTGTCATGCGCTGTGAGAGTATTCGATCTTGGCAAGTCCCGATGGTTATCGGGACGACGAGACATCTCTTTTGCAGACTTTAGCCTTGACCTTGACTTTGACTATTTTAAATCTGAAATCTAAAATCTGCAATCGTTAATCGTTAATCCCTACTGTCATCCTCCCCCCGTAGGTCGATACGACTCCTATGGAGGGTCTCGATACGTCATAATGACCCCCGTGGGGAGTCTCACTGAGTCTGCGACTGTGACCCGTGGACGAAGGTCGATACGACTCACCCTTCGGGTTTGATAAGCCCGATGGCCTACAATAATTATTACAGGGAAATGGGTTTGTAAATTTGGAAATATTCCACGCGAATTAATTCGCGCAGGAACACTGGCAAGTTAAAGCGGTTACTGAGCTCAGCCGAAGTGCCGCTTTAACTTCAAGGAAATTGACCCATGCAAAAACAGCGCAAACCCCCAGGGCAAGAATTCGCGCGGGAACCTTGGAGTAAAAAACCCAAAACTAAGAAAGAAAAGTGTCATTTTCCCAAAGGTCGATGCGACTCCTATGGAGGATCTCCAAAGGTCGCCGACTCATTTGAGAGTCTCACTGAGTCTGTGACCGTGACCTATGGACGAGCAGAGCGACCCCGATGACTATCGAGGGAGCGAGGCCGTGTCCGCCTCAGGCGGGAGGAATCTCTTTTCCGGACTTTAACCTTGACCTTGATTTTAACTATTTTAAAACCAAATGGTTATCTCTTCAAGATAGTCCGGATGCGCTCCAAAACCGCAATTACATCACTTTCATCCACTCCCACTACCGTGGCCGTTTCCGACGGGGTTAAACCGGCTTGTGAAACCAAATCCAAAATACGACGCGCGGTTTCCGGTAAATTCACATACAAATTACCGAATAAGGCCCGGAATTTTTCATCCTTAAAATCATCTGGCGATAACCCCAATGCGGATGCAAAATATTCCTCAGCCGTTTTGTCAAAAAGAAAAAACTTGCGCTTGTATTCGTCTTGCTTATAAGATATATCGTCCAATTCTTCGATGAGAATCAATTCGCCGTCGGCATCCACGGTAAAATCTTCATTGAGCATTTTCAATTCTTCTTTCAACAAATCGTCCGTATTCACTTTCTTGTGAGGTTTTTTGTGTTGTTCCACATAATTTTCAACAATTTCATCGGCCAGCCGGAATATTTTGACCCGGAGAGTTTTTTCGTCCGGAATGTCGTCAAACATATCATAGATTTTCAAATACACATCAGCCACCACATCGGCGGGTGCATAATAATTTTTAGGTAACTTTTTCTTGAGTTCATAGGTGCGAATTCTATGCCGGATATAACGTTCCAATTTGGGTAAGAGTTTTTCCAAAACTTTATTGAAATCCGCTTTATTCCGGTTGGCTTTATATTGCTTGAGTTGTTCGAAAGTTGCTTGCATGGTTATGTTTTTTTTCTGGTTCTTTTCAAAATATATGCCTTTTGAGGCGAACTGTCAATTTAACAGTTACTTGTTGTTTTCCATAATAAAATTCAACATTTTTTTCATCAAATGCAGGCGGCGTTTGCCGCGTACGCCGTGTTTGTCACGCGGATAAAGGTAAAAATCCATTTGGACACCTTTGCGAATGGCCGCATCATGCAAGGCAATATTGTGTTGAGGCACCACCACATCGTCCATATAGCCGTGAACGGTCAATAATTTGCCTTGTAAATTTTCAATTTTGTTTAAGATGGAAGTTTTCTTAAATCCTTCGGGATTTTGTTTTTCAGTGTCCATATATCTTTCGCCGTACATCACTTCATACCATTTCCAATCGGTCACCGGTCCTCCGGCCACACCGGCTTTAAATACTTCGGGATATTCGGTCATCAAAGTCAAGGTCATATAACCGCCGAAAGACCAGCCGTGAACGGCAATCCGGTCGGTGTCCACATAAGGAAGCGTACGCAAATAAGCCACCCCATACATTTGGTCTTGGGCTTCCACTTGCCCCAATCTTCTGTATATGACACTTTCAAAATCGAAACCGCGGTTCATCGACCCGTGATTGTCCAAAGTGAAAATAATATAACCTTGCTCGGCTAACCAATACATCCACAAGGAGGCGCCGCCCATCCAAGTATCAGTGACCAATTGCACATGCGGACCGCCATATACGTAAACCAAAACCGGGTATTTTTTGGCCGGATCGAAATGTGAGGGTTTGATAAGCCGGCCGTATAATACATCGGTAAAACTTCCTTTGAGGGAAATCATTTCGGGCTTTTTCAAACCGTAATCTTTCAGCGGATCGGGGGCTTCAAGCAGTTTGGCCACCGGCTTTTTGGCTCCGGTTTTGCGCAAACAGGTAATATTCGGCACATCCACGGCGGAATAAGCATCCAAATAATAATTGCCGTCATATCCGAGTTGTACATGGTGCGTGCCCCCGTCACGGGTAATTTGGGTTTGCAAGCCGGTTTTTAACTTCACCCTGAATAAATGAGTTTGCCTCGGATCCTTGCCGGTTCCGGTGAAGTAAACATATTTACCGTCTTTGGAAAAACCGGCCATATCCTTCGCCACCCAACGATTGTCCGTTAAATGACGAATCAAGCGGCCGCTCACGGCATCATAAAGATATAAATTCATAAAACCGTCCCGTTCGGACAACCATACGAATTGTTGGGTGCCGGGCACAAAATAAGCCGGATGTTCGGGTTCCACCCATTTTTCGTTTTCTTCCTCGAAAAGCGTTTTCACAAAACTACCGTCGGCCACCTTATATTTATTGAACCACATATGATTTTGGTCACGGTTTACCTCGGCCAAATAAATATATTTTTCATTGGGACCCCAAGAAAGATTGGTCACATAATGATATTTTCCCGCTTTATCGAAAAGTTTCAGATAAACCGTATGGCCGGTTTTTGTGTCATAAACCCCAACGGCGGGCTCTTCGCTTCCGCGTCCGTTCATCGGATATTTAATTGGTTTCAATGCCGCAGGTGTTTGGCTTATATCCACCAACGGATAAGTATCCACATCGGTTTCGTCTTTTTGATAAAAGGCCAAATATCGCCCCGCAGGCGACCAAAAAGTTCCTTTGGTAATGCCGAATTCACTACGGGCAATGGCCTGACCGCTCACAATATTTTTATTTTCATGAACCGCCACCGGTATGCGGTGATTATCCGCTCCGGCCAGGTATAAATTATTTTCCATGGTATAGGCCACCTGCAAATTTTTTACACAAACATCCCGATTTTCAGCAGCCGAAGGGGTCTTTATCGTAATAGGTTTACCATTTTTATAATCATAAAAAACAAATGCGGAATCTTTTTGAAACACCAAATATGTCGAAGTGAAAATTTGAATATGCGGTAAGTTTTTGAGTCCGGGAAAGGATTTTTTTAAAGTTTCTTTGCTAATAACCCGCCGCGTCTGGTTATTGACATCGCGGATAATAATGCTATCCGCTTGGCTGAACATAAACAAAGGCGCGTCTTTTGCCCATTGCAAGTTCGTTACGCGTTTGGGATACAATCCTTTCCACCATCCGAAGACAGCATCTTCCAGTGAGAGTGTTTTTTGTTCTTGTGCGAAAAGCGCGGGGAAAACCAAGAAAAAAAAGATAATTTTCAAATATTTTTTCATCATCATTTGCTTTTAGCACAAAGTTAATGAAAACATTCGGATTGGATTGGGGGGATAGGAAAAGATTCCCCTCCCGTCAAAATCTATTTTTCCCGCCTGAAAATTATTTCTTCAATTCTTTTATGATTTTTTTGGTTTCTTCGCGAAGCAATAAAGAAGCACTTTTTTCCGCTTGTTTTTCCAATAATTTTTCCCAATCCGCCGTGTCTTTCCATGCATCCTTTTTTAATCCGGAAATGGCTTCCTTATCATATTTGGCGTAAGCGACGGTAATTTCTTCAATTATTTCGTCCATCCGGCTAACCGATTCTGTGACATGAGACAACAAGCCGTGCTTTTTCATATCGAAAGCCGAAAACCATCGCCAAGGTTGAAAAGCCATTTGCTCAAAAACCGAAATCCCCGTTTTTCTGATAATGGCCGGCGCAATCACATAAGGACCAATCCCAATGCTCAATTCCGAAAGTTTAAAGGCGGCATCTTCGGTTGCTACGGCCAAATCGGCGGCCGCCACAATGCCATTGCCTCCTCCTACGGTTTTGCCTTGTACGCGTGCCACCACCGGCTTGGGTGCCGAACGCATGGCCAAAATCACCCGGGCAAAACCCATGAAAAATTCTTTGGCTTGATGAAAATCATGCAATGCAATGAGCTCGTCAAAGGAGGCACCTGCACAAAAAGTACGACCTTCACTACGAAGAACAATGATTTTAATTTCATTATTTTGTCCCGCCGCATGGATATGGGTTTCCAATTCTTTTAATACCTGTGAAGGAAGTGCATTGACGGGTGGATGAGAAAAACTAATAATTGCCGTATGGCTTTCTATAAGCGTTTGAACATTCATATTACAATGGTTTAGGATTCAAAGATAAATAAATTATATGCTTTTGTGAATTAGTTGAAAGTGGTTAGTTTAAAGTTCATAGTTTAAAGTGTAATGTGCAAAGTTCAATGTATAAAGTAGTTGATAGTCGATTAGTCGACAGTCGGTTAGTCAATAATTTGAGAGTGGAAAGTTTAAAAATCTATGAATGAATCACGGGCTAGTCAGGTATGGATTTTCTGTCATTTCGACGACTGCAAGGAGGAGAAATCTCAGCGAGAGAGTTGAAAGTTTAAAAGTTAAAAGTTAATAGTTTAATGTGTAATGTGCAAAGTTTAATGTGTAATGTGTAATGTAGTTGATAGTCGATTAGTCGGCAGTCGGTTAGTCAATAATTTGAGAGTGAAAAGTTTAAAAATCTATGAATGAATCACGGGCTAGTCAGGTATGGATTTTCTGTCATTTCGACGACTGCAAGGAGGAGAAATCTCAGCGAGAGAGTTGAAAGTTTAAAAGTTAAAAGTTAATAGTTTAATGTGTAATGTGCAAAGTTTAATGTGTAATGTGTAATGTGTAATGTAGTTGATAGTTGATAGTCGATTAGTCGGCAGTCGGTTAGTCAATAATTTGAGAGTGGAAAGTTTAAAAATCTATGAATGAATCACGGGCTAGTCAGGTATGGATTTTCTGTCATTTCGACGACCGCAAGGAGGAGAAATCTCAGCGAGAGAGTTGAAAGTTCAATGTTAAAAGTATAATGTATAATGTATAAAGTATAAATTTATAATGTCAAAGTCATATAGAAATATTTTTTTAATTAGCCGTATAATAAATACGAATAACTACTTGCAGAGCGCTACAAAAGAAATGTTATGCGCTGCTGTATAATTGAAATGCTTCCATGATTTTGAACACAGGAGAAATCCGCAAAAAAATGCAACCGCTTTTTTAACAACAAAGATTCGAGTTGTAAATACACCATTTTGTTTTTAAATTATTGGTTGTATGAAAGTTAAATCATAGATTATCTCTAATCCAAATTCCTCACAGAGCCCCGTGTGAAAATCCCAAATCCGGTTTTAATCCTGTCAACCGGACATATTACCAAAGCGCCTAATTCAATATTTTTTTACCAAATTAAAACCCATTCCCAATCTTTTTATTTATTTTTACATCATGGAACATTATGGAATTTGGTCGGTGATACCGCCTTTGGTCGCCATTTTATTGGCTATCCGGACCAAGAAAGTATTTGTAGCCCTGTTCGGGGGAATATGGATGAGTTATTTGGTATTGGACCATTGGCACCCTATCAAAGCATTTTATGATGCCGTAATGGCTTTGGTAAAGGTATTTCAGTCCGAGGGCAATACCAAAACCATTATGTTCAGCGCTTTGGTGGGCGCTTTGATTTTGTTTGTTCAAAAATCCGGCGGTACGGAAGGTTTTGTGCGTTATGTGCGAGAAAAACTACAATTCGATGCAACCGAAAATATAGATAAACTTCGCCGGAAGGTGGCTTTTTTTGCATGGCTTACAGGTATTATTATTTTTGTAGAAACCAGTATTTCTTCGCTTACCGTAGGTACCGTATTCCGTCCGTTGTTTGACAAATTGCGGATGTCGCGCGAAAAATTGGCCTACTTGGCCGACTCGAGCAGTGCGCCCGTATCGGTTTTGCTCCCTTTCAATGCTTGGGGGGCATTCATCATGGGTCTGCTGTTGGTAGAAGGGCTTGACAAACCCTTTTTACTACTCATGAAAAGCATTCCTTTTAACTTTTATGCTTGGTTTACCTTGCTCATCGGATTTTTGGTGATTCGCTTCGATTGGCTCATCGGTCCGATGAAAAAAGCCGAAGAACGGGTCCGAACCACGGGAAAATTATTGAACGACTTTGCCGTACCCATGATTTCGGAAGAACTCACTGAAGTGGCACCCGTTCCTCATGCACGTCCGCGGGTATACAATATGCTTATTCCCATTGGTGTGATGGTATTGATGATGCCCGTGTTACTTATGCTTACCGGCTGGGACCCCACGCTTCCCGGATGGGAAAATAAAACGCTCTGGCAAAAAATAATTACCGCCATGGGCAACGGTTCCGGCTCGACCGCCGTTCTTTTTGCGGTGATTACGGCTTTAATAGTGGCCTCGCTCATGTATAAAGCCCAACGTATTGCCGGATTGAATGAATTGAATGAATGGACCCTCAAAGGTATTTCCGAAATGATGCCTTTGGCTTTGCTGATGATGATGGCTTTTGCCATCGGAGCGGCCACAAAGGAATTGGGAACGGGATATTATTTGGCCGGTCTGTCCAAGGATTTTCTTTCACCGGCATGGCTCCCCGCCATTGTCTTTTTATTGGCTGCTTTCATTGCATTTTCCACCGGCACTTCATGGGGCACCTTTGCCATTATGATTCCCATCGCGGTTCCCATTGCTTTAAAAATGAATCTTCCTATTCACTTGATTTTGGCGGCCGTATTAAGCGGAGGCGTTTTCGGCGATCATGCATCGCCCATTTCAGATACCACCATTATTTCGTCCATGGCCGCCGCTACGGACCATATCGACCACGTAAAAACTCAACTGCCTTATGCCTTGTTAAGTGCCGGACTGGCTGCGGTATTATTCTTAATTTTCGGGATAATAGCGGTATAAGAAATTCCTTTATTCCCTCGTAATATTCTTTATTTTTATTCGCATGATGCCGGCGGGAACTTCCACTTCCACCTCATCCCCTACCCGCTTGCCCAAAAGGGCTTTACCTATCGGCGATTCGATGGAAATTTTCTTTTGTTTGAAGTCCGCTTCGCCGGGCGATACCAAAGTATAAGTATATTCTTTCCCCGTATCGGTGTTTACGTAAGTAACCGTAGATAAAATTAAAGCCAAATCGGGATCCAAATCATCGTCTTCCAATACCCTTGCATTCGATAAGGTTTCCTGAAGTTTATGTATTTTTAATTCCAACAAAGCCAAGGCCTCCCGTGCAGCATGATATTCCGAGTTTTCGGATAAGTCTCCCAATTCCCGCGCTTCGGCTATCCGTTGTGCGATCTTGGGTTTCTCCTTCAATAATTCTTCCAATTCCGCTTTCAGTTTTTTCAGTCCGTTTTTAGAGTAATACGAAATTTTACCCATAATTTTCCGTTTTAGTTAAAAATAAAAAAATTAACCACCAACACGAGCCGGTGATTAACAATGCAAAAATAAGAAAAAATCGGTTATCTTCGCTCAAAATTAGGATTTGTGATTCATACGAAGAAGAAAAAAGTGAATATTATTACACTGGGTTGTTCGAAAAATTTGGTGGATAGCGAAATACTTTCCGGACAATTGCGTCAAGGACCGTACGAAGTAGTCCATGAAGATGAAAAAGATTCGGATATCATCATTATCAATACATGCGGCTTTATTCATGATGCCAAAGAAGAATCCATTCATACCATTTTGGAATATGTCCGTTTAAGGCAAGAAGGTAATATCGAAAAACTTATTGTAACCGGCTGCCTGAGCGAACGTTATAAACAGGAATTACCCGAAGAAATTCCCGAAGTGGATGCCTATTTCGGCAATCATCATTTGAAAGAGATTTTGGCTTATCTCAAAACGGATTTCAAAAAGGAATTGATTGGCGAACGGCTCCTTGCCACCCCTTCGCATTATGCTTACTTGAAAATTTCGGAAGGTTGCGACCGGCATTGTTCGTTTTGTGCCATTCCACGTATCAGAGGCAATCATGTATCGGTTCCCATAGAACAATTGGTAGCCGAAGCCCGCCGATTGGCAGCCAAAGGCGTGAAGGAGTTGATTTTAATCGCGCAGGATTTGACATTTTACGGTTTGGATATTTACGGCAAGAGAAAATTGGCCGAATTGCTCCGGCACCTTGCCCGGGTGGAAGGAATCGAATGGATTCGATTGCATTATATGTATCCCGCCGGCTTCCCGGAAGATGTATTTGATGTCATACGAGACGAACCGAAAATATGTAAATATGTCGATATTCCCTTGCAACATATCGATGAAGATATTCTTCGTTCGATGAAAAGAGGTGCAGGAGAAAAAACCACACGGCGGTTATTGAAAAAAATGAAGGAGAAAATTCCCGGCATTCATATCCGCACCACTTTTATCGTGGGATATCCCGGCGAAACCGAAGAAAAATTTCAAAAATTAATGGATTTTGTACGGGAAATGCAATTCGACCGGGTGGGTGTTTTTACCTATTCGCACGAAGAAGACACGGCGGCATTCCGGTTGAAAGACGACATTCCCGAATACATAAAAGAAGAGAGAAAAAAACGTTTGATGGAACTTCAAAAGGAAATTTCCGAACAAAAAAACAAAGCCAAAATCGGCAAACGCATGCGTGTTTTGATCGACGCCCGTTATGGCAACGAATATATAGCCAGAACGGAATTCGACTCGCCCGAAGTGGATAACGAAGTACATATTATTACAGATAGCATATTAAGCCCGGGAAAATTCATCGATATTGAAATCACCGGGGCGGACGCTTATACTTTATGGGGAAAACCCGTGTAGTTTTTAAATAAATTCCATCCATTTATCAAAATTTTTAAATGCATTTTATCGCAAAAACAAGTAGTTCTTGCAAGAGAATCATTATCCGGTCTTACAAATAAGCCCGATTTATAATTCAAAAAAGTTCAAATAAATTAAAAATTTTCTTAACTTTATTTCCATAAAAACTTAAAATGCGTTTTTTATTCACTTTTTTATACCTCGGATGGAGTATTTTTGCTCTTCAGGCACAAAATACCGTTTCGGAAACCACCGAAAAAGATGCCGATGCCATTATTACATTCGATGACTTGGATATCGAATTGGTAAACCGCAGCAAAATGATCATACGGCGAAAAGCAAGTATCACCGTTTTAAATAAAAAAGGCGATCATTTTTCCAGCTTGATTTTATTTTATGATACCCAAAATCGCATCAAGGATGTTCGTGCGGAAATATATGACAAGGAAGGAAACCTTATTAAAAAAATTCAAAAGTCGGATTTCGAAGACCTTTCCGCCACCGATCATCAAACCTTATACTCCGATGACCGGGTGCTTTATTATAAATATTTACCGAACGATTATCCTTATACCATCCGGTATGAATACGAAATGATCAACAAAAATACGGCTTTTATTCCCGCATGGCATCCGGTGGCTTCTTCCGGTACGGCGGTCAAAAAAAGCACTTATTCATTCAGATATCCCGACTCTTCGTTTGAAGTACAGAAATTGGAAAAAAATTTGGATACTTTCAATGTGTACCGGAGTTCGGAACCGGGTTGGATCAGATATATGATTTCGGACATAAGTCCCATTCGGCGTGAAACCTTAGGTCCTCCTTTGGAAGAAGTAACGCCTTGGGTAAAGATAGCCATAGATAAATTTTATTTGGCCGGAAAAGAAGGCGAAGCCGGCAGTTGGAAAAAATTAGGGGCTTGGATGTATGACAAACTTCTGAAACCTCGAAATAATTTACCGGAAAGCACCGTTTCCGCCATCCGGAAAATGGTTCAAAACATATCCGACCCCATGGAGCGGGCAAAAGTGGTTTATGAATACATGCAGAAAAAAACGCGATACATCAATGTAGCCATCGGTATAGGCGGGTGGCAACCCATGCGTACCGCCGATGTGGACCGCTTGGGCTACGGAGATTGCAAAGCGCTTACCTATTATACCCTCTCTCTCATGGAAGCGGCCGGCGTAGAGGCCTATTATACCGTCGTTTATGCCGGGAGTTCCTACAAAAAAAATATTGAAAAAGATTTGGTGGCCATTCAAGGCAATCATGCCATACTTTGTCTGCCGAATGAAAACGACACGATATGGTTGGAATGTACCAATCACAAACTTCCTTTCGGACACAAAAACAGTTTCACCGACGACCGGGATGTATGGGTAGTGATGCCCGGCGACGGAAAAATAAGGCATACCGATACTTATTCACCGGAGGAAAATTTATTGGAAATCGAAGGAGAATTCGAATTAGCCGAAAACGGAGATTTGAAAGGAAAGGCCAAATGGCAAAGTTACGGCACGCAATATGAAAACTTCTTGTCTTATTTCGATGCTTTGTCTCCCGACGAATTAAAAAAACATGCAAAAGAATATCTGGGATACTTACATAATTTGAATATTTCGGAGATTGAAGCCACCAACAACAAAAATGAAAAAAAATTCGAATTGGACATCGCCCTTTCCGCCGAGCATTATGCCACTGAGAATCCCGACGGCAGCATGATTATGAATTTAAATGTATTGAACAGAAATAATTTTGTCCCCAAACGCGAACCCGACCGGAAAACTTCATTCGAAATTCTGCGTGGTTATAAAGATTCGGATACCTATATCATCCGGCTTCCTTCGGCATACCGGCCCGAAAGTTTACCGCAACCCGTCCGAATCGAAAATCAATTCGGTAAATACATCGTGGAAATAGAAGAATTGCCCGGGAACCGAATCAAGTATTCTCGAATTATTATTTTGAATAAAGGAAAATATCCGAAGGATTTGTATGAAAAATATCGCAAGTTCCGCAAAAAAATAAGAAAACTTGAAAATATAAAAATTCTACTCATAAAATAACGGCTCATGAAAAAACTAATCGTTCTTGGCTTCGGGCTTCTGTTCTTTAGCATACATGCCCAAACTTATAAATTCGGCAAGGTATCCAAATCGGAATTATCGGAAAAACAATATCCGTCCGATACCAGTGCCCATGCCACTATATTGTATATGGAAAGAATTTCCACTTATAATTTTTCTCCTGATAAAGGATTTTATTTGAATGAAGAATATTACATGAGATTAAAAATTTATAATAAAGAAGGGTTTGACAAGGCCACCGTAGAAATTCCCGTTTTTCACTCGGAAGGAGAAACCGAAAAAGTCACGGGTATAAAAGGAGTAACTTATAATTTACAAAACGGCAAAATCATCAAAACCAAACTCTCGAAAGATGCGGTTTTCAAAGAAAAAAAGAATAAATATTATGACATTTATAAATTTACATTGCCTGACATCAAGCCCGGCTCGGTAGTCGAATGGAAATATACTTTTCAGACACCTTATATAAAAAGTTTGGACGAAGTCGTATTACAAGAAGACATCCCCATAAAAAAATTACTTACTAAAATTTACATTCCGGAATTTTTCGTTTATAACATCCAATATAAAGGATATTTGCCCGTGCCAAGCATCAAAAAAGATTATAAAACCCGGCGTGCCAACTTTGTTTATGACGACATGGTGAATGCGCCCTTGGGTTATCAAAAGGTACATGGAAATGCCGCATTGGAATTCAAAGAAGAAATCAATATCATCGAAACCGCCAATGTACCTGCTATAAAAAAAGAACCTTACGCCGGTAATATTAACAATTACAAATCGGGTATTCTTTATGAATTAGCCCAATTTAAGCGTGATAATCAAATAATAAAAAATTATACCACCACTTGGAAAGATGTGGCGAAAAATTTGAAAGATAATTCCGATTTCGGAAAACAAATCCATAAGACAAAACATTTCGAAGATGATTTGGACCCGGTGTTGTCCGGGCTCTCAACGCCGGAAGAAAAAATATCGGCCATCCTTGAATTTGTAAAAAATAAAGTCAAATGGAACGAGTATTACGGCAAATATTCCGAAAACGGCATTGCGCAGGCATATAAAAAAGGAAAAGGCAATGTGGCCGATGTGAATTTGAATTTACTTGCAATGTTAAAATACGCCGGGCTCGATGCGGAGCCGGTCTTGGTGAGCACCATTAATCACGGGATTCCAATGTTCCCTACGGAAAGCGGATTTAATTACGTGATTGCCAAAGTGAACTTCAATGGGAAGCATGTGTTATTGGATGCCACGGAAAAGTATTCCTTGCCCGACGTACTCCCCGAAAGAGTTTATAATTTTCACGGACTGGTCATCAAAGACGACGGCACAACCGACTGGGTGGATTTATATCCCAAACAACACTCCATCCGACAAACCCGGATTATTGCCCAATTTACAGGCGATGAAATCAAAGGCATCGGCAGAACCACGCTGAGCAACAATTTTCTTTTAAGTTATAGAAAAAAAGCCATTGGAAAAAACAAAGACGAATTGCGCAAATGGATTGACGAAAGAATAGAAGAGGTCGATGTGCTCAATGCCCGGGTATCAAATTTGGAAAATTTATCCAAAAAAATAACGGAGACCATTCAATTCGAAACGGAATCGTTTTTTGAAGAAATAGGTGATAAAATCTATATTACACCTTTACTCTATAAGCGAAAAAAAGAAAATCCCTTTAAATCGGAAGAACGACACTTTCCCGTATTTTTTAACAAACCATGGGCCGAGTCTATTAACGTCCAATTAAGCATTCCCGAAGATTATAATATTGAAAATATTCCCGCTCCCGTCGAATATGCCATGCCCGATGAAATAGGTGTGTTTTCATATTCCGTTACGCCGAAAGGTAATACTCTTATTATCAAATCTACCATAGTAATTAATCATCCGGTGATTCAAAAAGCCCATTATAAAGACCTAAAAGAATTTTATAACAAAATCATTTTAAAACAGAACGAAAAAATAATTTTAAAACATAAATAAAAAGGATTTTATTTATAAAATCAGTTGTTTGAAATAAAAAAATCCCGCCTTCGGTTGAAGGCGGGATTTTTAATTCATAGTCGAATCGAATTATCGTTTATCAATCGGCACATAATGTCTCGGCGTGCTTCCTACATATAACTGACGGGGACGTCCGATGGGTTCTTTATTTTCACGCATTTCTTTCCATTGAGCAATCCAACCGGGCAAACGGCCGATAGCAAACATCACGGTAAACATTTCGGTGGGAATTCCCAATGCACGATAGATAATTCCACTATAAAAGTCCACATTAGGGAATAATTTGCGGGCTTGGAAATATTCGTCTTTCAATGCCGCTTCTTCCAATGTTTTGGCAATATCGAGAAGCGGGTCGCTCACTTTCAATTCCGCCAAAACTTTATCGGCATATTGCTTAATGAAACGAGCTCGCGGATCGTAATTTTTGTAAACCCTGTGACCGAATCCCATCAAACGGAATGGATCGTTTTTATCTTTGGCTTTGTTGATATATTTCTGTACATCGCCACCGTCTTGACGAATTTGTTCAAGCATTTCCAAAACCGCTTGGTTGGCACCACCGTGAAGCGGTCCCCAAAGTGCGGAAACTCCGCCCGAAATGGCTGCAAACAATCCTGCATGCGACGAACCTATCAACCGTACCGTCGAAGTGGAACAGTTTTGTTCATGATCGGCATGAAGAATTAAAAGCTTATCCAATGCCTCGGCGGATACTTCATTGACTTTGTAGGGTTCCATCGGTTTTTCAAACATCATTTTCAACAAATTGCCCGTATAGTTCAAACGGCTATCGGCATAAGTCAAAGGCCAGCCGTTGCGTTTGCGCATTGCCCATGCACCTAAAATGGGAAATTTTCCCAATAACCGCACAATGATTTTGTAAAGTTCTTCCTTGTCATTGAAATCCACATTTACAGGATAAAATGCGGTAAGCGCACTGGTCATCGAAGAAAGAATACCCATAGGATGGGCCGAACGGGGAAATCCGTCGATGATATTTTTCATTTCCTCATTGACAAATGATTTGTCTTTAATATCCGCTACGAACTTTTCGTACTGTGCTTTAGTGGGCAATTCGCCGAAAATCAAAAGATACGCTACTTCCAAAAAATCCGATTTTTCGGCTAATTCTTCGATAGGATACCCTCGATATAACAATACGCCTTCCTCGCCGTTAATATAGGTGATTTTACTTACTGTTGAAGCGGTATTTTTATAACCGGGATCCAAAGTAACCACACCTCCCGAATCGGCACGCAATCTTTTGATATCAATGGCTTTGTCTCCCATTGTTCCGGTTCGTACCGGAAATTCTAATTCTTTACCGTCCACTACCAATACGGCTTTTTCTTCTTCCATTATATTTGACTCTTTCATAGTTATTTGGTTTTAATAAATGATTTCAAAATTAGAATAATTTTTGACCGGCATTTCTTCAGTAATCACCTCTTCTACTATTGACATCGGCGAACCCTCGTACAACCACCGCTTAAACCGGTTCAAAGCATCTTCATCTCCTTCGGCTTCCACATACACACTTCCGTCCGGTTCATTCTTTACTATACCCGTAATACCAAGTTCACGGGCTTTATCCCGGGTGTATTTTCTAAACCAAACTCCTTGCACTTTGCCAAGGATTCGGGCTTTAAATGCTCTTTTCATTATCTTATATCAAAATTATTAAGTATTCAAGGAAAATTAAATGACCAAAAGCATTTTATTTCCATTTTCGAGGATATAAAATTTTTATTTCAAATATTTTATCCCAATTTTTTCCCGTTACAAAAAGGGTGCCCCGTTTTTTATGATAAGCAATACCGTTCAATACATCCAAATCGGGATGTTTTTTTATATTTTTCAAAAGTTCCGCTAAATCCAAAACGGCTTCCACTTCCCCGGATCGGGGATTGATAACCGCCAAGGCATTTTTCATCCAAATATTGGTAAAAATCTTCCCTTCCACCCATTCCAATTCATTGATTCTTTTAATCTTATTTTTGTAAGCATATACATTAAAATAATCGGTTTCTTTTAGGGTAACCGGATCCAAAATCCATATTTTTTCCGTACCGTCGGATTTATAAATAACTTTTTCATCATGACAAAGCCCCCATCCTTCTTTACTTTTTTCATAAGGAAATTCCCCTACGCGATTAAAATTCCGGTCGAATATAAAACCTTTTTTATTTTGCCAAGTAAGTACAATTATACTGTCGTGCCATACGGTTAGCCCTTCTGCAAAAATCTTATCATCGAATGAATAGTTTTTCAATACCCTTCCGCTTTGAAAATCTACCTTACGCAAACTCGATTGACCGTATTGGCCCGTACTCTCAAACAAGGTATCTCCGTCAAATTCCAAACCTTGGGTAAAAGCATGCATATCATGGGGATATTCGGCTACCAGTTCATATGACAATTTTACAGGCGGATTTCCTGCAAAAAGAGTAAACTTTTCTTTAATAACTTGCCGGGAACCGTCGGGAAATTCAAATAAAAACGTAATATCATGACTGCCGAGTCGCAAACCCATTTTTCCCGGCAAAATAACCGTATCACCAATCCGTGCGCCACCGTTTATAACTCCATCCACTTTAAAACTTATGGCCTTTACATCGGATGATTTTACATTTTCAAAAATAATGACCGGTGATTTACCATGATGCCATTTGGTGGGAAATTCCTTTATTTTCACCCGTTTTTCCTGACAAGAAATTAAAATACCGATTCCGGCAAGCCACCACAAAAATTTGAAAAAAGATTTCATTGGTCGTATTTTTTAATTGTTCAATTTACAATTTTTTAACCAAGTAACGCCAGGGCTTATGCTTCCATTCTCCGGCATAATCCACCCCGATTCTGGGAGTTTGAATAATTTCCGCAGGAACAATTCCCGATTCTTCCACCCATAGGCCGGATGATTGATGTAAAGGTTTCCGATTTAAAGTTCTTGTAATTCTAAAACCACGAGTAAGTTTGCCGGGGCCGTCGGTTTTCATATCAAGCGAAACGAATTTTCCGTCTTGAAAAATTTGCGCCCGCATCACTCCGCGAATAAGTACTGCAGCCGGAAAACCTTCGGGCATAGTGGTGAAGTTCAACATATCGTACATCCCGTAGATGAGATAAACATATATTTTACCTCCTTCTTCAAACATCACACCGGTCCGGGCGGTTTTGCCCTTGGAACAATGGCAAGCCGAATCGTCTTTACCATGATATGCTTCGGTTTCCGAAATAATACCGCGAAATAATTTACCATCGATTTTACGATAAAGATATTTACCCAATAATTCTTTGGCTACAAGGCGAGTATCTCGAATAAAAAAATCCTTATCCAGCATATTTCTCGATCAATTTCTTCACCAAAGGAGGAACCGCTTCCACGGCGGTTCGGGGTATAATTTCAATCGGATGATGAAACACCGAAGCAGGTTTCGGATCGATATAATATACAGGCACACCGGCTTTCAAATAAAATATTAGTCCCGCCGCGGGATAGACCTGCATGCTTGTGCCGACAATAATATATATGTCCGCTTGTGAGGTAAGATCTACCGCTTGACTGATAGCCGGAACGGGCTCGCCGAACCACACAATATGAGGCCGCAATTGAGCGCCGTCTTCCGCCAAATCGCCTAAATGTAAATCGTCTTCCCATTCATAAATCAATTCAGGATTCTTTTCGCTTCTAACCTTTTTCAATTCACCATGCAAATGTAATACATTCTTACTGCCGGCACGTTCATGTAAATCATCTACATTTTGTGTAATGACATAGGTATCGAAATACTTTTCCAATTCGGCCAATGCATAGTGAGCCGCATTGGGTTTTACTTCCTTTAATTTTCTTCGACGTAAATTATAAAAATCCAATACCAATTGAGGATTACGTTCCCATGCTTCGGGCGAGGCCACGTCTTCAATTCGATATTGCTGCCAATACCCACCCAAATCACGAAAGGTCGGAATACCGCTCTCTTTGGATATACCCGCACCTGTTAATATGACAATAAAAGGTCTTTTGGAAGATTTATTCATTTGGTGGAGTTTTCATTAAGGGACGTAATTTCTTTAATAACTCGATGATTTCATATTCCTCTTCCGAAAATAAATAATTCATCATGGAGTCCCAATTATCACAATCCATCACTATAAAGGAAACATCCTCTTTATGAGGACTTGTGATGCGAGCTATTTTGTTGAATTTAACCGGTTTTTTCTTAGAAGCGGAAGTCAATAAATACCCTTCCAATACGGAAGGAAGCGGATCCGTTTTATTGTAAATTTCTACCGTAAAATCAATTCCGTTGATACGATAATGATGAACTTCCATAAAGCATTAAAAATAAAGTGAAAAGCAGGCCTGTAAGCCGGATTCTGTCGAGTCTTGTCATTTATCTGGGATTGCGGTTACCCGCAACCTCAAGCTGCCTACCCACCGGCTCGGCCGGGCCGACCTCAAACGCCGGTTTACTTGGCATTGCACCGCCTAGAGTTTGGCCTTTTCACTACAGCCGAACTGTACCTGGTTTCTGTGCCACTAGTCCTCTTCCGGATTTGACCGGAAGGGCGGGTGTTACCCGCTAGGCCGCCCTGTGGTGTCCGGACTTTCCTCCCTCCGAATACGGAGAGCGACAAGATGACCTGCTTTTCACCTGAGCCACAATATACAAAAATTATGCCTGTAAGTCAATACATTCCATTAAAAAAATATTCCATTTTTGTCACGCCGGGATCAAGATTATCAACTAACAATCACGAATTGTAGATTTTTAAAAATAATAAAAAGTTAAAGTCAAAACAAAAGTCAAAAAAGAAGTTTATAGCCACATATCCATCTTTTCCCTGACCTCTTCCCATATGCCCGGGCGTATGCCCAATTTCAAATATGCTTTGCCGGCCCCACCCCGCTCGAGAATACGGATATTATTTTTCTTGATATAACGCATGACTTCATTCATTTTTTCATAAGGGAAATAAATTTCCAAGGGAATTAAAATTTCCTTTTCCACTATTTCGGATTGTTCCAATGCGGACTTGGCCGCAGTTTTGTATGCATTGATGAGTCCGCTTACCCCCAATTTTA
>Ga0256835_1000045_pt1 | contig 113717 bp, 96 predicted proteins | sample PIR30metaG_FD_185972 | JGI IMG/M metagenome (GOLD analysis project Ga0256835, IMG submission 185972) | Hydrothermal vent microbial communities from East Pacific Rise, Pacific Ocean - PIR-30 | ecosystem: Environmental > Aquatic > Marine > Hydrothermal vents | place: Pacific Ocean: East Pacific...
GGAGGGTGGGACATGGGGCGGAGCAAGAAGCTGCCATACGAGGGCAACGACAATGCGGAGGATCTGGCCACCGCGGAGGTGGGGCTTGCGTTGGATCCTGCGGGGCCGTGGTCGAAGGAGCTGGACGTCACCCCTCTGGGTGACAGGACGGTGACCGTGTACCTGAAGGTGACGGGTCGTCACGCGGGGGACAACTACCAGATCGAGGTGACCAAGTGCGGGCCCGGAGGCTGTGCCGCGGAGCATCTGCCGGAGAGGGTGGTGGCGCTGTTGCCCATCGTCACGGCCTGGAAGAGGATCCACATCGAGCGGGACAGGATGTTTCGGAGGGGCGGGGTGCTGGCGGAGGATTACCTTCCCCAGAGCGACTGCGGAACTCCCGCGAACCCGCTCTGCGACTGTGTGGGTGATCCCGGTGCTGCCTGCTGCTCCGCCCCGCCACCCGCTACCCACTGCAACCAGATCGTGGTTTACGAGTGGCAAAACGCCGCGGCGGGAGACGAGATATCCGTGTTTGACGAGCTTTTTTCGTACGAGACGGTCCCGGAGAACAAGCTGATCACAGCAACTGGCGCGCCGGATGCTGCGACGGGTCTGGTAGTCATCACCCTGGATTCAGGTCTTGAACAACCTCACCTGCGTGCAGAACGGACTGCGGCACAGCCGTTCGCGCCCACGTTCGCGAACCACCATTCGGCGGGTTTCGGGGTGATTTCGGGCTGTGATCTGGCGCCGAATCAGCTCAACGCCAGCAATTCCTGTTTCTACCAGGTGGATCTTCGCAGTGTGGAGCTGGCCTACAACGATGCCTTCGTGGAGGTGTATGCGCCGAGGGATGGGATGAGCGCACTTCCATTCGTGGGTCCGCCGTTTTTCGATGGCTACGAGTTGGCCCCGGGATCCAGCTGTGGCAGCCCAGTGGTACAGAAACGGGCGGGCTACAGTTTCACGCCGTGGTTCGATTTGGGGTGGACATGGTTCGGAGGAAGGGGTAACCCCAATTCGTTCTGGTTGGGGGGCGTTGGGAATACCGCTCAACTCGATGGCTGCACCGTCTGTGAAGGTGCCAATCCGTCGCCTCAGATCTGGGGTCTGGCGAGAGCTGATACGAACGAGAGTTTCATATTCGAGGCAGGAATCGAAGCGTACTGCCCCTCGCCGGCGCAACTGGCCAATGCCGTTCAGCTGACCACAGATCATGAACTGGGTCACCAGTTCTACGTCAATGTAGCCGCAACCCAGCGTGGCCACGACGACCGGTGTGACTGGGTGGCTGGTTCCGGCGAGACATGCGCGACGTCACCGGTCACCTGTACCGACCCGATGGTGGCATGTCTGATGAATCCCGGGAGTGACAGGTGGAGTTCCCTGCACCGATTGGACCGCTTCGATCTGTTCTGCGGGGATCCCGGATGTCCCAACGATACCGATGGTTGTTGCACATCCTGCAGCCTTGAAGGCAATGGGAGTGTACGAAGGCTCCAGGATCCGATCATTGGAGGTCAGCCATGAGAGTACATCGCCTTTGTGTGTTCGTAGCACTGCTGAGTGCTGCCATTGTGGCGTCGGTGGGGTCGGCACGGGACCCGGTGTGGAGTCTTTCCCTGGACATGCCGTCGGAGCGATACATTCTGATGGAGCCGGTTTGGGTTCGTGTAGCGCTCACCAATGTGTCGAAAGAACGGGTTCATCGTGAAGGCTTGAATGGAAGGTTCTTTCTCGATGGACTCGAGAAGCCATGCCGTTTCGTACATGATCCGGTTGTCCTGACCACGATACCGTCAGGTGATCCCCCAGCGGAAAAGCGTGAGTCGTTGGTCGGGCTGGGCTTCACAGACGTCGCATGGGTTGACCTTGGGGAGGAATGTAACCTTGCGCTCCCAGAAATGGTTGCTCCCGGGTATCACACGGTCTGTTACCGGGATGATGCGACCGTGGGATTGATCGCTCGTTCAGCATGTGCCTCCTTCGAGATCGTGGCCCCCGAAGGCATCGACAGGGAGGCCTACGAGGCCTTCGGTCACGATCCACTGAGGAACACCGAACGCCACGGCGAGCTCCTTCGCCGTTTTCCCACCTCGACCTATGCGGCGTATGTGGTGTGGACGAGGTTTGTGAAGGGCTGGGGAGGAATGGATGCAGGCCTTGTGGTCACCACGCTCGGTCGACCCTATCCCTTTCGTACGGAGCTTCTCCCCTGTGATTGCGACGGGAGACCGGTGGGTGGTACCGAGACCCGTTTCGAACCGGAGGGTATCTTCCGTTGCCGCGCGGGGTGGATGGAGTTGGTTCTGAAGCACCACCCCGACATCTGGTTTGCGGACGAGATTCGTTTGCGGCTTGCCCTGGACAGGTACCGGCTCGGCGACCCGGTCGCCTGCGAGGCGGGTCTCGAGGAGCTGGCGGAGAACGGGCGGGCGGACGTGGCGGTGAAGGCGAGGGATCTCCTTTCGGCCATGCGAGCGAAGGGGATGCTGCCAGAGGAGGGGAGATGAGACGGAGTGGGGTTTTCTTCGGAATGGTGGTGGTACTGCTTGCGGCGGGGTGGGCCCCGGCGTCCAACATGGCATTTGCCTTCCGGGTGAACCTCGGCGTGGCTGTGGAGTCTGTGGGGAAGGCCCGCCTGGGAACGACGCTGTCGGCCGGCACCGTCCTGACCTGTGTGGCGGCCACACTGGCTGTCGGCCTGATCGCTCTCGTGCTGGCCTGGCGGGAGGCCGGGCCGCGGCGGGGGGTGCTGGTGCAGGCCGCGGTGCGGGGGAACCTGGTCCACATGGGCTTCCCCGTGATCTTCGCGGCCTCCGGGGCCGGGGGGCTGTTTCTGCAGTGAGGCCCGGTGACGTCTGGCGGGTACCGTTCTATGATGACCCCGCGGAGGATCCATGCGGCACGAGACCATCCTGATCCTGGACTTCGGCTCCCAGTACACCCAGCTCATCGCCCGGAGGTTCCGGGAGCTGGGCGTGTACACCCACATCGAGCGAGGGGACCTTCCCGGTGACAAGATCCGGGAGGCGGACCCCGTGGGGATCGTGCTCTCGGGCGGGCCTTCCAGCATCGACGACGAGGGAGCGCTGATGCCGGACCCGGCCGTCTGGGAGCTGGGCGTCCCGGTGCTGGGCATCTGCTACGGCATGCAGGCCATGGCGGCCATGCTGGGCGGCCGGGTGGGGCACTCGGACCGCCGGGAGTACGGGCTGGCCGAGCTGGAGGTGGTGGGGGAGGGGGGCATCCTGGCCGGCACTCCGGAGCGCCAGCCCGTCTGGATGAGCCACGGCGACTTCGTGGCGGAGCTGCCGGAGGGGTTCGAGGTCCTGGGCCGGACGGACAACACGCCGGTGGCGGCCATGGCGCATCCGGGACGCGGCCTCGTGGGGCTCCAGTTCCACCCCGAGGTCCGTCACACTCCCCACGGCGCCGAGATGCTGGAGGCCTTCGTGGACCTCACCGGGGCCGCCAGGGACTGGAACGCCGGCGCCATCCGGAAGGAGCTCGTGGAAAACCTCCGGCGGCAGGTCCCCGAGGGACGGGTGATCTGCGGCGTCTCGGGGGGCGTGGACTCCACGGTCACCGCCGTGCTGCTGAAGGAGGCCATCGGGGACCGCGTGGTGCCCATCTTCGTGGACACGGGGCTGCTCCGGCTCCATGAGGCCGACCAGGTGGAACGGCGCTTCGGTCGCTACGGCCTGGCGCTGGACCGGATCGACGCCGCCGACCGCTTCCTCGGGGAGCTCTCCGGCGTGGAGGACCCCGAGCGGAAGAGGAAGATCATCGGCAGGGTCTTCGTGGAGGTCTTCGAGGAGGAGGCGCGGCGCTTCCCCGACGCGCGCTACCTGGCCCAGGGGACCCTCTACCCGGACGTGATCGAGTCCTCGGGGGTGCGCGGGACCGCAGCCGTCATCAAGACCCACCACAACGTGGGGGGCCTCCCCGAGAGGCTGGGCCTCGAGCTGGTCGAGCCGCTCCGGGACCTCTTCAAGGACGAGGTGCGCCGGGTGGGGGAGGAGCTGGGCCTGCCCCGCGACTTCGTGTGGCGGCACCCCTTCCCAGGACCGGGCCTCGCGGTCCGCATCCTGGGGGAGATCACCCCGGCCAGGGTGGCCACGCTCCAGCACGCCGACGAGATCGTGATCGAGGAGATCCGGGCAGCCGGGCTCTACGACGACATCGCCCAGGCCCTGTGCGTGCTCCTGCCCGTGAGGACCGTGGGGGTCATGGGCGACCAGCGCACCTACGACGAGGTGCTGGCCGTGCGCGCCGTGACCACCGACGACTTCATGACGGCGGACTGGTACCGCTTCCCCCCCGACGTCCTGGACCGCATCGCCCGCCGGGTGGTCAACGAGGTGCCCGGCATCAACCGCGTGGTCTACGACGTGACCTCCAAGCCGCCGGGCACCATCGAGTGGGAGTAGGGCTTTGAGGTGAAGGGTGAAGCCCGCCCTCGTGAAACGTGAAAAGGTGAAACGTGAAACGAAGGAGGGATGCGGCGACATGGTGCGCTGGCAACTCGTTCCCCGTGCAGCACCCGCCCATACCCCGTGATCCGGACTCTGTCCCGGACCCTGACGCGGACAGGGTCACCTACACGGTTCCCGACCATGACCCTGACGCCGCAGCCGTTTCCGACCACCGTCCCCGGCCCTGTCCGGGACTCCGTCCCCGACCGGGGGCACCCGGACGCGATGCTGCGACCACACACCTTCACCTCTTCACTTCTTCCCCTCGTCACCTCCTGACCTCCTCACGTCCTCACCGGGTGGGTGGGCGGGGGGGTTGCTATGATGTCCGCCGTGCCGCCGGTTCAGCCTTACCCGGCGGCCTCCCGTCCGGGAGGACGGGACGTGCGCGGAACGCGCACGATAACGGGAGGTGTCTCATGGTGCGCAGGAAGGTCGTGATCATGGGTGCTGCCGGCCGCGACTTCCACAACTTCAACTGCCTGTTCCGGGACAACGAGGACTACGAGGTGGTGGCGTTCACCGCCACGCAGATCCCCGACATCGAAGGGCGGACCTACCCGCCGGAGCTGGCGGGTTCGCTCTACCCGGAGGGGATCCCCATCCTCCCCGAGGAGGAGCTCGAGACGATCATCCGGGACAGGGCGGTGGACGAGGTGTGGTTCTCCTACTCGGACGTGCCCCACACCTACGTCATGGACAGGGGGAGCCACGTGATCGCGTGGGGTGCCGCCTTCGGGATCTGCTCGGCCACGAAGACCATGCTGGAGTCCGCAAAGCCCGTCATCGCCATCACGGCGGTGCGGACGGGCGTGGGCAAGTCCCAGACGACGCGGTACGTGAGCCGGATCCTCAAGGCCCTGGGCAAGAGGGTCGTGGCGGTCCGCCACCCCATGCCCTACGGCGACCTGGCCCGCCAGGCCTGCCAGCGGTTCGAGACCTACGAGGACCTGGACCGCCACCAGTGCACCATCGAGGAGCGGGAGGAGTACGAGCCCCACATCGACAACGGCTTCATCGTCTACGCGGGCGTGGACTACGAGTCCATCCTCCGGGAGGCGGAGAAGGAGGCGGACGTGATCCTCTGGGACGGCGGCAACAACGACACGCCGTTCTTTGCGCCGGATCTCCACATCACCCTGGTGGACCCCCATCGCCCGGGTCACGAGCTGAGCTACTACCCCGGCGAGACCAACCTGATCATGGCGGACCTGCTGGTGGTCAACAAGGTGGACACGGCGGACCCGGCCAACGTGGAGAAGGTGCTGGAGTCGTGCCGGACCCACAACCCCCGCGCCAGGATCATCCAGTGCCGTTCGGTGATCACGGTGGACGATCCGGAGTTGATCCGCGGCAGGCGTGCCCTGGTGGTGGAGGACGGACCGACGCTCACCCACGGGGGCATGACCTACGGCGCAGGATGGTTCGCCGCGAAGAACGCGGGGGCCGCCGAGATCGTGGATCCCAAGCCCTTCGCCGTGGGCTCGATCCGCGAGACCTACGAGAAGTACCCCAACGCCGGGCAGATCCTCCCGGCCATGGGGTACGGTGACCGCCAGGTCAGGGAGCTCGAGGAGACCATCAACGCCACGCCGGCCGACGTGGTGGTGGAGGGAACGCCCATCGACCTGAAGCGGATCATCTCCGTGAACAAGCCCATCGCCAACGTGACCTACGAGCTCGAGGAGGTGGAGCCGGGAGTCATCGAGGAGGAGATCCGGAAGGTCCTCGGCTCGTGAGGGAAACACACGGCCGCCTTCAGGCGGCCTTCTCGAGGTGGAGGTTGGGGGAGTCCGGGGTGGAGCGTTCTCAGACAATGGGACGCCGATTCTAGCTCGAGAGCATGGTCGGCGTATGGTTCCGGGACGGGTTACAATGTACCCGAACCGGTGAGGAAAGCATTGGGCGAATCACAGGAACAGCTACGACGGGACTATCTCGAACTGGTGAAGACCGCCTTCCCCGGGGCCTTCTTCGTGGGTGAGTGGCGGGTCGGGGAGGGGTTCGACTCCACGTCGGCCTACCAGAGTCCCACCATGGAGCGCTTCACGGGAGTGCCGGTGGCCCGGCTTCTTGCGGAGCCGGGCCGCTTCATGCAGCAGGTCCACCCGGAGGACCGCGAGGCCCTGCTGAACGCCTTCCATTCACTGGCCACCGAGAACCGGGAGATCGAGGTTCACTACAGGGTCACGAACGCCGAGACAGGGAGGGAGGCCTGGATCCTGGAACGGCTGGTGGCCGTGCCCACCGAGGATCCGGAGCGGCGCCTGATTCTCGGGGTCCTCATGGATATCACCTCGCTGCGCAGGCGGGAGGAGGAGCTCGAGGCCGCCGAGGCCCGGATGCGGGTCATCGTGGAGGGGACCCCCTACCTCTTCTTCTACACCCAGGACGAGACGGGCAAGGTGAGCTACGTCTCGCCCTCCGTGGAGCACATCACGGGGTACTCTGTCGAGGAGTGGCTCGGGCAGACCCACTGGTTCATCACCGACGCCGAGATCAACGAACCCGCGAGGAGGGCATCACACGCCCACCTCAGGGGCGAGGAGCCCCAGGGACCCCACGTGATCGAGGTGCGAAGGAAGGATGGCCAGAGGATCCTGCTCGAGGTCTTCGAGCACCCCGTCAGGAGGGAGGGCCGGGTGGTGGGGATCCAGGGCGTGGCCCGTGACGTCACGGAGCAGCACCGGCTGCAGCAGGCCCTGGCGGAGTCCCAGAAGATGGAGGCCGTGGGCCGGCTCACCGCGGGCATCGCCCACGACTTCAACAACATGCTCCAGGGCATCATGATGTGCGCGGAGCTGGGACAGCGGGGATGCCCGGAGGGATCCACCAGGCGATGGCTCGGCGAGATCCTCGAGATCACCGAGAGGGGACGGGACCTCATCCGGCAGCTTCTCGCCTATTCCAGGCGGCAGGTCCTCAAGCCCGAGCCCCTCGACCTCAACGTGGTGATCCGCCAGGCGGCGCCGCTGGTGGAACGCCTGGTGGGGGACGACGTACGGGTCCACCTCCGGCTGGAGGATGGTCCGCTTCCCATGGTGGCCGACTCCACGCAGATGGTGCAGATCCTCATCAACCTGGCCGCCAATGCCCGGGACGCCATGCCTCACGGTGGTGAGCTGACCATCTCGACACGGGAGGCGTCGAACGAGCGGACCGGTTCCCCGGAGATCCGCCTCGACGTGGCCGACACCGGCGTGGGAATCGAGGAGGCGGCCATCCCGGTGATCTTCGAGCCCTTCTACACCACCCGCCGCTCCACGGGAGGGACGGGGCTCGGGCTCTCCTCGGTCCTGGGCATCGTCCGCGAGCACGGGGGGTCGGTCTCGGTGACGTCACGGCCCGGGGAAGGAACGATCTTCACCCTGAGGTTCCCCCGGGCGTCGGACATCGGGACGGGCATCGCGGCACCGGTGGAGGCACCGGAAAGTGTTGCGGCGCCAGGCGGCACCGAGCAGATCCTCCTGGTGGAGGACCACGCCGACGTCCGCGTGGCCCTCACGGAGCTGCTGGAGGGGCTGGGGTACCGCGTCGCGGCGGTGGGGAGCGTGGCCGAGGCCCTCGAGACGGCACGGGAAGCAGCCGGTCTCGATGTCCTCGTCACGGACCTGCAGCTCCCGGACGGGTCGGGGCTGGATCTGGTGAAACCGCTGAGGCAACGATTCGCCGGACTCCCGGTGGTCCTGATCAGCGGGTACGCGCGGGGGAGCCTCCCCGGTGTGCTGGACCGGCTCCCCCCCAACCTCGTGTTCGTGGAGAAACCGATCCGGGCTGCGGACCTGGACAGTGCCATCCGGAACGCACTCCGTGGAGAGGAGATGCTGCCATGCTGAAGAGACGGTGGAGCCGCTGGATGCTCGCGGTGGTCGTGACGCTGGGACTGGCAGCCTTCCAGCGCATGACAGGGCCGACCCACCCCCTCCGGGGCAGCGTGGACCTGGGAACCCGGACGATCGGGTACCGCCTCCTCCGTTCCCACGGCGGACCGGGGGGCCTGCCGGTGTCGCTGGAGATCTCCGGGACGGACCGTGTGGACGGCACCATCCTGTGGAAGCGCTACCCCTCGAACGAGACCTGGAGCCCGCTCCCCATGGAGCGGATCGGTGACCGGCTGTACGGAGAGATTCCCCACCAGCCGCCGGCCGGAAAGGTGGAGTACCGCGTGGTTCTCGAGGGGGAGAATGGATCGGTGGAGCTGCCCCCGGTGGTGGCCCGGTTCAAGGGTGCCGTGCCGCCCGGGGTCCTGGTGCCCCACATCCTCTCCATGTTCCTGAGCATGCTCTTCGCCACGGCTGCATTCCTGACCGCCCTCACGGCGGAGACGGAACGCAGGGAGGCCGGTGTCCTCGTCCTGATATCCATGACCCTCCTGGTGGTCGGGGGGCTGGTGCTGGGCCCCATGGTGCAGAAGCATGCCTTCGGGGCCTACTGGACGGGGTGGCCCCATGGAACGGATCTCACCGACAACAAGACGGCCATCGCATTCCTGGCATGGCTGCCGGCGACGCTGGCGGCCCTGCGGGGGAAGGCGCTCCGCTGGAAGGTGATCCTGGGCTGGATCGTGATGATGGGTGTCTTCCTGATACCCCACAGCCTCCGGGGCTCGCAGATCGACTGGAGCGAGGGTGCAGACACGCCGGATTCCCGTGGGGCCCGGGAACGGGCGGTGCTAACCTTGCCAGGAGATGCAGGACCCCGGAACAACGGCTGCTGACCGGTATCTTCTCGTCAGGTCGGGTGAGGAACGCCTGGCCCTCCCCACAGCGAAGGTGGTACGGATTGTCGACGGGATGGAGGTCCATCCCCTTCGGGGTGGGGCTGCGGTCTTCGTGGGCCTGGCACGGTTCTCGGGTGAGCCTCTCGGGGTCGTCGAGGCGTCGGGGCGGCCCGTCCGGCCGGGACCGGCGGTCCGCCGGACCGTGGTGGTGGTGAGGCACCGTGACAGGCTCCTGGGCATCACCGTGGATGCCGTGGAACGGCTGGCGGCATCCGGCGAGGATCTCGATGGCTGGCCCATTCCCGACATGGACAGGCTGGCGAAGGCAGGAGGTGGCGACGATGGAGCATGAAGGAGGGAACGGTGGTCGTCCCGTGGGGGACAGGCGGATGGAACCGTGTCACCTGGGCGTGTGGCTGTGGGCCGCGGCGGCGCTGGTGGGCGGGGCTCTCATGGCGGTGGGCTTCGACGCGAGGACGCCCCTCTGGGTGATCATGGGGGTGCCCGTGCTCGCCCTGGGCGGGCTGGCGCTGTACGTGGTGTCGGTCTACATCCCCGAGCGCCGCCTGGTCAGGAGGCTCCGGGAGAAGGTGGAGGCGTACGAGTCGAGCTGTACCGACCTCCAGGAGGCGCTGGACGCGCTCCGGAGGGGGGACCTCGTGGCAGCCCGGGAGTGCGAGGAGCGGCTGGGTCAACCGTTCCGGCAGGCCATGGCTCTCGCGATCCGTTCCCTCGAGGGAATGGTCCGCGAGATCCAGAAGGACTCGGTGGAGGTGGCCGCCGTGGCCAGCAACGTCCACGGGACCGTCTCCGCGCTGGCCTCCGGCTCCTCCCAGGAGGCGGCGGCCGTCATCGAGATCACCGCCACCATGGAGGAGCTCGCCCGCTCGGCGGCCCAGATCGCCTCCGGGGCATCGGGCCAGGCGGAGCGGGCGGTCCGGGCCCAGGAGGCGGGGGAAGAGGGGGCGCGCGCCGTGGAGGAGGCCGTGGAGGGCGTGGAGTCCGTCCGCGAACGCATGGATGGCATCGCCTCCCGGACGGAGGCCCTGGACAGGAGGTCCCGGGAGATCTTCGGCGTGCTCGGCCTCATCAACGACATCGCGAGAGAGACGCACATCCTGGGCCTCAACGCCGCCATCGAGGCGTCCACGGCGGGGGAGCACGGCCAGCGGTTCAACGTGGTGGCGCAGGAGGTGCAACGGCTCGCGGACCGCTCCAGGGAGTCCGTGGAGGCGATCCGCACGCTCCTCGGCGACTTCGCATCCTCGCTCCAGGAGACGGTTCAGGCCGCGGAGGAGGGGCGGGTGGCGGCCGGCCGGGTCCTGGACAAGGCCCGGGCGGCGGCGGCCTCCATCGCCGAGCTCAGGACGGCACTGGAGCACACGGCGACGGCCGCCCGGGAGATCTCCTTCTCCACACAGGAACAACGCACGGCCTCGGACCAGGCGGTGGCGACGCTCCGTGAGATCAGGGAGGTCGCCCAGCGTACGGCGGCGAGCCTCCAGGAGTTCACGGGTGCCGCCGACCGGCTGGACAGGCTCGGGCTGTCAATCCAGCTGGCCACCCAGTCCTTCCGCATCGAATCGGACCGTTCCCTGAAGCACCTGCTCATGGGGTGGTCGGAACAGCTCACTGGCTTCTCCGGGCACGGGGAGGTGGTGGAGGGCATCCTGCGGGATCTCGTGGAGGGCAATACCTTCATCGAGTTTGCCTACCTGGTGGACCCGGGAGGCTCCATGGTGGCGTCCGTGGGGAACGGAACGGTGGAGGGCGGCGAGGCTCCGGTGGCCAGCGTGGGGTCCGGCAGGGTCTTTGCCGATCGTCCCTGGTTCCAGGCGGTGATGCGTGAGGGTGGTTCCGTGGTCACACCCCCCTACCGGTCGCTGGCCACGGGCCAGGAGTGCTTCACGGTGGCCGTGCCGGTGAGGGGGGAAGGGGGACGGCTCGAGGGGGTGCTTGGTGTGGACGTGAACGTGGCAGGATGGACGGGAATATGAGCGCTTGCAGTGGGATGCTGCCACCGCGACCTGGAGGTCCGGCCCGGGCACCGGTGGAGGCTCCGGCATGGTGAGGGATCCGCCACCGAAGCTGCTGGCCCTGTTCCTCGACGAGGCCCGGGGACGTCTGGAGGCTCTGAGGCGCCACATGTCCGCCCTCGGCACCTCGGAGGACGCGCTCCTGGAAAGCCGGAGGGAGCTTCACGCGCTCAAGGGGGCGGCTCGGATGCTGGGCTTCCGGGAGCTGGCCGAGGCGTGCCATGGTGCGGAGGAGGTCCTGGAGGCCGGAGCTCCCGACCTCTCCGGGTGGTCGAGAATCCTGGGTGGGCTGGAGGCCCGCCTGGATGCGCTGTCCACGGGTTCCCGGACCGGTGTGGACGCCACGGAGGAGGCCCCCGAAGGAACCGGGGCGGACGGTGCCTCCCTGGTTCCCGACGAGGTGGTGCGCGTTCCCGCACGATGGCTGGACCTCGTGTCGGAGCGCGCCTTCGCCACGAGGGTTCTGGCCCTTGAGGCAGGCCGGCTCATCGGGCGGGTGCTCGAGCTGTCCCACTCGGCGGAGAGGGGGGTTCTCGACCGCGACCCCGCCCAGGTGCTGGCCACCCTGGCCACCTCTCTCCGACGGGTCGGCCTGGAGCTGGACCGCGGACAGCGTCAGCTCCTGGGTGTGGCCCGGCGGCAGATCGCCCTGGTGCAGGAGTACCAGCTCCAGCCGCTGGGAGCCGTCCTGGACCGGCTGGCCCGGCACGGTGAGGAACTGGCCGCCGGCCTGGGCAAGGACCTGGAGGTGGTGGTGGTGGGTCAGGACGTGGTGGTGGACCGGAAGGTGGTCAGCACCCTCGAGGCGTCACTGCTCCACCTGGTCCGGAACGCCGTGGATCACGGAATCGAGAGCCCCGGTGAACGGAAGGCCGCCGGCAAGCCGGCCAGGGGACGGCTCCTCCTGGCCGCCCGGGCCGACGGGCCCGCCCGGATCTGCCTGGAGATCGAGGATGACGGGAGGGGGCTGGACCTGCGGAGGATCCGGGAGACCGCCGTGGAGCGTGGCCTGGCAGGTCCGGGAGAGGCGGAGGAGCTGTCCTACGAGGAGGCGTTGCAGTACCTGTTCAAGCCCGGTTTCTCCACCGCACGTCGCGTCACGGAGGTCTCGGGCCGGGGTGTCGGGCTCGACGCCGTGGCCGCCGCCGTGCGCAGGGTGGGAGGTATCGTGGAGCTCGGCTCGGAACCCGGGCGGGGGACCCGGGTCCTCCTGAGGCTGCCCGTGGAACGGCGTGGCCAGCGGGTCCAGGTCCTGGAGTCGGGCGGCGGCCAGGCCGCGGTGGTCTCCGCCGATATCGAGAGATACAGGGTGGCTCCGGGAGAGAGCTCCCGCCATGGAGGGGGGCGGCGTGAGGTGGTCGTGGACGGTCACCGGGTCCCGTGCCACAGCCTGGGGGAGATCCTGGGCACGGGGGAGGCAGGGGAGGGCACCCTGGTGATCCTCGGCTCGGGTGCGGGGCCGGTGGCGCTCGAGGTGGAGGCGGTGCTCGGGATGGAGGACGTGGTGTTGCACCCCCTGCCACGGTCCCTGGAGGGTCACCCGGTGTTCGACGCCGTGACGCTGCTCCCCGGCGGAAGGCCCGTCCCGGTGATCGCCCCCGGCCTCCTGCTCTCCCTGGGACCGGGCGACCTTGGGGAGATGCCACCGGTCCGAAGAGTCAGGGTTCTGGTGGTGGACGACTCGCCCGTGGTCCGGGAGATGCTCCGGAAGATGCTGGAGTCCGGGGGGTGTCTCGTGAGCACCGCGGGGTCCGGACGGGACGCCCTCGGGAAGCTCGAGGAGGCGTCCTGGGACTGTGTGGTGACGGACATCGAGATGCCCGGGATGGACGGCCTCGAGCTCCTCGGGCGGATCCGGGACGACGTCCGATGGCGTCACCTGCCCGTGGTCGTCGTGTCCACGCGGAGCCACCCTGACGATCGCCTCGGGGGGCTGGAGGCGGGAGCCGACGTGTACCTCACCAAGCAGTCGCTGGACGCCGACGAGCTGCTCGAGGTCGTGCTCCGCCTGGGAGGACCGTGATGCCGGACCCGGACGGCGCCCGCGAGGAGCACGAGGCGCTGGAGCGTCTCCTCGAGCTCGTGACCAGCTGGAGCGGCCACCTGATCCCCGCCAAGGACACGGCACCGGCCTGCCGGCTGCTCCGGGAGCGGGCACGGGTGTGCGGGTGCCGGACCCTTGCCGAATACCTGGCGCTCGTGGAGGACGGCACGGGACGGCGGGAGCGCCAGGCCCTCCTGGGCGCCTTCACCAACAAGGAGTCCTACCTCTTCCGGGGCCGGGAGCAGCTCGAGGCCCTGGGTGAGAGGGTGCTGCCCGGGCTGGTGGAGGACCTGGGCGGCCACGAGGAGCTGGTGGTGTGGTCCGCGGCGTCGGCACGGGGCGAGGAGCCCGCCACCCTGGCGGTCGTCCTGGCGGAGTCCCCGGCCATGGCGGGCATGCCCTGGCGGGTCGTCGCCACCGACGTGGACCACGCGGCGCTCGAGGCGGGCCGCAGGGGGATCTTCAGCCGGAGGGCCGTCTCGCGGGTCCCCCGGGAACTTCTGGACCGCCACTTCGAGCCCGTGGAGGGGGGGTACGCGCTGGATCCCGGGTTGCTGGATCGGATCACCTTTCGCAGGTTGAACCTCGTCGACAGACCGTGGCCGTTCCCACCGGGGAGCCTCCATGTGGTCTTCCTCAGGAACGTTCTCATCTACTTCAGTGCGGAGAGCCGTCGGCAGGTGGCAGAGGAGGTGGAGCGCGTGCTGGCTCCCGGCGGGTGGGTGTTCACGGGTCCGGGTGAGAGCCTGCTCCACGAGGCGCCCGGGATCGAGCCCGTGGACCTCGGAACGTGCCTGGTCTACCGGAAGCCATCCGGTCCGGGCGGGGCGGGGGTGGGCCCCGGCAGCCTGGTGGCACCACGGGGGACGGGCCGATCCGGAGGTCCGGCCCTCCTGGCCGAGGTGGCCGCCCTGCTCCGGTCAGGCGACCCCACCGCCGCCCGGGCCGCACTCGGGGCCGAGCTGGCCTCGGCCCCGGACGATCCGGCCCTCCACCTGGCCCGGGGGGTCTGCGCGGAGCGGTCGGAGCTGTGGGAGGAGGCCGTCGCCGCCTACCGGGCCGTCCTCTACCTCGACCCGGACCTCCATCCCGTACGGCTCCTGCTCGCCCGGGCCCTGGAGCGGGTTGGCTGGCCGGGGAGGGCCCGTCGGGAGCGGCAGGTGGCGGCCCGGCGCCTCCATGGCGCCGTGGTCGCCCTCCCACGGGCCTGGGTCCTTCTGGACCTCCCCCCGCCGGAGGATCTCCTGGATCAGGGATAGAGGCGGCGGCCCCCGTCCACCACGAGGCACTGCCCCTGCACCACGGGTGCCGGGAGGCTGCACAGGTCGACCACCGACCGGGCCACCTCCTCCGGAGACCCGAGACGCTCCAGGGCGGTCCTGTGGCGGACCACGGATCCGGGTGGGGGAGGGGCGCCCTCCAGGGAACCGGGCGCCACGCAGAAGACCACGAGGCGGGGGCCCAGGGCGCGGGCCAGGGCCGGGGTTGCGGCCTCCAGCCCGGCCTTGGCGGCCAGGTAGGGAGCGTAGGATGGCCAGCCCAGCGCGGTTCCGGTGTCGGAGAAGAGCACGATGCGGCCGCCGTCCACCAGGTGGCGGTGGAGGCCCTGGATCAGCTCCAGGTGGGCCGAGAGCTCGCGCTCGATGATCGGTCCCGCCGGCGGGGCGCCGGGATCCCCGGTGGGCGCGGCCTCGAAGCGTGAGGCCCCGAGGACCAGCCCGGCCAGCGGAGCGTGCGAGCGTGCGGCAGCCACGAAATCGCGGCGGGACGGCGCCGTTGCCAGGTCCGCCACCAGGGAGGGGTTCGATTCCACGAGGTCGGCGATCCTGTGGGTGTTCTCGTGCACGTGGAGCAGGAGTGCGTGGCCCCTGCCGTGGAGGGCGCGGGCCACTGCGGAGGTCAGCAGGCCGTTGGCGCCGGTGATCAGCCAGGGCCCCGTGGGATCACCGAGCACGGGGGCCTACCAGTCCACCTCGACCTTGCGGGGTTTGCCGCCGAAGCGGGACACGAGGACGAAGCGGTTCCGCTTGCCGAAGTTGTAGAGGTCCCGCGTGACGCGCACGTCCTCCCGGCAGTACTCGGCGATCTTCTCGAGCTCGCCAAGCTTCCACCACTCCAGCGCCTGGAGGCCGTCGGCGCTCTTGCCCTCGCCCAGGGTCGCCGTGACCACGCTCTCGAGCTTCGGCCGGAAACCGAGCCGTTCCTCCAGATCGTACATGAGGTCGAAGGTGGGGAGGGCGGCGAAGTCGAGATCGGAGTACCCCCGCAACACCTCGTAGTCGAAACCGAGGATGTTGTAGCCCACGATCAGGTCCGCCTGCTCCAGCAGTGAGATGAGGTCCTGGATGGTCTCCTCGGTGCAGGTGAGGAACTCGTCGGTGTCGTACCTGTAGGCCACGCCCACGGAAACTCCCAGCCTGTGCATCTGGCTCCGGCCGCCCACCTCGTCGAACGAGCGCTGTGTCTCGAGGTCGAAGACCACCACGAGACGGTCCCTCGGAACCTCGCGGATCGGGTTCTCCTCGAAGAGACCCATCTGGCCGCTCCACGTCTCCACCATCGCCTTCCCCCAACGAACCGGGTCCTGGACTCGCGGCGGACCGCCGTCCGTTCCGTTGCGGTGGCGGGCCGCTGTTCCCGGGATGCCTGGGAGTGTAGCATGGGGCATGGACTGGTCGGAGGAGCCCACCGCACGGATCCACGGCGGCCCCGGAGGCCGGGGAGAAGGCCGTCTCCAGCCCCATCTCCACGCCCGGGTGTGGGTCCGCCTGGAGGTGTGGGACACGGCCCTGGAGGACCACCTCCGGCTGGTCCAGTCGCTCGCTGCTGCGCGCGCCGGGGAAGCGTGGCGCCGGGTGGACGTGGCGGGCTTTCCCTTCCGGAGGGTTCCGGACGGTCCCGGCCTGCCGCCGGACGCCGGCGACCTCCTGGAGGCCGCCCTGGCGCGGGTGCGGCTCACCGTCCACAGGTCGCCGGACCTGGGCATGGTCTCCCGGCCGGGCGAGTCCCTCCCGTCCTTCCGGGCCCGTGTCCTGGCCGCCGCCGCTCCCGGCGTCCGCCGGGGCTCGGGTGGAGACTCCCCGGAAGGGGGGAGGGACGACCTGACGCGGGCCATCTCGCGGCTGGCCACCTCCATCGAGAGCGTCACCAGGGAGCTCCGGCCGGAGGAGGTTCTCCAGGCCCGGCTGGGGATCCTCCTCGTTCCCGAGGGGCTCGAGCTGCCCGCGCCCTCGGCGCCCGACCCCATGGTGACCGGCGGCGTGACGGGGAGCCGGCGTTGAGGCGCGCCACCTCGCGGACGCCGGCCATCGTCGCGGTGGTCGTGGCCTCCATCCTGGCGGCGGGCAAGCTCGTGGTGGGCTTCCTGACGGGGTCGCTGGCCCTGGTGGCCGCGGGCGTGGACAACGTGCTGGACGTGACCTGCTCCGGGCTCAACGTCTTCTTCCTGGGCCTCGCCCGGAAGCCGCCCGACGAGGAGCACCCCTTCGGGCATGAGAAGGCCGAGGCGCTCTCCGGCGTCATCCAGGCCACCATCATCGCCATGGGGGGGCTCTACCTGGCCGGGAGGTCGCTCTGGGAGCTGGCCACGGGCTCGGCGATCTCGGCCACCGGTCCCGGACTGATCGTCTCGCTGATCTCCCTCGCCGTGTCCGTGGCGCTGGGCCTGTACCTGTCCCACCAGGCGAGGAGGTACCGCTCCGTGGCCCTCCGGGCCGACGCCTTCCACTACCTGACCGACATCTTCACCAACGGCACGGCGGCGGTGGCCCTGCTGCTGGTCCGGATGACCGGGGCGCACTGGTGGGATCCCGTGGGCTCGCTGGTCATCTCCCTCTACATCGTCCGCGAGTCCGTGGACATCCTGAAGGATGGAGCCAACGAGCTCCTGGACCGTGGCGTGTGCGCCGAGACCCAGCGTGCGGTGGTCCGGGCCGTCGAGAGCCTCGGCCCCGAGGTCCGGGGCTTCTCCGACCTGAGGACCCGGGAGGCGGGCCGGACCGTCTTCGTGGAGCTGCGCCTGAAGGTGGACCGCTCCGTCTCCTTCGAACGGTCCCACGAGCTCTCGGAGGAGCTGATCCGGCGCCTGCGGGAGGAGCTCGGCCCCACGACCCAGGTCATGGTGGACACCGACCCCGTGTGAGGTGGCCGACCCGCGGCGGGGGGATGTAACCGGAGCTCCCGCTGCAGACCACCACACAGGGGCGGCACCCCACGCCGCACGCGAAGGGAGGCGAGGCCATGGACGAGCCCGTGATCGCCGGAAGGAAGCCCGCTGTCGTGGAGCTGGAGCCCGGAACCCACCACTGGTGCTCCTGCGGCAGGTCGGCGAACCAGCCCCTCTGTGACGGGTCCCACGAGGGCACGGGATTCGCTCCCGTGGAATTCGTGGTCACAGAGCGCCGGAAGATCGCCCTGTGCCTGTGCAAGCGCACGAAGGATCCGCCACGCTGCGACGGGTCGCACGCTGACCTCGAGTAGGAGCTCCACCGGCCCTCACGGAGGGATCAGCCGGAGGCGGAGGGGGAGCCCGGACCCCCGCGCGAGGCCAGCCAGGCGTCCACCGTGTCGCGGAAGGGCATGGGCCCCGCGGGGAGCGCGTGGAGGATCCCGGCGGCCTCGCGGGCCAGCGCGCGGGCGCGGGAACGCCGACCCGTGCTCCACAGGGCCCTGGCGAGGGCGAAGGCGGCCTGGGCGCGGTCGTAGGGGCCCACGCCCTCGGCCGAGCTGCGGATGCGGTAGGCCCTCTCCAGGTGGGGGAGGGCCCGATGGACCTTCCCGAGGCCGAGGAGTGCGCATCCCCTGGCGAAGTCCAGGTAGGTGGAGTAGGGGTGATCGCCGGGAAATGCGCCGGCCAGGATGTCCTGGATGCGGTCGCAGGTCTCGAGCGCCCCCCTGTGGTCCCCCTCGTTCACGTCGAGCTGGGCGAGGTTCAGGTCCGCGATGGCGGTCCACACCCCGTTCTCACCCACGGCTCCCGCATAGAGCACGCGTGCCTGCTCGAAGTGCTCGCGGGCCTCCCGGTATCTGCCGAGCTCCATGAGGGCGCTGGCGAGGCTGTTCTCGGCCATGGCGGTGTTGATGCTGTCACCCAGGTGCTCGCGGATCAGCGGCACGGCGCGCTCGAGGAGCTCCAGGGCCGCCTGGAAGTTGGCCCGCGCGAGCTCCACGTTGGCCATGTTGCCCAGGGTCCTGCCCACGAAGTAACTGTCGGGACCGTGCAGCGCCTCGGCGAGCTGCAGGGCCTTCCGGTGTTGCTCCATGGCCTCGTCGATCCGTCCCTCGGCCTGACAGGTGGAGCCCAGCGCGTTGGCGAGGTCGAGCTCCAGCTGCCGTTCCCTTGGAATGCGGGCGAGGATCGCTTCCCCGAGCCGGGCCCAGGTGTGGGCACGGGGGAAGTCGAAGGTGTCGTTGCCGTCCAGCCAGGTCAGGCCGATGAGCGCACGGACGGCCTCGGCATCGTGGCCGCCGGCAAGGGCCTGGGCCAGCCCCTCCTCCAGGTGCTCCCGGGCGGAGTCCACGTGCTGACTGGCCTCCTCCATGGTGCCCTGGAGTGTCAGGGCCTCGGCCAGGAGGGGAGGGTAGTCCAGGGCCCGCGCGGCCTCCACGATGCTCGCGGCCGCCTCGATGGAGGTCTCCACGTTGCCCGTGATCCACCGCCCGCGGGCCGTGGCGAGCTGCCGCCGGAGCTCGCGGACCCGCCCGCGGATCTCGGTGTTCCGCGGTGGGGGAACGGGGGAGGTCAGGGCCGTTGTGTCGGCGCAGGTCTCGAGACCGGAGAGGTCCAGGACGGCCCGGGGCGCCGTGGCCACCAGGGCGCTGTCGGGTTCGGCCAGCTGCTCCAGCAGCGAGCCCAGCTCCTGGAGCCGGTTGTCGAGGCAGGCCATCCGGAGGTCCAGGAGCTCCTCGGACTGCTCGCCCGTGACCCGTGTGGCGCGGCAGGCCTCCACGCGCATCTCCCTCCACGACCTCGCGTAGACATCGATGGCCCTCGCCACCCGCTCCCAGGCCCCCCGCGCCATGGGGTTGCCGGTGGCCAGGAAGGCCTGCAGCAGCCGGTCCTTCACCCCGGGGTTCCAGACCCTCTCCACGGCCGCTCCCGCCCCCTCGCACCGGAGGGCGGGCTGCCGGGCCATGAAGATCATCCCTGCCACCAGCGCCGCGGCGGCCACCGTCCCCGCGGCCCCGAGGGCCAGGCGCCGCCGCCTCCGGACGGGGTCGCGATCCAGGGCCTCCAGGAGCGCCTCCATGTGGGGGAACCGGTCCCCGGGATCGTCCGCAAGGCCCCTGAGGAGGACCGTGCGGATCCAGTGCGGGACCCGGCTGTCGAGGGGCGGTTCCCGGAGCGGGCCGTGCCCCTCCACCAGGAGCTCCATGATGGTGCGCCGCGGAAAGGGGTACTCGCCGTACAGCGCCCTGTAGAGGGCCACGCAGAAGCTGAACTGATCCGACAGCGGTGTGGCGGGCTGGCCCCTCAGGCACTCGGGAGCGATGTAGGAGGGAGTCCCGGCGATCATGTCGGGAGCCGTGAGCGAGGCGTCCAGATGGCGGGCCGAGCCTCCGGAGGCGGGGAGCTCTGCGGGGGAGACGGCCGGTGTGGTGAGGGTGTCGGGATCCGTGGGCAGGGGGCGGGCCAGCCCGAAGTCCATCACCTTGACCCGCCCGTCGCGGGACACCAGGACGTTGTCCAGCTTGAAGTCGCGATGGACCAGGCCCGTCCGGTGGGCCGCCGCGAGGCCCCTCCCGGCCGCCTGGAACACCTGGAGGACCTCCTCCCTGCTGCGGTCATCCTTCAGCCACTCACCGGCGGTCACCGCGTCCAGGTACTCCATGGCGATGAAGACCCGGTCGTCCACCGTCCCCACGTCGAAGACGGTGACCACGTTGGGGTGGGCCAGGGAGGCCATGGCCTGGGCCTCCCGGAGGAGCCGCTTCTGCTCCTCCTCCCCGGGGACGAGCCCCAGGGGATCGGGCCGGACCACCTTGATGGCCAGCTTGCGGTCGAGCTCGGGGTCGTAGGCTGCCAGCACCACGCCCATGGCGCCGTGCCCCAGCTTGTGGAGGACGATGTACCTCCCGATGGTGGTTCCCGGCGCCGTGAGGTCGCCGCCCCGCGAGGTTCCTGTGTCGGGATCCATGGCTGCCGCTGTTACCAGGTTCATACGTTCCGGGACCGGCGTCAAGGGGGGGGGCGGTCCCACCACTGCCGGGTTCCCACCCTTCGCACCGAGGCGGGCCGCGAATCGTGTACCATGCAGCCCATGCCGCTGGTGATCCGTTCCCTCGAGGTGGCCCTGGACGTGGCGGTGCTGCTGTTCGCCGTCTCGGTTCACGAGTCGGCCCACGGCTGGATGGCGGCCCGCTGGGGCGACACCACCGCGCGCGACCTGGGGCGGATCACCCTCAACCCGCTCAAGCACGTGGACCCCATCGGGTCGCTGCTGGTGCCCGCCGTGCTGGCCATCAGCGGCATGCCGGTGTTCGGATGGGCGAAACCCGTCCCGGTGGTCCCCGCACGGTTCCGCGACCCCAGGAGGGGTTCCATGGAGGTGTCGGCGGCCGGGCCCCTCTCGAACCTGGCCCTGGCGGGAGGTGCACTGCTGGGCCTGCTGCTGTTGAAGTCGGCCGTTCCGGGGGTCCGGGAGCTGGTGCTGGCCTCGTTGACCCAGGGGCAGCTCCCCATCGGAGCCGGTCCCGTGGGCCTGGTGGTGGCGATCCTGAGCATGACGCTGGTCATCAACATCGTGCTGGCCGTGTTCAACCTCATCCCGGTGCCGCCTCTGGACGGGTCCGGGATCGTGATGGGTCTCCTCCCGCCCCCGGTAGCGGCAAGCTACCGGCGCATGGGCCGTTACGGTCTTCTGGTGGTCTTCGCCCTCCTGTGGCTCGGGGCCTTCGACATCATCCTCCGCCCCATCCTGGTGGGGGTGCTGCGGCTGGTGATCGGATGAACCAGGTCTCCACCGGAAAGGCCGAGGGCACCCTGCACGGGCCGGCACTGGAGCTCCCGTCGTTCAGCGGACCTCTGGACCTGCTCCTCCACCTGATCCAGAAGAACCGGGCGGCCATCTACGACATCCCCATCGCCAGGATCTGCGACCAGTACCACGAGTACCTGGCCGCCATGCAGGAGGTGGACCTGGAGATCGCGGGCGAGTTCCTGTGGATGGCGGCGTGGCTGCTCCAGGTCAAGTCCAGGATGCTGCTCCCCGCAGTGGCGGAGTCCGGGGAGGATCCCCGGGCCGAGCTCGTGGAGCGCCTGCTGGAGTACCGGCGGGTCAAGGAGCTCGCGGGGATCCTCTCGGAGGTCCACGCCATGCGGCGGGGCATGTGGCCCGCGGCGGTGGATGCCGGCCTCGAGCCGGAGGAGGTGGAGCTGGACTGGGAGGACGTGGACCTCGAGGCGATCTGCAGGGCCTACGTGGAGGTCATGGAGCGCTTCGCGGCGGACCATCCGCCCCCGCTGGAGGTCCTGCCCCTCCGGTACACCGTGGAACGGACCATGAGGGACCTCTACGGGCGGGTCCGGAGCGAGGGGATGGTGCCGCTCCTGCGCCTGCTGCACACGAGGAACGACACGGAGGAGGTGGTCACGGCCGTGGTGGCCATGCTGGAGCTCGCCCGCCTCGGTGGGATCCACGCGGAGCAGCGGAAGGCCTTCGCCGAGATCTATCTGCGGCCGGGCCAAAGGGAGCTGGACATGGACACGCTCCTGAAAGAACGGGAAGAGCATGGAACGAGAGACGCTGAGAGCCATCGCTGAGGCCGTCCTGATCACGGCCAGGGGCCCCGTCACGGCGGAGCAGATCTCCGAGGCGGTGGGGGAGAGGGAGGTGGAGCCGGCCCTGGTGGAGGAGGTGCTCGGGGAGATCCGGGACGACTGGGACACGCCGCACCACGGTCTCCGGATCGAGAGGGTGGCGGGTGGGTGGCGATGCGCCACACCGGCCCAGCTGGAGCCATACCTCAGGGCGTTCCACGGGGTGGCCTCACGGCAGCGTCTCTCCCAGGCCGCCCTGGAGGTGCTCTCCATCGTGGCCTACCGCCAGCCCGTCACCCTGCCGGAGATCAACTTCATCCGTGGGACGAACTCCGCAGGGGTGGTCAGGACCCTCCTGGAGCGGAAGCTGATCCGCATGGCCGGGAGGAAGCAGGTGGTGGGCAAGCCCTTCCTGTACCGCACCACGCGGGAGTTCCTGGTGCACTTCGGCCTCGAAAGACCCGAGGACCTCCCCGATCCCGAGGAGCTGATCCCCGGGGAGCCCACCCCGGTACCGGACGACCCCCCCACGGGGAGCGCCGGGCCGGGAGGGGAGGACTCCGGTCCCTGACACGGACACCGACGGGGGCAGGGACAGGGGAGCAGAGGAGAAGGAGAGCGGGGAAGCCGATGACCGCGAGGGTCACGGACCCTGACACAATCACGGACACGGACAGGGTCACGGACACCAGCACCGCCACTGACACGGTCACTGACACGGACCCCGAGTCACGACGCCGCCGCCGCTCGCCGGCCCCGACACGGTCCCCGTCACTGTCCCTGTCCCCGACCCCGACACGGTCACGGACATGGTCACGGTCACCGTCACGGACACGGACCCTGACGCGGACACGGACACGGACAGGATCGCGGGCAGGGGAGCAGGGGCGCAGGGGTGAGGGGGGCAGGGGAGGCGATCGCTGACACGGACCCTGACACGGACCCCGTCACGGACACGGACACGGTCATGGACCTGAACCCCGTCGCGGCTGCCGTTCGCGGCCGCCGCCCGCCGACGCCGATGCCGCCGCCGTCCCCGAACCCGGCACAGTCACAGACGCGGACACCGACACGGTCACTGTCACGGTCACGCACACGGACCCGGTCTTGGTCCAGGACCCCGGCACCGCCACCGTTCCGGCCTCTCCTGCCTCCTCCCGCGTTGCCGGTTTCCTCCCGTTCGTTCTGTGGTGGGGGAGATGGCCCCCGGATCCGCCCGGCGTCAAGGGCACACCGGCCTGCGGCCGGTCGCTGCGCGACCCCTGACTCCGGGCAGCCCGGGGGCCTGGGGAACGGCATGAACGAACGGGAGGAAACCATGCCCCACGCGCTCCACGGATCGAGGCCCCCTGCCCTGGCGAAGGCCCTCGAGGCCGCCGGGATCGCCATGGTACTGGCCGCCACGGTGAAGGCGCCGTTCAGGTCCCTGGCGGACCAGGTGGTGCGGGCCGCCGCGTCGGTCCCGGCCAACATCGCCGAGGGCGAGGGCCGCGCCGGGAAGGACCGATGCTACCACTGGCGGGTGGCGTACGGCTCGGCGAAGGAGCTGGACGTCCACCTCCGGCTGCTCCTCGCGTCCGGCTCCGTGGATGCGACCCGCACCCGGCGAGCCCTCGGGCTCCTCGACGAGGTGCGCGCCATGCTGTGGTGGATGATCCAGAGGGGGTGAGCGGGACCCGGACAGGGTCACCGTCACGGACACCGACACCGTCACAGACACGGGCACGGACACAGTCACGGACAGGATCGAGGGCAGGGGAGCAGGGGAGCAGGGGAGGCGAACACTGTCACGGCCACCGTCACGGACATGGTCACGGACACCGACACGGGCACGGACCCCGACGCCGTCACTGTCACGGCCACGTTTGCAGATCCTCCTCCTGGCTCCGGCGAGCGGGCCGCCTCCCACGATGGCGGGCCACTTCTCCGAACGAGCTCCCCGCGCGTTCCTCGCCCACTTCGTGGTCGGTGTGTCGTGGAAAGCTCGGTACCCGGCACGCGCCGCCGGGCGCCACCTACTCCGGGTGGGTGGGGGCGTCTTCACATCTTCACGTCTTCACTCCCTCAGCTCTTCATCACACCATACGGCGGGGGAGGGGAAGGAGCTGGGCGGGGACGCCGGGCCACAGCGCGCTGCCCAGGTCCTCGGTGAGCCGCCGGAGGCGGCGCTCCAGGCCCTGCAGTGCCAGCTCCCGGGTGAAGGTCACAAGGAGCCAGCCCCCGGCGAGCGTGGTGAACGCGGCAGGAGCGCCCGCAGCGAACCAGAATCCGGCGGCCAGGGCGATGACACCGGCGAGGCCGGCGGCGTGGGCCCCGTGGGTCGATCGGGGGGTGCACCCCACGGCCACGTGCGCTCCATCGTGATCGAGTCCTAGTTTCACCTCGACCGTCTCGTCGACCTCACGGGGGATCGCCCCGAACACACGGGTGGTCCAGGGGAGCTCGAGGGTCCACCCTCCCGGGGTTCGCGTGGTCCGGGCACCCCTGATGCCGGCGAGGACCTCCGCCACCACGGACTCGACCTCCGGCGGGAGTGCGGGGACGAACGCCGCGTACCGGAAGGCGAACCGTTCCTCCGGTTCGGCTCTGGCCACTGTCGGGATCATGCGGCGCCAGTCCATGGAGCCGAGTCTACCGGGAAGGGCACGTATACTGAAATCCGTGTCGGGCTCCGGGAGGGACCCGGCCGGAGGGAGCGAACGATGGACGAGACCACACGGGAGCCCGCCATCCGCGTGCTCATGATGCCGAGGGACACCAACCCTGCCGGGACCATATTCGGCGGGGTCATCCTGTCCTACATCGACCAGGCTGGCGCCGAGGAGGCGAAGCTCCACGGCATGGGTCCGAGGCTCGTCACGGTGGCCATGAAGGAGGTGGTGTTCCGGAAGCCCGTGTTCGTGGGCGACCTGGTGTCCTTCTACACCTCGCTCGTGCGGGCGGGCACCACCTCGGTGACCGTCGCGGTGAAGGTCGTGGCGGCACGCCGTGCCGACCGCAACACGCGGGCCCTGGTCACCTCGGCGGAGCTGACCTTCGTGAACCTGGACGAGGAGGGGAGGCCCGCTCCGCTGGACCGCGGGTCCACGAAGACCCACCTGGGCCCACGGGGAGGATCGTGAACCCTGGGGCCCGCGGGGGAGGTGCGGTCCGGTCCCTCCTCGGCAGGGTCGCGGCTGCGGGCCACGCTCCGGGGGCCGTGGCCATGCTCAGCACACCCGGGGCACGAACGGCCTGGAGCGCCGGCCTGGCGAGGCTCGGCGCGGAGAGGATCCCGGCGGCCCCGGAGGTCCTCTACGACCTCGCCTCGCTGACCAAGCCCCTGGTGACCACGACCCTCTTCCTCCTGTTGCGCCGGGAGGGCAGGGTGGACCTGGACACGCCTGCGGAGCGGATCCTCCCGGAGCTGTCGGGTTCACCCGCCGGGGCCTCCACCTGCGGCCAGCTGCTGACCCACACCTCCGGGCTGCCGGCGTGGGCCCCCCTCCATGTGCTGACCGGCGGGAGGAAGGAACGGACGCTGGAGGCCCTGTCCCGCCTGGAACCCATCGGAAGGCCCGGAGGACAGGTGGTGTACTCCTGTCCCGGCTTCATCCTCCTGGGCCTGGTGCTGGAGCGCCTCGCCGGCGAGGGGCTGGCGGCGGCCTTCGGGTGCAGGATCGCCGGTCCGCTCGGGCTCGATCCTCGGAGTGCGGGTTTCCTCCCGGACCCCGGGAGCGTTCCGGTTGCAGGGGGGGCTGCACGGCCTTCCGTGGAGACCGGGCTGCTGGAGGAGATGGGACTGGGGGGAGGATCCATCCACATCCCGCCATGGTCCGACGGTCGTCCCGACGACGGCAACGCCCGCTTCCTCGGGGGAGCCGCCGGGAACGCCGGCCTGTGGGGAACCGCTGCCGCGGTGGCCGAGCTGGCCGCGGAGTACATTCCGGGGACAGCGCGTCTCCTGGAGCGGGACGAGATCCTCCTGGCCACGCGGAACCACACGCCGGGCCTCGAGCAGGGGAGGGGCCTGGGGTGGCAGCTCGCCTCCACGGAGGGCTGCTCCGCGGGGCCTGCCCTTCCCCCCGCTGCCTTCGGCCACACCGGATTCACCGGCACCTCGGTGTGGATCGATCCGGTCCGCGAGGCGATCCTGGTGCTCCTGACCAACCGGCACCATCCCGGGCACCGGGGCGTGGACCTCCACCCCCTCCGCCGGCGCTTCCACGCGCTTGCGCTGGAGGAAGCCGGTGCCTGAGCCCGGGCCGGGTGGTGGAGAGGTCAGGTCTTCAGCGTGGTGAGCCGGTTGAGGCCGAGGAGGCCTGCCAGGATCACCGGGGCCCAGGCTCCCAGGACCGCAGGGAGCAGCCCTGCCTCGCCCATCTTCCCGAAGATGGCCACCAGCAGGAAGTAGCCAATACCCAGGCCCAGAGCCAGTGCGATGCCCTGGATGGGACTCGACCTCCGCCCCCCGCTCCGGTTGAGGCCGAAGGGGATGCCCAGGAGCACCATGACGAAGACGGAGAGGGGATAGCTCAGCTTCTGCTGGAGCCGGACCTCCAGCGCCAGGGGACGGTACCCGGACGCGGTCAGGTTCGCGATGTGGCGCCTGAGCTCCCGGAACGACATCTGTGACGGCGACCGCCGCTCCGCGGCGAAGTACTGGGGAGCCTCGGGAACGTCGAGCTCCATGGGCCGGGTCACCCTGTGGAACTCGTCCGTCCCGTCGGCGCGCATCTTCCGGTACCAGCCGGAGACCACCACCCATGCGCCGTCCCGGTACACCGCCTTTTCCGCGAAGAGCTGGAACTTCAACTGGCCCTCGTCGTCGAAGCGGAACATGGTGAAGTTCACCAGGGTCTCCTCCTCCCGGATGTAGCGGAGGAAGTTGTACAGAGTGGTGCCGTCCCGGGAGAAGATCCACTGCCGGTCGGCCGCACCGTAGGACCGCGCCACCCTGCGTCCCTTGATGCGGTCCAGGAGCCGCCGGGCCTCCCGGTTGGCCCTCGGGACCACCGATTCCTGGAAGATGCCGAGCCCCACCGAGGCCGCCGCCGTCACGAGGACCACGGGCACGATCACCCGGTAGAGGGAGATGCCCGCGGCCTTGAGCGCGGTGAGCTCGAGGCTCCGTTCCAGCATGGCCAGGAAGAGGAGGGTGGCGATGAGGATCCCCAGAGGGGTCACGTCGAGGAAGACCTGGGGGATGAGGTTCCAGTAATAGGCCGCGAACACCCCGAGCGAGGCGGTGTGCTTGGCCATCTCATCCACCTTGTCCGCGAGGTCGATGATGATGTACAGCATGGCGGTGCTGGCCAGGACGAAGACCAGGGGAGTGAGGAACCTCCGGGTCACGTAGCGGTCCAGGAGTGCGGGGAACCGCGTCATGCTGGCGCGGCCCTTCGCCACCTGGATGGCGCCGGTCCTCGGCCTGGTGCCGTCGGCAGCCGCCCCCGCCCGCCGTCTCCGGAGAGCCTTCCAGAGCCTCCACGAGGCGATCCACGCCACCAGGCCCCCGCCACCGCGGCCCCGTTCACCCAGCCAGCGTCCGGTGCCCCGCAGGAGGACCACGCCGAGGACCGCAAGGAATCCGTTGGCGGCCCACACACCCACGAATGCGGGCACCTTCCCCTCCCTGGCCAGGAGCTCACCGTTGTTGAGCACCACGTAGTAGAGGACGATCACCCCGATGGACAGGAGGAAGCCCCTCCCGCGGCCCCCGGAGCGGGCCCCGATGCCGAGGGGGAGGGCGATCAGGCCGAACACGAGGCAGGCTGCCGGGATGGCCAGGCGCTTCTGGAGCTCCACCGCCGCGAACCGCCGGTCGCGATCCGAGACCTTCTCGCCATCCTCACCGTCCCCGCCCCTGACCATGGCCAGCAGCTCGAGCGTACGCCGTTCTCGCATCCCGAGGCTCACGCGCTGCGTGCCACGTTCCTTCCGGTACAGCCTGACCAGCTGGAGGTTGCTCCTGTTCACCCTGAAACGCTCGTGATGCCGACGGGAGAACTGGTAGTTGGTGACATCTGTCAGGCGGAGCCACGGCTCGTTGCCGGCGGGGGAGGGGTTCTCTCCACTCTCCGTGCCTGTCGTTCCATCGTTCCCGTAGACAAGCCGCCCCTTCCTCGCCACGATCAGCTGGTCGTCTCCGGTGTCGCCCCGCTCGTACAGCAGGACGCCGCGCCAGACCCCCGTGTCCGGATCCACGTCCCGCACGTAGAGGAGGTATCCGGGAAACTGCTCGTAGAACACCCGGGGTTCGATGCTTCCCAGGGCCCTGGCCGACGAGAAGAGCCTGACCTTCAGCTCCCGCAGCCGCTGGTTGGCCCCTGGCATCACCTCCAGCATCAGGTACCCGTTGAACGCCGTGAGCACGATCGCGAGGAGGAGGATCGGACGGAGCACTCGTCCGAGGGAGATGCCACCGGCCTGGAGGGCGATGATCTCGTTGTCCGTGTTCATCCGCCCCATGGCGATGAGCACACCGAAGAGGAAGCTCATGGGCACCGTGAGCACCACGACGTGGGGCAGGGTCACCATGAGCAGGCGCGCCGCGTCCGCAACCGAGGTTCCCCGGACGAAGATCTGCTCCATGAGCCCGAAGATGGCTCGCATGAGCAGCATGAAGGTGTAGGTGCCGAAGCCAACGAGGGTCGGCCAGAGGACCTCCCTGAGGACCAGGCGGTCCAGAACCGGGATGGGGTTCAGCCTTCGGTGCGATCCGGACGTTCCCATGACCCCGGAAGTGTACACGTTCCCCGCGGGGAGGTGCCGCGCCCTGGTGAGCAGCCCCCTGTGACCACAGGCCCCCCGAACGAGACCAGGTTCCACAGGTTCCCGGAAGGGGAGAGCCGTCCACAGGTTTTCCACAGGGTCCCGGAAATCCACAGCCCCACCTGTCGTACCAATGTCCGATAAGAGATATTATGTAAACTTACGGATGGTGAACCGGCATGAAGGGATCATGAGGCACGGTTCTGGAGAGCCGCAGCGCCCTCTTCGTTGCCCTGTACGTCAGAGAGTCGTCGGGCGGAGAGTCTGCTCGGCTGGTGGCCGGAGGTCAGCCTTCCTTCTGCCTCGCCCGGATGTCGTCGATCAGCTGCTGGAGTACGCGGATGAGGCGTTCTGGCTCTGGCTCCTCCTCCGTCTTGAAGGAGATGGAGATCGTGACGGGCTCCTCGGGGTGCCGGAAGCGCATGACGAAGGGTTTTCGTGGAGCGGGACGGGTTTCGGCGGCATCCGTTTCGCCGGAGTCCTGGTCCTCCCCCTTCTTCTGACGGCGGAGCTCGCGGAGTGCCTCGCGGTCCAGCTCGCCGGAGGCGATGGCCTCGACGAGCGCCTCCATTTCGGCAGGGTCACCGGCGCGGGCGATCTGGAGCAGGACGCCCTTCGCCGTGATGTCGGCATGCCGACATCGGGCGCGGATCTCCTCGGGAATGTCGAGGAGACGGAGGGATTCCGTGACGGTGACCCTGGAGCGACCGACAGCCTGCGCCACCTCGGTGTGGGTGTAGCCGTACTTGGCGATGAGGGTGTTGAAGCCGTCGGCCTCCTCGAAGGGATCGAGGTCCTTCCTCTGGAGGTTCTCGATGAGAGCGATCTCCAGGGCGTGTTGATCGGTGACCTGGAGCTCGATGCAGGGAACCTCCTCGAGTCCCACTTCCAGCGCGGCATGGAACCGTCGTTCACCGGAGACGAGCTCGTAGCGATGGGAGGGTGCATCTGTCTCTGAGTCCGAGATCCTCCGAACCAGCAGGGGCTCGAGGATTCCGTGGCGGCGGATGCTCTCAACGAGGTCGGAGAGGTCACCGAGAGCCGAACGGGGCTGGTCGTGGTTGCTGGTGATGGCCGTGACCGGGAGCATGCGGCCGATCCCCTCCCCCATCCGCTGGGTGAGCTCGTCCACGAAGTGACGATCGTGGCGCATGCGGCGCCGCGGGGGCAATCCTCGTTTAGGAGCCGGCACGTTCCAGGACCTCCTCGCAGAGTCGGTAGTACTCGTAGGCTCCGGTGGAACGGGGGGCGTAGTCGAAGATGCTCATCTGGTGGGCCGGTGCCTCCTCGAGCCGTACGGACTTGCTGATCATTGTCTCGAAGACATTGTCCCCGAAGACCTCCTGGATCTCCGCAAGGACCTGGCGGGAAAGGACGGTACGCTTGTCGAAGAGCGTCACCAGGACACCGAGAAGGCGGAGCTCGGTGTTGGGCCGGGCCTTGATCTTGTCGATGGTCTCCAGCAGGTCGTCCGTGCCCTCCAGTGCGAAGTAGGAGGCCTGGATGGGGATCAGGACGTGACTCGCGGCCACCAGGGCGTTGAGGGTGATGAGTCCAAGGGTGGGGGGCGTGTCCAGGATGATGGCGTCATACCGGTCCTTGACAGGTTCCATCGCATCCTTGAGGCGGTAGGGTGCGTCGAGTGATCCGGCCAGGTTGACCTCAAGCTTGGCCATGGCGATCCGGGAAGGGGCAACCCAGAGATTGGACGTGGTCGTTGCAGGGAGAATCACCTCTTCCATGTCGAGGCCCTCGGCCAGGACGTTGAACATGTTGGGCGCACCGGGTTCGAGGGGGACGAACGACATGGAAGAGTTGCCCTGGGGGTCCAGGTCCACGAGAAGGGTCCTGAGCCCCTTCTCTGCGAGCCCTGCGGCCAGGTTGATGGCGGTGGTCGTCTTTCCGACTCCGCCCTTCTGATTGGTGATGGCAATGATCATGGAATCTCGTCGCCTCCCGGCGTTGTGCAGGTTCCACTATAGGGCGCCACGGAAACGGGTGTCAACAGGAGTCGAACCGTCGCACTCTTCGTCGGTCCGATGGAGGTGCCGTCACATCTCCCAGCGACCCATGTCCTCCGGACGAAGACGTTTCAGGATCGACCGGATGGTCTCTTCATTGTCGGGCAGAGCCGTCAGTTGTGCCTCGTCAAGAACCGAACGGGTCACCATGATGGACGCACCACAGCGGAGCGCCACCGCCAGGGCGTCCGATGGCCTGGAGTCCACCTCAACCGTGGACCCGTCCCGGCATCGGACGATGAGCTTCGCGAAGAAGATGTTCTCCTCCAGGGTGTGGATGACAACCGCGTCGATGGTGGAGCCGAGAGTTTTCACCAGCGACATGAGGAGATCGTGGGTCATGGGCCTGGGCATGGGCACACCCTCGAGCTGGAGCGCGATGGAATTGGCCTCGAAGATCCCGATCCAGATGGGAAGATACGATTCGGTCTCGGTGGACTCGAGAATGACCACGGGCATGTTGGACACCGGATCCACGGCGAGGGTTCGCACGGTGACCGGTACCAGCTCGTCGGCAGCAGCGTGTGAACGTCCCATGCGAGAAATGTGTCGACCGGAGGTGACTTTGTCAAGCTGTCGCGCGGTCATCGGATGGTTCGCCGTCGAGGACCGGGAGGCGATGAGGTCCGGTGTTCATGGCCTCTCCGTAGAGGGAATGGGCCGAGGCCCGTGTGATCCGGACCGTGACGATGTCACCCACGGCAGTGGCCTCGGGTTTTGGGAAGTTCACCACCCGGTTGTCCTCGGTCCTCCCCTGCCAGTCTCCTGGATCGCGGCGGCTGTCACCGTCGATGAGCACCGGGAGGGTGCTGCCCACGAGGGCCGCGTTGAGCTCGGCCGAGATGGCATCGGTGAGCTCGAAGAGGCGGGCGAGTCGTTCCTTCTTCACGGGTTCGGGAACCTGGGCATCGTATCGGGCTGCCGGTGTCCTGGGCCGCGGCGAGTAGGCAAAGGCAAAGACCTGCCCGAACCGGACCGACTCCAGGAGGTCCAGGGTCTGCCGGAAGTCCTTCTCGGTCTCCCCGGGGAACCCGACGATGACGTCCGTGGAGAGGTTGATGTCGGGCACGGCAGCCCTGATCCGTCCGATCAGGTCGAGGTACTCCTCGCGGGTGTACCGCCGGCGCATCCGGGCGAGGACCGTGTCGGACCCGGCCTGGAAGGGAAGATGGAGGTACCGGGACAGGTGCCTGTGGCGGGCGAGGACACGGATCAGGCGATCGTCGAACAGTCGCGGATGGGAGGTGATGAACCGGATCCGTGCGAGCCCCTCGATTCCGGCGAGCGCCTCGAGGAGATCCGCGAGGTCCGCACCGGTGGCAGGACAGCGGTAGGCGTTGATGGTCTGCCCCAGGAGCTCGACTTCCCGGATGCCGTTCCTGGCGAGCGACCGGACCTCCTGGAGGATCGTTTCCATGGGGCGGCTCACCTCGGGGCCCCGCGTGTAGGGCACCACGCAGAACGTGCAGTACTCGTTGCACCCCTCGATGACGGTGACCATGCCCCTGGTCGAGCTGGTCCTGAAGATGGTGCGGACGTCGTATCCGGTCTCGGTGTCGAACCCGGTGAGCACGGGCCGGTGCCCCTGGTCCACGGCCCGGAGGGCCTCCCCCACCCTGTGAAGCTGCCCGGGGCCCAGGATGAACCCGACCGAGGGGGACCGCCGGAGGAGGTCCTCGCCCTCCTGCTGGGCCACGCAACCGCAGATGCCGATGATACCGGAGAGGTTGTGTTTCGTCAGCTCTCCGATCCGGGTGAGGAGCTTCCGGACAGGCTTCTCTCGCACGGAGCACGTGTTGAGAAGAATCAGGTCAGCACGCATCGGATCAGGAGACTGTCTCCATCCTCCGGCACGAAGAATACCTGCAAGGCGTTCTGAATCGTGGTGGTTCATCTGGCATCCCCACGTCTCGATGGCAAAGGTCTTCATACTGAGTCTCCATTGCGTCATGGCTCGGAATTCAGTCTATCATTCATGGCATGACGGTGAACCGGAGGAAACGGCGTTCCGGCGGTCTGGACGACGCGGCCTGGCTGCCCCTGCCGGTCCAGCCCGGAATATTGTTCAGGAGGGTTTGCAGCGAGCGGCGCGACGCGCCGTTGCTGGTGATGTTCTCGCACGGCGAGGGAGTGAAGGCGTGCTCGCGACACGTCGGGCGACCGGGTCGAGACAACGCCGCCAGGAATGGTGGATCGCGTCGCACGGCCGAGACATCATGGATGATCCGGTCTAGGTCAGGTCGCGGAACCACCCGGGGAGCGCGCCGTCCCTGCGGGCCTTCTCCAGGATCTCGGAGAGCTTCTTCTCCTCCTGGGGAAGGCGTTTCTTGAGCTCCTCGATCTCCTTGAGCTTCCTGTCGATCTTCGGCTTGATCACGCCGTCCCTGTAGGATGGATCGTCCCTCGCGTAGAACTGGTTCCAGAGGGCGGGGATCTCCGAGTTGAGCTCGTCGATCCGGCGCCTGAGGTCCTCGATGAGCTGCTTCTGGCGAATGTACTGGTTGCGCCAGTACTGTTTCTTGTGCTCCTCACCCATTTCCCGCCTGCCGCCCCCCGGCCCGCCGCCCGGCACCTGCCCACCGGTGGACGGAGCGGGCTTCGAGGACGGGCGTGCCGCCGTCGTGATGCCGCCCTTCTCCGCATAGGAGGAGAGGTTCTCGTTGGTGATCGTGACTGATCGCGTGCCGGTCCCGGGCCTCTTCAGCCTGATCTTCCCGGCGATGTCGGCGAGGCTCCTGCTGGGAGAGCGGGTGGGGACCGGTGTCGGTGTGGGACGCTGGCCGCCCGCCAGCGCGGCGGAGGCGGAGAGGAACGCGATGCCGCAGGCCGTGGACCACAGCAGTCTCCGGAAACGTGCACCCGTAACGTTGCGAACCTCCATGGGAACCTCCTCAGGGTCGTGTTGTTCCTTCACGTCCGTACCGGTCCTCAAGACGCACCACATCGTCGAGGTGCGGTGTGGAGACCTCCAGGATCCGGCAGTCGGTCACGGCGGTCATGCGGTGGATCGTCCCGGGGGTCACGTGGTACACGTCGCCGGGGGTCATGCGGTGGGTCACGAGGCGGTCGGTGTGGTCTCCAGCCAGGAGGTCCAGCTTGCCCTCCAGGACCCGGATGGTCTCGTCCTTGATGCGGTGGAACTGGAGGCTCAGGGCCTCCCCTCCCCTGATCACGAGGATCTTGCCCACGTAGTCCCCCGTGCTGGCGAAGATCTCCTCGTGCCCCCAGGGCTTCTCGACGAAGGTGGCTCTCACACTCGGCACCGTGGCCCCCTATACATGAATCTTGATCTTGGCGAAGAAGATGGCAAGGCGCTCCAGCAGATACTCCTCAACCTCCCTGGCCGTGGTCAGCGCCATTGCCTGGCGGGCGAGGTTGCTGGTCTCCCTGTAGGAGAGGTGCCGCACCAGGTTGCGAACCACGGGGATGGCCTGCGGGTTCGTGCTGAACTTGCGGAGTCCCAAGCCGATGAGCAGGGGTACCATGAGGGGATCGGCGGCGGCCTCACCGCACATGGAGACCTCCACGCCCTCGGCATCTCCGGCCCGGATCACCTCCTGGACCAGGCGGAGCACCCCCGGGTGGCTCGGACGGTAGAGGTCGGCCACCAGCTCGTTGGCGCGGTCCACGGCCAGCGTGTACTGGGTCAGGTCGTTGGTCCCGATGGAGATGAAGTCCACCTCCCGGGCGAGCTGGCGGGCCAAGACCGCTGCGGAGGGGACCTCCACCATGGCGCCCAGCGGCACGTTTGCCGGGACCTCGTGTCCCTCCTCCCGGAGCTCCCTGGAGACGTCCTCCAGGAGGCGACGGGTGATGCGCATCTCCTCCACCCCGGACACCAGGGGAATCATGATCCGGACGGTTCCTGCCGGGAACTGGCCGGCCACCCGGACCAGGGCGCGGAGCTGGGTGACAAAGAAATCCGGCTTGGCCAGGCAGAGCCGGATCCCCCGGAGCCCGAGAACGGGGTTGGCCTCGGGACTCCCGATGACGTCGCGGGCCAGCTTCTTGCCCCCCAGGTCGAAGGTCCGGATGGTCACCGGCCTCGGCACCATGCGCTCGACGAGCTCGCGGTAGAACGCAACGTGCTCCTCCTCGCTGGGGAGCTTCGGGCTGGCTTTCATGTAGAGGAACTCCGAGCGGTACAGCCCGATGCCGTCCACGTTCCACTCCAGGGCGGCGTTCACCTCGATGGGGAGATCGATGTTGGCCAGGAGCTCGACCCTGTGACCGTCGCGGGTCACCGAGGGAAGGGTCCTGACGTGGGCCAGATGGGCCTGGCGCTCCTCGTACTCCAGGCGGTGGGATTCGTACTCCTTCACCTCCACCTCGTCGGGATCGAGCACCAGCTTGCCCTCGAAGCCGTCGAGGACCACCAGCCGGGCCGTGCGGGCGGCCTCGCAGGCACCGTGTACCCCGACGGCGGCGGGGATCCCGAAGGACCGGGCGATGATGGTCGTGTGTGAGGTGGGCCCGCCCATCTCCAGGGCGAACCCCAGGATCTTCTCGAGCGGCAGCTGGACCGCCAGCGAGGGTGGCAGGTCGTCCGCCACGATGACCACCGGGTGGTCGAGACCCTCCAGGCGTCGAAGATCCTGGCCCCGCAGGGTCTGGAGGATCTGCGTGACCACGTCCAGGACGTCCAGCTTCCTGTCCTCGAGGTACAGGTCCCCGAGGTTCTCGAACCGGGCCACCAGCTCCCCGAGCACCTGGTCCAGCGCCCACTCGGCGTTGACCTGCTCGGTGCGGATGATCCGCTCCACAGATTCCAGAAAGGAGGGGTCCCTGGCGATGAGGGTGTGGGCGTCGAAGATGGAGGCGTACTCCTCACCCATCTCCTCACGGGCCCTGGCCGCGTTGGTCTCGATGCGGCGGACGGTCTCCTCCACCGCCGCCCGGAAGGTGGCAACCTCCTCCTCCACCTTCTCGGGGGGCACCGGAATCCTGAGGGCCGCCACGGGCCGGGTCTCGTAGACCACGGGCTCGCCGATGGCGATGCCGGGGCTCACCCCGGTGCCGGTCACCTCGAGTCGGCTCACTCGTCCTCCCCGAAGCGGTTCTCGAAGAGCCGGACGATGGCCTCCATGGCGTCGTCCTCGTCGTCTCCGTCGGTGCGGACCGTCACGGAGGTTCCACGGGTGGCCGCGAGGGTGAGCAGTCCGAGGATGGACTTGGCGTTCACCTCCTCGTCGTCGGTGCCGATCATGATGTCGGAGTCGAACTGGTTGGCCGTGTGAACGACCTTGGCCGCCGCCCGTGCGTGGAGGCCGAGCTTGTTGGTGACCGGAATCGTCGCTTTCCTCATGCCGATGTCCTCGTTCTCTCCGGATGAACCTGGAGAATTCAGTCCGGGCGCGTCGCCCGTCCGCCCCGCATCGGTTCGTTCATTCCCTGGAACCGCCGGAATGCCTCGTCCCATTCCTGCGGGCCCGCAGGTACTCGCTGGCCACGCGGATGCTCTTCTGGCCCGCCTCCATCAGCCGGACCGCCATCTCGTGAAGTGTCTGCTCGCGGCCCCTCAGGGAGGTGAGCTTGAGCATCATGGGCAGGTTGACACCCGTCACCACCTCCACCTCCTCCGACTCCAGGAAGGGCAGCGCCACGTTGGTGGCGGTGCCCCCGAACATGTCCGTCAGGATCAGCACGCCGTCGCCACGGTTCATCTCCTTGAGCCTGGTGCGAAGCTGGCCCGCCGCCACGTCGGAGTCCACGTCCCACGGAAGGCTCAGGGCCTCCACCGTACCCTCCAGGTGCGGGTCGATCGTCCTGGCGGCCATGAAGATCTCCTCCGCCAGGTTGCCGTGGGACAGAACGAGCACAGGGATCATGGGTACCTCCAGCGATCCTTGTCGCGATGGTGCAGCGAGACGGTGTATCCCGCCTGCCGGATGGCGTCGGCCAGGCGAGTCGCCGTGTAGACCGAACGGTGCCGTCCACCCGTGCAGCCGGCCGCGATGGTGACGTGGCTCTTCAGCTCCGCCCCGTACCGCGGCAGGAGCGAGAGGACCAGCGTCGTCAGCTGGTCCATCGCCTCGTTCACCTCGTCGATGCCGTCCAGCCATGCCTTGACGTCGGGGTGGTCGCCCGGAAGGCTCCGGAGCTCGTGCATGAAGTAGGGGTTGGGCAGGAACCTCACGTCGAACACGAGGCTGGCCACGGGTGGAACCCCGTGCAGGTAGGAGAAGCTCTCCACGTCCACGGTGAGGAGCTCCCTGGGATCCTCGAGCCCCCCGAGCCCCAGGGCGCGACGCCGGAGCTCGTGGGGATTGAGCTCCGAGCTGTCGATCACGAGATCCGCGGCCTTGCGGACCGCAGCCAGAGACAGCGCCTCCCGCGCGATGGCGTCGGCCAGCTTCAGGCCGCGCAGCGGGTGCGGGCGCCGTGCCACCGAGAACCTGCGGAGGAGCACCTCGGGGGAGGCCTCCACGAAGACCAGCTGGAGCCCGGGCCACCGTCGGACCAGGAGCTCGTGGATCCCGGGAAAATCCTCGGCGAACCCCTCGGTCCGCATGTCGAGCACCACCACGAGCCGGTCCACCTCCCGGCTCGAACGCTCGAAGAGGTCGGGGACGAGCTCCAGGGGGATGTTGTCCACGCACCGGTACCCGATATCCTCCAGGCTGCGGCTGAGGACCGTCTTGCCCGCGCCGGACAGGCCGGTGATCACGAAGGGACCGTGGTACTGCCGTTCAGAGATCATCGAACGACAGCTCCTCGCTGTCCATCCCCTCGGCCCGCCGATTGACCGACTCGATGAATGCCCGTTCGTCGTCCACGCCCCGGTTGGCCAGCAGGCACTTGGTCACGGCCGTCTCCACCATGATGGCCACGTCGCGGCCGGGGGCCACCGCCATGGTGAACAGCGGCACCTCCATCCCGAGGATGTCATGGGTGCTGGTCCACGGTGCCGGATTGGTCATGAGCTGTTCCCGCCACCGGCGCTCCATGGCCCGGGTCTCGTCGCTCAGCTTGACGAGGCGGATCATCAGCGAGATCCGCACCGACGGCGTCGTTGCCGTCATGCCGAAGTGCTTCCGGACGTCGATGATGCCCACGCCCCGGAGCTCCAGGAAGTTCTCGAGCCGGGGGTGCGGTGTTCCCACCAGCCCCTCGCCATGGGTGTGGCGCACCACCACGATGTCGTCGGCCACCAGGCGATGGCCCCGGTGCACGAGATCGAGCGCGCACTCGCTCTTCCCGATGCCCGCATCCCCCACGATGAGGGTCCCCAGGGAGAAGACATCCATGAGGACACCGTGCAGCTGCAGGTAGGGGGCCAGCTCCCGCTCGAGAAAGAGCGAGACCTTGGAGATGGTCACCGAGGTGGCACTCTGCGTGACCACGAAGGGCACGTCGAGCTCGTCACAGCGTTCCAGGACCTCCGCCGGGGGCACGAGGCCCTTGGCGGAGATCACGAGCGGGATGCCGGAATCCACGAGGTGGAACCACCGGTCCACCATCTCGGCCCGGTCGAGGGTTCCGAGGTAGTCGTACTCGGAGGCCCCGACAATCTGCACGCGGCCGGGCTTGATGTAGGCGAAGTAGCCCGCGAGGGCAAGGCCCGGTTTCTGGATCCTCGGATTCGTGATGAGCTGCGAGTCGAGGCTTGCCTCACCGGCCAGCACCTGGAACCGTTGCGCTCCCAGACAGGGCGCCTCCAGCAGGTGGCGGACGGTGATCGGGTCGGGTCGCTTCACAGCCCCTCGTGCTCCGCAGCCCCCTGGATCGCCTCCACCACCTCCTCGACCGTGGCGGCCTCCATGAGCCGGCGGCGCAGCTCCTTCCGCTTGAGGACGCGGGCGATCTGCGAGAGGACCTGGAGGTGGGAGGCCGGCTGGTCCGGCGGCGAGAGCACGACGAACATGAGCCGTACCGGGCCGCCGTCGGGTGACGCGAAGGGAAAACCCTCCTCGAATCGGGCGATGGCCACCACGATCTCCGAGAGGCCCTGGAGCTTGCAGTGAGGGATGGCAAATCCGTCCCCCACCCCCGTCGAGCCCAGTTTTTCCCGCTCCTGGAGCGCATCCAGGATGCGACCCGGGTCGATCCCCAGCTGCTCGCCGAGGGTCTCGGCAACGCGACCCAGGGCCTCGGTGGCGTCCCGAGCCGACAGGTTCAGGAGCACACGGTCCGGACGGATGAGTTGCTTGAGCTTCACGTCGAGAGCTCAGGGGTGATCAGCCCGAGGTTGTTGTCCCGCCGCCGGTAGAGCACGTTCACCTTCCCGGAGGCCGCGTTGAGGAACACGATGAAATCGTTGGACGAGTCCTCCAGCTGAAGGACCGCCTCGTCGATGGTCATGGGCTTCACCGAGATGGTCTTGGTGGTCACGATCCTCGGCGTTCCGGACCCGATGGACTCGGGCTCGATGACGTCGAGGCTCCAGTCCGGGGGTGCGGTGGAGCCGGCGGTCCGCTTCTTCCCCCGCTGGTTCTTGAGACGGGTCTTTGCCTTCATCGCCTGGTTCTCGAGCCTGTCCACGGCCTCCTGGATCGCGGACCTGAGGTCCTTGTGCTGGGCGGTCGCCCTGGCGTCGAAGTCCTTGCCCTTGATGTAGAGCTCCACCTGGTGCAGGTGCCGCTCCTGCGAGAACTCGGCCCGCACCTCGAGAATCTGGTTGAAGTACTTCTCGACCTTCGCCAGCTTCTTCCGCGTGAGCTGGCGGATCTGGTCGTTCAGCTCGACCTTCCTGGCGACGAAATCGATGTTCATGAAACCCTCCCTGCCCTGGGGTCAGAAGACCCTCTTTCGTTTTTCCGAAGACGGGATCCCGAGCTCTTCCCGGTACTTCGCCACGGTGCGCCGTGCGAGCCGGATCCCCTCCTGCTGCAACATCTTCATGATCTTGGAGTCGGAGAGCGGCCGTTCCGGGTCCTCCGCCTCGATGAGCTTCCGGATGCGCTCCTTCACCACCAGCGACGAGACGTTCCCTCCCCGTGCGGAGTCCACGCCGGAGTGGAAGAAGAACTTCATGGGGAAGATCCCCCGGGGTGTCTGGATGTACTTGTTGGACACGACCCGGGAGATGGTGGACTCGTGCATGCCGATGTCCTCGGCCACCTGCCGGAGGACCATGGGCTTGAGATGCTCCAGGCCGTGATCCAGGAAGCTGCGCTGGAACTCCACGATACTCTGGGCCACCTTGTAGATGGTCCGCTGTCTCTGATCGATGCTCTTCATGAGCCACATGGCGTTCCGCATCTTCTCCCTGAGGAAGGTCGCGGCCTTCTTGTCGAGGCCGTTTCCCTCGAGCATCCGGAGGTACCGCGAGCTCATCCGGAGCCTGGGAAGCCCGTTGTCGTTGAGGTCGATGATGTAGTCGTCCCCCACCTTGCGCACGTGGACGTCGGGCTCGATGTAGAAGTTGGCCTCGGCCCCGTACTGGTGTCCGGGGCGCGAGTCCAGGCGCTGGATCACCTCCACCACCACCCGGAGATCCTGGACCTCGCAGCCCAGCTCCTGGGCGATCCTCTCCCACCTCTGGTGCAGCAGGTCGTCCCAGTGGTGCTCGAGAATCTCCCGTGCCCGTTCCAGGACCGGCAGGTCCTCATCGGACGCCTCCTTCTCGAGAACCCGGACCTGGGCCAGGAGGCACTCCTGGAGCGTCCGGGCCCCGATGCCGGGCGGATCGAGAGACCGGACCACCTCCAGCGCCCTCCGGACGTCCGCCGCATCGAGTCCCGTGGCCTCGGCAATCTCCTCGTCACTGACCTGGAGGAAGCCGCCGTCGTCCAGATTCCCGATGATGAACTCTCCGGCGGCCAGGATTTCCGGGGCCTCGTCCACGAGGTGGAGCTGCCACATGAGGTGGTCATGGAGACCGGTGGAAGACGCCGCGATGTTCTCGAGGTAGGGCCCGCTGTCCTCGGGAACCGCCATGGAGGGGCCCTCGAACGGTGTGTCTCCCAGGTAATCGGAGAAGAAGGCCTCCACGTCAATGTCGCTGTAGGCCTCCTGCTCTGGGATGGTCTCCTCCTGGGAGGGAGGCTGGGTCTCCTGTTCGGGGACACCGGTGGAGTCGGCCTCCGCGGGAGGCTCCTGGGCCTCACCGGTGGAGCCGGCCTCGGAGAGCTCCTCGTCCTCCACCTCGAGCATGGGGTTCTCGAGGATCTCCTGCGACAGCGCCTCCTCCAGCTCGAGCCGCGACAGCTGCAGCAGCTTGATGGCCTGCTGCAGTGACGGCGTCATGACGAGCCGCTGGGCCAGTTTCAGGCGGAGTTTCTGTTCGAGTGCCATGGGCTAGAGCCGAAAGTCCTCCCCAAGGTAGATCCGTCGGACCTCGCTGTTGCCTGCGAGCTCGTCCGGTGCGCCGGAAGCAAAAATCTTGCCGGACTTGATTATATAGGCCCGGTCGGTGATCTTCAATGTTTCGCGCACGTTGTGATCGGTGATCAGGATGCCGATTCCCCGGGATCCCAGGTGCTTGATGATCCTCTGAAGGTCCAGGACGGCAATGGGATCCACACCGGCGAAGGGTTCGTCGAGCAGGATGTGTGTGGGATCGATGGCCAGGGCCCGCGCCACCTCCAGGCGCCGGCGCTCGCCTCCCGAGAGGGTCTCGGCCCGCTGGTGACGCACCTGCTCCAGCCCGAACTCCTCCAGGAGGTCGTCGATCTTCTGCCGTGCCTCGTAGGGGTCGCCCCCGAGGGCCTCCAGGATCACCCAGATGTTGTCCTCCACCGTCAGGTGGCGAAATGCACTGGGCTCCTGGGGGAGATAGCTGAGCCCCATCCTGGCGCGCCGGTACATGGGGAGGACCGTGATCTCGTACCGCCCGAGCCAGACCTCCCCCTCCTCCGGTTCCACCAGCCCCACGATCATGTAGAAGGAGGTGGTCTTCCCCGCACCGTTCGGGCCCAGGAGACCGACGATCTCGCCCGGAGAGATCTGCAACGAGACCCCGTCCACGACCCGCCGCCCCCGGTAGGTCTTCCGCAGGTCCCGGACCACGAGATCACGTTCCTGGGGTTTCAGCGGTTTCCTCCGGGTGATAGATCGTCTCGGTGGGAGAGCCCGCCTCTCCAGAGACGGAGACCGTACCACTGGCCTGATCCCAGGTCAACGAGGTGCCGGAGATCACGTTGCCCTTCCCGTCCAGGAGGTTGACAGGGCTCCCCGTCATGGTCAACGTGCGGCTCTCCGCATCGTAATGGGCCTCCTCTCCGCGCATCCTCCGGTCCTCGACGAGGTCAAGGATGTCCACGCTGCCCGCGGCGTCGAGGCTCTTCACCCTGTCGTCGTCCCTCCCGATGGTGGCCTCCATCCTGGCGCACGACATGGTGTACCGCGGGTCGGTGAACCGCACGGCTCCCTCGAAGAGGATCCTCCCCGCCTGCCGGTCGTAGTGGAGCGAACGGGCCACGATGAGCGCCTCCTCCCCCGCAGCAGCATCGGGATCGAACTGGTTCGCCGGGACCGACATCCGGACATGTCCCACCGCATCCAGGATCTCCGCGGACTTCCGGAACGTGATCTCATCCGCCATGAGAAGCTGCCGGCCCTGCCACACCCTGGAGGACCGGCGGAGCCTGACGAGCTCTCCGCGCTCGGTGATGTTCAGGACCTCGGCTGCGAAACGCACCGGTTCCTGGCCTCCCGACCCCGAGCGACGCAGCAGCGTGGCGTCCTCCATGACGCCCTGGACGTCTCCGGAGGCCCGTGCCGACCCCTCACTCTGGAGAAACTCCACGCGGTTGGCCTCCACGTGGAGGCCCTCCCCATCATCGATGACGGCACGTTCGAAGGTCTCGGCATTCCCCCGGACGATGGCCTTCGCGCCGGAAGGAAGGAACCGGGCGGCCGCGCCGCGGGCGCGGTAGCCCTCGTTCCGGATCAGGACATCCCCATTCATCTCGAAGCTCCGGGGATGTCCCTTCTCGAACCACAGGATCAGCCTGTTCGCTTCCCCGGACCCCGGGAGTCCGGAGACGGGATAGATCTCCACGCACACCTTCCCCCGGAAGGTGGCCCTCACCGGCCCCCCGGGTCCCACCACGGCACGAACCTCCCACGACCGGACGAGCACCTGTTCGAGGTCCCCCATGTCGACGGCCTGCAGCTCCACCCAGGACGCGGTGGTGAAGGCCCGGACCTGCCAGTGGTCACCCTCGTCACGGATGGCCCTCACGCCCTCCGCCCTGAGGGTGACCGAGCCTCCGGCCTCTCCGGCGTCGTGCAAGGTGAACACGACACCCCCTTTCATGTCGAGTCGTTTCGGGGCACCTTCCTGCTCCTCGAGCTCCACCGCAGCGAAGGGTGCGGACACCGTCATGTCGGGCCCGGACAGTGTCCACCCTTCCGGAAACACCGCCTTTCCGTTCCGGCGGGAGTACTCCATGGACGGCGCCCTGAGCGTCATGCCGGTCTGTTCTCCCACCACGAGACCCCCCTTGAGGGTCAGCGTGTCGCTGGAAAGCCGGTACACCGCCCGACCCGCCTCTCCCACGAGCAGCCCGTTGGAGAACACCACGCCCGCTCCGCTCTCGAAGGTCTGGCGAGTTCCGTCGAACCTCCCGGCCTCGGAATCCAGGAATCCTCCTCCGGGAAGCTCCACGTGAACCGCCCCCTCCAGCCTGGCATCCCGCGTCTTCTGGTTGAACCGGGCCTGGTCACAGGTGAGCTCCACCTGCTCTCCGTCCTCGTCGAAGAGGACCAGACGGACGTTCTCGATCCGGTTCCAGCCCGAGGAGAGCCCCAGGGTCCGCTCGGCCTGGAGGATGAAGACGGTCCGTCCCTCGAGGCTCTCGGTGAACTGGAACCCGGTGTAGACGCCGACGGGACGTCCCTCGGTGGTGTCACCGGCCTCCGTTCCCGGCGAGGTGACCTGGACAACCCGTGGTCTCAGCCCCCGGGACCTGCCCACCGCGATGACGCCGATGATCAGGAGGGTGGCGGCCATGGCCAGCCAGGTGATCCTCCGGATCCAGATTCTGGCCGTTTCACTCATGGATCACCGCTGGCGGGGCACGCGCCGGATCCTCCGCTCACCGCTCGACGAACTGGCCCAGGGAGCGGAACTTCTTGTACCGCCGGTGGAGCAGCGTGTCGGGCTTCGTCCTCCGGAGCTCCCGGAGGTGCCGCCGGATGGAGGCCGCCACGAGCTCCGCCGCACCGGCGGGATCCATGTGGGCGCCGCCCGGCGGCTCGGGAATCACCTCGTCCACCACGCCCAGCTTCCTGAGGTCGGAGGCGGTGAGCCTCAGGGCCGCGGCGGCCTCCTCGGCCCTCGCCTGGTCCTTCCAGAGAATGGCGGCACAGCCCTCGGGCGAGATCACCGAGTACACCGCGTGCTCCAGCATGAGCACCCGGTCACCGATTCCCAGCGCCAGGGCCCCACCCGAGCCCCCCTCCCCGGTGACCACGATGACGATGGGGACGGGAAGTCGCGCCATGACCTCCAGGTTCCTGGCGATGGCCTCGGCCTGCCCCCGCTCCTCGGCATCAAGGCCGGGATAGGCCCCGGGCGTGTCGATGAAGGTGATCACGGGCCGCCCGAACCGGGCGGCCATCTCCATGATCCTGAGTGCCTTGCGGTAGCCCTCGGGACGTGGCATCCCGAAGTTTCTCCGGACCTTCTCGGTGGTGGAGCGCCCCTTCTGGTGTCCCATGACCGCCACGGGCTCCCCGTCGAACAGGGCAAAACCCGCGACGATGGCGGGATCGTCACCGAAGCACCGGTCACCGTGGAGCTCGGTGAACTCGTTCATGGTGCCGTGGATGAAGTCCAGCGTGTAGGGCCTCTCCGGATGCCGTGCCAGAAGGCACTGCTGCCAGGGCGTGAGGGAAGAGAAGACCCGGTCGATGGCCTCCTGGAGCTCCCTGCGAAGCTCCGCGATGGTCTCCTCACGGTCGAGGGTCGGGCTTCCCCCCTCCAGCTCGCGAAGCTTCTCGCGCACGCGCTCGACGGGTTCCAGGAACGGATAGGTGGGTACCGCCATGGGGGGACTCTACCAGAGACCCGTTCCAACTGTCAGCCCGTGGTCCATCGGCCGCGACCGCCAGGAAAGGGCCGACCTCCCGGACAAGATCCTCATGTCCGTGATTCCCGATGCGTTCCACGCCGGGGGAAGCATCCTCCGCGGCGGTCTTCGTGGTCCGGCCCCCGGCAGACATCGCTCCGTTCACGCCCCGTACTTCTGCAGCTTGCCCGCGTTGGCCAGGGCCAGCGGCAGGAGGTACCGGAGGTGGAGGCGCCCCAGGCCGCCCGCAGCACAGGCGGTCTCGCCGAAACGATCCACGGAGTCCCTCCGCACCCGGCCCGGCGCCCACAGGAGCGTGGGCACCGGGTGCCACGAGTGGGCCCTGTGGGGCACGGGCGTGGAGTGGTCCGCCGTCACCACCACGACCTCCGGGCGGAGATCGAGGACGTCAGGGAGCCACCGGTCCACCTGCTCGATGACCTCCACCTTGCGGTCGAAGTCCCCGTCCTCCCCCGCCTTGTCCGTGTACTTCACGTGGAGGAAGAAGTAGTCGTGACCCTCCCACCGGGCCGAGGCGGCCTCCGGGAGGGCGTCGAGCTCCGGGGGGGGCGGGGGCATGTCCATGCCCACGAGCCTGGCCAGTCCCCGGTACATGGGGTACTGGGCGATGCAGACGGGGCGGAGCCGATACCGTTCCTCGAGGGAGGGGATCTCCGGCTTCGTGTCGAAGCCCCGGAACAGGATGCCGTTGGCCCTGGCCTCTCCGGCGAGAAGCGTCCTGACCTGGGCCTCGATCCGGTTCACGATGGCCGCGGTCCGCTCGGAGGCCTCGTCCTCGCCCCGTGCCGGGAGGGGGGGCGACCCCGTCACCTGGGGATCGGTGTCGGCCACCCGGTGCCCCAGGCCTTCCCCCCGGAGGACCAGGAGCCCGCGATGTTCGGCCACGGTGCGGAAGAACACGCGGATGCCCGGCTCGCCCGGGTCGACCTTCTCCTGGAGGAGACGGGTGAGCCGCTCGTTCTCGGAGGTGGGGATCCGGCCCGCCCGGCGGTCCACGATGGCTCCACTGGAATCCAGCGTGCAGTAGTTGAAGCGCGCCGCCACGTCGCCGGGCTCCAGGGGGAAATCGATGCCCAGCGCCGCGAGCACGCCCCGCCCCACCAGCCACTCCAGAGGATCGTACCCGAAGAGCCCCAGGTGGCCCGGTCCGGAGCCCGGCGTGATCCCCGGAGCGACCGGGTCGAAGAGGCCGCAGGCCCCCTCGGCGGCGAGCCTGTCGAGGTTGGGCGCCCTGGCGGCCTCCAGGGGCGTCACGCCGTCCGGTCCGCCCAGGTCTCCCAGGCCGTCGAACACGAGGAACACGATCCTCGAATCGGTCCGGTGTGCCAGCTTCCCGTAGGTGTCCTCTTCTCGTGTCCAGCCCATGCTCCACCTCCCCTCGCGTGCAGGGCATTCTACCTCCGCCCGGGCCGCGGGGCCTCCCGGACCGGCGGACCGGGTCCCGCCACGCTCTCCGGGCTTGCCGGGTCCACTGCGGGGACCTACGTTGAATGTGGGGGTGGCCATGAGTGGACCGGAGCACACTGCGGGATGGACGGTGGTCCTCGTGAGGCCCGAGGACGAGACAGTTGTCTTCGCCGGGGAGCTCGAGGATTGCGAGGACTGGCTTGCGCTCAACGGTGACACCTGGGAGGACGGTCACCTGGAGATCCGGCCCGCGGGGGTCCCTGAGTCCTGACCCGGATCATCCAGCAGGGTCCGTGGCGAGCAGCGGTGCGAGGCCGCGCCGCCCGGGGTGGTGTTCTCGGAAGGCGAGGGAGCGTTGCCGCGCGTCACGCAGCGTCACGCAACCGCGTCGAGACAATGCCGCCAGGAATGGCGGGTCGCGCCGCACACTCGAGCAGCCATCATGAATGATCCGGACCACGTCGGGCGCGAAGCAGCACCACGGTGATGTTGTCATTGCCTCCGTACCGGTTCGCCTCCACCAGGAGCCGGTTCCCCAGCTCGTCGAGGGGTCCTCCCCTCTCCAGGAAGCTGGCAATCTGCTCGTCCGGGAGCATGCTGTTGAGCCCGTCCGAGCACAGGAGGTACAGGTCGCCGGGCAGCAGGTCCGTCTCCAGGATGTCCACCCGAGGCGTGCTGCTGCCGCCCAGGGCCTGGGTCACCACGTTCTTGAGAGGATGGGAGCGTGCCGCCTTCTCCGAGAGGAACCCGGCAGCCATCTGCTCGTGGACCCAGGAATGGTCCATGGTGAGCAGCTCCAGCTCGCCGTTCCGGAAGCGGTAGGCCCTGCTGTCCCCCACGTGGCCGACCACCAGCTGGTCGGTACCTGGCGGCTGGATGACCACCACCACCGTGGTCCCCATGCCCTCCAGGGACTCGTCGTGGATCACGGCTTCCGTGACCCGCTCGTGGCCGGCGAGGATGGCCTCCCTGAGAAGGTCGGGTACCCCGGTGGCCTCGAGGTTGCGGCCCGGCGGCCAGGTCCCATCGTCCATTCCGGTGGCGATCCGGAACACCTTCCGGATCTCCTCTGCGGCCAGCTTCGACGCCACCTCGCCCGCGGCATGGCCTCCCATGCCATCCGCAACGAGGTAGACCCCGGCCTCGCGATCGATGAGGAAGACATCCTCGTTGAGGCGCCGCTTCATCCCGACGTCGGTTCCGCCCCAGACCTCGAGCCCGCCGGTGCCAGCGCTCCCCATGCCGTCACCCTCTCCTCTTCAGGCGCCCGAGAAGCCCTCCATCGGACTGGGAGGGCTGCTTCTCCTTCTTCTCGAGCCGTGCGAGGATCTCGCCGGCCCGCTGGTTCGTGCGGTCCACCGCCAGCACGTCGGCGGCAAGCCTCCGGGCCCGCAGCGCCATGCCATTCGCCTCGAAGGCCCTGGCGGTCTCGACCTTCATGGCGAGGTTGTCCGGCTCCAGCTGGACCGCACGGTCCAGGTGCCTGAGTGCGGGGCCCTGCTGGTCGGGCAGCCTGAGGAGCGTCATGCCGAGAAAGTAGTGGGCCCTGGAGTTCGTCTCGTCATGATGGATGGCGAGCTCCAGGTGCTCCCTGGCCTCCACGAGGTTCCCGTTCTTGAACTCCTGCGCCCCCCTGGCAGCAAGCCTCTGGGCGATCTCCCGGGGGTCGCGCTTCTTGGCCTCGTCGGTTCCGAGGGAGAGCTCCTTGTCGTACCTGTCCCGTGACCCGGGGTGTCCGAGCACGTTGAACGCCTCGGTGATCTCCTGGAACCTCGTCTCGGCATCGGCCCTCCTGTCCGGAGGATAGCGGTCCGGGTGGTACTTGATCGTCAGCTGACGGAATGCGGCCCGAATCTCGTCCTCGGTGGCATCCTGCCTGACCCCAAGCACGTCGTACAGTGTGACCCTCGTGCTCATCTGGTACCCATCTCCACCTTAGAAATCCAACCTGTTCAGCACGTTTCTACCATAGCAAGATACCGAGGGCAACATGCACCCCATGTCAACGCCTGCGCGAGTACATGCGGGCGGCCTGCTGACGGACCGCAGGATGGATGTTCCGGTTCATTCCCAGTTGCTTGAGGTGGCGGTGGTTCATGCGCGGCAGCAGGTGCAGGGCGATCCGGATGGGGGTCTTGGGGTTCTGAAGCAGGGCGTGGACCACGGAGTACCGCCTGAGCCAGCGGGGATTCTGCGCGATGAGGCGGATCACCTCGTCGGACACGCTCCGGGACGATGCGAAGCTCTCGATCTCGGACTGCGTGAGCTTGGGGCTTGCCAGGACAGCCCGGGCCACGAGCCGGTTTCTCGAGTTGATGAGGATCGAGCGTTCCTCCCGGCTTCCCTTCAGGCCCGTGATGATCTTCTCGTGGGTCGTCATCAGCAGGATCCTGGCGAAGATGCTCTCACCCCGGGCCTCCGCCTCCCGGGCGAGCGCCATGTCCTCTGCCTCGGGAACGGCCAGCTCGCCCTCGGCCGGGATGTGCGAACCGATGGCCCTGAGGGCCTGCAGCGACTCCTCCACGCTGGGCCCGGCCTCCGGAAGCTCCAGGGAGTCGGTCTGCTCGGCGGCCTTCCGGATGAACTCGTCCTCGAACTCCTTGACCCGCCTGAGAACGATCTTCGTGACCTGCGGGTTCGCCCGCAGGTCCTCCAGGATGTCCAGGCAGGCCAGAAGCCGGACCTGGTTGGTGATGACGATGTCCTGGACCAGGGGCGTCCCGTGACGGGCCAGCATCCTGAGCGTCTCGTCCGAGGCGTTGGGGTGCTGGGCGATGGCGGCCCAGATCTTCTCGTCCTCCCTCCGGATCCGCGCCAGGAGGTCCAGCTCCAGGGAGCCGATGGAATCGAGCTCGAGCCACGCAAGGATGACCTCCTCCGGCTGCTCGGAGACCGAGGCGTTGGCCAGCGCCGCGAGCTCCCCGTCCGGGTCAGAGCTCAGGATGATCTGGAGGCGCAGGAGGTCCTCGCGGGAGACGGGGAGAAGGCCCTGGGCGGCGAAGAGCCTGACCTGCCGGGGGACCATGCCCTTCTGGATGCCATCGATGAGCTGGTCGATGGTCTGGATGGGCCTCTCAGTCATTTCCGTTCCCGGCACGGATCTCGCGAAGACCCTCGCGCGTCAGCTCGAAATGGGCAACACGTCCCTGCAGCCCCAGCCGGTCCCACGAGCGGTTCCCCATCTCCACGATGGCGGCTCCGGCGTTTCCCACGGTCAGGCGCACCGGGGGGGGAAGGGTCAGCTCCAGGCGTTCACCCCCGAAGAGGAGCTTCTGCTCGCTCCGCCCCTGTCCGTCCCTGTAGCGGATCCAGCACTCGGCACCCTCGGGAATCCGCACTGCGAACCGGAGGTTCCGGCTCTCCGCTTCCTCCACGGAATCCTCCGGTACCAGTGTCGGGAGAAATGCCGTCGGAGAGGGCCGGGGCACGCCGGTCGGGGACGCGGTCGGAGTGGCTGCGATGGTCACCGCCTCGAGCTCGGAACGTGACCGGCTCAGTGTCCGCCCGATGAGGTAGGCCACAATGGCAAGCAGCAGGAGCGCGAGAACGGCAGGAACCACAACGTTCCACCGGATGGTCCGGGGAGCCACCGTCTCCGCGACCCGGAGCGCCGGATGGGAGCCGGACCTGAGCTCGAACCGGGCCCAGGCCTCATCGAACCAGTGGCCGAGCCGCTGCTCGTCGAACCCGATGGTCCGTGCATACTGGAGCACGAAATTCCGCGAGAAGATCCTTTCCGGAAGGTACTGGAACTTCCCGTCCTCCATGGCATGGAGGATCCTCTTCGAGATCTTGGTCTCGGCCGCAATGTCGTCCAGCGACAGCCCGGCGCTCTCGCGGAGTCTGCGGAGCTCCTCGCCGAAGGTCTCGGGATGATTGGGGGAGCCTGAAGATGCAGCCATCAACGCAGCATTGTACCATCATCTTCTTCTTGTGGCACCGACCTTTTCCGCCCGGCCAGCTCCCGCGCGGCCGTCCGCACTCCCTCGGGCACGTCCGGCCGTGCGGCGAGGCCCTGGAGCTCGGCGAGGCCGAGCTCCACCAGGAGGCTCAGCGCCAGTGGCAGGGGCAGTGCGGGGTGGGCGGCCATCCTCAGGCGGACCGTCCGGACCCTCCCCCACCGCCGGTGCCGCGTGACGGCCACCAGAACCTCCGTGGCGGTCCGGTCCCTGTTCAGGAGCAGCAGGACGTCGTTCTCCACGAGCCTGGGGTTGTCCAGCAGGGCCAGCTGCACCCTGGGCTGGTCGGTGGCGATGAGGGTCTGGAGCAGGGGACGGTGGGCGAGGCGGGCCAGGGCGACCACCTCGCCCAGCGCCATCTGCGGCAGCCGGTTGAGGAGGCGGCGTTCCGCCTGGCGGCGCACCATGGGCGGCGTCCTGGGGTTCTGTGCCAGGTGCAGCAGGGAGAGCCACGGAAGGTTGGCCAGGAGGTTGAGGGCCCTCGAGAACCCCATGCCCTGGAAGCCCGCGAGGCGCTCACGGACCACGTGGGAGGAGAGCCAGCGCCGGTTCTCCAGGATGCGCTCGGCGATCTCGGCCGTGCAGTAGGGGTTTCGCAACACCTCCAGCACGGCCCCCTCGTCGAGCTCCCCGGACCGGACCAGGTCGAGCAGCTCGGGGGTCGCCATGTCCGCGATCCGTGTCATGGACCCATCCTAACGGCAACCGGCAACCCGGCGCCCCCGGCCTCCCCTACTCCGCCTCTCCGCCCTCCGGGGGGCCGAGGATGGACCGCAGGCGGTGGCGGAGGTGGACGACCTCGAGCCCCGCCACACCGGCCTCGTCACCGGGCACCCTCCTGAGGGCGTGCTTGGTGAAGGCCAGGCGCGTCAGCAGCCGGGTGAGCACGGCCCGTTCCTCCCTGGAGGGCCACCAGCCCGTCCGGATCCGACGCCGGTAGTGGGGCACGATCTCCGCGACCCACTCCGGCAGGACACCCAGCTCGACCTCCTCTCGGAGCTCCCGGAGGAGGATGCGGTGCTCCGCCAGCAGCGCAACGGCGAACGCGACCACCAGGCAGCCCTCCAGGACGATCACCGCGATCACCACCACGCCCAGGGAGGCCGGCTCGGGGCCGAGCACGGAGAACGAGGTCAGCGCGAGGTTCCATGCACCGTGGAGGACGCCGGCCAGGGCCAGGCCCGAGACGATCCACAGGAAGCGACGTCCCCATCCCCGGCTGACCTGCGCCGCGCCGAGGAACCCGCCGAAGGTGCAGGTGGCCAGGGCGTGGACCCCGGCGCTCAGCACCGTCCGGATCAGCATCATCGCCGCCACGTCACCCGGAGCCGCCCCCCGGCCGGTGGCCACGACGCCGTAGAGCAGGTTCTCGGTGGCCGCGAACCCCAGCCCCACCGCGGCGCCGTACACCATCCCGTCCGTGGGCCCGTCCATCTGGCGGGTCAGGGCCACGAGCACGAGCAGTCCCAGCGCCTTGGCACCCTCCTCCACGAACGGTCCGGTCCAGACCGCCCCGGCCACGCCCGTGAGGAAGGGCCCGAGGTTCCCGGAGTGCAGGCCGGCGATGGCGGTCTCCAACCCGACGGCGAGCATCGGTGCCGCCAGGGCCCCCCAGAGCCACATGGCACCCACGAGCCTGATGGGCTCCCGCTCGTAGCGGTCCATCCACCAGGCCAGGAGGACCACCAGGGCCAGGACCGACACGCTGACGAGCATGGGGAGGAGTGCGGCGACCGCGAGGGAGGCGTTCACGGCAGGACCAGGTCCAGGTCGTCCAGCGGGTGCTGGAGGAACCACAGGCGTGTGGCCTCCACGTCCCGCCGGATCTGAGCCACCAGGGACATGGTGGACGAGAAGACCTTCTCCTCCCGCAACCGCGCGAAGAAGAAGATCCGCACCTTCTCCCTGTAGACGTCCGCCGTGAAGTCCAGCAGGTGGCTCTCCACCGTGGTGGTGTAGTTCTCGTAGACCGTGGGCCGGACGCCGATGTTGGTCACGGCGGGGAAGGTCCGCCCGAAGGAGGGGATGTGCACCGCGGTCACGTACACCCCGTGGGCGGGGTAGAGCTCGTTCTCCAGTGCGGTGTTGAGGGTCGGGAAGCCCAGACGCCTCCCCAGACGCTCCCCCGTGAACACCTGCCCATCCACGAAGAGCGGGCGGTCCAGGAGGCGCCAGGCGCCCTCCACCTCGCCATGGGCCACCAGCCGGCGGACCCGGGTCGAGGACACGGGTTCCCCACCCTCCATCACCGCCGGGACCCCGATGGCCTCGAAGCCGTGCTCCCGGCCCATGGCCGCCAGGAGGTCCACGTTGCCCTCGCGGTCGGCCCCGAACCGGAACCCCGAACCCACGAACAGCTCCCGCACCCGGAACCGTTCCACCAGCACCCTCCGGACGAAGGTGTGGGCGGGCATCCTCGCCAGGTGGTGGGTGAACGGCAGCACCAGCGCCGCCGCAGCGCCGTGACGCTCCAGCAGCTGGAGACGCTGCGGGAGCGTGGTCAGGAGGCGCGGCGCAGCGTCCGGCTTGAGGACCTTGAGGGGGTGGGGATCGAAGGTGACCGCCGCCGGGGTCACGCCCAGCTCCCCGGCACGCTCCACCACCAGCCGGAGCAGCTCCTGGTGTCCCAGGTGGACACCGTCGAAGTTTCCGATGGTGAGGACCGCCCCGCGGGGGGGCTCGTCGTTCACGAGGGGATCGAGCAGGACCTCCATGCCCGCCCTACCCCAGCACCGGCAGCACGGGCAGGCCCTGTCCGGAGGGCGGGGCCTCCACCAGGACGCCGGTGATCCTGCCCACCACGTCGTAGGGGTGGGCCTCGGTGATCTCCACCTCCACGAGGGTTCCGGGCGCGGCCGTGCCGTCGTTGATGAGCAGGCGGCCGTCCATCTCCGGTGCCTGCCGGGCCAGGCGGCCCGCGGTCAGGAGCTCCATCTCCGCGAGCGGCCCCTCCACCAGGGCCGGGAAGCGCCCGCCGACCAGCCCGCGGTTGATGGAGGCCGAGATCTCCTGCTGGATCTCCATCAGGGTGTCCCGGCGCCGGGCCTTCTCCGCCTCCGGTACCGGGTCGCCCAGGTCCGCCCCGGGGTTCTCCTCCTGCCACGAGTAGGTGAACACCCCCACGTGGTCGAAGCGCAGGGCCTTCACGAACTCCACGAGCTCCCCGAACTCCGCCTCGTCCTCGCCGGGGAAGCCCACGATGAAGGTGGTCCTGACGGCGAGGCCGGGCACGCGCGCCCTGGCGTCCTCCACCAGCTCCCTGTACACCGCGGCGTCACCTCCCCGCTTCATGGCCTTGAGGACCCTCCGGCTCGCGTGCTGGAGCGGGATGTCCAGGTAGGGCAGGAAGCGTGGCTCCGTGGCCATGAGGTCCAGCAGTCCGGGGTCCAGCGTGGAGGGGTAGGCGTAGAGGAAACGCACCCACGGGGCCTCCGTGGCCTCGAGGATCGCCTCCACCAGGCTTCGCAGGCCGCCGCGCCCCATGCCCAGGTCCTCGCCGTACCGCGTGGTGTCCTGGGCGATGAGCACCAGCTCGCGGACCCCTCCGGCCTCCAGCCGCCTGGCCTCGCGGACCAGGTCCTCCGGCGGCCGGGAGCGGTAGGACCCCCGCATGGCCGGGATGTGGCAGAAGGCGCAGGGGTTGTCGCATCCCTCGGCCACCTTGAGGTAGGCGTAGCCGGGGGTGGACAGGATGCGGGGGTTGGCGGCGTCGTACAGGCGCATGGCGCCCCGCTGGTCGGGGATGTGGCTCGGGAGGTCGCCGCGGACCGCCTCCACCACCCGCTCCAGCTCGTCCAGCCCGACGAAGGTGTCGATCTCGGGGATCTCCCGGGCCAGCTCGTTGGCGTAGGCCTGGCTCATGCAGCCGGCCACCACCAGGCGCCGCAGCCTGCCCTCACGGCGGGCCTCGGCGGCCTCCAGGATGGCCCCGATGGACTCCTCCTTGGCCTCGGTGATGAAGCCGCAGGTGTTCACGATGACCACGTCGGCCGCCCCGGGATCCGGCGTCACCTCCAGGCCGGCGCTGGCCAGGTGGCCGAGCATCACCTCGCCGTCCACCAGGTTCTTGGCACACCCCAGCCCGATCATGCCCACGCGGAGCCGCCCTGCACCGGACTGTGGAGCCTTCCCCATTCCCCCTCCAGAGCGCGGATTCTAACACTTCGTGGCGGTCACACGTCCCCGGGACCGGCGGGGCGCCCGGGCATCCTGAGCTGGGCCAGGACCTCCGCGCTCCGCTCCTCGGGCAGCGGGGCGTAGACCCCGCGGCCGGTGGCGAGGACGCGGTCCTCGCCGTCGACGACCTCCCCCTCCCCCACCAGGAGGTTGCGGCGTATCTCCACGAGGCGGCCCCGCACCACGAGGGGCCTGCCGGACGGCACCGGTCTCCGGAACCGCACCGTGAGCTCCACAGTGACCGCGAGCCGGTGGGCGGCCACGGTGCATGCCCACCCGATGGTCTCGTCGAGCATGGCGGAGACCACCCCGCCGTGGACCACGCCAGGGTACCCGTCGAAGGCTCCGTCCACCGTGACGGCAAGGAGCGCCTCGTCCCCCTCCATCTCGAACCGGACCCGGAGCCCCGAGGGGTTGGATTCCCCACAGACGAAGCAGGTGTCCGACCACGGCAATGGGCGCCGGTCTGTCACGGGCCCTCCCCCGGGGGTGTGGCCACGCCCAGGTACCCCGCCACTGCCTCCGCGGCCCTCCGGGAGGCCCCTGGCGCCCCCAGCCGGTCCCTGACCACCGCAAGCCGTTCCCGCTGGACCGCGTCCCCACCGTCGAGGATGGCCATGGCCTCCTCCGCGATCCTCTCCGGCGACCACGCGTCCTGCACCAGCTCGGGGGCCGCGCGCTCACGTGCGATCAGGTTCACCAGGCCGATGTGGGGGACACGCACGAGCATCCGTGCCAGCAGGTAGGACAGTCCACGGAGCCGGTAGCCCACGATCATGGGAACGTCCAGCAGGGCGCACTCCAGCGTCGCGGTACCCGAGGCGGTCAGCGCCAGCCTGGCCGCCGCCAGCTCCTCGCGCCGGCCCTCGCCGGTGACCGTCCTCAGCCGGGTATCCGCCGGAAGCCCCGCCAGCACCGAGGAGATCGTGCCCTCCATTCCCGGGGCCGCCACCAGCACCGCCTCGCCGATCCGGCTCTCCGGGAGGCGGGACAGGGCCCCCATCATGGCCGGGAGCAGCTGGCGGACCTCCATCTCCCGTGAACCCGGCAGCAGCGCCAGCCGGTCCGGCCGCCGATCGACGGCCGGGGGGACGAGGCCCTCGCGGGCCAGGTCGTCCACGAGCGGATGCCCCACGTGGCGGGCCGGCACCCCGGAGCGCTCGTAGAACGCCACCTCGAACGGCAGGATGCAGAGCACCTCCCGGGCCACCCGCCGCACCACGCGGATCCGCCCCCTGCGCCAGGCCCAGAGCTGGGGGGACACGTACAGCACCACGGGGATTCCGAGGCGCCCGAGGTGCCGGGCGAGCCGGAGGTTGAAGTCGGGCGAGTCCACGAGGACCGCCACCCCGGGCCTGCGCTCCCGCGCCACGTCCACCACACGGTGCATCACCCGCCGGATGCGCGGGAGCTCCCGCACCACCTCCACCAGCCCCATGTGGGCCAGCTCGCTGGCGTGGGCCACGAGCTCGAGGCCCGCCGCCTCCAGCCGGTCTCCCCCGATCCCGAAGGCCTCGAGGCCGGGAACGCAGGCGGTGAGCTCCCGGAGGAGGTTTCCCGCGTGCATGTCCCCGGAGACCTCCCCGGCCACCAGCAGGATCCCCGGAGCACCGGCGGTCATCGGGCCTCCTGTCTCCGGAACCGGACCGCCAGGAGCACGAGTGCCACGGCAACCCCGGCACCCACGGAATCGGCCACCAGGTCCCTGGCCTCGGCGGAACGCCAGGGTACGAGCGACTGGAGCGCCTCGGTGAACCCACCGAACGTCACCGTGCCCAGGAACCCGGCCAGGCCCGCACCGCAGGGGCCCCACGCGGGGAGGAATGACCAGAACACCAGGAGGGCCATGACACCGTACAGGGTCCCGTGCAGGAAGGTGTCGGAGATCCCCGCCCCGAGGCCTGCGGACATCGGCACGAGGGATCCCACGACCAGGAGCCCGCCCCATGCAGCGGTCAGCGCCCGCCGTGCTCCCGGGGCCGGACCGGCAGGGAGACCCGCTGGCACCGGAAACCTCAGGGAAAGGGGTACATGAGCCACCCGATGGCAAGGGCGGCCCCGACCATGATGAGGAAGGTCCTGAGGAACAGCTTGCGCCGGGCGGGCCCGTCCGACCTCCACAGGAAGGCGAAGAAGGTCGCCACCAGGAGGGCGTGCCAGACCAGGAGGACGAAGTGGTCCATGGCCCTCAGCCCTTGAGTCCCCGGGCGATGTCCGAGACGTCCAGCACGGTGAGAAGGTTCATGAGCCCCGCGGTCACCAGGAAGGTGTTCCCGTACCCGAAACCGGCTGCCATGGGATCACCGAGTCCGAGATCCAGGAGCCGGCTCGCGATGTAGGGAACTCCGGTCCCGAGACAGGCGAGGAAGGCCAGGAAGGAGAACGGCTGCCCGCTGCGCGGCACGGCGAGCTCACCCTGGAGCAGGAGCCCCGTCACGAAGGACGCAAGGATCACACCGGCGAACACCGCGGCACGCAGCTTCTTCCCCAGGACGAGGTGTCCCAGCCCGGGGATGAGCCATGCGGCGGCCAGCAGGCCCGGCGGGGCGCTGGCGATCCGCTCCGGCCGCTTCCGGGCCTCAGGCTCCGCCATGGTCCACCTCCTCCCCGACGATCTCCAGAAGGGCTCCCCGGACCTTCCTCCACGTGGTCTCCAGGTCCTCGGGGATGATCCGGACGTCGCCCACCACCGAGATGAAGTTGGTGTCGGCGCGCCACCGCGGGACCACGTGGAGGTGGAGATGCTCCTCGATGCCGGCCCCGGCAGCCTCACCGAGGTTGAAGCCCACGTTGAACCCGTGGGGCCCGTAGACCCTCCGGAGCGCCCGGATGAGGTTCCGGCCGGTCAGCATGATCTCCGCGAGCTCCGCCTCTCCCAGGGCATCCAGGTCGGCCACGTGCTCCCGCGGGGCCACCATGGCGTGGCCCGAGGTGTAGGGGTAGCGGTTGAGGAGCGCGAAGCAGGTCTCGCCCCGCCACAGCGTCAGCGTGGAGGCATCGTCGTCGCTTGCCAGTGCGCGGCAGAAGATGCACTCACCGTCCACGGTCTTGTCTGCGGACGTCACGTAGGTGAAGCGCCAGGGGGCGAAGAGAGGCTCCATCGGCTACTGGCCGAGGAGCGCCTCGCGAAGGTGCTTGCCGGGCTTGAAGTACGGGATGCGCTTGGGCGGAACCTGGACCTTCTCGCCGGTCTTGGGGTTCCTTCCGATCCTGGCGCCGCGCTGGCGGACCCTGAAGGACCCGAAGCCGCGCAGCTCCACCTTCTCGTCGCGGTGCAGCGCGGCGATGATCCCTTCCAGGACCACCTGAACCACCTCCACGGCCTGCTTTCGAGGCAGATTGGCCTCGGACGCCACGTGTTCCACCAGGTCCGCCTTCGTCATCGTCATGCGAGCCCCTCCTTGCATCCGATCATCAGAAATCGGGCCGACCGCAGGGTCATCCGCCCGTGGACTTCTCCTCCGCCTCATCGCTCTCGTCGTCCCCGTCCTGGTCACCGGGTGCATCGGGGGCCTCCGTCTCCGTCACGGCCTCCTCGTCATCCCTGGCCGGCGTGTCCTCCTCGCCCCCGGCAGGAGCCTCCTCCGGTGCGTCCTCTGCCTCGGTGAGTGTCTCGGCCTTCTCGTCCTCGACAACATCCCCGGCCTCGGCCGGCTCCTCCTCCGGTGAGGGTTCCTCCGCCGCGTCCACCTCCGCCTCCGGAGTCTCTGCGGCGGCCGGGATCTCCTCTTCGGCACCGGTGGAGGTCTCCTCCTCTGTCTCTGCGGCGGCCTCCTCGGTCACCAGCCCGCTGGCCTTCAGCGCGGCGGCCATGGCCGTGTCCCCGGCAGCCTCCAGGGCCTCGGCCAGCTCCTCCTCGGCGCCGTCCTGGTCCACGCCGTGCATGGACAGGCCGATCCTGTTCTCGTTCCAGTCGATGCGCAGGATGCGGCACCGCACGGCCTGCCCCTGGCTGAAGAGCTCCTGGAGCATGAGGCCGGAATCCCTGTCGATCTCCGAGACGTGGCAGAGCCCCTCCACGCCCGGAGCGAGCTCGATGAAAACCCCGAAGTCGGTCACGTTGGTGACCTTGCCATTCACCACGTCGCCCACGCCATGGGAGTTGGCGTACTCCTCCCACTCGTTGGGGAGCAGCTCCTTCATGGAGAGGGAGATCCGCTGGTTCACCACGTCGATGGCGGTGATGATGGCGTCCACCTCCTGACCCTTCTGCACCACCTCGGAGGGGTGGTTGATCCGCCGGGTCCAGGACATGTCCGAGATGTGGACGAGCCCGTCCACCCCCGGAACGATCTCCACGAAGGCCCCGAAATCGGTGAGGTTGCGGACGGTGCCACGGATCTTGCTGCCCACGTGGTACTTCTCGGCCACCTCCTCCCACGGGTTGGGCTCGGTGGCACGCAGGGACAGCGAGAGGCGCCGCTTGTCGGGGTCCACCTCGGAGACCACCACGTCCACCTCCTGGCCGACCTCCAGGATGGATCGGGGGTTCTTGACCTTCTTGGTCCACGACATCTCGCTCACGTGGATCAGGCCCTCGACACCCTCCTCGAGCTCCACGAAGGCCCCGTACTCGACGATGCTCACCACCTTGCCGTGGACCCGCTTGCCCACCGGGTACTTCTCCGGGACCAAGGTCCACGGATCCTCGAATCGCTGCTTGTAGCCCAGGGAGACCCGCTCGCGCTCCCGGTCGAAGCGAAGGATCACCACGTCGATCTCGTCACCCACGTTGAAGTACTCGCTGGGATGCCCGACGCGTCCCCAGGAGATGTCGGTGATGTGGAGGAGCCCGTCGAGACCGCCGAGGTCCACGAACACCCCGTACTCCGTGATGTTCTTGACGGTTCCCGTGATCAGCTTGCCCTCCTCGAGCTCGGCCATGGTGGCTTCCTTGGCCTCCTTCTGGCTCTCCTCCAGGATGGCCTTGCGGGACAGCACCACGTTGGACCGCCGACGATCGAAGCTGATGATCCTCGCCTCGATCTCGTCCCCGATGTAGTCCTCGAGCCGCCGGTTCAGCCGAAGGTCCACGAGGGAGCCGGGAAGGAAGGCCCGGACACCGATGTCCACGGCCAGGCCGCCCTTGACGCGTTCCAGCACCTTGCCCTTCACGGGCTCCCCCTCACGCCAGGCCTGCTCGATGGCCGTCCATGTCTTCAGCTTGGAGGCACGCTCGCGGGACAGGCGGAGGATCCCCTCCATCTCGTCCATGCGCTCCACGAAGACCTCGACGTCGTCGCCGATGGCCAGGTTGAGCTCGCCGGTCTCGGGGTCGATGCACTCGGATCTGGAGATGACGCCCTCGGACTTGAAGCCCACATCCACGAGGACCTCGTCGTTGGTGATGGCCACCACCTTCCCCATCACCACTTCCCCTTCCTTGAGGTCGTGGAACGAGGACTCCACCAGCTGCTCCATCGAGAGCTGGTCCATGTTCTCCATGTCGTTGTTGTCGTTCGCGTCACGGTCGATGTTCAAAACTGCTCCTCCTCGACGGACACACGTCACTCGTGTGCCAATCTTCCATGGTTTCGAGACCTTACGGTGTCATCAGCGCTGCTGTCAAGCTCGGAACCTGGATTTTTTCCCAGTTCCCGGAGAATCCTTGCCACGACCCCCTCCAGACCGAGCTGCGTGGTGTCCAGAACCACCGCGCCCTCCGGTATCATCAGGGGGGAATCGGATCGGGTCGTGTCCCGCAGGTCACGCTGCCGCTGCTGCTCCTGGACCTCCTCGAGCGAGATGTCGCAACCCGCCCGCCTGAGGTCCTCCCACCGGCGCCGCGCCCGTTCCCCGGCCGAGGCCGTGAGGAACACCTTGAGCCGGGCATCGGGAAAGACCACCGAGCCCACGTCCCGTCCCTCGGCGACGCCCCCCGTCCCCTCGGCCATGCGCCGTTGCAGCGGAACGAGCGCCCGCCGGACAGGGGTCAGCGCCGAGACGGCCGACGCCAGCTCCGACGCCTCGGGGCTCCTGATCTGTGTGGTGATCTCCTCCCCGTCGAGGAACACCGCGAAGCCCTCGCTGGTGGGGCGGAACTCCAGGTCGTGCGCCTCGAGCAGCGCCACGATCCTCACGGCGTCATCTCCGGCATAGGGCGGCAGGATGCCATGCCTCCGGGCCAGGATCCCAACGGCCCTGTACATGGCCCCGGTGTCCAGGCAGGGAATCCCGAGACTGCCGGCCAGCAGCCTGGCCACGGTGGATTTTCCCGCGCCGGCCGGACCGTCGATGGCGATGATGAGTGGGGTCTGGGGGGACTGGCTCTCGTGGTTCACAGAAACGGGTTATCCTTACCCCGGTCCATACCGGGAGCAGCATTGTAACCGATTCCCCGCCGCTGTCCAGAGGCAGTGTTCACCCGATCCGGTGGTCTCCCGCAACCGGATTCCCGCGGGCGGGTCCGCCGCAGGCCCCGTGGTACGATGCCGGCGAGGCCGTGATGTCATGAGCTCTTCGTGGATCCTGCGACTCGTGCTGCTCCCCGCCCTGCTGGCGGCATGCCCGGGAACCGTCCGGGGTGCGGAGCCCGCCGGACCGGTCGCGTCCGTCGTCCGGCCCGGGGTGACAGTGACCCCGCAGGACCCCCCGCGCCGGCTCGACCTGCACCTGGACGACCTCCACCTGGAGCAGTCCACCTCCTTCGAGCCGCGCTTCGTGATCGACCTGGACTGGGAGCGCGAGATGCGCCTCTCCCTCTGGAACGACCCCCAGGGCCGCGTGGCCTACAACCTCGCCGCGGAGCTCTCCATGGTGGGCCGGACCGGTCTGGTCCACGGCGGCCACATGCTGGGAGTGGGCCTGGGCACCACGGCCATCGGAGACGGCCGGTCGCCCGTCATGCGGCTCATGCACCGTGAGCGTTCCTGGAGGGAGCTCTCCGGCATGGAGAAGATCCAGGTGGGGACCGAGGTGGCGGTGGGGCTGGGCATCCTCTGGGCCATCCTCCAGGCCCTCCAGTGATCTCCTGACCGTGGCACGCCGAGCACGGCCCACCCGTACACGCAGCGGCCGGAGTATGGATCGCCCCGGCCCCTCCGGGACCCTGCGTGCGGCCGAGCGGTACAGGCTCCGGCCCGGCACGGCCGGACGGCCCCGGGTCGGCGTGGGCTACCCCAACACGTACCACGTGGCCCACTCGTCGCTGGCCTTCCAGTGGGTCGCCGAGCTGGCCTCGCGGATTCCCGGCGTGGGTGTGGAGCGGTTCGTGGCGGAGGGCCCGGGGGCGGGCCGAACCCTGGAGACGGAAGCCCCCCTGGGCAACCTGGACGTGCTCGCGTTCACGTGCTCCTTCGAGCTCGACGCCGTCAACCTGATCCGCGTGCTCGAGGCTGCCGGGATCTCCGGGTACCGCGAGGAGCGCTCGGACAGGGACCCCCTGGTGATCCTGGGTGGCCCCGTGGCCACCATCAACCCCCTCCCCCTCTCGCCCGCCGTCGACGTCTTCTGCCTCGGTGCGGCGGAGATCCTCCTCCCCCGGCTTCTCGGGCTCCTGCGGGAGCTCCCCGACCGGGCCGTGCTCCTCGACAGGCTGGCGGAGCTGGACGGATTCCTCGTTCCCTCCCGGCATCTCGACGCCGGGGGGCGCCCCCTCCACCGCCTCCGGAAGCTCGAGAAGGGCCGTCGCCTCATGGAGGACCCGGACCTCGTCCCGGCCTCCTGGGTGATCACCCCCCACACCGAGTACGGCGAGCGGGGCCTCGTGGAGATGTCGCGGGGCTGCCCGGAGAAGTGCCGGTACTGCTGGGTGAGCCACAACGCCGGGGGCCTCCTCGCCTACCCCACGGGGGCCATCCTCGAACGGGTGGAGCAGCTCTCCGGTATCACCCGGCGGGTGGGCCTCGTCGCCACGGCGGTGGGCGACCATCCCGACCTCCCCCGCATCCTGGAGCGATGCCGGGAGCTCGGGCTCGACGTGGCGCTCTCCTCGCTCCGGATCCCCGCCATGGTGCCGGAGGTGCTGGGGCCGCTGGCGGCCTCCGGCGCCCGGAGCGTCACCATCGCCCCGGAAACGGGGAGCGACACCCTCCGGGCGGCGCTCGACAAGCACGTCACGAACGCCGGGATCCTGGAGGCGGTCGAGAACGCCCAGCGTGCCGGCATCCCCGGCCTGAAGATGTACTTCATCGTGGGGCTGCCGGGGGAGACCGACGAGGACGTGCGAAGCATCGCGACCCTGGCGCGGGAGGTGGCCGGCATCCTCCGGTCGTACGGACGGGAGCGGGGCCATCTCGGTGAGCTCCACCTCGGGGTCAACCTCCTGGTGCCCAAGCCCTACACCCCCTACCATGCCGAGCCCTTCCTGGAGGAGCGGGAGGCCCGGCGACGCCTGGACCTTCTCCGCCGGGAGCTGCGCGGAATCCACAACCTGAGCCTGGAGCGCCCCTCCTGGCGCCTGGCGCTGTGGCAGGTCTGGCTGAGCCGCGCCGGGGCCGGGGCCTTCGACTCCCTGCTGGAGATGGCCCACGGCGAGCCGCTGGGCCCGGTGCTCCGGAGACACAGGAAAGCCATCGAGAGGGTGGCCTTCCGTCCCGCAAATCTCGGCGCCCCGTGGCACTTCATCGGCTCGGCGCCCCTCCGTGGGACACCAGGGGGCGTGGGGAACCCCTGATCCGCCGATCACCGCCGGGACGAGCGCCGGCTGCCCGCCGGGTCACCCCCGGGAGCTTCTTCTCTCTACTTCCCGAAGCCGCCGGAGAGACCCCGGCCGCCGGTCTGTGCGAGCACCGCACGTGCCAGTGCCGTGCTGCTCGCCGGCGAGGCGTTGGTGATGACGATCCGTCCCGAGGCGTCGTGGACCAGCTTGACGGGCCTGCGGGCCGTCAACGAACCGAGGTCGTAGGGCCGCCCCGTGTAGAGGGTCATGATCCGCCGCACGTACTGCCGTGTCTCCCGGTACGGGGGAATGCCCCGGTACCTGTCCACGGCGCCCTCGCCGGCGTTGTAGGCCGCCAGGGCCCTCGGGAGGTCTCCCACGTAGCGGTCGATGAGGCGGGCCAGCTCGCGCACGCCGGCCCGGACGTTCTCCTCGGGGTCGAAGGGATCCTTCACGCGGAGACGCCGCGCCGTGTCGGGCATGAGCTGCATGAGCCCCTGCGCCCCCTTCCGGCTCACGGCCCTGGGGTTGTACCCGGACTCCACGGTGACCACCGCGTGGACCAGGCGGGGGTCCATTCCATGCTCCACGCTGATCTCCTGGACGATCCTGTGGAGGTCGCTGGCGCACTCGCTCCGCGGGGAGACGGCCCATGCCGTCCCGGCTGCCAGCGCCAGGATCGTGAAGACCACGGGCGGAAGGACGCAACGCTTCATGTCGCCCTATTATGGCATATGGGAGCACCCGGCGGGTGCCATGGGGTGCCGGGGGTCACGTCGTTCCCGGTTTTTCGCCCCATCCGGCGGGTGTACAGTCACCGGGGAGGCAGGCATGGATCGGGACCCGAGAATCGAGCCCTTCGTCAAGGTCATGCAACGTGACGGCCTTCCCGGGGCCGCCATCCGGAGCTTCCTCCTCCACCTGGAACGCTTCCTCTCGGGCGAGCGTGGCCTGCTCCCCGAGGCCGCCATCGAGCCCGTCTCGGAGCTCGAGGACCTGGACGCGCTGCCCCCACCCACCCGGGCCGCCCGCGAGGCCCTGGCACGGACCGTGGTCATCAGGCTCAACGGCGGCCTGGGAACCAGCATGGGGCTCCACCATGCCAGGTCCCTCCTCCCGGTGAAGGAGGGGCTGACCTTCCTCGACCTCATCGCCCGCCAGGTCCTGGTGCTGCGCAGGCAACTCGGGGTGAAGCTCCCCCTCCTGCTGATGAACAGCTTCCGTACGGACGCCGAATCCCTGGAAGCCCTGGCGGCCCACCGGGACCTCCAGGTGGAGGGCCTGCCGCTCTCGTTCCTCCAGAGCCGGGTCCCGAGGATCCTCGAGGAGGACCTGACCCCGGCGCCGCTCCGGTTCCCCGGCGACGACGCCTGGTGCCCCCCGGGCCACGGGGACCTCTACACCTCCCTGGATACGAGCGGCCTCCTGGACCGCCTGCTGGGTGCCGGGTACGAGCACGCCTTCGTCTCCAACGCCGACAACCTCGGGGCGGTGGTGGAGCCCTCCATCCTCGGGTACATGGTCGAATCCCGCGCCACCTTCCTCATGGAGGCCGCCGACCGGACCGCCGCGGACCGCAAGGGGGGGCACCTCTGCCGGCTCCGCGACGGGAGCCTGGCGCTCCGGGAGACGGCGCAGGTCGCCCCGGGTGAGGAGCCCCTGTTCCAGGACATCGAGCGCCACCGCTACTTCAACACCAACAACCTCTGGTTCCACCTCCCCACCCTGAAGGAGCTCCTCGAGCGCCACGGAGGGTTCCTCCCCCTGGATACCATCGTCAACCGGAAGACCCTCGACCCCTCGGACCCCTCCAGCCCTCCGGTGGTCCAGCTGGAGACCGCGATGGGTGCCGCGATCTCGCTGTTCCCGCGGGCGACGGCCCTCCGGGTCCCGCGGAGGCGCTTCTCCCCCGTGAAGACCACCGACGACCTGCTGGCCGTCCGGTCGGATGCCTACGTCCTCACGGAGGACGCCCGGGTCGTGCTGGACCCGCGGCGCGAGGTCCCGCCCCGCGTCCGGCTGGACTCGCGCTTCTACAGGCTCCTGGAGCCATTCGAGGACCGGTTCGCCCGCGGTGTCCCCTCCCTCCTGGAGTGCAGCTCGCTGCTCGTCGAGGGCAACGTCTTCTTCGGCGCGGGGGTGGTCGCGCGTGGCGAGGTGTCGATCCTTGCGGGCGAGGCGGCGGTGACCCTGCCGGACGGGATCACGCTCACCGGAACGCGCCGTCTCAGCGCGTGAGCTTCGAGGGGGGCACCAGGCTGACCCTCCGCGCGGAGAGGCGGGGCAGCTCCCTCTCCAGGACCTGCAGCGTGGGAGCGTGAAGGTGGCCGATGGCGATGGCCTCCCCGTCGCGCCGGGCCAGGTAGACGGCCCGGTCCAGCTGCCTGCGGATGGCCGCGGGATCGGCGCTGTTGTCCAGGAAGACCTTCCGTCTTCCGGTGGGTATGCCCTGTGCCCGGGCGGCCTCCTCGGCCACCGTCGCCGCCGTGGTCCTCGAGTCGATGAACCGCAGCCCGCGGGCACCGAGCTCCTGCATCACCCAGGTCATGGTCCTGAGATCGGCCGTCGCCTTCGACCCCATGTGGTTGTTGACCCCCACGATGAACGGGATGCTGTTGAGGGCGCTGCGGACGGTCCGGCGGACCTCCGCCTCCGACATGGACACGAGGATCGCGCCCGCCCCGGGGTTGTTCGAGCCCCTCGGCTCCATGGGGAGGTGGAGCCAGACCTCGTGCCCCGTCCGGTGCATCTCGGCCGCCGTGTCGGCCGAATGCGGCAGGAACGGCAGCACGGCGATGCCCACGGCCTCGGGCAGGGCAGCGGCCCTCGGGACCAGGTCGAAGCTCTGTCCCGCGTCGTCCAGGAGGATCGCCAGGCGTCCGTGGGCGTCGGGGGGGAGCGTCGGCCGGAGGGTGGGGACCGGTGTCGGCGTGGGGTACCGGGGAGCCCTCGCCGCGGCCTTCGCAGCGGTGGGAGCCAGCCGGATGCGAATGTCGAAGGCCTCGTGGCCCAGGCCGATCCGGAGGGCGGCAGCCTCGCCCCTCCCCGGCCGTTTCTCGTCGAGGCTCGCCTCCCAGGCGGCGGCCTCCGCCGCGAGATCCCCGGCGAGGGCCTTCGCCGTGCTGGAGTCGGGAACGGTGACGGTCCACCTCCGGACGAAGACCCCGTCGACCTTGCGGATGGGATCGTCCGCCCGGATGTCTCCCGGGGGCACGCCCCTCCTGGCGGCAAGCACGCGGATCCGGTCACCGAAATCCGGCTCGCCGGGTCTGTGGCCCCGCGCCACGGGCATCTCTCCACGGGTCGCCAGCCAGATCAGGGCCCCGAAGGCCACCAGTGCCAGGACGATCATCCCGGCCCGGCGGAGGGTGGGTCTCGACGCGGACTTCCTACGCCGCCGCGGCATGGGCCTCCAGGGTCCGCGCGAGCTCGAGGGCCCGCTCCAGCGCGGGGTCGTCTCCCTCGTCCCGGGTTCCGGCCGCCTCCACCTTCTCGTCGGGGACGATTCCCTCGTCCCTGGTGATGGGGGTACCGTCGGCCCGGAGCCAGCGCGCCGTCGGGATCCACAGCACCAGGTCACCGTTCCGGACCAGGGTCATGTGGGGGGCGTGTCCGAGCGTCCGATCGCCCACCAGCGTGGCTCCCGCCCGGCGCAGCCCGGCGGCAAGGATCTCCCCCACGCCCTCCGTACCGTTGCCGACGAGCACCACCGGGGGTGACAGGGCAGCAGTGCGGGAAGGTGACTTGAACCCCTTCTCTCCGGCCCGCCGTCCCTTCCAGCGCGCCACCTCGTCCGAGTCCATGAAGAGTCCCGCCGCCGCGACGGCCTCCTGCTCGGATCCCCAGGCCAGCTCCCGCAGGTCGAGCACGGCCGGCCCCTGGGCAAGGGCGGCGTGGAGCTCCTCCGCGGCACCCGGCCCCAGGGCCAGGAGCCGGACGACCGCCACGCCATCCCGTTCTTCGGTCTTCACGAGCTCGAGCGTCCAGGGAGAGGGGTCGAGCTCGACCTCGCGCCGCTCCTCCATGTCCCTTGCCATGACCTTCAACGTCGCGGAGGTCTTCTCCAGGACGTGGGTTGCGAGGGTGAGCCTGACCCTCCACAGGGGGAACCCGCGGGTCGGGACACCGTCGATCTCCTCGATCACGTCGCCCATGTCCAACCCGGCGGCCTCGGCCGGAGAGCCCGGCAGGGCCTGCCGGACCGCAGCCGAGCCCAGCCGCAGTGTCAGCACCAGGCCGAAGGCCGGTGTCGACTCGAGAACCCGGCGGTACTCCCCGACCTCCGTCCCGTCCAGGACCGCGGCCCAGGGATCCACCGACTCCACGAGCCCGGCGTCCAGACCCTCGCCGAGGGCATCCAGGTCCACCGGGTCCACGTACTGGGTGTTCACGAGATGGATCACCTCGGCGAGGTTGCCCAGCGCGCGGAGCAGTCCGTCACCGAAGGACCTCCCCGCCAGGACCAGGCCTGCCACGAGGAGGAGCATCGACACGGACGCCACGATCAGGATGGAGCGAGTCCTGGCCAGGTTCAGCGTTGCACCTCCATGAGCCGCAGCCAGCGGCGGGGATCCGTCGAGCGGCCGTCCTCCCTGATCTCGATGTAGAGGTTGCCCCCCTCCTTCGGCGGCGGCGCCAGCCCGAGAGGGGTCCCCATGGTCACGTTCTGGTCCCGCCGCACGAGAATTGTAGCAAGCCCCGCCGCCAGGGAGTACACCCCATGGCCGTGGTCCACCACCACCATGTTGCCGTAGCCCCTGAAGTGCCGGGCGTAGGCCACCACCCCGGGGAAGATCGCCCCCACCTTCGTCCCGCCCTTCACGTCGAGCCTCAGTCCGTTGCACACGGTGTAGGTGTCGTACTCCTCGAGGCGGTGCTTCCCGAAGGTCTTCACGATCCTGCCCGTCGCGGGCCAGGGCAGCGCCCCGCGGTACCGCCGGATGTCCTCGTTTCCGGTCATGCGCTCACGGCTGGCCAGGACCCCCATGAGCCGTTCCAGGGCGGCCTCCCGCTGCCGGTACTCCTCCAGGCGGTTCCTCGTGCGGACCACCTGCCGCTCCAGCGCCCGGCGTTCCCGGGCCGCCTCTGTGCGAACGCTGTCGAGCTCGGCCCGGCGCCGTTCCAGCTCCACGGCCTGCACCTGGGCACGGCTCAGGACGGCGCTGAGCTCGGCGAGCCGGTCCCTGTGGAGGCGGCTCAGCTCGTCGTACTCCCGGGTGAGGCGAAGCTGTCCGGCGGTGAGGACGGCGATGGTCCCGATGGAGCTGGACAGGCGCCCCCCACGGGCCGCGTCGTAGAGGAGCTGCAGGGGTCCGGGATCGCCGAGGAGCGCACCGAGGGCAAGAAAGGCGCGGAGCGCCTTCCTCCGGCGCTCCAGCTCCCCTGCGAGCTCCACGGCTTCACGCCGGAGCTCCAGGATCTCGTCCCGGCTCGTTCGCAGGAGGGTCTCCACCTCCGCCACCCTCGCCTCCGCCAGCTGGAGCTGCGCCTCGATGCGGGCCTCCCTCTGCCTGGCGTCGGATGTCCTGGAGTCGAGGTCGCCGAGCCGCCGCTGCAGGCTCCGGATCCGGGCCCTGATGGCGGCGAGCTCGTCGGGTTCCGTGCCGGTCACCCGCCCCGTTCCCGCCCCGATGCCCGGGGCGGCCACCAGGAGGATCACGAGGAGCAGCCCTGCATGGCGGCGTGCCACGGCGGTCTACGCGCCTCCCCCACCCTGGAGGAACACCACCCCCCGGACCTTCTCGGGTGGCGACTCGCCCAGGAGGCCCAGAATGGTCGGGTAGACGTCGATCATGTCCACGCGCTGCCGGTCCAGCGGGCGGTTGGCGAAGAGGATCCCCTGCACCACGGCGGGATCCAGGGTGCAGTGGTCGCCGCTCCACGGCCGGGCGTTGTCCATGAACAGCTCGTTGGGCATCCCCCCGAGCGCGCTCTGCCACGAGATGCGGTACCCCTCCGAGGTGGTGACCACCATGTCCGGCACGAGGTTGGGATCGAAGTCGTGGTAGATCTCCTCGCGGAGGTACACCCGGGCCACAGGGTGCTTCCCGGTCTCGGGATCCACGATGGATTCCAGCTGGCGGGCCAGCGTCCGCCGGAGCTCCTCGTAGCGGCGTCCCGCCGGGACGATCCCGCCGGACTCACGGCCCCTCAGGTTCACGTAGAGGCCGCCCAGCCCCAGGGAGTAGGCGCGGCTGCGGGTCCAGTCCACGTTGGGCCAGAACTGGCCCCTGTCGAACAGCGTCTCGAGGTCCTGCGTCCTTCCCTCGCCGCCCGTGAGGGCGAGGTACCCGTTCCGGGCCAGCCAGGTGTTGATGTTGAAGGACCGCCTCCAGGTGGAGAAGCCGTGGTCGGACAGCACCAGGAGCGTGTCCTCCGGCCCGAGACCCTCCATCACCTCGCCCACGATGGAGTCCATGACCTGGTAGCTCTCCAGGAACGCCTGGCGGTACCGTGGCGCCCTCTCGGGGTCGTGGGCGGGATGCTCCGGATCCATGAAGCGGAACAGGATGTGGCCGATGCGGTCCGTGAACTCGAAGTAGTGGACCAGGAGCTGCTCGTCGCCGTCCAGGAACCTGCGGAGCAGCCCGCGGAAGGCCTCCTCGGTGTTGTGGACGTCTTCCAGGAACACCTCCTCGTCCACCACCTTCTCGCTGACGCCCCAGGTGTCCACGGCCCAGCCCGCGGTCTTGTAGGGCCCCACCTCCCGCTTCAGCAGGCCCGCCCAGTCCGCCGGCGAGGAGATCAGGAAGCCGGGGGGCAGCCGCTCGGGATCCAGCTGGAGGGAGGTCAGGTAGAGCCTGATCTCGGGATCCAGCGCCAGCAGGCGGAACCGGGCCATGGCGTGGAGCGTGACCAGGGGGTTGAAGCGGAACGCCACCTCGAGCCACGGGCTCCACTCGCCGGGACGGACGGTGGCGGTCTGTCCGCAGGTCTCGATCTCCAGGAACGAGTGGTCCGGGGCCACCTTCAGGGTCAGCGGCGCGTCGATCCGCGGGGGCCGGTCGAACAGGCGGTTCGGAGGCCCTGGGATGTAGGTCTCGATGGTGCCGTCGGCCCTGTCGAGCCCGATGATCTCGATGGAGAACTCGTTGTCGCTGCCCAGCTGGTAGAAGGGATCCGAGGTGTAGTAGGCGGGGCTCCCGATCCGGCCCCGGGCGTCGGGCACGCCCAGGCCCGAGAGCAGGTGGCCGTTGGCGAAGGGGCGGGCCGGGAAGGTCACCGGGATCCGCCCGACCACGCAGGAATGCCCGTGCTCCCCGGCCACCTGCCAGAAGGGCGTTCCCTGCCGGTTGTTGACCACCTCCGGAACCTTCTCGGGAATCCAGTGGGAGCCGATCCAGAAACCCGCCGCCCCGAGGGCGAGTCCGGGAAGCAAGGCCCAGAGCCAGGCACGGCGCCTGCGGAACACCGCCAGGGGGACGAAGACCAGGAGCCATCCGGCCACGGCTCCCATCACCAGGAGGACAGCGGGGTTGTTCCCGCCCCAGAGGAAGGGCCGCGAACCCTCCTTCGCCACCCCGAAGGCCGGCATGTAGGTCTCCGGGTCGCGCACCAGGAAGTCGAAGATCCGCGTCCCACCGGGATCCCGCCCCGTGGTGAAGGTGGACCACGACACGGGCGTCTGCGCCGGGACCGTGGGGTTCAGGCGGGCGTAGCCCCCGGCCCTGGCGAGTCGCTCCAGGTTGGGCAGGAGCCCCTCGGCCATCCACTGCTCCGTGAGCCGGGAGTCCGCGCCGTCGAAGCCCAGCACGATCACCCGTCCCTCCGGGGATGCCGCCCACCCCGGCACCGCCACCAGGAGCACGATCGAGATGAGGACCCATCGCTTCATGGGGAGCGATTGTACCCCACCAGGGCCGATCACGGCCGGAGTGCACTCCCCTGTCCGATCCGGGAAGACCGGCTCCCGGCACGGGAAGAAATGGGCCCTCGGGGGAGGGCCCATCCGCCGATGCCCCGCGAAGGCGCTCAGTCGGTGAGAACACCCGGAATGAAGACCGGGTCGCCCGAGCGGTTGTCCACCACAGATGCGTAGGTGAGGAAGGAGGCCGGACCGCTGGTCGCGTAGACCACGGCCACGGCACCGGCCTGCACGTCATCGGTGAACTTCCTGAACACGTCGTTGAGCTGGCGGGCCTCCCATGCACCGAGGTTGACGCTCTCCGTGCCAAGGCTTCTTCCGGCTCCCGTCAGGAGCTCCACGCGGAGAGAGATGGGGTTCTCGGAGACGTTGACCAGTCCCACGTTCGTCCGGAAACCCGAGGTGCGGTCGGGCGAGTGCTGGAGTTGCACGAGTCGGACCGTCTGGCCCCAGCTGAAGGCCTGCGTTCCGGGTACCGGTCCGATGTACTGCCCGAAGGTGCGGTCCCCTGCGTCATTGAATGTCCTGCTGCTGACCGTCAGCTTTCCCGTCCCGGCCTCGAAGGCCAGGGCACCCGCGCCGTCGGAGCCGTAGGCGTCCGCGAGGATGTCGCCAGACCTCCTGCAGTTGCCATGAACCGCGCCGAGAGAGGCCTCCCGGGGAGTCCCGCCGACGGCGTCGAGCCAGCGGACGGTCACGTTGCCGATCGCCCCGCTGAAGGCGCAGATCTCCACCGAGGTCCGCCAGACCGTGCCGTTGTACCCCGTGGCGTGGGCCGCCGCGGCAATCCACACAGGACCCTGCCAGTCGTCCACGGTCTGGACGTAGGTCGGGTCCCCCGAGACGTTGTCCACCACCGAGGCATAGGGGAACCAGCGGGCGCCCGCAGTGTCCGTGCGGACCACCAGATAGGCGTCCCCGACCGAAGATGTGCCCAGCTTCGAGGAGAAGACCCTGTTGAGCTGGACATGGGACCATGGCGGGACGTCGAAGCCGGCGGCTCCGAGCTGCTCGCCCAGGGCGGAGAAGCCGGTCACGGTCAGGTGGATGCTCGAGGCACTGACGTTCGCGACGCCGAGGTTGGTCCGGAAACCGCGTGCCGTGTCGCCCGACTCCTCGAGCTGGACCAGGTAGGCCGTGTCACCGGCACCGAGAGATCGGCTGATCGGGAGGCCGGGGATGTACTGCCCGTAGGTTCCCGTCCTGGCATCGTTGAAGGTCCTGGACGAGACCACCAGCGGCCGGTCCGACCCGACATGGAGAGCACCTGCCGCCCGATCGAGACCGAAGGGAGAGTTGAGCACATCGGGAAACCGGACAGTCTCGCCAGCGGGCACGGTGAACTCCGAGGGCTGTGCCGTGGACCCGTCCTTGCCAGTCTCCAGGAAGAAGAGATCCACCGTCGCATCCCGATTGCCCGGGTTGTGGATCGCGAGATCCGTCACCCAGGTCGTCCCTCCCGCGCCGGGCACGTGAGCTGCGGCGGGAACCGTGTAGGTGTGAGCGAAGGAGTAGGTGATCGGTGGCAGGTCTCCGCTCGGGCGGACCACCACCGCCTTGACGACCCTGTCACTTCCCTGTGCGTTGGTCACCTCCAGGGCAACCTGGTAGGTTCCCGAGGAGGCGAAGACGTGCGTGGGATTCCGGTCAGTGCTGGTGCCTCCGTCACCGAAGGACCAGCTCCAGGAGTCCGGGGATCCAGATGACAGGTCCGTGAAGCTCACCGTCTCTCCGGCACCGGGTTCGGATGGAGAGTACGAGAAGTCGGCATCCGGGATGCCCGATCCGCCCCCGCATGCTGACACGTCGAAGAACACGACCCCGCAGGTGTCCTCCGCCAGGGCGAGACGGTCTCCGACGAACGTGCCACCGTAGGATTCTCCGGGAACCTCGAGGTGCCCGAGAATCTCCAGGGTCGGGAGGTTGGAGAGGTCCACGACGACGAGTCCCTGCAGGGCCGATCCCAGGAAGGCGCGTTGTCCCCTGACCGTCACGCTCCGGATCGTGTCGTTCAGGTCCAGGTTGTCCTCGAGTACCGGCGTCGACGGGTTCTCGACGTCCACGACCGACAGGCCGTCGTAGTAGTCGGCCACCAGGAGACTGGATCCGGACAGCGCAACGTCCAGGGCGATGCCGCTGGTCGCCACCGTTCCGAGGAGGCGGGGGTGCACGGGATCCGAGATGTCCACAGCGCTGATCCCCGTGGATCCCCGGGCGATGTAGGCCGTGTCACCCTGGACCGTGATGCCGTAGAGGTTTCCCTCGAGTTCCAGGGTCCCGGCCAGGGAAGGGGAGCTCGGGTGGGTCACGTCCACCACCAGGAGCCCCTCGTCACGGGATGGGACCAGCGCGTACTGTCCCGCAAGAGCCACGTCCTGCGGATGACCGGGCAGCGAGATGCTTCCCTCGACTGTGGGGGCGGTGAGATCCGACACGTCCACGACCGACAGGCCGTACCAGTCCATCACCACGTAGGCCTTCCCTCCGGAGGTCACCAGGGCCGCAGGCGCCCCGGAGAGCGCGACCGACGACACCTCGGCCGGTCCCCCGGATGCGTCGGGGTCGAGGATGTGCAGACGAACACCGGACGAGTCAACCACCACGGCGTGGCCGGCCGATGCCCCCACGTCGCGGCACTCCCCTGCTCCGGGAAACCAGGCCTTCGTGCTGGGGGCCGTGGGATCGGACGCGTCCATTCGTGCGGCTCCGGCCGAGTACAGGCTGACCCATCCCGTGGCCCCCCTCACCGCCGTGGCAACGGGGACTCCCCGCTCCGGCCGGGTGGTGCTCAGGAGCCTCGGGGAGGCGGGGTTCGAGATGTCCACCAGGTGGAGCCCCCCGAAGTCCCCGGCGACCCAGGCCATGCTGCCCGAGATCGAAATGTGGCCGGTGTACCCCGGCAGCGAGAGCGAGCCCCTTGCTGTGGGGCTCGAGGGATCGGAGACATCGAGGACCAGGAGCCCATCGTACCCGTTCGCCACGAACAGGTCCGAACCCGAGAAGGTCGCGTCGTCTGCATCGTTGGAGGTGCTCACCGATGCCAGCTGTCTGGGAGACGACGGAGTGGAGACGTCCACCAGGCGGATCCCGTCTCCGGCCTCCGCCACTACGGCCAGGTTCCCCTTGACGGCGACACCCACGGAGTAGCGGTCTGCCTTGGAAACCCCGACCCTTGCCGGGCTGGCAGGATCGGAGACGTCGAAGAGGACCATGCCGTCCCAGCCCCCGGCCACGAAGGCCGTGTTCCCCACGACCTCCACGTCGAGGGCGACGAGGGGTGTCCCGGAGGCCCCCAGCACCCGCATGGAGGCGGGGTCCGAGATGTCCACCACCACCAGCCCCCTCCGGAAGACAGCGAGGAACGCGTGGTCTCCCGAGACCGAGATGGCGTAGATCGTACCCCCCACGTCCACCTGGCCCTTCGGGGCGTCGGTAGTGGCCGATGCTGCCAGCAGCAGGCTGCCGCTCCCGTAGAAGACGGTATCCCCTCCGAGTGCCACGTGGTACGTCACACCGAAGGCCCAGCGTCCCTCCACGGTCGGACATTCCGCCGCCACCGCGATCGTCACCACGACCGCAACACCGATGATTGCCATCACTCCACATGTCAATTTCCGGAACATGCCGACCTCCTCGAGCAACTCGTTCTTCTTCTGCCGGTACCAGGAGCATGAACCGTGCCAGTTGAGCTCAAGGAAGGGCCGAACCCTCGTGTGGTTCGCGGCAGCACACCGCCCGCAGGTGTTCTCGGGACCTGATGGGAATGAACCGCCCCGTGTCAGGGACCGGCAATGTCTCACCTTCAAGACATGCGGGTCCCGGAAACGAGATTGCCACCCCGCCGTCGGATCCCATGCCGTGGACACACAGAACCGGGCCGACGGCTTCCGGCACGGCTCACTCCCGGATCTCCATGAAACCGCCCCGGCACCGGAGGGAGCACACCGCCCGGATGCAGGTTCCGATCCTCACCCGGATCGTCCCTCTCGACCGGGCCAATCCGACCGGGCCAGGGGGTCAGGATCCGGTGTCTCCGTCCGTGATCGCGTTCCGGGACGTGGTCGCCCCGGACCACCGCACCCGGCGGAGGGCGTGGAGGCCGAACCCGTCCCAGTGATCTGCCGGGTACAGGCGCAGGCCGCCGGCCGGCGTCCCCACCACGGGCACGCCCGGGGGCAGGAAGGGCACGAGGTCCACGATCTCGAACCCCGGTGGGACCTCCTCGAAATGCTCCTCGTTCTCCTCGGGCTCCAGCGAGCATGTGGTGTAGAGGAGCACGCCACCGGGCGCGACGGCGCCGAGAGCCGCGCCGATCATCCGCCGCTGCACTCCGGCGCGTTCGGGGATCGCTCCGGGATCCAGGCGCCACCTGAGCTCGGGGTGCCGCCGGAGGGTCCCGGTCCCGGAGCAGGGGGCGTCGAGGGCCACCAGGCCGGCCCTCCCCTGGCGTATCGCGGGTCTCGTGGCGTCCGCCACCACGCCGTCCACCTCCACGCCCGCGAGGCGGGCCAGCCGGCGGACCAGCGCCAGGCGCCGTGCCGAAAGGTCACAGGCGATCACCTCGCTCCACCCGCCGAGCCGGGCTGCCAGCACGGCCTTGCCGCCGGGCGCGGCACACAGGTCCAGCAGCGACCCCTTCCCCGCCAGGGCCACCGCCAGGTGGGCGACCAGCTGCGAGGCCGGATCCTGGACGTAGGCCCTCCCGGCTGCGGCCTCCGCGGCCATCAGCGCGTCGTCCCCCGGGGCACGCCAGGCTCCGGGGCACCAGGGATGGGGCTCGACGACGTGGAGGGAGGGAGCCGCTCCACCCCCGTCCTCCGCGTCCCGGACCCACCACACCCAGACCGACGCCGGACGCTGGTTCGCACGGACGATCTCCCGGGCAGCATCCTCGCCGAACGCGGTGCACCAGCGCCGGTACATCCAGCCGGGGTGGGACCAGAGCACGTCGGGAGGGGCGTTCTCCTCCAGCCGGTTCCATGCATCCACGGCACGGCGCAGCACAGCGTTCACCAGGCCAGAGGCGGACCCCTTGCCCAGGCGGCGCACGAGATGCACGGCACCGTCCACCGCGACGGCCGCCGGACTGCCCAGCACCGCCGTCTCCACGAGCCCGAGGCGCAGGGCCACCCGGACCTCGGGATCAAGCCGGCCCGCCCTCGCCCCGAGGAGGGGGTCGGTGGCGGCGTCGAGCCGCCGCCTCCAACGAAGGACGGCGAGGACCCGGGCCCGCACTCCCGGGCGTCCCCCACCGGAGAGGAGGCGGGACGCGAAGGCACCCTCCTCCACCCGGAGCAGCAGCCGGGCCGCGGTCAGCCTGTCAGCCGAAGCGCTCACCGGCGGTGACCCGTTCCCCGATCAGGAAGGCGTCCGCCGGCATCCGCCGGCGCCCCTCACGCTGGAGCTCCGTGATGCGAACGGCGCTCCCGCCACCGCACCGGACCACGATTCCCCCTGCGTCGGCGTGGAGGATCGTTCCGGGTTCCTCCGTCCCCGGTGGTGCGGGGCGGACCTCCTCCAGTCCGTGGATCTTCAGGCGCCCCCCCCGGAACTTCGTGTACAGCCCGGGCCAGGGGGTGAAGGCCCTGAGCCGGTTGACCAGGCGCCGGGCGGACATCTCCCAGTCGATCTTGCCGAAGCTCCGCCGGAGCATGGGACTCACCGTGGCCCCCTCCTCGGGCTGGGGCCTGGGTACGACGCTGCCGTCCTCCAGCCCGTCCAGGGTCTCCAGCACCAGCTCGGAGCCCAGCTCGGCCAGCCGGGCCCCCAGCTCCTCCGCCGTCTCGCCGGGCTCGATGGGAACCCGCCTCTGGAGCAGGATGGGGCCGGTGTCCATCCCCTCGTCCAGGAGCATGGTGGTCACCCCGGTGACCCTGTCGCCGCTGGCCAGGGCCCACTGGACGGGCGACGGACCACGGTGGCGGGGCAACAGGCTCGGGTGGAGGTTGACGTATCCGCGGGGAAGGACCTCCAGCGCGGCAGGCGGAATGAGCTTCCCGTAGGCGACCACCACGCCCACGTCGGCTCCCGCCTCGCGGAGCCGTTCGAGGACATCGGGTTTCTTGAGGCTCCCGGGCTGCACCACGGGAAGGCCCAGCTTGCGGGCCATCTCGACCACCGGTGGGGCGGTGAGGACCTGGTGGCGCCCCACCGGCCTGTCCGGGCGGGAGACCACCAGGACCACCTCGTGGCGGCTGGCCGCGAGCCTTCTCAGCGTGGGCAGGGCGAACTCGGGAGTCCCGAAGAAGATGACCTTCATGCGACAGAGTCTACACCACGATCCCGGGCCTGGCCGCCCCCCACCCCGCTTGCGATGAAGGCCGGAGGCGGTAAAATCGTCGGGTGGACAGACCAGGATACAGGAGGGTTGTTCTCGCCGAGGACGAACCGGCAATCCTCACGGCTCTCGAGGAGGTGCTGACCGCCGACGGGTTCGAGACCGTGGGGTGCCCGGACGGGCTCATGGCGCTCGAGAAGGCCCGTGACCGGCCGCCAGATCTCCTGGTCCTGGACATCAACATGCCCGGACTCTCCGGAACGGACGTGGCGCTCCACCTCCGCATGGTCGATGCCCAGGCGGATGCACGGATCCTCATCATCTCCGGCCGCGAGGACTACCGCACCCACCGCCTGATCCGTGACAGCGGTGCCGACGCGTTCGTCCTCAAGCCGTTCGACGTGACCACCTTCCGGAGGGCCGTGTCCGAGCTCATGGAGCTTCCGGGCCGTCCGTGGCTGGAAGCCAGGGACTGGTACACCCTCGAGGAGCTCACCACCGGGCCCAGGCGACGGGGTGGTTTCGAGACGGGTGTTCCCACCGGGCTCTGTGAGGAGGCACTGGCGCTGGCACGAACCGTGTCGCTGATGGCGCGGTCCGTTGACGAGCGCGGGGCCCATCCCCCGTACCACACGATCCAGGTGACGGGCCTTGCTCTGATGCTCGCCGCGAGATTCCAGCTGAGCCCGGAGCACAGGCGGGCTCTCAGGCTTGCCGGCCTTGCCCACGACGCGGGCCTTGCACTCCTCCCGGATTCCATCCTCGCCCGGGAGGGTCCGCTGTCCCCGCGAGAGACCGACAGGGTCAGGGAGCACCCCGAGACCATCTCCCGGCTCTTCGAAGGGGTGGAGGGTGCCGACGAGGTGGCTTCCTGGGTCCGCCACCATCACGAGCGATGGGATGGCTCCGGGTACCCCGACGGGCTCGCGGGAGAGGCCATCCCCCTCGGGGCGCGGATCCTGACCGTGGCGGATGCGTTCTCGGCCATGACGACCAGGCGCTACCGGCCGGCCCTCAATTCCCGTGAAGCCGCTGCCGAGTTGCGGCACTGTGCCGGAACACAGTTCGACCCCGACCTCGTGGCCATCTTCCTCGAGGTCACGCTCCTCGGGGATCCCGGAAACCACTGAGTTCCGTCATCCCCGTCAGGAGGTGCACATTCGTGGCGGATCAGCCCGGAAAGCCCGGGTTGTCCCGGAACTCTCACGAGGGCTGGTGACAGAAGGTACACGGCACCGTTGCCGGGGGAGCGAGGGCATGCCCGGGCACGTGGAGCGACCGGGCCGGGACAACGCCGCCAGGAATGGTGGAACGTGCGCCGTGCGATCGAAGCGTCAGGACAGTTCCGGGCTAGAATGGTGGGATGGATTGCTCCCCGGGAGGATCTGATGGGAAAGCCAATCAGGGTGGATGATCTCGAGACCGCGGTGAGGAATGTGCGGAAGATCCAGACATTCTTCGCCGCCGCGAGCGCCGGTGAAGCCGACGCGAGCGTGGAGTCCGGGCTGCGTCGTGTGGCCGGGCTGCTCGAACGCATGTCCGGTGATGCCCGGAGCATCGCGGTCACCCTCCCCGCCCGGGACATCGACGTGTCATCGGATCCCGATTCCGTCGCCACGGCCCGTCTCGATCCGTCCAAGGTGGAGGGAATCGCCGGCTATCTCGAGACGGTGGCACGGTGGCTGACCGCCAGGGTGGACGTGGAGCCTCCCGCCGAGGCCGCCGGGCTGCTCCTGGAGCTGGTGACCCGCCTGGAGAGGACGACGGCGAGGGTCAGGACTCTTCTCGACATCTCCTCGTCCCACCCACAGTCCATTCCCGCCCCGCAGGCGGAGGCGCCCCTCTCGCCCGAGGAGCTCGCAGAGCGGGAGGCCCAGGCGGCCCGCTGCGAGGCCCTCGAACCTCTCGTGCTCGACCACACCTTCGAGAACCCACTGCTCCGGGGCAAGGAGGGACATTTCGAGCTCACGTCAGCGACCAGGAATCTTGTCGAGGAGTGGATGAGCTCCGCCGGGCTCGAGACCTCCCCGGGAACCCTGTACACGCTCCACCGGAAGGTCGCTCGCTGGATCGAGAGCATCCCGGAGGGCATGGTTCTCATCCTGAAGGTCGGGATGCTCTCGGGCCGGCCGGAGATCTATCCTCGATACGTTCCACGACCCGGCGGCGAATCCTGAGCCATCACCTCGTTCACGAGAGCGGGATCTCCTGCCCCATCTCGTCGATGAACCGCACCTCAGGCTCGAGGATGATCCCGGCACACTCCCGTACCCTCCTGCGCATGATCCGGGCCAGCTCCAGCACGTCGGCAGCCGTGGCTCCCCTGTCGGTCACCACGATGTTGGCGTGCTCCTGGGAGACCCGTGCCCCCCCGACCCTGAGACCCTTGCACCCGGTGGCCTCCAGGAGGCGCCCGGCGAAATCGCCCGGGGGGTTCCTGAACACCGAGCCTGCTGTCGCTCCCCGGGGGAACCGCGCGCTCCTGGCCGCACTGACCTCCCGCATCCTGCCCATGATCCCGGCGAGATCTCCCGGCTCGAGGGAGAGGCGGGCCCTGACGATGACGCCGCTTCCCCGGGGCAACGAGCTCCACCGGTAGCCGAACTCCACGTCACCCGCATGGACCTGGACGAGCCCTCCCTCCGGACGGAGGACCTCGGCCCGGTCCAGCAACTCGCAGATCTCCACACCACCCGCTCCCGCATTCATGGCCAGGGCACCGCCCACCGTCCCCGGGATGCCGAACAGCTCCTCCATGCCGGAGAGCCCGGCACGTGCCACCGCGCGGCAGACCTGTGTCAGGTTGGCACCCCCACCGGCAACCACACCGTCCAGGTCCACCTCCAGCCCGGCGAGGGACCCGCCCAGCGTCAGGACGGGGATCCGCAGGCCGGCGTCGGGGGCCACCACGTTGGTTCCACCACCGAGGACGAAGAAGGGTTGCTCCATTTCACCCAGTGTCCCGACCACGGTGGAGAGCGCCTCCGGCGTGTTGCACCGCACCATGAGATCGGCCGCCCCGCCGACCTTCAGCGATGTCCAGGCCCGGAGCTCCACGCGCTCGTGCAGCTCGATCGGGAGCCGCCTTCCAAGCTCCCGAAGGCCCCTGAGGAGCGTCTGAAGGCTCTGCACGGTACCCGTCACCCCCTGTCAGGAATACTGGCACGGCTCTTGCGTGTCACTGGAAGTGCGTACGGAGGACAACCTTCGACACACGGATCATACCTCCTCCTTCTTCCAGCGGGCCCACGGGCCCGCCCCTTTTTTGCTCCGGACCGGCGGCCCGCTTCCATCATTCCACTCCGAGAAACTTCATGTGATAGAGCAGTGTCTGGCGGGTGATTCCGAGGTCCCGGGCCGCAGCGCTCCGATTGCCTCCGTTGCGATGGAGGGCATCCTCGATGAGCCCACGTCGCAACCGCCGGTGAGCCTCCTCCCACGACTGTGGCCGTTCCGCAAGACCGTGGCCCTGTCGGTGCATACCACCACCACCGTCCCGGACCGGTACGGGTAGGTGGGAGGGACCGACGATGCCACCACGGGCCGCGATCAGGGCCATCTCCACGATGTTCCGGAGCTCCCGGGCGTTGCCGGGCCAGGAATGACGGGACAGCACCCCCAGGGCCTCGGGACTCCACCGTGCCGGCGCCAGCCCGTGCCGGGCCACCGCGGCTGCCGTGAAGTGCTCCACGAGATCGGCGATATCCCCGGGACGCTCCCGCAACGGGAGGATCCGGATGACGGCCGTGGCAATCCTGAAGTACAGGTCCGTCCGGAAGCACCCCTCGGTCATGGCCCGTTCCAGGTCGGAGTTCGTGGCCGAGATCACCCGGACATCCACCCTGTGAAGGGCCTCCGAACCCACGGGACGCACCTCGGAGGACTCGAGGAAACGGAGCAGCTTGGCCTGGAGCGCCATGTCCATCTCTCCGATCTCGTCGAGAAACAGCGTCCCCCCGTCCGCGGCCGCCACGAGTCCCTTCCGTGACCGGTCCGCCCCCGTGAAGGCCCCCCGGACCGAACCGAACAGCTCGGTCTCCACCAGCTGGGGTGGAAGTGCCGCCATGTTGACGGGAACGAACGGCCCCCGACGGCCGGACAGCTCATGAAGCATCCGCGCCGCGACCTCCTTGCCCACTCCCGTCTCCCCGACCAGAACCACGGGAACCGAGCTGGGTGCAAGTCGCTCCAGCTCCGCCCGGAGGGCCCGTGACGCCGGGCTTCTCCCGACAAACCCCGTTCCGCCCGGCTTCGCGGGGGTTTCCTGACCGGAACCTGCCAGCGTGAGCGAGAGCACCACGGCCAGCAGGTTCCACGCCGGACCTGGCGGGGCCTCGCTCCCGAGTGGAACGAGCACCGTGGATCCCCCGGGGGTCTCCTCGCCCGCCTCCCCGTGTCCCACCCTCAGGAGCGGCGGCCCGCCGTGACGGCTCCGAACCTCCAGTCCATCCAGGCCCAGCTCCTCGAGCACGCCACCCCAGGACCGGTGTTCCGGTCGCGGAACGGTCCCGCTTTCCAGGATCCGTGTCGCGAGCGCGCTCACCGCCCCCCCCGGAACCCCGGGCGCCACCACCTTCCGCCACCCGTCAAGCCCCCCGTCCCCGAGCGTCCGGGCCACCCGCCGGCGCAGGTCGCCATCGGCCCACCCCTGCCGTCCGAGGAGCCGCTCGCACAGGGCCAGGGCGAACCCCTCCTGCAGGGTGGCGCCGCCCTGGCACAACGTCTTCCGTGCAGCCTCGGGTCGTCCATGTCGCACGGCCTGGAGGCATCCCGCCGCCAGGAAGAGTCCCCACCCGTCACGGCCCTGCCGAACCTCCAGGCCCTGGAGCGCCTCGATGACCGCCAGCCAGCCCCCGGCCTCCTCTCCACCACGCAGCAGCGCCGATCGCGCGCTGTCAAGGTCGTGCCGGAGGAGAGCTGCCACACCCTCCAGGAGGGAGAGAGGGGCCGAGAGGGAACGGTCGGGTGTGGCCACGCGCTCCCTCAGGCCGGACAGCCGCTCCAGGAAGGAGGCCTCGTGGCCCCGGGCAAGATCCAGCCGTGCCATCTCTGCCTCGAAGAAGGGATCCCATCCCTCCTCGGCCCCCTCCCTCAGCCGGCGGAGAGCCCGCTCCACCTGCAGCCTGTCCAGCTCTGCCACGCCCAGGTTGAACGCCGGCACGCGGGTCCTCCACCGGAAGCCGGCGGCCTGCAGGAGCTGCATGGCCCTGAGGTGATGGCGGTCTGCCTCCACATTCCGGCCGCGGTTCAGCGCGATGTACCCGAGGTCGAGTTCGGAGAGGCCCCGGAACCCCGGCCGGTCCTCCCTCCGGAGGACCCGGAGAAGAAGCCGGCGTGCCAGTTCCTCACGACCCTCGTCCTTCCAGAGGTTGGCCACCCGCCGGAGCAGGACCCTTCGCAGGCGTTCCGGTCCGGAGAGAGCCTCCCGCCGCCATGCCCTGTCCTTCAGCACCACCTCTGCATCCACGAGGAGCTCGGCCTCCAGGCGAAGCCGGGCTCCCACTGGACCCCCGGCAGACAGCGCCGCACGGCGAGCCAGCTCCGTCCAGCGCCCGGCATCTCCCGCCCCACGCTGCACGGCACGCTCCAACATGCGGAGCGCCACCTCCCCAACCGCCACGGGTACGGCCCGAGGGTCCAGGTCTGGCAGCAGCTCGTTGACCCGCACGACAGGACCGTCCACGGCCGCCAGCCAGGCCCTGTAGGAGGACCGGACCTCCTCCGGAAGGCCCTCCACGAGAGGCCTCGCCGTGGCGAGGTCCAGGTCCGACAGTGCCGACTCCACCCGGCAGGCCAGGAGCTCTCCGGAGAGGGCGTCGGGGTCTGCGAGCCCGAGGATCGACCGGACCTCCCCGGGCTCCATGGCGCGAAGTCGCTGCCGTGCCCAGTCCAGCAGCTCCGGCCGGGACGGATCCCCGAGGTACCCGTGGAGCAGCCTCCTGGGGTTGTCTCCGGGGAACAGTGCGGCCACCTGGAGGTGCAACGGGTCCCGCCGCACCGGCTGGGGCGTGGGCCACCGCCACAGTCCACCCTCCAGCTCCGCACCCAGCGCTGCAACCCTCGACGCCAGGGTCTCCCCCGCGAGTCCGGTCTGGGCCGACAGGAGCCCCTCCGGGACCCCCTCGGGTGCCAGACCAAGGCACCTCCGGAGCAGCTCGTCCGTGTCCCCGCCCATGCCCGTTTCCGGTGGACCCTCCGCGAAGAGCCATGCCGCCGACCGGGTCAGGGCCTCCCCTCCTGGGGCGTCGGGACGGCGGAGGCGCTCCGCCCACCGTTCCGCCTCCAGCCGCGCCCGGTCCCGCGGAATCCCGGTCACGAGGAGATGGCTCTCCGGTGGGGATCCACCGAGAACCGGTGGAACGGGTGGCGCCCACCCCCCGGGGAAACGGCCCACCACCACACTGCTGCGGTCCGTGCCCTCCTCCACCCAGCGCTCGGCGGCAAGAATATCCTTCAGCACGAGGGCGCCGGACAGGATGAGAACCCCACCGGGATCCCCCACCACCGGGAGGGGCGCCGTGCTCTCCTCGGGCAGCGATCCCCTGTACCAGAAGACCCGTCCTCCCCCGGACCGCACCGTGACGGCCAGGACCGCTGCCAGGCGGTGCGCGAGGCTCTCCCGGGGCATGGACCAGTAGGTGATCTCTCCCCCGGCGGGCTCGGGAAGTGGGTCCAGCCGGAGAGCCCACAGCGACCGGGCAACCCGGGCCGGGAGGGGCGGACGGAGCTCCGCCAGCACGGCCTCGAGCCAGGGCTCGAAGGTGAGCCACTCGATACGCCGGTCGGCCGGATCCACCGGAAGATCCATCCCGAGCCCCGTGGCGAGCGCCTCCACCAGTCCGTCGCGGCAACCCCTCACCGCCATCTCGGCTCCGCCCAGCCTGGCGGCAAGACCGTCCACCGGACGGGGCCAGGCCCGGAGCACCGCACGGACGCCACGCTCATCCCTGAGCACCAGCATGTTCCGCACCGGGGCTGCTCCCACGTGGAGCTCCACCTCCTGGAGGAGGGAGGCCAGGGCGAGAACCTGGGCCGCCACGGCAAGGCGTTCCCGACGCGACAGTCGGCGGACGGGTCTTCCGGACGGCACCGCTGGCCCGATGGCGAGCGTCTCCGGTGCAGGCACCGCCAGCAACGGATGATCCAGCAGGAGCGGCAATCCCGTCCGGAGGCTCATCCGTCCGTCACCAGGTTCCACTGATCCCAGAAGCCCGGGAACGACTTTGCCACGCACCCCGCGTCATCGAGACGCAGGGGACCCGCAACCAGGGCGGCGACGGCCATGGCCATGGCGATGCGGTGATCCCCGGCCGCCACGACGTCCACCGCTCGTTCCAGGGGCGACAGCGAGCCGAGCACGCGGAACGTGTCACCGGTGGTCTCCAGCCGGGCGCCGCACCGGCGGAGGTTCCCGGTCATCACGCCCAGCCGGTCGCTCTCCTTGTGGCGCAGGTGCGCAAGGCCCGTGAGCTCCGACCCCGGCGGCGCGGCCGCGGCCACCACCGCGAGGGCCGGGAAGAGGTCGGGGGAATCGGCCAGGTCCGCACGAAACGGCACCAGGGTACCCCCCACGACCCGCACCCCTCCCGGGACCGTCTCCCACCGTGCCCCGGCCCTGGTCAGGACGTCGAGGATCGAGCGGTCTCCCTGGCCCGAGGAGCAGTCCAGGGGCCGGATCTCCACGCTTCCCCCGACCCCGGCGGCGGCCGCCGCGAAGAAGGACGCTGCGGACCAGTCGCCTTCCACCGCGAACTCCACCGGCCGTGGCAACCCCGGGGGAACCTTCCAGAGCCGTCCGTCGCCGGAGCACCGTACCTCCAGCCCCCAGGCGACCATGGCCCGTCGGGTGAGCTCGAGGTACGGCCGCGACGGGACGGGGCCCTCCAGGTGGAGCTCCAGGCCCCGCGCCATGCGTGGCGCCGCCAGGAGCAGGGCGCTGACGAACTGGGAGGAGGCTCCCGGCCAGATCCGGAGTCGGCCTCCCCGGGGCGTGCACCCCCTCACCTCCACCGGGAGCCTTCCGCCCCCTGCGGGCCGCAGCGCCACGCCCAGCCCCCGGAGGGCATGGACGAGCGGTCCCATCGGACGCTCCCTGAGTCTCTCCGTTCCGTCGACGACCCAGGTGCCGGGTACCGTGGCCAGCAACGCCATGAGGAGCCGGGCCCCGGTCCCCGAGTTGCCCAGGTGAACCGTGGCCCTCTCCACCGCGGTATCGCGTGGGCGCATCTCGATGCCCGCACCGCCCCACTCCAGCGGCCAGCCGGCGGCCCCGAGGGCCCGCCCGAGGACCAGCGTGTCCTCGCACGCCAGGGGCGAGGTGATCGTCCCTCCGTCTGCGAGGGCGGCGAGGACCAGCGCCCTGTTGGTGAGGCTCTTCGACGGGGGCACCCGGACGCTGGCCGCAATCCCGCTCCGGTGACCGGACAGGAGCCTGGGGCCGGCCGCGGTCAACCGGAGCCCTTCTGGAGGGTTCAGATGGACTTGCGGGGACACCGTTCCATTCTGGGGAGGCGCTCCGGAGGTGTCAAGGTATTCTCCACCAGCCTCCACCCCTTCCCGTCCACCAGGACCGTGAGCCCGAACTCCAGCCAGGCCGGCACCACGAGGGCCGTGTGTCCATCCTCGTCACACCTCCAGGGCGTGTGGAAGTGACCCCAGAGGAGGACATCCACACCCGTGTTCCAGGCCTGGCGTGCCTCGCGGACGAGGTCGTCCACGGGCTTGCGGTACCGGAACCTCCGGTTCGTCTTCGCAAGGCGGGCCTCCATCTGGCGGACGATCCCCACCGCCAGTCCGTCCGGCAGGAGACGCGCCCAGAAGTGCGCCGGGCGGGACTTCGCCAGGGCAGACCAGAAACGGTACATGCGATCCTTCCGGTTCACCAGGTCCCCGTGGACCAGGCGGTATCTCGTGCCCCCCGACTCGAACTCGTGGCTCCTCCCCCACCAGTCCAGGTGGGCCTCGAGCTCGGGCTCGCCCAGGAAGAAGTCCCGGTTCCCCTCGACAATCCCCACACGGATCCCCTCCGCCCTGAGGTCGTCCCACAGCGCGAGGAGCTCGCGGACCTGGGTGGTCCAGAACTTCGGCATCCCGATGAGGTACTGGCACACGTCGCCCAGGTAGATCACCTCCCGGACGCCGCCGCGCCGGACCGCTTCCAGCAGACCGGCCATTGCAGCGACATCGCCGGGCCGCTGGCCAAGGTGGGGATCCGCGACGATGAGCCGTTCCACCGGGGCATCCTACACGAGTCCGGCCTGTGAGCGGCCTCACTCCCCCGCACCCGTTTTCGCTGGAGAATGAAGCGATGTGCCCCGGTGTTACCCTGGCAAAGGTGTCGCGCCACTGTACGGGCGATTCCTGGAGGTGACGATGCAACGGCTCGGAAACCACGTTGTCCACATGGCCCTTCTCCTGACCCTGGTGGGCCAGACGGCACTCGCAAGGATCCCCGTGCTCGACCAGGAGAGCCGGGCCCGCCTGGATCCCCGCCTGGCCCGGGCCTGGGACGAGGGGGCCACGGAGTTCCGGGTGATCGTCCACCTGCTGGCACCCCCGGAGGCCCACATTCCGCTCGGGCCCCGGGGGGTGGAGTTTCCCGCTGCACGACTCGCCGTGGTGGAGGAGGTGGTCACCCGAGGCGTGGAAGAGATCCTGAAGGAGGTGGATTCCGGAGAGCTCCGGGTCGGCCACACCTACCGTCTCCAGCCGGCCTTCTCGGCGCGTGTCGACCGCACCACCCTGGCCTCCATCGCCGGGCGGCCCGGCGTGGACTGGGTGGAGCTGGACGAGGTCTGGCAGGCCTTCACGGCGGAGGGCCTCCCCATGATCCACGCTGACGTGCTTCATGCCCGGGGAATCGACGGGTCCGGCACCTCCGTGGCCATCGTGGATACCGGCATCGACCCCCAGCATCCCACCCTGGGCGGTGGTCCCATTCCCAACGGCAAGGTGGTCTACGGCAAGGACACGGCCGACAATGACGATGATCCCGCCGACTGTGGCAGTCACGGCACCGCGGTGGCCTCCATCGCTGCCGGGCTCGCCCACTCCTGGGACACGGGGTTCAGCTTCGCCGGGGGCGTGGCGCCCGGGGCGGACATCCTGGCATACAAGGCCAGCCCCACCGGTGAGTGCGGCAGCTTCTACACCTCCGATGTGACCGCCGCCATCGAGGACGCCACGCTGCTCCGGGACACCTACAACGTGGTGGCGCTCAACCTCTCCATCGGGAGCTCCGGCGGCTTCGACGGCCCGTGCGACTCGCAGAGCTACCTCTACGCCTCTGCCATCAACGACGCCGTGGCCGCCGGGATCGCCGTCTTCGCGGCCGCCGGCAACAGCGCCCTCAAGGACGCCATCGCCAGGCCCGCCTGCCTCGCCAACGCCATCAGCGTGGGTTCGGTCTACGACTCCGACATCCAGAATACCTACCGGTACTGCGCCAACGACTCCTGCACCGAGATCCTCTGTACCGACGCCTTCCCGAAGGCCGGGACGGTCACGTGCTACTCCAACTCGAGCTTCCAGCTGGATTTCCTGGCGCCTTCCGAGGACATCACCGCCGCGCGCCCCCACGGGACGACCCAGGGCTTCGGTGGGACCTCTGGCGCCGCCCCCTACGCCACCGGCGCCGCGGCCCTCCTGGCCCAGTCCAACCCGGATCTGACGCCCGAGGAGATCCGCATGCTGCTCGGCCTCACCGGGCAGCCCATCACCGATGCCGACAACGGGATCACGCGGGCGCTCATCGACGTGGAGGCGGCCGCCGACCCCGTCACCCTGGGTATCGGCTCGCCCGGCAACGCGGCGATCCCCAATGCCACCGGTCTCCCCCTGGTCTCCACCACCACCATCGCCAGCGGGGGGACGGTGGAATCCATGACGGTATCCCTCAAGGTGGCCCACGGCAATCCCGAGCAACTTCTGGTGACCCTGGTCTCGCCGTCGGGGACCCGCGTGAGGCTCGAGGACCACGGGACCTTTGCGGGTGACGGCATCTACGCGGTGTATCCATCGGACCGCCAGCCCCTCGAGAGTCTCGACGCCTTCACCGGAGAGCCCGCCGCCGGCACCTGGACCCTCGAGATCCTGGACGACGATCCCGAGGAGAACCGGCTCAAGCCCAGCACCCTCGTGGCCTGGGGCCTCAAGATCGACACGGGCGGCACCGTGCAGCCACCCCAGTTCACCTCCTACTCGATTCCCGTGGCTGCCCACGTGAAGGGTGCCCCGGGAACCTTCTGGGTCACGGATGCGCGGATCTTCAACCCATCTCCGACCCGGCCGATCAGCTTCACCCTCTACCTGATCCCGCAGGGGGAGGACGGCACCCAGGTCTGGTACCAGTCGCCGGTGACGATCCCGCCGCTGGCCATCCAGAGCCTCCCGGACCTCGTCCTGAACGCCTTCGGCCAGACCACGGCGGGACACCTCCTGGTCCAGAGCGACGGTGAACAGCTCCTGATGACCTCCCGGACCTACAACACGGGCGGGGAGGAGGGCACCTACGGCCAGTTCGTGGGCATGGACCGGGGCATCGACGGAATCGGGGCCGGTGACGGTTCCCTCCACATGCTGCAGCTCGCGTCCAACACCGGCTTCAGGACGAACATCGGCTTTTCCGAGGTTGCCGGGAAGACCGCCCGGGTCCGGGTGACCCTCTTCGACGGTGAGACCGGGCTTCCCGTGGGCGTCCCCGGCGAGTACACGGTGGAGCCCTTCTCCAATGCCCAGGTGAACACGATCTTCGAGGCGCTGGGAGCGGGCACCGTGGACAACGGACGGGCGCGGGTGGAGGTGATCGGCGGCGAGGGCCGCGTGGCCATGTACGCCTCGGTGGTGGACCGGCGGTCCGGTGACGCCATCTATGTCCTCGCGGCGAACCCGGTGAAGGCCACCTCCCAGGTCGTTCCCATCGTGGCCAGTGCCACGGGCAAGAACGGCACCCTGTGGCTCAGCGACGTCCGGATCCACAACGCGGGGAGCAGCCCCGTGGCCCTCGACCTCGAGTTCCGCCCCGAGGTGGAATCCGCGGGGACCCCGGTCACCGTGACCCGGACCGTGGGAGCCGGCAGGATCCTGGCGCTGGACGACATCGTCGGAACGGTCCTCGGTCAGCCTGGTGCCCACGGCTCCCTGAGGATCGCGACGACCTCGGGAACCCCGGCCAGCCTCCTGATCACCTCGCGCACCTACAATTCCGGCGGGGACAGGGGCACCTTCGGCCAGTCCGTTCCCGCCGTGGCCACGGGGTTCGGCACCGGCCGGTCCACCACCATCCTCCACCTGGACTCCTCCACGGCGTTCCGTGCAAATGTGGGTATCTGCGAGGTCTCAGGGGGTACCGTCACGGTCCGGTACGTGCTCAAGGACGGGAGCGGCCAGACGCTGGGAACCGGCATCCAGGAGCTCGGCCCATGGCAGGTCCGGCAGATCAACGACATCTTCGCGGACGTGGGCGCCTCTCCCAGGGAAAACACGCGCCTGGATCTCTTCCTGGATGCCGGCACCGGCACCTTCACGGCCTACGGCTCCCTTGTGGACGCCACCACAGGCGACGCCATCACCATTCCCGTGCTGGAGTACTGAGTCCCCTGCCCTTCGTCCGGGGATTCACCGGGGGCGCCCCGTCAGGGGTGTCGCTCGATGCAGACCCACCCCGCCAGGAGGAAGGGGAGGATCGCTCCGCACGGTCGGAACATCGTGGGTGATCCGGTCCGGAAGCTGCCGGAACCGGTGGCAGGAACCGGAAGGGGCCGGACGGGACACCCCGTCCGGCCCCCGGCAGTCCGATGCGATGGGAGACTCAGCCGTTCTTCCGGGCGAACTCCTCCATGAAGGAGGCGAGCACGTCCACGCCCTCGGGCTCCATGGCATTGTAGATGGAGGCCCGGCAGCCGCCCACGGAGCGGTGCCCCTTGAGGCCCACCATGCCGGCAGCCTTCGCCTCGGCGATGAACTTCGCCTCGAGCTCCTCGGTGGGCAGGCGGAACACCACGTTCATGACCGAGCGGCTCCCCTTCTCCACCGGGCAGCGGTAGAAGTCGGGCAGGGCGTCGATCACCCCGTAGAGGCGCTCGGCCTTGCCCTTGTTCCGCCGCTCCATGGCCGCGAGGCCGCCGTTGTCCTTGATCCAGCGGAGGACGTTGCGCACCATGTAGATGGCAAAGCTGGGCGGCGTGTTGTACAGGGAGTCCTTGGCCACGTGGGTGGCGTACTTCAGGAGCGTCGGGATGCCGTCGTTGGCCCTTTCGAGCCAGGACTTCCGCACGACGACCACGGTGACGCCCGAGGGCCCCACGTTCTTCTGGGCCCCGGCGTAGATGAGCGAGAAGGCGTTGGCATCGAAGGGGCGCCACAGGAAATCCGAGGACATGTCGCCCACCAGCGGCACGTCGCCGGTGTCGGGGAACTCGGTCCACTGGGTGCCACGGATGGTGTTGTTGCTCGTCAGGTGGACGTAGGCGGCATTCGGGTCGATGTCCAGCTCGTCCACGGCCGGGATCCTGGTGTAGCTCTCCCCGGCGCCGGACCAGGCCTCGCGGGCGTCCGCCACGATGCGAGCCTCCTTGATGGCCTTGTCCGCCCAGGCACCGGTCATGACGTAGTCCGCGGAACCTCCGGGGGCGATGAAGTTCATGGGCACCATGGCGAACTGGAGCGAGGCGCCGCCCTGGAGGAAGAGCACGTGGTGGTCGTCATCCAGCCCCAGGAGCTCCGCCACCAGGTCCATGGCCTCGTGGTGAAGGGCGTCGTACTCCCTGGAGCGGTGGGAGATCTCCATGACGGACATCCCCGTCCCCTCCCAGTCCAACAGCTCGGCGTGGGCCCGCTCCAGGGCCGCTGCCGGCAGTGTTGCGGGTCCTGCGTAGAAATTCCAGACCTTGCTCATGTGGCTCCTCCTCCTTCACGCGATCTGATGCTCGAAATCTTCGAGCAGCTTCACCACCACATCGCCGATCCGCAGCATGTTCTCACGGCTGGAGGCACCGATGTGGGGTGTCATGATGACGTTGGGCGCCGAGAGGATCGGGCTCGACGGATCCGGCGGATCGGAGTACCACACGTCCGTGCCGTAGGCCCTGACCTTCCCGGACTCCAGCGCCTTCGCCATGTCCTCCTCCACCACGCACTGGCCGCGGGCGGTGTTGACGATGACCACGCCATCCTTCATGGCCGCCATGGTCTCCTCGTTGATCATCCCCCGGGTCTCCTCGGTGAGGGGCACGTGGAGCGAGATGTAGTCCGCCCTCCTGAAGAGCTCGGTGAGCGGAACCAGGGAGAGGAAATCATGATTCTTCAGCAACGGGTCGTAGGCGATGACCTCCATGCCGAAGGCCGCGGCCCGGCGGCCCACCTCCGTCCCGATGTTGCCGGCACCAACCAGGCCCAGGACCTTGCCATGGAGCTCGGTGCGCTTGAGCTCCTTCTTGGCCCAGCGCCCCTCCTTCATGGAGTTGTGGGCCTCGATGAGTCGCGTGGGCACCGCCACCATCAGCGCCATGGCCATCTCGGCCACGGCGATGGCAGAGGCCGAGGCCGTGTTGTAGACCCGGATGCCCTTGGACCGTGCGTACTCCACGTCGATGTTGTCCAGGCCCACCCCGCCCCGGATGATCAGCTTGAGGTTGGGGGCCGAGTCGATGTACTCGCGGGTGCACTTGGTCTTGGATCGCACCAGGACCACGTCCACCTCGGGGAGACGGTCCCTGTCGTCGGTCACCTCACCGAAACGTTCCAGCTGGGCCGGCAGGGATGGGTCAAAGGCGTCGGAGATCAGGATCTTCATGGCTACCTCCCGTAACGGTCAGTCATCGAGCGGCCTGACGATCAGGCCGGAACGGAGCTTGGGCTCGAACCACGTGGACTTGGGCGGCATGACCTTTCCGGCGTCCGCCACGGAAAAGAGCTGTTCGATGGACGTGGGGTACAGGGCGAAGGCCACGGTCCACCCCCCGCTGTCCACCCGCTTCTCGAGCTCCTCGAGGCCCCGGATCCCACCGACGAAGTCGATCCGCTCGTCACTCCGGGGGTCACCGATCCCGAGGACCGGCGCCAGCAGGTTGTCCTGGAGGATGGCCACGTCCAGGCTTCGCACGGGATCGTCCGCCGGCCACGTGCCCGGCCGGGCCACCAGGCGGTACCAGGAACCGTCCAGGTACATGCCGAACTCATGGGGTGAGCCGGGACGGGGCGAACCGGTGGGCTCCACCGTGAACTTCTCCGAGATCTCCTCCAGGAAGGCCTCCTTCGAGCGCCCCGCGAGGTCCCGGACCACGCGGTTGTAGTCCAGGATCTTGAGCTGGTCGTGGGGGAAGATCACGGAGAGGAAGAAGTTGTAGGGCTCGTCCCCGGTATGGGCGGGGTTGGCGGCACGGCGCGCCTCCCGGACACGGACCGCAGCCGCGGACCGATGGTGCCCGTCGGCCACGTACATCTCGGGGACCTGCGCGAAGGCCTCACGCAGCTCCTCGACGTCCACCGGGTTGTCCACGACCCAGACCGTGTGCTGGATTCCATCATCCGCAGTGAAGTCGTAGGTGGGCTCGCCGGACGTGAGCCGCTCCACCAGGCGGTCGATCTCCTCCCGGGCCCTGTAGGCCAGGAAGACCGGCCCCGTGTTGGCGTTCAGGGCCTCCACGTGCCGGGTGCGATCGTCCTCCTTGGCGCGTCGTGTGTGCTCGTGCTTCTTGATGAGATCCGCCTCGTACTCGTCCACGCTCGCTCCCGCCACCACGCCCGTCTGGACGTGATCGCCCATGCGCTGACGGTAGAGGTAGTAGGCCGGGCGGGCTTCCCGCACGAGAACCCCCTCCGCGATGAGGCGCCTGAGGTTTTCCGCACCCTTCGCATACACCTCCGGCGCGTAGAGGTCGGTCCCCTCGGGGAGATCGACCTCGGGCTTCACCACGTGAAGGAATGAGTACGGTTCACCGGCCGCCATGCGGCGGGCCTCGTCACTGGACAGAACGTCGTACGGAGGGCTCGCCACCCGCTCGGCCAGTCCCGGTTTCGGACGCCATGCTCGGAAGGACTCGATTCGTGCCATGGGCTCTCCTCGTGGAGTGGGATTCGGCGGCGGCGCCGCCACGTGAAATCTATCACATGCAGGGGTGGCACGCCACCTCATCAGGCCCCCGCCTGGGAGAACATGTCGCCCTTCCGAGAGACGTTCATCACATGTGCCGCCACCGTTCTCTCGCCCCGGCAGGTCTCGCCATCGCCACCCTTCTCCTGGCGTCCCGCACCTGGAACTCCCCCCCGAGGCCTCCGCCGGACGGGCCGCCTCCGGAGATCATCCCATCCGGGTGACCCAGCCGGAACCCGGTGAACGGCATTTCGGCGACCTCCGCATCCTCACCGGCGGCGAGAACGCCGAGACATCCCTCCCCATCGACGGGCCGGGGCTGATCTTCCAGTCCACCCGGCCACCGTACGCCTGCGACCAGATCCACACAACGAACCCGGACGGCTCGGAGCTCGAGCAGATCACCTTCCCCGAGCGGTTCGACGGTTTCCCCATGTGGGCCCCCGACGGGAAGACCTTCGTCCGTCTTCTGCTCCAATCGCTCCGACCCGGCGCCCCACGAGACCAACGTCTTCGTGACCACCTGGACGGACTGAGGCCCGGGAATCCTCCCGCACGGGCCCCTGCTTCCCTCCCCGCTCCGGAGAGGCTACAGTGCCGTGCCATGGAGCTGTGGCAGTACGGGCTGCTGGCGCTGGTGGGGTTCGGTGCGGGGATCATCAACGTCCTCGCCGGCGGGGGTTCCTTCTTCACCATGCCACTCATGATCCTCATGGGCATGAGCCCGGCCACCGCCAACGGGACCAACCGGATCGCCCTGGCCGCCCAGAATGCCATGGCGGTCTCGGAGTTCCGGCGCCGCGGGTTCTCCGACTTCCGGCTGAGCTTCACACTGGCCCTGTGCACGCTGCCCGGCGCCATCCTCGGAGCCATGGCCGCCGTGCGCTTCGACCCGCTCTGGTTCAAGAGGATCCTCGCCGTCTTCATGATCGCGCTGCTCCCTGTGGTGCTCGGCGGCAGCCGGAAGGCCAGGGCCCGGTGTCCACGGAGGGGACGCCTGCTGGCCCACCTGGGAGCGGTGGGCATCGGGTTCTACGGCGGGGTCATCCAGGCCGGGACGGGTCCGATCCTCATCGTGCTGCTGGTCACCACCCTGGGCCTCGACCTGGTCCGCGTGAACATGCACAAGGTGTTCATCATCGGGTTCTACATGCTCCCGTCGCTCGCGATCTTTGTCCTCAACGGCAACGTGGACTGGGCGGCCGGCGCGCTGCTTGCCGTTGGGAACACGGCGGGGGCGGCCATGGGCACCCACCTTGCGGTGGAGGGTGGTGAGCGGCTCATCCGTGTATTCGTGGCCGCGGCGGTGGTGGTCATGGCACTCAAGCTGCTGCTCTCCTCGTGACCCTCCCGCCGCCCTCCGGTACCCGGTGACATCACGGTCCTGCGCTGTGATACTCTCGAGATTCCAGGAGGAGCATCCGTCCACCGATGTCCGATCAGCGGGTCTACAGGGTCATCTTCATCAACCAGGGTGAGACCTGGGAGATCTACGCCCGGCACGTGAACCAGGGCGGGCTGCTGGGCTTCGTGGAGATCGAGGAGCCCGTGTTCGGGGAGCGTTCGAAGCTCATCGTGGATTCCTCGGAGGAGAAGCTCAAGACCGAGTTCGAGGGGGTCCGCAGGTTCCACGTGCCCGTCCACTCGGTGGTCCGGATCGACGAGGTGGAGCGCGCCGGTGCGGCTCGTGTGAGCTCCACCGGTGATGGCGAGGCCCGTGTGGCCCCCTTTCCCACCACGATCCTGAAGCCGCCGGGAGCCGGGTCATGAGCCTCACGGAGCAGCCGGTGCGGAGCCATTTCCGGACAACTTCCGGACAGTCCCGGGGCCGCCGGTTTCAACTGCAGGCGCCCCTTCACGAGACTCTTTCCGGATACCGCGCGATAACCCTTGACAGTGCCGCGGCTTCCGGTTTATCGTTCAGGTCCTTGCGGAAGGGGGAGGTTGCATGATCAAGTCCGATCTCGTCGAAAGAGTGATGGAAGCGACCGGTCTCGGGAAGCCGGCGGCCACGAAGGCCGTCAATGCCCTGTTCGAGGGCATGCGGGAGGCTCTCCTCCGGGGCGACCGGATCGAGCTCCGCGGCTTCGGGGTCTTCCAGGTGAAGGACCGCAAGCGCGGTGTGGGCCGCAACCCCAAGACCGGAGACGAGGTGGAGATTCCCCCGGGCAAGACCATCCGTTTCAAGCCGGGCAAGGCTCTCCGCAACATGAGCTGACCCCGTTGGCCCGGGAACAGCTCCCGACGCCATGGTACCCCGCCGGGAGTCCTCCCGACGGGGTTCCGGACTCTCCACCGCCACCCTACCGTCCACGATGGTGGCTCCACATCCTCCTGTTCGCGCTCACGCTTCTGAGCACGACCTTCTTCGGTGCGCTCTTCGCCGGTGACATTCCGGAGACGCTCGCAGCGCTCCCTCTCGGAGCGTTGATCCTCCATCCTGCCTTCATCATCGAGGGGCTCAAGTTCTCCGTCCCCCTGCTGACCATCCTGCTGGCCCACGAGATGGGGCACTACCTCGCCTGCCGCCGTCACGGCCTCCGGGCCACGCCGCCGTTCTTCATCCCGGCACCCTTCGGCATCGGCACCTTCGGGGCCGTGATCCGCATCAAGGAGCCCATCCGGAACAAGCGCCAGCTCCTGGACGTGGGCGCCGCCGGCCCCATCACGGGCTTCGTGGTCCTGCTCCCCTTCCTGGTGTACGGGGTTGCGGCCTCGAGGGTGACGGAGCTGCCCGTGGACACCGGGTACCTGTACTTCGGCGAACCCATCCTCTTCAAGGCCGTGGCCCGCCTGCTCCACCCGGACCTGGCGGCGGGCAACGACCTCCTGCTCCACCCCACCGGTTTCGCCGCCTGGTTCGGACTGCTGGTCACCGCCCTGAACATGCTGCCCTTCGCCCAGCTGGACGGAGGGCACGTGGCCTACGCCCTCCTGGGTCGCCTCCACCGGCGCATCGTCTGGCCGCTCTGGTTCCTCCTCTTCGCCCTGGGCTTCCGCTGGACGGGCTGGTGGATCTGGGCGGTCATCGCCCTCGTGATGGGCGTCCGTCACCCCCGGATCTGGGACGAGGACCTCCCGCTGGATCCCCGGAGGAGGCGCATCGCCGTCCTGGCCTTCGTGATCTTCCTCCTGTGCTTCATGCCCCAGCCGGTGGTTCTCGTTCCCTGAGGCCCGCGCCGGAGGGGAAGCCGGACCGCCGTCCGCGACCCACGGTCTGGAAATACCATCCCGAGACAACGGTCCTCACGGAATGGAAAGAGGTGGAGAGGATGATGGGGAGCTCGTGGTTCCCTGCCTGTCTCGTGGCCTCCTCGATTGCCATCCTCCCGCCCCCCTGTGGCGGTCCCTCCGCGGGCTCCCGTGCTACCCTTCCGGCCGTGTACGAGCTGACCCGTGTCATCGCCACCACACACGAGGTGAGCCTCAAGGGCGGCAACCGCCGCTGGTTCGAGCGCCGGCTCACGGCCAACGTCCGCCGCGCCCTGGAGGGCCTGCCCGTGGCCTCGGTCACGCGGCCGGGCTGGAGGGTCCTGGTGTCCTTCGCCGAACCCGTACCCTTCGTGGAGGCCGCCCGGCGCCTCGGCACGGTCTTCGGCCTCAACGCCATCATTCCCGTGGAGCACCTGGGTCACGACCTCGGCGGGGTGAAGGAGGCCCTGGCCGCACGCCTCCGTGGGATGCCTGCAAGGACCTTCGCGCTCCGGTGCCAGCGCTCGGACAAGAGCTTCCCCATGACCTCGGTGGAGATCGAGCGGGAGGTGGGTGGCGCGGTGAAGGCCGCCACGGGATGGACCGTGGACCTCTCTCGTCCCGACACCACGGTCCACCTCCTGCTCGACCAGAACGGCTTCTGGTTCTGGATGCGCTCCGTGCCCGGGCCCGGTGGTCTCCCCTCGGGCACCGGCGGACGGGGCTGCTGCCTGCTCTCCGGCGGGATCGACTCCCCCGTGGCCGCCTGGCTCATGATGAAGCGGGGCATGCGCCTGGACCTCGTCCACTTCCACTCGGTTCCCCGGACCGACCCCGCCAGCCTGGAGAAGGTGGAGGACCTGGCCCGCGTGCTGGCGCGCTACCAGGGCCCCTGCCGCCTGGCCATGGTTCCGCTGCTGTCCATCCAGGAGGCCGTCGTCTCCCGCTGCCCGGAGGAGTACCGCGTCCTCCTTTACCGGCGCTTCATGCTGCGCCTCGCCACGGCCCTGGCCGGGCGCTTCCGGTCCACGGCCCTGGTGACGGGGGAGTCCCTGGGCCAGGTGGCGTCGCAGACCGTGGAGAACCTGGCGGCCGTGGAACGCGTGACGGAGCTCCCGGTCCTCCGGCCCCTCATCGGCACGGACAAGCAGGACATCGTGGACCTGGCCCGCCGGGCGGGGACCTACGAGATCTCCATCCTCCCCCACTTCGACTGCTGCTCCTACCTGGTCCCCGACCGGCCCGCCACGAAGGCCCGCCCCGCCGACCTGGACGCCGCCGAGCGGGAGCTCGACGTGGACGAGCTCGTCCGGCAGGCGCTGCAGGACACCGAGATCAGGAAGCTCCGGGAGCCCGCCCCCTGGGACGAGATCCCCCCACCGCCGGGTACGGAGGAGATCGGGGAATGAGCCGGAGGCGGTCGCGCAGGGACCTGCTGACCTCCTGGCTGGGAGCCTTCCGGGAGGCCACCGAGGCCATGGTCTCGGCCCGGAAGCCGGACCCCGCCACCGCCCTTCGGCCCCCCGGGGCCCTCCTGCCCGACGAGCGGTTCCTGGAGGCCTGCACGGGGTGCGGCGACTGCATCCCCGTCTGCCCCGTGGAGGCCATCGTGACCCTGGAGCTCGAGTCCGGGGCCGTCGTACCGGCCATCGTCCCGTCCAGGAAGGCCTGCCACCTCTGCACGGACCTGTATTGCATCGCCGCGTGCCCCGAGGGGGCCCTGGTGAGCCCGGGGAGCGCGGAGCGGGTCCGGATGGGCATCGCGAAGGTGGACCCGAGGATCTGTGTCACCTTCCACGGCCAGCCCTGCACGCTCTGCCATCGGGCCTGTCCCTACCCCGACCGCGCCATCACCATGATCGGCGGCCGGCCCCTGGTCTCCAGCGCCGCCTGCACGGGGTGCGGGCTGTGCGAGTTCGCCTGCCCCACCTCGCCGAAGGCCATCGTCATCGTCCCGGAGAGGAACCTGGTCCCCGGCCTCCGCGTTCCCCGGGACGAGTTCCCGGCGGGGTGACGGCACACCCTCCCCCACCGCGGCTATAATCCCCCTGCCCCGGCCCGGGGGATGGAGGTGCCCGATGCCCCAGACCGTCACGGAGAAGATCGTCCAGGCCCACGCCGTGGACCTGCCGGCGGACCACGAGGTCCGCGCCGGCGACATGGTCACCGTGCGGCCCGCCCACGTGATGACCCACGACAACACGGGGGCCGTGATCCCCAAGTTCCGCTCCATCGGCGCCACCAGGGTCGCCGACCCCACCCAGCCCGTGTTCGCCCTGGACCACAACGTGCAGGACACCTCCGAGGCGAACCTGGCCAAGTACCGCGCCATCGAGGCCTTCGCGCGGGAGCACGGCATCGTGTTCCACCGCGCCGGCGAGGGCATCGGGCACCAGCTCATGGTGGAGCGCGGCTTCGTCCACCCCGGGAGCCTGGTGGTCGCCTCGGACTCCCACTCGAACATGTACGGGGCCCTCGCCGCCGTGGGCACCCCGGTGGTCCGCACCGACGCCGCGGCCCTCTGGGCCACGGGAACCACCTGGTGGCAGGTGCCCCGCACGGTGAAGGTCGTGCTCGAGGGCGAGCTCCGCAGCGGGGTCTCGGGCAAGGACGTGATCCTGACCCTCTGCGCCCTCTACTCCGCCGGCGAGGTCCTCAACGCGGCGGTGGAGTTCCACGGTCCCGGAGTGGCCTCCCTCTCCATGCCGGAGCGGCTCACCATCTCCAACATGACCACCGAGTGGGGCGCGCTGGTGGGATGGTTCCCCTTCGACGGGGTCACCGCCGCCTACCTCCGGGAACGTGCCGCCGTGCTCGCCTCCATGGGGCTGGGTGACCGCCTGGACGAGGCCATGATCCGGGGCTGGGAGGCCGACCCGCCCACCCCGGACCCCGACGCCGTCCACGCCGGCGAGATCACCCTCGACCTGGGCCTGGTGTCCCCCCACGTGACCGGCCCCGACACCGTGACCGTGTCCCGGCCCGCCGTGGAGGTGGCCCGGGAGCGGATCCGGGTGGACCGCGCCTACCTGCTGTCGTGCGTCAACGCACGGCTCGACGACCTGCGCGAGGCGGCGGAGATCCTCCGTGGCCGGCGGGTGGCGGAGCACGTGAAGCTCTACGTGGCCGCGGCCTCGGCGGAGACCGAGGAGCGGGCCCGCGCGGAGGGCGTCTGGCAGGCGCTGGTGGATGCCGGGGCCGTCACGCTGCCGCCGGGGTGCGGGGCCTGCATCGGCCTCGGTGAGGGGCTGCTGGAGCCCGGCGAGGTGGGAATCTCGGCCACCAACCGGAACTTCAAGGGCCGCATGGGGTCCCGGGAGGCCCGGGCCTACCTGGCCAGCCCGGCGGTGGTGGCGGCCTCGGCCCTGGCCGGGTACATCACCACGCCGGGCGAGGCCCCCGGCGACGAGCCGCCCTTCACCTTCCGCGACCTCGGCTTCTCTCCGGAGCCGCGGGCCGTGGAGACCCTCGAGGGCTTCCCGGAACGCTTCGAGGGCCGGGCCCTGCTCCTGCCCGCCGACAACCTCAACACCGACGGCATCTACGGCAAGGACGTCACCTACCGCGACGACCTCACACCCGAGCAGATGGCCGGGTACGCCATGCTCAACTACGACCCCTCGTTCCAGCAGATCGCCCGCGAGGGCGACATCATCGTGGGGGGGCGGAACTTCGGCACGGGTTCCTCCAGGGAGCAGGCCGCCACCGCCCTCAAGTACCGGGGCATCCAGATGGTGATCGCCGAGAGCTTCTCGGCCACCTACCTCCGCAACGCCTTCAACAACGCCTTCATCTGCCTGGAGAGCCCCGCGTTGAGCCGGGCCGTCCGGGAGGCGTATGCCGCCGAGGCCGGCTCGGGCGAGCGCACCATCCCCGCGGGGACGCTCGTGGTGGACATCCGGCGGTCCGTGGCAGTGTGGCGCGATTCCGCCTACCCGCTCTCCCCCCTGGGGCCCGCGGCCCAGGAGCTGGTGCTGGCCGGAGGGCTGGAGGCCCTCACCCGGCGGCGGCTGGGCCTGTGAGCGGAGCCGGCCGCCCTCCCGGGCCGGCCGCCGGGACGCAGGACCAACCCTGCCGCGGAGCCGTTCCGGAGCTCGACGGGGCCCGGAGCCGGGCGGAGCGGAGGAGGACGCGCCGGTTCTTCAACCGTGTCGCCCCCGCCTTCCACGTGATCGACCGGAACCTCCTCCCCGCCTACCGGGAGGTCCTCGCGACGCTGGGGCTCGACCCCGCCCTGACGGTGCTCGACGTGGCCACCGGGACCGGCACCCTGGCGCTGGCCTTCGCCGAGCGCGGCCACACCGTCACGGGCATCGACTTCGCCGAACGGTTGCTGGCGAAGGCCCGCCGGCGCCTGCCCGGGGCCGATCTCCGGCTCATGGACCTGGTGGAGCTCCCCCGCTTTCCGGACCGGAGCTTCGATGTGGTGACGACCGCCTACCTCCTCCACGGCCTTCCACCCGACCTCCGGCGGTTCACCCTCTGCGAGGCGGGGCGTCTCGCCCGCCGCCACGTCCTCGTGTTCGACTACCCCGGCCCCGGGCCGTGGTACGTGAGGATCATCGAGGCCATCGAAGGCCCCCACTACCCGGGCTTCGTGGCCCGTCCCTTCGCGGATCTCGCGGCCGAGGCGGGCCTGGAGGTGGTCCTCGGCGGCGAGACCTCCCGCCACGGCGGCTGGTGGCTGTGCAGGCCCGGCTCCCTCAGTCCCCCTCCTCTGGAAACCAGCGGTCCCACAGGGACCTGAGCGGCCAGCCCAGCACGCTCCCCACGGGCCTCCTCCCGAGGGCCATCAGGCAGAGGCGCGCCAGGCCCTCCGCCACCAGGAATGCGCTGAGCGCCCCCAGCATCCCCCCGTCGGCCTCCCCGCTGGCCAGGTCGAGGTATCCCCCGAAGAGCTCGCCTCCGGCGCCCGGCAGGGTGAAGGTCCAGGTGGGAACCTCCAGGACCCGGGCCCACCGTTCCTGGATCACCGGTGGTGCGAAGCAGGCCACGGGTGACCTCGACGACCTCCCAGATCTCGCCATCCCACACCACGGCCGTTCCCGGAAGATGGCCCAGCCCTCGAGCCGAGCCCCATGGAGCGCGGGCTTCAGCCCGCATGGTCCCCACCCCGTCCTCCTCCGACGCCGCCAACACTCCACATGACCCGGACCGTCACCGTTGGGGGAGCGTCTGCCTGGATGCTCGAGGGTCCCTGCCCGTGCCCGTGCCCGCGAGGCCCATCCTCTCCCCTGCACCCCCGCTCCCCGGCGCCCCGGTGGCCGGGCGGGGGCACACCCTCACACCCTCACGCCCTCACGTCCTGACACCCCCACCCCCTACGGCTGGCGCACCCCGCCCTCCGGGAGGCGGTAGCGCTCGCCCCGCTCGCGGACGACGCGTTCGAGCCAGGGCTCCGGGTAGCCCACGTCCTTCGGGCGGCCGGGTTTCTCCTGCACGTAGCCGTCGTTGTACTTCGTCAGCAGGAACTCCCCCAGCTCGCGCCAGCGCTGCACCAGGCGTTCCGCGTGTCCCACGGAGTGGTCGGTGAGGTAGGCCGCCGCGAGCTCCGGGTCCTCGCGGAGCAGCTCGAGCGCGGTCCGCTCCACCACGGGCTGGAGCTTCAGGTACCGTCCCTCGATCTCCCGCTGGACGGCCTGGATGTCCTTGACCATGTAGGAGTACTTCAGGTTGGCGATGTTGGCCACGAAGTTGAAGACCCACCAGGCGGAATCCCAGCTGAAGTGGTCCAGGCTGCCCGTGGCATAGGAGCTCGGGACCTCCCGGATGCCGCAGTAGAGCGGCGTGTAGCAGGTTGTGTAGGTGTCGTCCATGCCATACCACAGGACACCGCCCACGGGGTCCGGCAGCCAGGAGCGCGACTGGGAGACGAAGGAGTAGGCCGCCTGCTGGGTGGAGATGGGCCGCTCCCAGGTGTACTGCACGCCATCCACCGTCCAGCCCATGGGCCGCCACCGGTTGGGCGTGCCGAAGGGGCCCGCGTCCACGCCCACGGTCATGTCCAGCTCCGTGCCCTCGTAGTGGTCCCTCATGAGGGCCATCACGTCGGCCACCGAGAGCTTCTCGTCCGGGCGGATCCAGAGGGGGTAGGGCTCGGCCTCGCCCCGGCTCAGCGCGAAATCGGGCGAGAAGTTCCTCGAGGGCGCGGCCCGGCGGAAGACGCTCCAGACGCGGGTGTCCGAGTAACGGATGTGCTGCACCGTGGGGGGGTCGTAGGCCTCGTTGAAGCGGAAGGGCTCGCCGGAATCCGGGTCCCAGTAGCCCCGCTCCACCGCGAAGGAGACCACGTCGTCCGAGTGGAGGCAGTCGGGGTCGTCCAGGGGCACCTCACCGATCCGCGCCCGGTTGGCGTGCACCGAGATGAAACCGTCGGGGACCTTCCGGGCCACCCACACCGCCCCCTTCCGCCCCGGTCCCTTCCCGATCATCTCCAGGATCCAGGCCTCCTCCGGGTCCCCGATGGAGAAGGACTCGCCCGTGGAGGCGTAGCCGTACTCCGCCACGAGGTCCGTGATCACCCGGATGGCCTCCCGGGCCGTGCTGGCCCGCTGGAGCGCGATCCCCATGAGCCGCCAGTAGTGGAGCAGCCCGTCGGGGTTCTGGAGCTCCTTGCGGCCGTCGAAGGTGGTCTCCCCGATCACCACCTGGTGCTCGTTGATCAGCCCCACCACCGCGTGGGTGTGCGGGGGCTGGGGAATGCTCCCCTTCAGCTTCCCGTCCCAGCCACGGATCTCCAGGACCTCGCCCGGCTCGTGGTCCGCGGCCGGCTTGTGGCGGAGCTTCGGGTGGAACTCCCCGTCGCAGGAGTAGGTGATGATCACCGAGCCGTCCTTCGAGGCCCCCTTCGTCACCAGGATGCTGGTGCACCCCTCCCCCGCGTCCACGACCCCCAGTGCCAGCACGACGCAACCCGCCACCGTCCACAGCTTCCGAGCAATCATGCGCACCTCCCGGTGCGATCGTAGCATCCGGGCCCGGGCATCCCGCTTGCACGGCCCCATCCGCCGCTGTACTGTCGGCCCCGTGGAGCCGAAGGAAACGTCCGCGGGAAATCCGTCATTGCGGGCAGGAGTCCCTCCTTCAAGGCCCTGGGCCCGCATCATCCTGGTGTTCGCCCTGCTCCTCCCTTCCCTCCCCTACCTCCTGAACCTCCCCCATTTCGGCGCCTGCCAGTACAACGATTACTACGGCATCATCAACCTCCTCCGGGACGGCGACGGGTTCACCCACGATCCCGTGCGGTGGCTCACCCTCAAGTCCAACGAGCACACCGTGACGCTGCCCGCCCTGGTCTACCTGGCCAACATCCGGCTCACCCATGGTGACAACCGGGGGCTCTCCTCCTTCGCCATAGCGCTGTTGTTCACGATCCTCCTGCTGCTTCGGCAGCTCGTGAATTCCACCCTCGACCCTTCTCCCGCCGCAGGGTGGCGTGTCTCCCTCCTCCTCGCGGCGGCCACCTTCTCCCCGGTTCCCGCCCACAGCGTGGTGATGGGGTTCTCGGGCACCATCTGGTTTCTCTCGAATGCCTTCGCGGTGGCTGCTCTGCACCTCGTCTCACGGGAACGGGACGGGCGTCCCGGGCCCATCTGGCCGGTGCTCCTCGTCGGGGGACTGGGCGCCCTCTCCTACTCCACCAACCTGTCACTGTGGCCCGCCCTCGTGGTGGTGGCCCTGGCGGTCCGGCGCCCTCGCCGTGATCTCGTGTCCATCGTGGTGGTTGGAGCGTGCGCGATACTCTTCGTCTCGCTTCGCTACACCCCATTGCCCTACCACCCCGAACCCAACCTGGCCCACCCGCTGGCGGTCCTCGAGCACACTGTCGTCTACCTCGGGGGCTTCCTCGCGGGATCGGTGGTCCCGGCGGCGGTTCTCGGATCCCTTGGAATCGTCACCTCCGTGGTGCTGTGGGTGATCCTCCTCCGGCGATCCTCCGATGAAGCCCGACGGATGGCCCCCTGGCTCGGACTCCAGCTCTATGCCCTCGGCAACGCGGTGGGAACCGGCGTGGGTCGCTCGGGCTTCGGTGTCCATCAGGCCCTCACCTCCCGCTACGGCTCCCTCGCGGCGCTCTTCTGGGTCGGGTGGGCCGTGCTCCTGCACCTGGAAGCCCGGAGGCGGCCCGACGAGTCGCGCTGCCACGGGTGGTCTCCGGTCATGGCGACCGTGGCCATCATCGGTGCGGTCGCGGCCTCCTGGGTCCGCGGCGCGCCCGTGCTCGAGCGGTACCTCGAGAACGCCCACCGGCAACCCCTGCCGGCCGAGGCCCTTCGTCTCGGCATCGCCGACCTCGAGGCCCTCCGGTTCCTCTCACCCGTGCCCGAGGAGGTGGAGCACATCCGCCCCTTCCTCCGGTCGCTCCGTCACGTGCCGTTCGACCGGCCCCCCGTCAGCTGGACCTTCCTTCCCGAACGGGTTGCCGTTGCCGGCCCGCCGGTTCATGGTTTCCTCGACTCGGCCAGGAGGGTCGGCACCGGGGCGATCCGGGTCACCGGATGGGCCTGGACCCCGGAGGAGGAGATCACCGAGGTGCTCGTCGTCGGCCCGGAGGGCCAGCCGCTGGCCCGCATGGCGACCGGGCTCCCGAGGCCCGACGTGGCGCGGAAGGTGAACCGTGCTGCCCGCCGTTCCGGGTGGGCCGGGTACCTTCCTCCGGATACCGGCACCTGGCCGCTCCGCGCCGTGGCCAGGATGGCATCGGGGACCTGGAGGCCGGTGCCGGGGACGGCTTCACCCCCCGGAAGCCTGCATGGAGAGGGCTCCGCTGAAGCCACACAGCGGTCCGTCGACGTGGCCGGAGCCCCTCCTGCGGCGAGCCCCGCCACTACGGAACACTGACCACCGCGCGGCGAAGGCGAAGTGTCGTGCGGCTCCCGGCCCGGAGAGCGACGCGGTCCAGCCGACCTGCGGGAAGCGCGACGGCCACGTTCCGCTCCACGGGACCGATCTCGAGCGTGCGGAGCAGCCGGCCCCCGCCGGCCTCCACCTCCAGCGTCGCGAGGACCGGCCGGGAGGCCGCCAGCCGCAGGTGGAGGCGGGCGCCCTCCGGGAGCTCCTCGAGGCCAAAATCCTTCCACAGCACGGCATCCCGGGATCGCAGGCCGGCCCGGAGCGTCCCGTCCTCGATCCACAGCCGGTCCGCGCCCTCCAGGGTCCAGCCCCGGCCATCCAGGCGGAAGCCGTCCCGGAACCGGTCGTCCACCACGGGGCGGCGGAGGGTCAGGCGGCCACCGATCCCGGCCGGGCCAATGCCGGGTTCCACCGGCGCACCGGCGAACAGTGCCCAGGCGGCTTCCTCCGGTGGCGGCGGGGGCCCACCCGGGCCCGCGACGTCCACGAGCCCGAGCCGGCCCGGATCCTCCGGGAGCGTCCCCACCACCGAGCTCCGGACCACGAGCCGGGACTGCGCACGCACCACCAGGTCCTCGCCGTTGTCCCGGACGATGGAGTTCACGACCCGTCCACGGCCGCCCGTTCCGTACCGCCAGTTCTTCCGGTAGGCCTCCACCCCGATGCCGCAACCGGTGATCTCGCAGGCCAGCACCAGGGGGTCGGAGGCATCCTTCACCTGGATGCCGACGGCACACCGGGTGATCCGGTTTCCCACGATGACGGGCTCCGACCGCTCACCCACCGAGACCCCCTTGTCGCCGCACCCCTCCATCGAATTCCCGGCGATCAGGGGTGACGAGGTCATGAGGTCGATGGCGTCGTTGCCCACGCTCTCGAAGGTGCAGCCCGTGATGGTTCCGGACGAGTAGTCCAGGTCGATGGCGTCGGCGTTGGTGTCGCGGAACCGGCACTCGCTGACGTTCAGCTCCGCATCCGCCCCGCGGAGCGAGTCATCCCCCACCACGTTGTGGTCGAAGGTGCAGCGTTCGAAGAGCACGTCCCGGGCCCGGTGCACGCTCACCATCCCGGAGTAGCGCAGGGCCCCGAAACGGGCCAGGCTGCCCCCGGTGAAGCGCACGTGGCGGAAGCGGCTCCCGGAGGCCCCACGGCCCTGGAGGGCCAGGACGCCCCAGGCCCTCCCCGGCTCGAGGGCTTCGAAGACGATGGGGCGCTCCGGGGAACCCTCGGCGAGGATGCGTCCGAAGGACCTGAGGTTCACCCCGGGGCCCAGCAGGACCCGGGTCCCTGGAGGAACGACCAGGGTCTGGCCCTCCGGAACCACGAGATCCTCCCCCAGCCGGACGACCGGTCCACGGAGGGTCCGGGTGGTGGGCGGCTCCGGCCCCTCCAGGCTCCAGGGGTGGAGGACCTCGTCGTCCACCGCGGGCCACGAGTCCACGGTGACGGTCTCCACGGCTTCGCCCGTGATGGCGTTCCGCGCCGAGAAGCCCACGACCTCCAGTCCGGGTGCGAGGCGCAGCGTGTGGGCCAGCGGTACCGGGTCCACCCTGTTGATGCCCGTGTAGGCCGGAAGCACCTTCAACGGACGCTGCGGGACGAACCACCGGGCCCCACGCCGGACCTCGATCCTTCCCGCCACGGGCCGGGGTGGTCCACCGGGCGGCACGAGTGACACCGGCGACGACCCGACAGCCGAGGCCCCGCCGACCCGGACAGCCGTGACCTCCACCCCGGCCAGCCCGCGGCAGCCCAGCACCACACCCCCTTCCACGGGCATCACCTGGAGCTCCGCCCGCCCCAGCCGGTCCAGGATCCGGAGACGGTTCTCGCGGAGCAGATCCACGTGGGCCTGGAAGAACCAGCCACGGAGGGGAAACCAGGGGTTCTCACGCTCCACGCGGAAGAAGGGGGTGTGACCGATGAAGTCCGCCCTGAGACGCGCGATCCGCCGCTCCACCCCGTCGAATTCCGTGAGGCGGCGGTACAGGAAGCGGAGGGCCCCGTGCATGACCCGGGGGTCGGCGGCCATCCTGTGGAAGACCGAGTTGAGCACGGGGTACCTGGACTTCGGGTGTGCGGAGAAGGTCCTCTCGTTGGAACCCAGGTAGGGATCCCACACGATGGGCTCGATCCTCCCGTCCAGGGGATCCACGAAGAGCTTGAGGTTGTTGCCGTCCACGGCGTGGTGCTCGTTGAGGAAGAGGTGGTACGCCACGTGGCCCGCCGCCACCCCGGGGTCGAAGAGGCGCTCGAGCGCACGCACCCCGGCGGGCCCCGGCGTCCCCAGCGCCCGGCCCATGGCCACGAGCTCACCGCGGTATCCCTCGGGAACCGTGTTGTCCCGCGCGATCTTCGGCCAGACGAAGGGGTTCCTGAGCAGGAAGTTGACCGGGAGCCCCCAGTGCCACTCGTTGGTGAAGGGGGATCCCTCACCCTTGAAGACGTCCCCGGGCATCCGGCCATGCCGTCTCAGGAAGCTCTCGTCCACCTCCTCCAGGAAGCGGAGCGTCCCGTAGAGCTTCCCGTCCACGAAGACCTTCACGGGATGGCTCACCGGCGCGAGGAGCCCCCACTCCAGCGCCACCTCGTGGGCCAGAGACTCCACGTAGGGGTGTTTCACTGTGAGGTTGATCCTGCGGTGGCCCCGGAGCAGATGTCCCTTCGTGGTCTTGATCTTGAGGGAACGCTTGGGGAAGAGCCAGTGGAACCCGGAGTTGCCCCGGATCCGCATCCTGGCCTTCCGGTACCGCCCGCCGTTCCACACCTGGATGGGCCGGTAGCTCTCGCCGCTCACCGGGAGGTCCTCGAGCAGCGCATCCCAGGTGGAACCCGGCACGTGGAGGTGGATCTCGTCGTTGGCCCAGAGCCGCTCGGTGGGCACCTGCTCCTCCGTGCGGCTCACGGCGAGGAGCTGCCGGAAGCCGTCCATCTTGTCCCGCCAGAGCTTCCAGACCGCATCGGGGTGGTCGAGGACCCGCTGCACGTCCGGAGGGTAGCCCACGGCGATGGCCCCGAACTCCGCCAGGGAGCGGAAGAAGAAGAAGGGCGACAGCAGGCCGGGGATGACCGTCATGAGCACCACCGTCCGGAGACGGAGGCTCCGGAGCCGTCGCCATGCGCGGCCCATCACCGGGCCCTCCCCGCCGGAGGCCGAAGCCCACCCGGATGCCGGTCCCAGAACTCCACCGTGTACCGCTCCACGTTCCCGAGGGGCGCTCCACCCAGCGGCACCGCCTCCAGCGTCACCTCGTCGCCATCGAGGCGGATCCGCAGCCAGTGGTTCCACCAGGCCGGGGGATCCTGGGCCCTGTTGCCGCTCGCCACGAGGGTCAGCCTCCCCTCACGGTGGTAGACCAGGGGGATCCTCGTCCCCACGTCTCCAGCCGTCACCACCACGGGGCCACGGTCCGCGGCGAAGGCTCGCAGCGCCGGCAACAGCCGCCTCATGAACTCTCTGGGCTCTCCGGCCCCGGGACGGGACGAGGCGTTGGCCCTCGTCGCCACGGACTCGAACCGCTCGTCCCCCAGGAACCAGAGCACCCTGTGCAGGAAGACCGCGAGGCTCGTGATGCCCGGGCTCCTCCGTGCCCTCTCCACCTCGTCCAGGGCAAAGGCAAGCTGTTCTCCACGGACGTCACCGGGCACCGCCTCGGTGTCGAGCACCAGGACCAGCGTGCTCCCCAGACGGTGGGAGGACCAGGTGGGCCCGAAGCGCTCCAGGAAGCGGGGGCGGGCGGCCCCGGGCCTCCCGTCGTGGAGATCGTGATTGCCCGGGGCGATCCACACGGGGATCCCCGCCCGGGACACCACGAGCTCCCCGAAACGGTCCCAGCGATCCGGCGTCCCTTCCCAGACCACGTCCCCGGTGAGCACCAGGGCATCGCTCCCCCCGGCAATCTCCGGGAGGGCCTCGACCAGCGCGGGCAGCAGGGGCGGGTCGTCCTCGGGCCCCCTCCGGACGTGGCCCGCCACCGCCAGGGTCACCGGCACCCGCTCCACCTGCATCCCTTCCAGCAGACCGGAGAGCTCCGCTTCACGGCCCAGGGCCTCGAGAGCGCGCCGGAGGTTCCTGGCGAGCGCCGGGCCCACGGGTTTCGCGAGCGTGAGCTCCAGCTCCACCGTGGCCACCTCGCGAAGATCCTGCAGGTCGACCCTCCCCTGCCACCCCTCCCAGCGCTCCGTCGCCACCCAGACTCCGGGAAGGATGTCGGCGTCCACCCGGACGGGCTCCCACTCCAGGGCTGGACGGCCCTCGAGCACCTCTCGTCCACTCCCGGTCCGCATCATCCGCAGCCGCAGATCGCCTGAGGGGACGGCGGCCGTGTCCGCCACCACGAGCCGCAGCCCATCGATACGATCGAGTTCCGGGAAATGGGCCTCACCGCTTCCACGTGGATGCCGGGGGTGGTGCCGCCACACGTGGAGCTTCCCGTCCACCGTCACCGGAATCGTCAGGCGCCACGACGGGTCGAAATCGGGCCACCGGGCGGTGTAGTACAGGAGGACCCGGGTCTGCCAGAGAGCCTCCCGGTACGCCTGGAAGGCTGCGACCGCCGCCTCCGGCTCCCGCTCCGCCACATGGAACTCCACCAATCGGGCCACCGCCGGCTCCAGGTCGGGGTCGATGGCGAGCGCGCGCCGGAAGGCCTCCACGGCGCCTCCCCTGTCCCCGAGAGCCCACCTGGCCTCCCCCAGCGCGACCCACCCGCGATGGTCCCGCGGGTCCACGGCCGCCATCTCCCGGGCCGCCTCCATGGCGCCGTGCCGGTCTCCCATTGCCAGCTTCAGGCCCGAGACCCGGAGCAGGACCTCCTGGCGGAGCCGCCCGACGGCCGAACGGAGCTGCCGCGGCCCCATGTCGTGCAGCAGATCCTCGAGCTCTGCGAGCTCCGCGACCCGGGATTCCCGCCCCTTCGCCTCCGCCACGCGGAGACGCTGGGCCCAGTACCACCGGTAGGCCCGGACCAGCCGGTTCTCCACCTTCCATGCGCGGTCCGCGGCGTGCCAGGCGAAGGGCAGGAGGTTCAGCGCCACGAGGAGCACCAGCCACAGGACGATCAGCCGGCGCTCGTTCCTGTGGAACCAGCGACGGAACCCGTCGGTGCGAACCCGTGCCGCCTCGCCCATGCCGGCCTAGATGTTCACGTTCTCGGCGTGGGTCAGCGCCACCTTGGCGTTGCCGTTGACCTTCCGGATCTCGTCGATGAGCTCCCGGTCCGAGGCCCCCTTGCGGAGCACCACGCTGTACACGGCCTCCAGGAACAGGCCCTGCCGGACGCTCTCCACGCTCAGGAGCGTGTGGGACTGGAGGTACCGGTAGAAGATGTCGTCGAAGGCCGTGTGGGGATCCAGCCCCTCCGGCAGGTGGACCCTCAGGATGCGCTGGGCCTGGGGGTTGGCGAACATGTTCAGGGCGAACATGGCGTAGATGATGGCGCAGATGACCAGGGTGAAGATGATGGCCGTTCCGTAGAACCGTGTTCCACAGGCCATGCCGATGGCCATCACGAGGAAGATGAAGCCCACGTCGCGGGTCTCCTTGACCGCGTTGCGGAAACGGACGATGGAGAGCGCCCCCACCAGGGTGAAGGCCCGGGCGATGTTGGACCCGATGATCAGCATGATCACGGCCACGGTCACGCCCAGGATCACCGTGGTGGCCGTGAAGGACTGGGAGTAGGACACGCCGCGATGCGTGGCCCGGTAGACGTAGGCCACCACCGTGCAGAGCAGGAAGCTGAGGCCCAGCGCCACCAGCAGCTCCCAGAGCGTGAAGTAGCTGGCGATCTCCGTGGGTCCGTGGATGAGCTGCTCGATGAACTGTCCCATGCTGTCTTCCCTTCTTCCTCAGAGAATGGACCCCCCGAAGACCAGCGTGTTCACCCCGGCGCAGTACTTGGAGAGCCGCCGGAGCTCGCACTCGAAGTGCGCCACCCACGTGGTGAGCCAGAGGGGTACCGAGTGGTTGAACTTGATCTCGAGAACCGAGATGTCCGCGGGGAGGAAGTACACCTCCCCGTCGGGATCTCCCGTCCAGTCCAGGTCGTGGAGCCGGCAGGTGAGCCGGGTGTCGATGGTGATGCGCAGGCCCGGGTCGTGGACCGCGTGGTAGGCCCGTCTCTGGTACCGGATGTTGATCTTCGGGCGGAGATCGTGGGCTGCCACGAGCCAGAGCGCCTCCGCCACCACGGGGTCGTCGAGCAGCTCCCCCGGATCGGAGCGCGCCTCCCCGGAAGGCGACGGCAGGACGCTGAAGATGGTCTCCAGGGGAAGACGCGTCCGGCGCTTCTGCACGGTCCGGTCGATCCTCTGCTTGATCTCCACGAGGCCGTGGCCATCGTCCACGTCCTCGTAGCGTCGGACCCTGAGCTTGCGGCGCACCTTGAGGCCGTCGATCTTCTCCCAGAAGCAGGTCCAGCTGTCGGAGTCGAAGTAGGTGGAGCTGATCCGGTAGATGCCCCCGGGCCCGGCGTTGGGGTCGGGCTCCAGCAGCTCCCCCAGCCCCCGGACGAAGGCGAGGGCCTCCTCGTGGGGGATCACGTACTTGAGCTCGAAGCGGTTGAAGCTCCTCTGGTATCTCGAGGCCGGTTCGCTCACCGTGCCATCCTACACCGGAGGCCCGCGGCCCGCGTGTAGAATGGAGACCACCACACCGTGGAGGCCACATGTTGCGAAGAGGACTGGTCGTGCTGTGCTGCCTGGCCGCCGTCTCGGCGGCCGGTGCCAGGGAGCTCCACTGGGACCGCATCTCCGTGGAGCTCGAGCTCACCCCCCAGGGTGACCTCCGGGTGGTGGAGCACCTGGGCTACGTCTTCGACGGCGCCTGGAACGGCGGCTACCGCGAGCTCCCCCTGGACTGGGTCGAGGGATACGACGGGATCTCGGTGAGCGAGGAGGGCTTCGGCCCCTACCGGGGCGGCAGCGTGGAGAGGAGGGGCGGCTTCGTGGTGGGACACCGCTCCGACCGGCTGATCGTCAGGTGGCGCTCCCGGAACCCCTCCGACCCGCCCTACCGGAATCAGCACGTGCGGTTCACCTTCCGCTACACCGCCCGCGGCGTGGTCCGCTACGGAGAAAGGTACGACACCCTCCGGTGGAACTGCGTGTTCCCCGACCGCGCGAGCACCGTCCAGGAGGCCGAGGCCACCCTGGTGCTGCCCGCCGGGATCTCCGCGGACTCGGTCCGCGCCCGCCTCGCCACCTTCAGCAAGGCCTCGAGCGTCTCCGTCCTCCCGGACGGCACGGTCCGCGCCATGGCCCGGTCCCTCCGGCCCGGAGACGCCATGCAGATGCAGGTCACCTTTCCCTCCGGGGTGGTCCGGCGTTCCTTCCACCTCCGGCAGTGGACCAACAGGGTCGGTGTCTTCTGGCTGGCCCTGCTCTTCCTGGTGGGCGGCGTGGGCCTCCACGTGGTCCGCTTCCTGCGCTCCGGCCGCGACCCCGACGCCCCCTTCCGGATCGCCTACCTCACGGAGCCCCCGAAGGGCCTCTCCCCGGCCCTGGCCGGAGGCCTGGACGGCAGGGTCGGCATGCCCGAGATCCTCGCCACCATCCTGGACCTGGCGCGGCGCGGCATCCTCACCATCGAGGACAGGAGCCACCTCCTGCTCGGCGTCATCCCCCTGAGCAGGGCGACCATCACCAGGGTGTCGGACGGCGGAACCCTGGAGCCCTGGGAGCGCAAGGTCCTCTCCGGCCTCAAGGTCACCCGAACGGGGGCCAGCGTCAGCACGACCGAGCTGAGAAACAGCTTCTACACCACCATCCCGAAGTTCAGGGAAGCGGTCCACGACGGGCTGATCCGACGGGGGTGGTACGCCGTCTCGCCGGCGCGGGCCCGCCAGACGCAGGCCGCCCGCGCGCTCCTGTGGTTCGGTGTGATGCTGGCGGTCACCCTGCCCGCGGTCCCCTTCATCCCGGGGGTCTTCTTCGCGGGAGCGGCCGCCGCGGTGCTGTCCCTCGTGGCCTTCCTGGGCCGGAAGACGATCTTCACACCGCCCCACCGGAGCTGGTCCCTGCCGCTCCTCCTCCTGCTGGCCCTGGTGACCCTCTGGGGGATCGGTGCCAACCCGGGGGCCCTGATGGGGATCCGGAACATGGTCGTGCCGCTGCTCGGCGCCGTCCCGGCCTTCCTGGTGGGGCTCCTGCTCATCCCGTTCATGCCGCAGCGGACCCCCGAGGGAGCGCGGGTGTTCGAGAAGGTTCGCGCCTTCTCCCGGTACCTGAAACACCTCCAGGACCTCGGCGACCTGGAGGAGGCCCGTGACCGCCTGGACGAGCTCCTGCCCTGGGCCACGGCCCTGGGCCTGGACCGCTCGTTCCTGTCCCAGCTGGAGCCGCTGGGCGAGGTACCCGTTCCCGGGTGGTACTCCATCGGCACCTCCACCTCCGGCCCCTCAGGGTCCGGGGGGACGAAGCTCGCCTTCCCGGCGGGCGGTGGGAGTACGATCTCGCTCCAGGCCCTCTCCAGCTCCCTGTCCTCCACATTGTCCGGCCTGTCGTCCTCGCTCTCGTCGAGCCCCTCCA
>Ga0256835_1000046_pt1 | contig 110503 bp, 93 predicted proteins | sample PIR30metaG_FD_185972 | JGI IMG/M metagenome (GOLD analysis project Ga0256835, IMG submission 185972) | Hydrothermal vent microbial communities from East Pacific Rise, Pacific Ocean - PIR-30 | ecosystem: Environmental > Aquatic > Marine > Hydrothermal vents | place: Pacific Ocean: East Pacific...
AGTTACAGGCGGATAAGCATCACACTTTTTGGAGCGGGTGAGTGTCTAAGATTGGGGGCGCAGTTCCGGATACGGACAAAAGCAGGAGGTAGGGGGTGGGGTGTGGGAGGTGGGTTTTTGAAAAACGACGCAAAACAAGCCGAGGACTGCTTGGCAGGTGATAAAAACAGTGTTTCCTGCGTCCCGCTCCCGATACCGAACGCGAAGGCAAAGACGCCCGTACCCATCATTGAGTGACAGCACCGTCTATACTGGCAGCTTTACCAGCCATGACGTACTGGACGTTTCCAGCTTTCATCACCGTCGCATAGACCGCGGCAAAGGCTTTGCTGGTGGAGAAGAGAACAAACACCACATCAACGCCACCCTAAAACTTCTGGAACCGGGCGAAGCGACACCTACGCAGATACAACGGCATCCCGCGCAAGCACTTCTACTACTTCCTCGGGGGAATGCAATGCGAATGGCGCTTCAACGGAGGGAACCGCAAAGAGCTTTACCGCCAGCTGTTGGGGTGGGCCAGGAGGGAGGGGTTGGTTAAGCAGGCCAGCCCCCATTTTCTTTACAAAACCCTACCTACGGGCGGCTTGAAAATCAACAGGTCCGATGTGCGGCCCGGTTTTCCTTTCGCTTCCTCCGGCTCCACCCCAATAATCCGCGCTCCCAACAAGCGGGCCTGGGGAGCTGGTGCCAGGTTGTAGACTTAGCTACCATGAAGCCATGAAGCGCAAGCTCATCCGTATCGACGACTCGCGGGGCGTCGCGCTGCCGCCAGATATTCTGGACCTCCTAGGTCTTAATCCTGGCGGAGAGGTAGAGATTCTGGTGGTGGGGAGCACCATGATAATGGCCGCCAGTGACGCTGATCCGGCGGAGCTGGAAGCAGCGCTTGCCTATCTAAAGTCCAAACGCGAGCGCGAAGCGCTATACCGCAGGCTGACCGATGCCTAGGTATGTCACCCGGCGGCTGGCGCTGGCCATTCACCATGACCTAATCGAAACCTTCGGCGGTGGGCGCGGACTGCGCGATCCAGGAAGGCTGGAGGCCGCAATCGAGGCGCCCAGGGCCGCCTTTGGAGATGAGGAGCTCTACCCGGATCTGGCCGACAAGGCGGCGGCATACCTGATGAGTCTGTCTCGCGGTCACCCTTTCGTAGACGGAAACAAGCGCACCGCCTTTGCTGTTGCAGACGTGTTCTTGCGCTTGAACGGCAGGAGGCTGGCGCTCGGTGACGACGACCTCTTTGAGCTGGTGCTGGCTGTGGCCCAGGGTAAAGCGGACGTTCCCGAGGTGGCAAGGATTTTTCGGGCAGCTTGCGAGCTGTGCGATTAGGCTGTTTCGGTATACTGTCCCCAACGCGAAAGGAGGCGGTCGGTCATGAGGTTGGGTTTCACCATTCTCTTCGCGCGCGATCTCGGTCCGCTGCTGGCGTTCTACAAGGACAGCGTGGGGCTGCCCGCCAGCGCCGAGCACCCCGGCTGGGTAGAGTTCGATACCGGCAGCGCCAAGCTGGCGTTGCACCGGACCGGGACCGATGGTGTGGAAACCAGGGGTATGGGACTATTCTTCACAGTTGACAACGTTGACGCCCTGGTGCGGCGACTGGCCGAGCGGGGCCTGCAACCGAAGGCGCCACCGGTGGGCCAGGATTTCGGCTTTCGCACCGTCGCCTACACCGACCCCCTGGGTAACCAGGTGGAGTTTGGCGAACCGCTCGCGCCGTAGCCGGGAGAGACCATGCACCGTGGACTGGCGTTTGCGATCTTGCTGGTCGGCTGGGTGCTAGCCCAGCATGCCACCACCCTCAGCCGCATAGAGTTTCACCCGGCCGCCTACGCCGGTCGCGAGGTAGTGCTGGTGGGCTATATGTGGAGCTGGTACGACCCGCAGCTGCCGGCCGTTTGCGAAGGGCTGCCGTTGCCGGCCGGCAACCTGATGCGCACCCGCTCCGACGGTAGCTTTTGCGACGGAACCCGCATAGCCTTCCTGCCGCCCGGAGGCGACGCAAGAATACCCGGCCATGGCAGTCCTGCGCAGGTGGTGCAGCTGGTGGCCCGGGTGCATATCGGGCTCGAGGGCTGGTGGCTGGAGCCGCTGGAGATCAGGTACTAGAAAAGCGGGGTACGTGCTCGCGACCGCAACCGGCAGCGAGGGTCGTCCGCGCACGCCCTAAAGCGCGCGGGTTTCCCATCTGGGGCTGGACGGCCGATAGGGGCCCTGACCCACCACTCTCCTGTACGCCTGATCCGCCAGCGCCGTGACGGGCGTCCCGGCTACGTTCCGGGCGGAATCCGCGGGCGGCGGCCGGATCACCCGGCCCTTTTTCCGGGGAACCGGCCGTCACGAACCGGGGCCCGGGTACGCGCCGGCGCCCCGGGAGACCGGCCGGGAGTCGGCAGGCTTGTCCTGAGCGGCAGAACGGGTGTTGCAGGCTGCCCTCCCGTGCCCGTCTAGATAGACCAGGGCCTGCTCGAGTGGCATGGCGGGCGCAAACAGGAAGCCCTGCGAGTAGTCCACGCCAATTTCGCACAGGTGCGCCAGTTGCCTGCGTTCCTCCACACCCTCGGCCACCACCTGGGTGCCGATGCCGTGACATATCTCGACGATCTTCCTGCTTACCAGCCGCCCCTTGCTGTTGCCGATTTCGGAAACCAGGCCGCGATCCATTTTGAGCTCGTAAAACTGATGCCTGACTATGGTGTCCAGGCTGGAGTAGCCGGTGCCAAAATCGTCTATCGAAATGTGAAAACCAACCTCGTTGAGTCGGTGGAGGTTCACCAGGGCTCTATGCCCCGCGAGGAAGCTTTTTTCGACGATCTCAAAGATTACTTCATAGCCGCGGAGCGTCTGGATTATTACCGTTACCGCTTCGTCGTTTACCAGGGTGTCCGGGTGCAGGTTGATCCTGACCGGCGGCGGTTGCCGTAGTTCTCGCAGCCGCTCCAGATCCTGCTGCACCTTCTTGCAGACCCAGATATCTATGAGAGGCGCCATGCCGGCATCCTCCACCAGCCCCAGAAAGCTGGGTGCGCGGGTTTCGCTTTCCTCGCGGTAACGGAGCAGCGACTCCAGGCCGGCGCGTTTCTCCCCGGTCATGGGCAGAACCGGCTGGTAGTAAACGGCCAGACTTTCTTCGCGCAAGCCCTGTAGCAACTGGTCTAGTTTGGCATGAGCCTTGATTACCTTGGTGTGGGCCACGAAGGCGTTCAGGCCGCCCTTGCCTTCTAGTTCGCCCAGCAAACGGAGACTGCTTTTTAGGCGGCGGAAGTGCTTTTCTGTAGACTGGACGCGCAGATACCAGCTTATGAAGTAGTAGTACACGGCGGTGTTGGCTGCCACCAGCAGCATTTGAAAGGCGACCAGGCGCCAGTCACCGCCGGTCTTCAGGTACCCGTTAAGAAAAGCAGGAGTATTCCAGGGAATGTAGTGATCGGTAAATTTAATCCCGGCGGTGTGTATGAATACGTAAGCTGCTGAAAAGTTTAGTAGTGGCAACATGACGAAGGGAAAGAGAAGATAGCGATTGAAGACCACGATGGCATAGATGATCAGCGTATTTATGTTAAAGATGACGAAAGGAGCTGAAACTAAGGCGATGTAACGCATGGTTCTGTTCTTCGCGTGCAGCAGCAGGGCCAGCAACATACTCAGTCCGATTCCCGATCCGCCCAGAACCACAAAGAGCCGGTTGAACTCGGCAAAGGAAAGATTGGGAACAATGGGGACATCCAGTATTGCCGTACCCATCAAGGAGTTGACGACGCGGGGGCCGTGGATTCCCAGGAACCAGAAGAGCGGCACCAGGAAGTCGTAAAGGGCGAGCAGCGTGTTTTCGGGAACGTGCAGCAGCCCGCCGCTGAACAGCCGGGCCAGCCCGGGCGCCAGGTGGTTTCCGCCAAGGAGCAGCAGGATGGTGGTGGCCGCATAGGCAAATACGAACACGAAAAGATAGTTCAGGTGCCGGTAAATGTGCCCCTTGCCGCCATCTTCCGGGAGCTGCAGGGTCAGACGCGGGGAAAACAGTTTCAGCAGATAGGTTGCCAGAACGGGGACCACCAGGGTAACCGGGGCGAACCCGTAGGGGAATGTAATTGTGTCCTCGGGGCTCCTCAGGGCCAGGTAGGTTACCAGTGCGGTAATCGACAGAACGGTGGAAACCATCGGTGAGGCGCTGATACGGCGGGCGTAGAAATAGGCGATGGTAGCCACCGCCATGAATGATGAAAACCGGTAGAGCGCATTCTGCAGCTGCCAGAGCTGCTGCCCGTCGAGAACGTATATCTGAAGGTGATACTGGCCCACCAGGAACCGCGTCAGGGAAACCAGCGAAGTGAGGAAGAAAAAGGGAACCGTAGCCGCAAACGCTTCTTGCAGGGCGACGATCAACAGCGTTGCTCCCTTGCCGCGCAACATCCTCCACACGCCCGTATCCTCCCCAGGAAGCTGCTTGCTGCGATGAAGCGCTCTCTCCTTTGCCTTTGCGGCCGCGCAAAAACGCAAGGCGTGGTCGTTGGCAGAGCTATCCGGCAGCAGAGAAGCAATTGCAGCGTAACGGCACCTGGTCTGAGCTGGTGAATTGCCGCTTTCAAAATCGCAGCTTCGTATCAATGTATATTGTAGCATTAATTTCCTTTACATGCTGGTTTTCTATGAATGATTGCATTCTCCTTTGCATCTATGGTCATCGCGAAAAGTACAGGTGCCAGGGCTGGGCCGGACGCCCGGCCAGGAAAAGGGCCCGTGGGTGCGGTGGAATGGCTAACCCTGCTCCAGGCGCCGCGAGGGTATTCTGGAGGACAGTGTCATGACCGGTACTAAAAAGCCTGCCCCTACGCAGGCGCTTGCTTGGAACGTCGCCCGGGCGCTCGAGTTGCTTTGGGGTGTGAGCCCCGCGGGTGTGGGCGTTCTGGCGCTGTTGATCGCCATGCAAGGGGCACTGCCGGTGGCGACAATCGTTATCAGCCAGCGGTTGATCGACGAGTTGGCGGGGGGCGGCCAAAACCCGCTCTTCTGGGTGGCCGCCTGGGCGGGCGTGCAGCTCCTGGGCGGTTTGCTGGGTCCCCTAGACCGTATGCTGCGCGGCGAACTGGCCGACCGCTTTACCGCGACCGTCAATCTGCGCCTGATGGAGAAAGCCGGCGAGCTTGCCGGGCTGGGCATAGTCGAAAACCCGGCCTACCACGACGACCTGGAAGTTCTCAGCCAGGGCGCGCGCAGCTACCCGCTCAACCTGATTGTCAACCTGGTCTTTCTTGCCCGCGATGCCGTCACGCTGATCGCGCTGGCGCTTTTACTGGCCGTTTACGCGCCCTGGATGCCCTTCTTGCTCCTCGCGGCGGCGCTGCCCCTGGCGCGCTCGCTGGTGGCGCAGCGTGAGGCCAGCTACCGGGCTTTGGTGGGGGCCAGCCCCGACGCACGCGAGATGAACTACCACGGCCGGGTGGCGCTGGGGCTCGAGCACGCCGCCGAGGTGCGGCTTTGGAACCTGGCGGGCTGGCTGGCGGACCGCTACCGCCAGCGCTTCGGGCGCGTCTTCGCGCGCATGCAGCGGGTGCGGCGCGAGGCGCTCTGGCGTTCGCTGCTCCCGCTCGCGCTTTTTTACCTGGCCGCCGGCTTCTCCCTCGGCTGGGCGGTGCGGGCGGCCGCCGCCGGAGCACTCAGCGTGGGCGCGGTGGTGCTGGTGCTCCAGGGCATCGCCCGCATGCAAAACAGCGCCCAGGGGGTGGTCGAGTCGCTGGGCTACCTCTTCGAGCGCTCGCTCTTCTTCGGTCACCTTTTCCGCTTCCTCGAGGCCGAGCCGCAGGTGCGACCGCCGGCACGCTCCCGGCCGGTGCCCGAGCGTCCGGAGATCGTCTTCGAAAACGTTGGTTTCGTTTACCCGGGTGGCCTGCGGGCGCTCGAAGGCGTTAGTTTTCGCATTCCCTACGGCCAGACCGTGGCCCTGGTGGGCGAGAACGGTGCTGGCAAGACCACGCTGGTCAAGCTGCTGTTACGCTTTTACGACCCCGGCGAGGGCCGGATCCTGGTCGGCGGGGTGGACCTGCGCGAGCTCGACTTAGCCGACTGGAGGCGGCGGGTGGGCGCGGTATTCCAGAACTTCGGCCACTACGCCTTCACCCTGGGCGAGAACGTCGGCCTGGCGGACCTGGCGCGGCTGGACGACGAAAAAGCGATAACCGAAGCGGCCAGGGCCGCCGGGCTCGGCGAGCTGCTGGACCACCTGCCCGCAGGGCTGAAGACTCCCCTGGGCCGTGAGTTTGGCGGCGGCGAGCTTTCGGGCGGCGAGTGGCAGAAGCTGGCCATTGCCCGGGCGCTCTTTCGCCGGGCGGAGGTGCTGGTGCTCGACGAACCGACCGCCGCCCTCGACGCCCGCGCCGAACACCGGCTCTTCAGCAGCTTTGCCAAGCTAGCCCGCGGCCGCACGGCGCTGCTCATCAGCCACCGCCTGGCCTCGGTGCGCGAGGCTGACCGGATCCTCGTCCTCAAGGCCGGCCGCCTGGTCGAGGGCGGCAGCCACGACGAGCTCCTCGCCAAAGGCGGCGAATACGCCGAGCTGTGGCGGTTGCAGGCAGAGCGTTACGGGGAGTAAAAGTGGCCTGCTAAATTACCGGTGGAATCCTCGGGCTTTCAACCTCCGCCTGACAAAAACTTTCCCACACCTACGCCAGCCCGAAAAGCCTGCTTCCAGTCAATTTCGGGAGGTAAAGTTTTTATATCAGGCGCACCATCGGGCTGAAGCTCAACCTTAACTTCTGCCGGCAGCAAGTGGTCGACCTGGAAGCTGGCTGAATACTCACCCGATTCACTAAAGCCCAGCTCTGTTTGCCGCAAGTCCTTTGGCGTGCGAACTTGCAACAAAATTACGCCATCTTTAGGCAGCTCAGCCTTTACGTGCACTTCAACTCCATGGGGGTTACGAAACGCTTCCCAGGAAACCAGGCGCGGCGTAAATCGCAGCGGCACTCTTTCAATTTCGAACGCGTCCCCTTGGTAAACATAATCAATTAACAAAGTGTCATTTGAGTTTGGTACTAAATCGTCAAGGCTTTTACTGGCGTCTTCTTGGGACACTAAACGAAACTGTAAGTAACCAGCTTGTAAACCACGAGTTTTCTTCGCGCTGAACCGGCTTCGTTCGGTCCATTCAAGAATATCCTGGTAGCCATTAAGCTCTAGGTGGAGCACATTTTTAGGCAGAAGCTCAAACTCAACGCGTACTTCATCGTCCCCTAACCCCAGCGATACTCCTTCATCCTCGGGGCGAACCCAAACCGGCCCACCATTTTCGTCAAGCTTGGGCTTCCATCTAAAACGGTCCCGCGCGCCAGAAGCCAAACGAGCCTCACCAGTAACCCAACGGTTTTCTAGCAATACAGTTCTGTGTTTTATATCAGGTATTATTTCCAAGCCTTCCAAGCCAGAAAGTCTAGTTAGACTTTCCTGGGACACTAAACGCACTTTTACACGCCTGCGCCTAGTAGCGTGTTTAGGTTTTTTCTCGCGCACCTTTGAGATTGTTTCATAGCTTCCAAACCCTACGTAAGACGTTAAGAGATCGCGCAACAATTTCTCTGACTTTTTGCGGAGATATCTGAATGGATGCGGTTTCGAGAAGAATAACCCCATGCTTTGCAATTCACCTATAAACTCCTCTTCACTTGTTTTTTCTCTTAAATATCTCCAAGCAAGGTCAGGCTCATCTTTCAAAGCTGATAACAGGTTGTATACCCCCTCGAAGATGCGTTTATACGTTTCTGAGTGGTGAGCCACATGCCGATATTCAGATTTTGCTGCAAACATTGCCCATGCATCGGGCTCCCTACCCGATTCCCGCTCCCGCAAGTACTCGCTGAGCAGTTCAGCCAATGCTTTTGCCCGTAGCCCTTTAACGCCCCATATATTGTTTATAGTTTCTACAAGCATACGGTTGTTATTCTTTTCTACTAGATATTTCCTAGTTTCAGGATGCGTGCTAAAAGCTTCCCACAACTCATCGAAACAAAATGGGTTTGGTTGTGTTTGTTTTACATTTAATTCAGAAAAGAATGGACCCCAAAACTCCTTGGGATTTTCTGGCACTTCGCGATATAGCGTGTAACCCCTTAAATAGCCGAGTGCAACAAGACGCTCGTCATCGCTCCATGACTTACAACCATCTTTAAGCCAAAGTCTTTTAAAGACGCTTTTTAAATACGCATATTCATCTTCATTGACAAAAAAATTGATCGGACCGTGGGTTTTCAATCGTCGTATCACCACATGCCACATTATTATTCTCCGTCAAATCTTGCAATTATTTCTTCGAGTCTGACCCAATGCCACAAGGCGATGAGATAAATTTCCGCTTTTTTTCTTTCTTCTCCACCAAGATGCAGACTTAATAGCTGATATAACTTGTATGCCCATTCATGCACCAATTTAACAGAGTCTTCAAGCTCGCTCTGGCGGCTGCTTTGGGCTTCTGTACCCAATAAGTCATGAAACTCGCTCAAAGACTTTGCCAATGGATACAACGCATTCTCGATCCAGACGTTGGGGTGTCTGATATATTTTTTAAATGCTAGCAGTTCCTTGCACTCTTTTTTTAATCTGTTAATTTGTTCATATGCCTCTTCTAATTCAAGGCGACAGGCGTCATACTTTTTGCGTATGTAGGCGTCCTCGTTTAACCTCCTTTCCGCATCGCTTAGGTGGTCGTTGCATTCATCAAAACGGGTTTTGAGTTTCTCCCACTCCTTTTCAGCATGCCTCAGGCTTTCCTGGCAGCCCTGTTTATTCATCGCCTCTCTCCAGTAATGGCTTTGTGTTCTCATTTACAAGCTTGCGAAGCCTGTAAAGGTAAGTTTCTGTATCAAAAAGTGATGTTTCAACCCAGCGTGCAAGGGGAATGCTTATCATGTCGTGCAAGAGTTTGTCAATATCTGTCAAGATGACGCCTGAAGGCCTACCTGCCAAACTTGCCCAGTTTGTTTTGCTTAGCATTGGTTCGTCTTTATCTGTCAAAGCTGCTTCATACAGCCTAATTAATGCAACCAGCCGGCGCTTTGGCTCCTCAGCAAGTGATGCATAGGGCACAATCCAAACGCCGCTTAGCTCTTCTGGCTTAAAGGGCAATTGCAGCTCAGCCCTTTTCGGTACCGGTTGGGGCGGCGGTATTTTTGGGCAGGGTTCTCTTGCCTCCTTTTGCGTTTGCTTGAGTAACATCTGGCAATCAATGAGCTTATTGTGTAAGTTAATGATTTTCGCTTCGAGCTTCGCGAGTCTCCGAGTCGAACTTGCAAGGCGTTGTTTTGCGTTCTCGTATTCGATATCACGGACTGCTTTTGTACGTCGCATGGATTCAAGATGTTGCGTTTGATTTTTTAGCTCTTGTCGCAGTTTTTTAATCTGTCCTCGATCCACCTCGTTAGTAGCCCGCTCCCTGCGAAGGGTTTCTTTGCACGCCTGAAATTCGCGGCGCAATTTCTCAACTTCCCGCTTTAGCGCTTTATTTTGCTGCCTAAAAACGCCCTCTTCAGACTCAGGGGTGCTGCCGACCCGATGCGGCTCCACAGCTTGGGCAAACCACTCCCAGCGAGGCAACGCTTTTGCTCTCTCTAAAAACAACGAAGCTGCTTCCCACCACTTTTTGTGAGGGATGGGCCGCTTAGTAAATGGCCAGCTTCCTTCCGCCAACTGCCGTAAATATTCTTCGGACGATTCTAGCCATGTTTTGGCTATACCCCGAATCACCTCAGGGCGTTCTTTAAATATATTTTCTAATCTTTCCAGAATCCTCTCATCTGTTAGGTCAGCCAACTTCGCCACCACCAAACGAGCAGCGATTTTACTGTGACGCGGAAAGTGTGTTATATATTGCCTAGCCAGTTCGTCGGGCTCAAGAAATCCAGAGAGCACTATGCGCAGGCTCGCTATATCTCCCTCGGCAATAATTTGGCCTAACACCTCGTCAAAATTCAGCTTGATCACTCCCTAGCGGCTCTTCTTGTAAGCCGTGACAGCTCCCTCCGCCCAGTTTCATTGATGCGATATACATATCCGGACAAGTAACTTTCCGCGTCGATCAGACCGGCTTTGGCCAGCTCTTCAAGCTGTTTCTTTATTTCCTTCCACGTAACGAATGCCAGCCTGCCAAAAAAACGGTTGTTCATGAGCCATTTGGGAACAGTTCGCTGCTCACTGCCCGACCAGAACTTTTGTTTGCCTATAAGCGCGTTGGCTATAACAGCAGAACCGTAGCCGTTAAAGCGCTTTTCTTCGCCGCGCTGTTCCTGCCACGCCTCGAAAGCGTCTTGCATCCACTGTAAAAAATCAAGAATAACCTCTTTAGGCCTATACGCATCGCGGATTATGTTAATATTTAATTTTTCAACTGCCCACCAAGGTGGGTCGCCGTCATGGTATCCACAACCAGAGCATTGCCCTAACTCGGCATCTTGATAGTGAAGTAAATACTTACGAAAACACCCAGGGTGTTCGGCATATTTCCTAACCTGTCTTACTCGTTCTTCAGCCAACTTATGCTGCTTTCGTGTTTGATTGCGTAGACGAATACTGCTGCGGCGATTGATCAACTGAATTCGCAATGCGGGTTGATACGAGCGAAAAACGCGTAAATACCCCGATCTCCATTTGTCGTATAACCAATCATATTTGCGCGCCGCCTCGATAAAATCTTTTAAACTAGCAAAGTCCAGCAAACACCGATCGCCTTCAACCTTTGCAATGCCCGGACATTCAACTTCAACTATGCCACAGTCATCTGCAAGCATGGCTGCTTTACCTGGAAAGTGCTCGTAAGTTAACACATCTAAACTGGCAGCTCTGCTTAGAATTAGCTTCAGGTCATTTTCGCCGATATCCCCATAGCCATCTTCGTCGCCCCCTTCATTTGCTAGAGCATTTATTTCCTTAACAAGATCTTCGGCATAACCCAGCCAATCCTCATCACTAGCCAAGATTTCCAGGAGTGCTGTAACGTGATTTTCGTCATACGACCAACGTGTAGCCATCCACTCAAGCAGTTTCCAATCACTGGGTGAATGGCTCAAAAGAGCATATGCCTCCTTTCCGTCTCGGCCAGCGCGGCCTGAGCCCTGTAGGTAAGCCTCTAGGCTTTCGGGTGGCTCAAAATGAACTACTGCCCGCACATTGGACTTGTCGATCCCCATCCCGAAAGCTTTGGTTGCCACGACAATTGGTGTTTCACCCTCCTCAAAGCGCGATTGTACCTCAGCTCTAACAAGGTCTCCCAACCCAGCATGATAGGCTTCGGCCTTGAACCCCAATCTGCCTAGAGCCCAAGCAAGTCGTTCTGATTGCCGCTTGGTAAGTACGTAAGCAATAACACTCCAAGCACCTTCTTCATACTGGTTGCTCAAATGAGACAGGAGTTGTGTTAGTTCACTGAGTTTTTGAATGGGCGCGGCTTCTCCGCGGGCCTTATGTACGTAATATTTAATTTCGGGGCGATCTGGATGCGCTTCAATAACCTCAACGTCCTCGTCCGAGAGCCCGAATATCTCATAGAGCTCGCTACGCACCCTAGGAATAGCCGTTGCAGTTAGAGCAGTAATCGGAACACCAGGAGCCAGCTCGCTGCGAATGAGTTTAACAGCGTCTAGATAGTCTGGCCGAAAGTCGTGCCCCCATTCCGAAACGCTGTGGGCTTCGTCAAACACAAAGCGCTTCAAATGTTTGCTGATAATCTTTTCTTTGATTAGCGAGCGGAGATTGAGGTCGCGGACTATCCTCTCCGGGCTCAGGTAAAGAAGGTTTATGTTCCCCTTGCGCACTTCTTCATATACGGCCCCGCGCGCCGCAGCGAACATAGAAGAATCAACCTTGGCCGCCGGCAGGCCGCGGTCTTGCAACCCGCTGACTTGATCGGCCATCAGCGCTTTGAGTGGGGAAACGACAATGGTAAGCCCTTCCTCGACAAAGGCGGGGAGCTGAAAGACCAGGCTCTTTCCGTAGCCCGTTGGCAGGAAAACGAAAACGTTTTGCCCAGAAAAAGCGGCGCTCATAGCCTCGCGTTGTTTTTTCTCGCGCTCGGCCTCTTTTGCCAAGTCAATGCCCTCCCAGAAAACTCGGGCAATTTCAACGGCCTTTTCAAGTGGCCCAGTCTCAGACTCCCTAATTTCGTAAAGGCGTCTAAGGGCACCGTCCAGGAGCTCCTCACTCGGTAGTTCTTTGCGCTCAACATCCAGAATCGGCGCTAGCGCGTTATAGAATTCTTCTCGAGTCTTGGGAAAGTGTTTATTTACACCTTTGGGTAAAGCATCAAGAAACCTGGTTTGGTAAAAAGCGTTTACGATGCGTTTATCCCACAGAACAAATACGCCTTCACCTGCTCCGACCCTGCTATCGCGAATGAGGCGGCCAAAGGCCTGCACGAAAAAAAGGGTTGCCTTGGGCATGTACACGTCTTCCCAGAGATTGAGGCCCTGCAGTTCGGCCAGCTGGCCACGCGCCTCGAGCAGGCGGTTAGGTACCGGAAAAGGTATACGTTCTAGCCCAACCAGTTTTAAGTTGGGCAGGTCAACACCCTCCATAAACGAGCGCGAGCCAAAAGTATGCCCCGGTGCCTCGGGTTGCGCTCGCATTCGCTGTACGGCGTCTTCCCGCTCCTTGCGAGTTAACGGAAGAAGTATATCGCTGCTGAGCTCCTTTGACTTTTTCAGCTTCGAACCGGCTTCTTTGAGGCGCGCGGTAGAGGTAAAAAGATTCAGGCTACGCTTGGCGTAGGGGAGAATCTGCTTTAGCTCTTCGTGCAAAAGGCGCGAAAACCGCTTTTGTAAGTCGCCACGCGCCTCCGGCAGGTGACCCGGAACGATCAAATGCGCCTTGTTGTACGGCAAAACCCCTGGCAGCTTTTTGGCAGCAACTTTCTTGAACGTTTCTTCTACACCCAGCGCACGCTTGATATAGGCAAAATCGTCCCCTAGGTCTAGGGTTGCACTGGTAAAAACGGCCCCTCTAGTTTTCCGCCAGAGCGGCGCCAGGTGTTCTACTAAGTCCACCGGCTGGGCCAGAATAGTCCAAGCATCGCTCGCGTACACGAGCTCCGCTACCCACTCCTTTTCGTCTAAGCGGCCGCCTACAGCTTGTTGCATTAATCTGGTAAGTTCGAGAAAGCGGTCTAGGGCGTCAAAAAGCGGGTCGAGCCTATAGTACAGGCGGCTGTCTTCCGGAATGACTTCTCTTAATTTATTGAGCAGTTGTATCACCTGGTTACGGACCGACCCAACGGTGCCCGCGATTTGCGGCCACTCTTTTTTGCTGTTTGCTACTGGCATCAAGTCGAGCCGAATGTCGTACCTCGGATCGCCGTGTCCGTAGTTTTTCGCTAAAAATATCAAACCTTTATCTAGCTCTTTTAAAGCGGCCAATAGCTTGGGTGCGTAGTCTTCACGTAATTTCTTAGAGAATTGAAGCAGCGGTTCTGATGGCTCACTCCCCAGAAGCTTGGTTAAGCGGCCACGATCGCGAAAAAGGCCTATGCCCCGTTTTGGGTCATAAAGTCGCCTTATCCGAGCCGACAGCTCTTCGCCCGAAACTTGGCGCGCAAAACTAGCCGTAGCCTGACCCTCGAGATTGTGTGCCTCATCTACAACCAAACTGCAGCAGGCATCTTCTTCGCTTTGCGTGAAGGCGGCTTGATGGGCGAGCAACCATGCTTGGTTAGTAACCCAAACCTTAGCCCTCTTTTTGCGGCTTGTGACCCGAGTGAAGGCACAATGGCGATGCTCCAGCCCCTGACCGCAACGCTTGGCATTCGTTTCTACGCGGTAAAGTACCTCACGAAAGCCGGGGCGGCTACGCCAGTATGCCGGTAAAGACTCAAGGTCATAGCCCCCTATGGAAGCATAGTAAATTAGCGCGCCCGTAACCGCGCGCCCATCTTCGCTCAGATGTTCGCGTTCGTTAAAGGCTTCTTTTAGGGCATCGAGGCATAGATAGTCGCGCGGGCTCTTAAGATTGACGGCGCTGACAGCGTAGCCTTCGTCGGCGATCTTTTGTAACTCCTCGATGGCTTGTGTTTGCAACACCTTGGTATGCGTGGCGACTATATACGGCTTGCTTTGCGGCTTTTCTTTGGAGGCCTTGTGGAGTATCGGGAAAAGGTAGCCGCGCGTTTTGCCGGTACCGGTGGGCGCTTCGATAAGCAGGGCATGACCCTTTTCTCCAAGGGTTTCGAATACAAGCTTCATCATTTCAAGCTGGGCTTCGCGCTTGTCTCCTAGCAAATTTGCGTGCTCATCGGGATTTGACCATGTTGCTGGGAAAGGCTTCCCTTCCGAGTGCACCCAAGGGATGTTTGCATCCCTACCCAAAGTTTTTTGTAGAGCTTCAATTAGCTGTTCTGGTTTCTTGGGTGTTTGCAGCCCTAAAAATTCTGCTTCTTCAATCTCCAACGCTGACCAGACGGTGGTTACATTGGGATCTACCTTCCCGGCCGCATCCTTTAGGTATTTGGCCACCTCAATATTTGTACGCACGTCTGCTAGTGCCTCATGGGCAGACGCCGGTTTTTGTCGAGAAAAGAACTGATATAAGTCCGAAAGCCCATACCCAATCAAGTTATGCGGGGGCGTCGGAAGAATAAGATGAGCGAGGCGCAGCGTATCTAAAGCACGGTTATCCAACCGCTTCAATTCGTGCATCTTTAGCTGGCGGTTAATGACTGGTAGATCAAAACCTAGGATGTTGTGACCTGCTAGAGCCTCGCTGCCTACATAATTTAGGAATTCTTGGAGAACGACTTTGGCGTCTCTGGCGTTATTGATATAGGTGTTATGGCTAAAACCAACTAATTCCCAAAACTCATCATCTTCGGTTGGGAGGCTTTCGACGCTCAAGAAGGCATTGAAGGGTTCTCGGTTTTTGGCGGCGGCAGCTATCTGCAGGATCTCCGCCTCTTCTGGGTTGGCGGAGGTCGCTTCTAGATCGAAAAAGATGTATATGCTCACCCCGAGCTCCATTTGCAATGTAGAGTTGCTGCTAACGGGCACTGACCACTTTGAATCATATTGACGTATGGGCGATGTTAGGAAATCTATCTAAATAATACTACTAAAGTTTTGGTTTGTCAGCACCGTGCGCTTGCTGACCTCGCTGGCACGGTGCCCCCTGTGAGCGCCCGGCCTGTAGAGCCGCGGGGCGATTTGGAAGGTTACCAGTGGGTGCGGGCCGCTTTGGGTGGAGCCGTGTATGGCGAGAGGGTTCGGTTTGCCCACGGTCGCTGGCACACGCGCCACCAGGGCCGCTACCTGATCTACGCTGCGGAGCATCCAGCGCTGGTGCTCTGTGGGCTGCTGGTTCACGACGACGGGCTGGCCGAGGTGGTGCTGGTCGGTTTTGTGCTGCGTGCGCCGGGTTTGGACGAAATACCCCGCCGGCAGAACTTTTTAATCAGGCCACACGACCTGCTGGTTTCGCTTCGCGTGGTTAGCAAAGAGCGCATCTAGGTGGACGAGCGGCTGTGCTGTACCTGAGCTGACTTCTCCCCAAAGCGCACACCGGCCCCGTGGGGCCGGTGTTGCGTTGAATAGTCGGAAGCCTACTTGGCGTAGTCCACCGCCCGGGTTTCGCGCACCACGGTTACCTGCACCTGGCCGGGGTAGTCCATGTCGCGCTCGATGCGCTGGGCGATCTCGCGGGCCAATAGGGTGGCCTTGGCGTCGTTGACCTTGCCTGGCTTGACCAGCACCCGCACTTCGCGGCCGGCCTGGACGGCGAAGGCCTGCTCCACGCCGGGGAAGCTGGTGGCGATCTGCTCGAGCTGCTCCAGCCGCTTGATGTAGTCTTCCATGCTTTCGCGGCGCGCGCCCGGGCGGGCGGCGCTGATGGCATCGGCGGCGGCCACCAACACGGCGTAGGTGGTCTCGGCGTTCTCCGGGTCGTGGTGGTGGGCGATGGCGTCGAGCACCTCGGGCGGCTCGCCGAAGCGCTTGGCCAGGGCGATGCCGATGTCGACGTGGGTGCCCTCGATCTCGCGGTCCACGCTCTTGCCGATGTCGTGCATCAGCCCGGCCCGGCGCGCCAGGTTGACGTCGAGGCCCAGCTCGGCGGCCAGGATGCCCGAGAGGTGGGCCACCTGGATCGAGTGTTTGAGCACGTTCTGACCGTAGCTGCTGCGGAAATGCAGCCGGCCCAAAAGCTGCACCAGGCCGGGCTTGAGCCCCACCACGCCGGCCTCGAGGGCGGCCTCCTCGCCGCGCTCGTAAAGGTAGTGCTTCATCTCCTCCTTGGCCTTTTCCACCACCTCTTCGATACGGCTGGGGTGGATGCGGCCGTCGGTGACGAGCTGCTCGAGCGCCATCTTGGCGATCTCGCGGCGCACCGGGTTGAAGGAGCTGAGGATGACCGCTTCGGGGGTGTCGTCGATGATCAGGTCCACCCCGGTCAGCGACTCGAAGGTGCGGATGTTGCGCCCTTCGCGGCCGATTATCCGGCCCTTCATTGCGTCGGAGGGAATGGGCACCACGCTTACCGCCAGCTGGGCGGCGGTTTCCGAGGCCTGGCGCTGGACCGCCTGGGCGATCAGGTGAGCAGCCTGCTTTTTGGCGTCAAGCCGGGCCCGCTCCAGAGCGGCCTTGACGTGGATAGCCTTCTCTTCTTCCAGCTCTTCGTCGAGTCGCGAGAGTAACAGTTGCCTGGCCTCCTCGCGGGTCAGGCCGGCTATCTCTTCCAGTTTGAGGTCTATCTCGCGGACCCGCTTTTCCAGACTTTCGGCCAGTTGCGCCAGGCGGCGCTCCTCGGCCACCAGCTTTTTTTCCTGTTCATCCAGGCGGGAGGCGCGGGCATCGAGCTGCTCGCCGCGGCGGGCCAGGCGCTCGTCCTGCCTTTTGAGCTCCTCGCGCTCACGGCGAATGGCTTCCAGGTCGCGCTCAATGCGTTCGCGTTCGCGGCCCAGGTCGGCTTCGAGTCGCTGGCGCTCCTCGGCCAGGCGACTTTTCATCTCGGCTTCCAGCTTGGCGCGCAGGCGATCGGTTTCGGCTTCGGCGCGCTCGCGCAGCTGCCGCGCCTCGGCGCGGGCCTCCTCCAGCTCGCGGCGGGCCTGCTCGCTGATACGGGCCGCCTCCTCGCGGGCGCTGGCGCGAAGCGCTTCCGCCTCGCGCTGCGTTTCCTCGATCAAGCGACGGCGCTCGGCCTGCAAGCGACGGCGTTCCTCCTCGGCGGTCTGGCGCAGCTTTTCGATCTCTTCGATCAGCGGTGCGCTTCCCGCGTCGCCAGCGCGGCGGCTGGCCAGCAGCGCGCCGCCACCAGCGAGAAGGGCGGTGAGGACAATGATGACGATGGTTTCCATGGAGCCCTCCTCTAGGCTTTGGTATCTTCTGTGGTTTCCAGACTCAGCACCCGGTTACGGATCTCGTCTATCATTTCGGGGTTCGCGCGCAGGTAGTCGGCGGCCTTTTCCTTACCCTGGCCCAGGCGGATGTCGTTGTACGAGAACCAGGATCCCGATTTCTTTATCACGCCCCGGTCCACCGCTGCGGTTACCAGATCGGCTACCGGGTCGATGCCGCGCCCGAAGTAGAGCTCCAGCTCCGCCTCGCGAAAGGGGGGCGCCAGCTTGTTCTTGGTCACCTTGACCCGCACCACGTTGGCTATGGGCTGATCACCTTTCTTAATGGGCTGTCCCTTGCGGCGCACGTCCAGGCGGATCGAACTGTAAAACTTCAGGGCCCGGCCGCCGGTGGTCACCTCGGGGTTGCCGTACATGACGCCCACCTTCTCGCGAATCTGATTTATGAAGATGGCCGAGGTGTTGCTCTTAGACAGCACGCCGGTCAGCTTGCGCAGCGCCTGGCTCATAAGCCGCGCCTGCAGCCCCACATGGGCGTCGCCCATGTCGCCTTCGATTTCCGCCCGCGGCACCAGCGCCGCCACCGAGTCGACCACGATCACGTCCACCGCCCCCGAACGCACCAGCAGTTCGACTATCTCGAGCGCCTGCTCACCGGTATCGGGCTGGCTGAGCAGCAGGTTGTCTACGTCCACACCCAGCTGGCGCGCGTAGACCGGGTCCAGGGCGTGCTCGGCGTCTACAAAAGCCGCCACGCCCCCGGCCTTTTGCGCCTGGGCGATGACGTGCAGCGCCAGGGTGGTCTTGCCGCCCGACTCGGGGCCGTATATTTCAGTGATGCGCCCCCTGGGGATGCCGCCGATACCCAGGGCCAGATCCAGCGCCAGGCTGCCGGTGGGGATTACCTCCACCTCCTGACGGGGGCGTTCGCCGAGGCGCATAATGGCGCCGGTTCCAAAGCGCTTTTCAATCTGCTTCAGGGTACTTTGCAAGGCCTTTTGCCGTTCGCTGTTCTCCACGTTTGCCACGCTCCTTTAGGGAAAAGGTGTCTAAAACCGTGTAGCGGGGGCCTGCGGGCGCAAGCCGGCTCTCGACGAGCGCGAAGGCCTCCACGGGGAACTCGATGTCGAAGACCACCGGCGCAACGCGGGGTGCGGGCCCCTTGCGCCGGGCCAGGGTGAGGTGGGCCTTGAAGGGTCGTTCTTCGTCCAAAAATTCGGGAAGTTCCTCACGCAGTGCCCGGGCGATGGGTTCGAACCCCGCGCCCTCGGCACGGGCGAACCATACGCGCGGCCGCCCTTCGTTTGGAAAAAATCCGGTACCGCGCACCCGCGCCAGGAAGGGTCCGCTGGCGCCCGCAGCGCTACGGGCGGCGGCGCGCACCCGGTCCAGCTCGCGGCCGGGAACCTCGCCCAAAAATCCCAGGGTAACGTGGATCTGGTCTTCCCGCACGGGTTTCCAGTGTCCGCGCAAAGACTGTTGCGCCGCAGCCAGCGCGCGCTGGACGGAGCGTGGTGGGAAAACCGCGAAAAAAAGTCTCATTGCAATTGGCTCCAAAATAGCGCCAGAGCCGCGTAAGCGGCGCGCAGACGCACAGCCTCGCGCCCCAGCGGGGGAAAGCGGTGGAGCTTCGTTCGGGTGCCCTCCGGGCCGGCCAGCCCGACGTAAACGGTGCCGACCGGGTGTCCCTCCAGTTCGTCAGGTCCGGCCACACCGGTGGTGGCCAGGCCGTAAGTGGCGTTTAGCTCGCGCCGGGCGGCTTGCGCCATGGCGGCGGCGGTCCCGGCGGATACGGCCCCCTGGGCCGTGAGGGTATCGGCAGGCACGCCAAAACGAGCCTTTGCGCCCATGGAATAGGATACCATGCCCCCCAGGAAGCTCTGGCTGGAGCCGGGGAGGGTGGTCAGCAAAGAGGCCAGCAACCCGCCGGTCAGCGATTCCATGGCGGCCACGGTGGCCGCCCGCCGCTGCAGACGATCCTGAACCAGCCCCGGAAGGGTGTCGGCGTCGTAGCCCCATACGTATTCCGCCAGGCGGTGTGACACCTCCGCTATCCAGCGGTTCACGGGTTCGGGGTGGCCCGCCGCGGTCAGGTATACCCCGTCGGGGTGTGCGTAGATGCCGCTCGTCACACCCTCGTTCCAAATACCGGCTATCCGCTCCATTATCTGCGATTCGCCCAGACCGAAGGTCTTGATCTGTCGGCGCACCTTGCCGCTTTCGGGCAGGTCCAGTTGCGGCAGCAGCCGTTCCCACATCGGCTTCCACTCGGCGGGCGGACCGGGGAGCACCACCAGATCGCGTCCTTCTTCGCGCAGCCACCAGCCGGGGGCGGTGCCGCGGGGGTTATCCAGCCAGCGGGCGCGATCTGGCTTTTGGGCCTGTTTGCGGTTGTGGTCGTTCATTCGCCGGCCCAGCCGTTCGAAGCGGCGGGCGATCCGGGCCAGCATTTGCGGGTCTTCTGCAAGCTCCAGCCCGAGCCCGCCGGCCACCGCAGCGGTGGTTACGTCGTCGGGGGTGGGCCCCAGGCCGCCCAAAAAAACCAGCAGGCGGGTGTCCGCCCACAGTTCGCGGGCGGTTTCGGCGATGCGGTCTGGGTTGTCGGCCACGCGCAGCGTGCGCCAGACATCGAGCGCGTAGGGGCGCAGGCTGCGGGCCACATCAGCGGTGTTGGTGTCGAGCGTCTCGCCGCTGATCAGCTCGCTGCCGACGCCGACAATTTCGGCGGTATCCATCCGTCCCTTCCCCTTTGGGGGCGGCCCCCCGCATTCAGTCTACCGGCTCGAGCTGGAACCGGATGGGCATGCAGCCGCTGGGAAGGCGGGCACAAAGCGTGCCGCCGGGCCGTCGTTTTGCCAGAGGCCGGTTCAACAATCCGGCCGCCGCCTTGCAAACCCTCCGGCGGGGCGAATGACACCCGCCGGTTCGCCCGTGAACCTGCGAAAAGGCGTTTTTTGGGTCGCTTACGATTCGAGCCGGTTTGCGATCTTCCGGTGGCCGGGCGAGGAAAGGTGCAGCGTGGAACGAGCCCGGGCGGTTGCGGCATGTTCGCCGGGGCTTCTATTCGGGTCCGCTCGAAAAATCGGGACCCGGATGAGCGTCTGCGGTTACGGATCCGCGGATCTGGGCGGCAGCGGGGATGACGGCCGGACTAGCTCATCTCCTCCAGCCAGGCCACCACCGCCTCCGCCGCGGCCAGGTTGGTGGCCAGGGGAACTTCGTGCACATCGCAGATGCGCATGAGGGCGCTTACGTCGGGTTCGTGCGGCTGGGCTGTTAAGGGGTCGCGGAAGAAGATGACGGCCAGAATGCGGTCTTCGGCGATGCGAGCGCCGATTTGCAGGTCGCCGCCGAGCGGGCCCGACTGCACCCGCTCCACCTCGAGCCCCGCCTTTTGTTCCAGCATCCTGCCGGTCGTTCCGGTGGCAATGATGGGAAAGCGCGAGAGCAGCTCCCGGTGGTCCTTGGCGAAGGCGATCAGATCGGCCTTCTTCTTGTCGTGGGCGATCAGGGCCAGCGCCTTTTTCATTCTCCCAGCTTACCCGCCTATACTGGGGGCGATGAAAACGGAACTGAACCTTAACTTCTTCGAGGAGCTCCTGGGAGCAGTGGGGCCGAGCGGCTTCGAGGACGAGGCCGCCCGCATCTGGGTGCGGGAGGCGGAGGGCTTCGCCTCCGAGGTCTGGCGCGACGCCCATGGCAACAGTTACGCGCGCATCCGCCCCGGCGGCAGGCCGCGCATCATGCTAGCCGGACACATAGACGAAATAGGCCTGATAGCCACCTACGTATCCGATGAGGGCTTCGTGTACGTCGAACCCCTCGGGGGGTGGGATCCGCAGGTTCTCGTGGGCCAGCGGGTACGTTTCCTGGGCAAGAAGGGGCACGTGCTGGGGGTGGCCGGGCGCAAGCCCATCCACGCCATGGAAGAGGGCGACCGCGAGAAGGCGGTGAAGATCAAGGACGTGTGGGTGGACATCGGCGCCGCCGACAAGCAGGAGGCCTTGGAGGTGCTGGAGCCGGGCAGCGTGGGCGTGATCGACCAGCCGTTGCGTTACCTGCGGGGCCGCCGGGTCGTGAGCCGCGCCATTGACAACCGCATCGGCGCTTTCATAGCCCTGGAGGCGCTGCGCCTGGCGCAGGAGCTGGGCGGCGAGGCCGAAGTGGTTGCCGTGGCTACGGTGCAGGAAGAGATAGGCGCCTGGGGCGCGCGCACGGCCGCTTTCCAGATAGAACCCGACACCGCCCTGGTTGTGGACGTGACTCACTGCACCAAGCAGCCCGGGGTGGACCCGAAGCAACACGGCGAGGTGGCGCTGGGCCGGGGCCCGAGCCTGGCGGTGGGGCCCTACGTTCATCCGGGGGTGCTGGCCCGTCTGCGCGCCCTGGCTGAGGAGCACGGGATCCCCTACGAGCTCGAGGCCCACGGCCGCACTTCGGGCACCGACGCCGACGAGATCGCCGTAACCCGTGCGGGTATCCCGGCGGCGGTGGTGGGCGTCCCCAACCGCTACATGCACTCGCCTTCCGAGATGATCGACCTCGGCGACGTGGAGAAGATAGTGGAGCTGATGGCCCGCTACGCCGCGGCCCCGCTGGCGGAGCTGGTGCGCAGGTGAACCTTACCCTGCGGGAGGCCCAGGAGCGGGTGCACGCCTGGATCAGCCGCTTCGAGGAAGGTTACTTTCCGCCGCTGCTCATGCTGGCGCGCCTGACCGAAGAGACGGGCGAGGTGGCGCGGGTGGTTTCCCATGCCCACGGCAAGACGCCCAAGGCAGGCGAGGGCGAAGGCGAGCTCGCGGAGGAGCTGGCTGACCTGCTCTTTGTGCTCATCAGCATGGCCAACAGCCACGGAATAGATCTGGAAGAAGCGTTTTTGGCGGCGCTGGCCAAGTACGAGGCGCGCGACGCGCACCGCTGGACTCCCAGAAAGCCTTGAAACTGCTGCGATCGAGCCTGATTACCGCCCCCCACGGGTTTACCTCCCGTGGGGGCGGCGTGAGCACCGGCCCCTTCGCGGCGCTCAACCTTTCCGCCGCTACCGGCGACGATCCGGAACTGGTGGCGGAGAACCGCCGCCGCGTGCTCGGGGTTTTTGGTGACCCGCCGCTGGCCAGGCTCGATCAGGTGCACGGCACGGTGGTGCACATCGTCAGCGGTCCCGGCGTCCGGGAGGGCGACGGGCTGCTGAGCGCCGAGCCGGGCCTGCTGCTCGCCGTGAGCGTAGCGGACTGCTACCCGCTCTTGCTGGAAGAGCCCGGGGCAGGAGCGGTGGCGGCGCTGCATGCCGGTTGGCGGGGGGTGCTGGGCAACATTCTGGCCGTTGCGGTGGAGCGCATGGAGGCCGCTTTCGCCGCCGCGCCGGAGCGGTTGCGCCTGGCGGTGGGTCCGGGCATCGCGGCGGACAGTTACCAGGTGGGCGAGGATCTGGCCGCGCGGTTCGCGGACGCCGGGTACGAAGCGGCGGTGCTGCCCGACCCCGAGCCGGGCAGGGCCCGGCTGGACCTGCCGGCGGTGATCCGGCGGCAGGCGCTGGATCTGGGCATCCCGCTGCAGCACATTGAGTTTGCGGGCCTGGACACCTACACCCATCCGGAGCTGTTTTCATATCGTCGCGATGGTTCCAAAAGCGGGCGCATGTGGGGGCTCATACAGTTGCCACCGTTTGCGGGGTAATCTGGGGTCTATGATGGTCCTTCGCCCGCGGGAGCGCGTGCGGCGTATAACCGAGCTGACCCCCGAATGGCTGGCGCGGCGGGGGTTGCGGGGGCTGGTGGTGGACCTCGACAACACCCTGGTGCCCTACGGCGTGAAGCCGCCCGCCCCCGACGAGCTGGACGCCTGGAACCGGGAGCTGGCGGCCGCCGGGGTGCCGGTGGTCATCGTGTCCAACGCCCGGACCGGGCGTACCCGTTCCTGGGCGAAATCGCTGGGTTTGACGGGGTGGGGGCTCGCGGGCAAACCCTTTCCCTGGGGTTTGCGGCGCGCTTTTGTGCAGATGGGGCTGCCGGCCAAAGAGGTGGCCGTTGCGGGAGACCAGCTTTTCACGGACGTTTTCGGGGCAAATTTGGTGGGCGCTTACTCGGTTCTGGTGGAACCCCTGGAGCCCAAGAAGGGGCTGCCCCACACGCGCTGGGTGCGGGCGCTGGAGCGGCGCATCCTGGAGCGGATACCGGCACCCCAAAACGGGGGTGCACAATTTCCGGGATCAGGTGAATAATATATGAACGCAGCGGAAACGGGCGTCTATACTAATGCAGGGGAGTATGAAGTCGACCCGATTCGGCTGGAGGAAAACAAATGAGCGTATTAACGATAGGCGATAAGCGGCTAGGCGCCGCCTTAATTGAACTTGGCCACTTAAAGGACGAAGATTTACAGCGCGCCCTGGAGCGCCACCGCGAGATAGGGGGATCGCTCGCCGAGGTCATCGTGGACATGGGGCTGCTCTCCGAGCAACGCATGGCCCAGGTGATCGAGGGAGCTTTCGGGATTCCCCTGGTGAACCTGCACGAGGTGGAGATCCCGCCCGACGTACGCGCCAAGCTGCCCGCAGAGAAGGCGCGGGAGCTCGAGGCCATCCCCTTTGCGGTGGAGAGCGACACGTTGCGGGTGGCCTTTACCAACCCCCTGGACACGCTGCGCGTGGACGAGGTGGAGGACATCACCGAGATGCTGGTGGAACCCTACCAGGTCCTCAGGCCCTCTTTTGAGTACGCGCTGGCGCAGAACTATCCGGAGCTGGGACTCGAGCCCCCGCCCCCGCCCGAGCCGGTCGTGGACCACGATATGCGCCTGGGCGAGCTGCTTTTGCAAAAGGGCCTGGTAAGGAAGAAGGATCTCGAAAAGGCCATTATCGAGCACGAGCAGACGGGCGAGTTGCTGGGTCGCGTACTTATCAATAACGGCTGGGTAGACGAGAAAAAACTTTATGAAGCACTCGCCGAGCAGGAGGGCGCCGAGTTCGTCGCCCGAACCGACGATATTAAACTGGACCGCGATGCCGCGAACCTTTTCCTGCGCACCGATGCACTGCGCTATCACGCCATCCCCGTAGCCCAGAGCCGTAAGACCGTACGGGTCGTCGTTTCCGATCTGCGCCACAAGCAGTCCATAGAAGAAATGCTCGGCAAGAGGGTGAAGTTCGTCCTCACCACCCCGGACGAATGGGACAAGCTCTTCAACCGCGCCTACCCGGGCGCGGGGCGCCTGGGCGAGTCGCTGGTCCAGGAGGGAAAGCTCGACCGCGACAGCTTGAGGCAGGCGCTCAAGGTTCAGGAACGCCTGGGCAAGGCGCGCCCGCTGGGTGAGGTGCTCGTTGAGCTCGGCTACGTTTCCGCCGAGGACGTGGAGGACGCCCTCAAGAAGCAGCGGGCCGGCGGCGGGCGGCTTGAGGACACGCTGGTACAGTCGGGCAAGATTAACCCCGAGATGCTGGCCCAGAGCCTGGCCATCCAGCTTGGTTACGATTACATCGACCCCATCGAGTCGCCCCCTGATCCAAGCGTGGTCCACCTGGTGGGTGAAAATACGGTCCGCCGCTACACGGTGTTCCCGCACCACCTCGAGGGTGATTCCCTGGTCGTGCTAATGAAGGACCCGCGCAACATCTGGGCGATAGACGACCTGCGCGTCTTCACCAAGCGCGAGATCGTTCCCGCGGTGGCGGCCGAGGAACAGATCATCAAGCTGATAGAGCGCTTCTACGGGTCGCGCGGGGATCTCGACGAGCTTACCAAGGAGTTCGCCCAGAAGACCCGCGACGAAGAAGCCACCACCGTAGGTGGCGAGCTCGACGACAACGCGGTGGTGCGGCTCGTCAACACCATCATCCGTGAAGCCTATCTGCAGGACGCTTCGGACATCCACGTAGAGCCCCGCGAAACCGACGTGGTCGTGCGCATCCGCATCGATGGCGCCTTGCGCGAGCACATGCGCCTCCCCAAGGGTGCGGGCCCGGCCATTGCCAGCCGCATCAAGATCATGGGTAACCTGGACATCGCCGAGCGCCGCCTGCCGCAAGACGGCCGCGTGCGCTTCAAGGACCGCAGCATCGACCTTGACCTCCGTCTCTCCACGCTGCCTACGGTCTACGGTGAAAAATCGGTGATGCGTCTCTTGCGTAAAGCCACCGACATTCCCGAGATCGAGGGTCTGGGTTTCGCTCCCGATGTTTTCGAACGCTTCCAGGACGTTATCAGCAAGCCCTATGGCATTTTCCTGATCACCGGTCCCACCGGTTCCGGTAAGTCGTTTACCACGTTCTCGATCCTTAAGCGGGTGGCCACCCCGGACAAGAACACCACCACGATTGAAGACCCGGTCGAATACGAGATCCCGGGCATCAACCAGACCCAGGTGAACGTGGCCGCGGGCCTAGACTTCGCCCGGGCGCTCAGATCCTTCATGCGTCAGGACCCGGACATCATAATGGTCGGTGAGATTCGTGACTCGGAAACCGCGCAGATCGCGACCGAGGCGGCGCTCACCGGTCACCTGGTCGTCGCCACGCTGCACACCAACGACGCCGCCGGGGCCATTACCCGCCTCGACGAGATGGGCGTCGAACTCTTTAACATCTCCGCCTCGCTGGTCGGGGTTTTGGCCCAGCGCCTGGTGCGCCGGGTTTGCGATCACTGCAAGGTCGAGGTGGAGCCGGATCCCTCGGTGCTACGCCGGCTCAATTTGAAAGAGGAGGATTTCAAAGACGTCACGCTGTACCGCGGTGTGGGTTGCGAGCGCTGCAACGGCACCGGCTACAAGGGTCGCTATGCGATCCACGAGCTCATGGTCATCGACGACGATATTCGCCGCGCCATTGTTGAAGGTAAATCGGCCACCGACATTAAGGAACTTGCGCGCAAGAAGGGCATGAAGACGCTCCGCGAAGATGGTATCTACAAGGCCATGCAGGGTATCACTACGCTGGAAGAAGTCATGGCCCGCACAAATGAGTAAGGGAGGCACAGATGCAAAAGATTCCAGATATTGTTGATCTTCTCAAGCTCGCTGTTGAGCGGGATGCTTCGGACTTGGTCATAACCGTGGCACTGCCGCCCATGATCAAGATTGACGGTGATTTTCATCCCACCGAATACGAAAAGCTCACCCCTCAGGACACCCGCAAGTTGATGTACGCCCTGATGGACGAAAAGCAGCAGCGCCATTTTGAAGAATCTAAGGAGCTCGACTTTTCCTTCAGCCTTCCGGGAAGCGGGCGCTTTCGTGTGAACGTTTTCTTCCAGCGCGGATCTGTGGGCGGTGTGCTGCGTGTAGTGCCTACGGTTATCAAGTCCTTTGATGACCTGGGGTTACCCAAGAATATCGGCGAGCTGGCGCTTACCCCCCGTGGCCTGCTGCTGGTGACCGGGCCTACGGGCTCCGGTAAGTCGACCACGCTGGCCTCTATGCTCGACTACATAAACGACAACCGCCGTGCTCACGTGGTTACCATCGAGGACCCGATCGAATTCTTCCACAAGCACAAGATGTCGATCATCAACCAGCGCGAAGTCGGGGTAGATACGCAGGGGTTCCACGAAGCGTTGCGCAGTGTGCTGCGCCAGGCGCCGGACGTGATTCTGGTGGGCGAAATGCGTGACTACGAAACCATTTCTGCGGCCATTACGGCTGCAGAAACGGGGCACCTGGTCATGGGCACCCTGCACACCAACTCGGCTCCGGAAACCATTGACCGTATCATCGACGTCTTCCCCCAGAATCAGCAGGAGCAGGTACGGGTGCAGCTTTCCAACAACCTCGTGGCCGTGCTTACCCAGCAGCTGCTTCCAAAGGCCTTTGGTGATGGCCGGGCGCTGGCCTACGAGCTCATGGTCGCCACGCCCGCGGTGCGGGCACTGATTCGCGAGGGTAAGAGCCACCAGCTCACCAGCGTCATCCAAACCGGCGGTCAGTTCGGCATGATCACCATGGACGCCCATCTGGCAGGGCTTTACCGCCGCAAGGTCATCACCTACGAACTGGCGCTGTCCCGTTCGGTGGACCCCAAGGAGTTCACGCGTCTTGCCGGCATGGCGCCGGGCAGCGATACCCCCGGCGGCGCCCAGCGGCCCAACCGCCGTTAGCTGTACCTGGTGCAGATAATCAGCCCGGGTTGACGGGCCGGAGGGCTGCGGGAATAATTAGGCCATCCGGCGTTGCCGGTGGCGGCTTATGACTGAGCCTGACGCGCTGCTCACGCTAAAAAACGTTACCAAGCGCTTTCCCGGCGTGGTAGCAGTGGATGGCGTCAACCTGGAGATTCTGCCCGGCGAGGTGCACGCCCTGCTGGGCGAGAACGGCGCCGGCAAAACGACCCTCGTAAACATCCTTTACGGCCTTTATCCCCCCGACGCGGGGGATATTTACTGGCAGGGGCGACCCGTCAGGATCCGCTCGCCGCAGGAGGCGATCCGTCTGGGGATAGGGCTGGTGCCGCAGCATCCGCTGCTGGTGCGAGCGCATACCGTACTCGAGAACCTGGCCCTGGGCATGCCCCGGGGCTTCCTCTTGCCCACCCGCGGGCTCGCGGCCCGAATTGCCGAGCTTACCCGCCATTATGGTTTCCGCTTTGACCCCCGCGCGCCCGTTTGGCAGCTATCAGAAGGGGAAAAGCAGCGGGTGGAGATCGTGCGCGCCCTGCTTCAGGGTGCCAGGTTGCTGGTGCTCGACGAGCCAACATCGGTACTCACCCCTCAGGAGGCGCGCGAGCTTTTCAAGGTGATCAGGCGCATGCGCTCCGAGGGGGAGGCGGTGATCTTCATAAGCCACAAGCTGGACGAGGTGCTCGAGGTGGCCGACCGCATCAGCGTGCTGCGCAAGGGCAGGTTGGTGGGTCAGGTAACCCGCGCCGAGGCCGACAAGGCTGAGCTCGCGCGGATGATGGTGGGCAGGCAGGTAAGCTTTGAGCGCCGCAAGCCCCCGGTACGGCCCGGGGCGGTGGTGCTCGAACTTAAGGACATACATGCCCGCAGCGATCGGGGCCTGCCCGCCCTGCAGGGGGTGAGCCTGCGGGTGCGCGCGGGGGAGATACTGGGCTTGGCGGGTGTGGCGGGTAGCGGCCAGCGCGAGTTGATCGAGGTGGTTACCGGGCTGCGCCGTCCCGAGCGCGGTCTGGTGCGGGTGCTGGGGGCGGCGCCCTGGAGCGGCAAGCGCCCCCGCATCGCCCACATTCCCGAGGACCGTCGCCGCCAGGGGGTGGCCGGCGGTCTGGATTTGGCGGAGAACCTGCTGCTGCATGACTATGCCCGCCCCCCCTTCGCCCGCGGGCCCCTGATGGACCGGCGCGCCGTGTATGCCTTTGCTCGCGAGCAGATCGCTCGCTACCGCATCGACCCGCCCGACCCCCGCACGCCGGCGCGGTTGCTTTCGGGGGGTAATTTGCAGAAGTTGATCCTGGCCCGCGAACTTCACGGCGACCCGCCCCTGATAGTCGCCGCGCACCCCACCTACGGGCTGGATGTGGGTGCTACCGAGCTGGTGCACGAGCTGCTCATCGAGCGCGGCCGTACCGGTGCGGCGGTGTTGCTGGTGTCCGAGGACCTGGACGAGGTGCTGGCCCTCGCCGACCGGGTGGCGGTGATCCATGGCGGCCGCATAGTGGGAGAGGTACCGGTGGAGAAGGCCGATCGCGAGCAGATTGGATTGTGGATGGCGGGGGTGGAGGCTTGAGACGGATCGGCCCCTTCCTCATCGAAAAAGATCTCGTGGCCCCGCCCATCAGGGTGTTGCTGGTTTCGGCGGCCGCACTGGCGCTGGCCTTTCTGACTGCCGCGCTGGTCTTCTGGGCCTACGGCGTTGACCCTGTACTGGCCTACCGCACGATATTCGTGGAAACCCTGCTGAGCTCCGGCGGCTTCGCCGAGGGAGTGCGGCGGGCGATTCCGCTGCTGCTTGCGGGCGTGGGGCTGGTGCTCGCTTTCCGGGCGCAGTTTTGGAACATCGGCGCCGAGGGCCAGTTGCTGCTTGGAGCGGTGGCCGCCGCCGGGGTAGCGCTTTTCGCGCCCCTGCCCGCCGCGCTGCTACTGCCCGCCATGTTCCTGGCTGGATTCGTGGCGGGTGGGTTGTGGGCGGTGCTCCCGGCGCTTCTGAAGCTGCGGCTGGGTGTTAATGACGTACTCACCACCCTGATGCTCAATTACGTCGCGGTCTATCTGGTGGAGTGGTTGATCCACGGACCCTGGCGCGGCCGCACCGCCTTCGGTTTCGCCTACAGCGACCGCTTCCCGGAGCCCGCTATGCTGCCTTTGATACCCGGAACCTACGTGCACTGGCCAACGCTGCTGCTGGCCCTCGCCGGCGCCCTGGCCGCCTGGTTCGTGCTCACGCACACCACCTGGGGGTACCCGGTGCGGGTCACCGGCGACAACCCCGAAGCGGCGCGTTACGCCCACATGCCCGTGTTCCGGGTGGTGTTCGCGGTCGCGCTGGCTTCGGGAGGCTTTGCCGGTCTGGCGGGTGTGGGTGAAGTGGCGGGGGTGCACGGCCGCCTGCTTGAGGCGTACCAGATTTCTCTCGGTTACGGCTACACCGCCATCATCGTGGCCTGGTTGGCTCGTGGGAATCCGCTGGGGGCGATGCTCACCGCGCTCTTCATGGGTCTGATCTTCGCCAGCGGCGATGTTATGAAAATCTCCCTGCAGATGCCCTTCCGGGTGACCGACGTCTTTAACGGGCTGATTCTCTTCTTCTTAATATCCAGCGAGCGGCTGCTCTACTACCGGGTGCGCTGGGCGCCTGTGCGAAAGGGGGATTGATGGACGACCTGGTGTTGGCGATGCTGGTACGTGCGCTGGCCTTCGGCACCCCGATACTGCTCGCCGGTCTGGGTGAGATCTATGCAGAGCGCAGCGGGGTTGTGAACCTGGGGGTGGAAGGCATGATGGCCGTGGGTGCACTGGCGGCCTTTGCGGTTGCGCAGTCCAGCGGCAGTCCCTACCTGGGGGTGCTGGCGGCGCTGCTGGCGGCGGCGCTTGTATCCTTGCCGTTTGCGCTGGCTTCCATTACCCTGCGTGCGAATCAGTACGTGGCCGGGCTGGCGCTGACCATGCTCGGCCTCGGTGTTTCGGGATTGCTGGGTAAGCCTTACGAGGGTGCGCCGCTGGCGCACCCTCTTCCCGAAGCTGGCTTCATCGTTACGGCGCTGTTGCTGGCCGTGCTGTTGTGGTTTTTCCTGCAGCACACCTACGGCGGCCTGGTGCTCAGGAGTGCCGGGGAGAACCCCGAAACCGTCGACGCCATGGGTATAGACGTTTACCGGGTGCGTTACGCCGCGGTTATCTTTGGCGGCGCCATGTCCGGGCTCGCGGGGGCCTTTCTTTCTCTCGCCTACCGGCCCAGCTGGGCCGACGGCATCACCTCGGGCCTGGGCTGGATAGCGGTGGCCCTGGCCATTTTTGCAGCCTGGCATCCGCTCAAAGCGGTGGGCGCAGCGCTCCTTTTCGGCGCGCTGTACCACCTTTCCTACCGGTTGCAGGCGGCCGTTTCGCCCGAGTTCCTGAAGGCGATGCCCTACCTGTTCGTGGTCGTGGTTCTGTCCCTGAGCGCGCTTCGTAAGGGTCCTTCGGGGGCCCCGGAGTCGTTGGGAATACCCTATGTACGGGGGGAACGCAGGTAGCAGGGGAGGTAAGGTATATGCGGAAAGGTTTGCTGGCGGTGCTGTTGGTGCTTCTGGTGGCGGCAGGGTTCGCCCAGGGAGACAAGCTCAAGGCGTGCTGGATCTACGTGGGACCGGTGGGCGACTACGGGTGGAGTCACGCCCACGACCAGGGCCGCATCGCAGCGGAAAAGGCGTTACCCTGGCTGGAAACGCAGTACGTGGAGAGCGTACCTGAGGCGCAGGCGGAGGCCTACATAGACCGGCTGGTCAAGCAGGGGTGTGAGGTGGTTTTCGCCACCAGCTTCGGTTACATGGACAGCGTGCTGGCGGCGGCGCGCAAGCATCCGGACGTAATATTCGCCCACGCCACCGGGTTCAAGCGCGCTCCCAACGTGGCCACTTACATGGCCGATTTCTACCAGCTTTACTACCTGAACGGCCTGATGGCCGGGGCGCTCACCAAGAGCGGCAAGGTGGGTTACGTGGCGGCATTCCCCATACCCGAGCTGAAGCGTCACATCAGTGCTTTCGCCCTAGGCGTGCGCGCGGTGAACCCCGACGCCGAGGTGCTGGTGCGTTGGATCTACGAGTGGTACAACCCCGCCGCCGCCAAGGAGGCCACCGAGGCATTGATCGCCGAAGGAGCCGATGTCTTTGCATTCACCGAGGATACCCCCACGGTTATCCAGGTAGCGGCCAAGAAGGGGCTGCCCAGCTTCAGCCACTACTCGCCGATGAAGCGCTTCGCCCCCGAACTGGTAGTCAGCGGGCAGCTGGTTCACTGGGAGAAGGTTTACATCGATTTCCTGGCCAAGGTCTACGCCGGGGTTTATACCAGCAAGAACCTTCAAGACGTGGACTACTGGTGGCTGCTGTCACAGGGCGCGGTGGAACTGGGCGGCGAGTATGGCGAGCCCGTCAATCCCAGGTTTGTGTCCGCGCTCAAGGCCAGGAAGGTGAACCACCCCGTTTTTGGCAAGGTCAGCGTCTACGACCTGGTCGTGAAGGAACTGGCGCTCATGCGCGACGTGGAGCTTGCCTTCGACCCATTCCAGGGGCCGATCAAGGATCGCCGCGGCAAGATGCGCGTGCCCGCGGGGCTGCGGCTCACCAAGCACGAACTGGAAACCATGGAGTGGGCGGCGCCGGGGATCAAGGGCCCCTGGCCCAACGAGCCCAAGTAGCGACTTCCTGTTTCGCCGAGGCCGGGCGCTGCCCGGCCTTTTTGTGGACAGCTGGCTGCGTGATTGCCTATACTTAGGCTTGCTGCGCGCCAGCGTAGCTCAGCGGTAGAGCAACCGCCTCGTAAGCGGTAGGTCGCCGGTTCAAATCCGGCCGCTGGCTCCAAAGCAAAACATGCTCGCCCCCTTGACGTTGTGAGAGGGCGAGCATGTTTTTGCTGTTCGCTCACGGCGACGATAAATTCCGTTGATCTCAGCAATCTTAGTAGCCGTGAGTGCTAGGTAGGCTACGTGAGCAAGGCAAAGTTTCGTGCGGTCTGTGGGGCACAGTTGTCTTTCAAAAGCGTAGGTGCTCCCAGCACGTAATACTCATATTTACAAAGTTACAAAAATATAATAGTGTACGATACACTTTAAGCATAAAAGTTTGGAGGGGAGTGTATGAATGAGCGGGGCAGAAAAGCGCACCAATGGACGGCAGACAAACTTGAATTCATCGAGAAATACATTCCTGCATTCGTCAAAGCTACGAAAGGCGCCACCAAGAGGTATTACGTAGATGGATTTGCAGGTCCGGGGATCAATGAGTTCGAGGACGGGTCTAAGATGCGCGGATCTCCTTTGATCGCCCTCGAGCAAAACGAGTTCACACATCTTTACTTCGTCGAGAAAGACCTCGATGCATTTAAGGCACTCAAACAGATAGTTCAGCAGCACCCGAATAAAGACAAGGCCACCCTCTATAACGCCGATTTCAACGAAATTCTGCCTGAGATACTTGTACAGATTGAAGAAAGATCACCAACTGTTTTCTTGCTCGATCCAGAAGGTCTCGAACTCGAGTGGCGATCTATAGAAGCCATTGCCAAAAGGGAAAAGGCGGACCTTTTCATTTTGGTATCCGCAAGTGGCGTTCTTCGCAACCTGGAAAATAATTTTGCCTACGATGCGTTAACCGCTTTCTTCGGTGACACCAGCTGGATGGAGATCGACAAGTACAAGAAGGTGGGGATGGACCGCTACCACGCCATCGTCGATTTGTATCTTGACAAACTAAAAGGCCTTGGATTGACCGTAGCAAGGCATAACATTACTGCACGGACAAGTAAAAAAGTAAAGCTTCATTCACTTGTGTTTGCCGCAAAAAATGACGTGGCTATCAAGATCGCAGAAGATGTTTTAAGAAGATTACAACCTCCTCCCGATAAACGCGGCATGACCCCGTTGTTTTAAATGTTGATGGTGTCGATTTGGCATCTCATCCCACGTCCTCCCCTCCAGCAGTCGCCCTCCAGCCTTGGGCGTGTACCCGCCCCACTGCTTGAAGAAGAACGCAACCCCCTGGGCGAGTGCCTCGTCTCTAAGTTCGATCACCCACTCCTCGCGGATCGGCCGCCTGCCAGGCCCCGACTCCCCGCCCACGATGATCCAGTGGATGCCTCCGAGATCGACCTTTCCTACAGGTCCAATCAAGGGCTCGAAGGAGATGAAGCGCACGACCGCGGGGACCTGCCGCAGGTAGTCGATGCGGTGCTTGTAGTCGGCGTTCTCTACCGACACCCCAATCCAGACGTTCTCCGGCCACGGGCTCAGCTCCTGCGCCAGCTCGGCCAGGCGCTCGTGGCGCTTCGTGAGCACCTGGTAGACGTGCCGCGGCGTCTCGCGCATCACCTCGAAGACCTGCTTCAGGAAGTCGAGCGGCATTTCTTCGTGGAAGAGGTCGCTCATCGAGTTGACGAAGATCAGGCTCGGTTTGCGCCAGCGCCGAGGCTCGTTCAGGCGGTCCGGGTGCAGGGTGAAAGCGAAGCCGTTGGGGAAGTGTCCAGGGAAACGCTTGGTGATCCGCTCGGCGTAGCAGTTCTTGCAGCCCTGGCTGATCTTCGTACACCCCGTGGTGGGATTCCAGGTCTTTTCGGTCCACTCGATGGACGTGTTGGCGCTGGCCATAGGCACCCCCTTGTGGGCAGTTTACCCTACCGTAGAATTGGCAGAAAGAAATCCAAATTGCATAATCCCAATGTGCTTACGCGCAGCAAAAATAGGTTGATTGGCGAGCTTTAAGCGGGTAGAGAAATCCCTGTCAAGATGTGTATGTGAAACCCACGGTGCGCATCCTCGTGCTCTGTACCCACAACTCCGCCCGGAGCCAGATGATGGAGGGCTGGCTGCGGCGGGACCTGGCCGGGGCGGGGGTGGCGGCCGAGGTTTGGTCGGCGGGCACCGAGCGCACCCGGGTCAAGTCCGAGGCGGTGCGGGTGATGGCCGAGGCGGGCGTGGACCTCACCGGCCACCGCTCCAAGGCGCTCTTCGAGCTGCCCGACCCCTGGAACTTCGACCTGGTGCTCACCGTCTGCGACGCCGCCGCGGAGGTCTGCCCCGCCTACCCGGCGCGCACGCGGCGGCTGCACGTGGGCCTGCCCGACCCGTCGGGCCGGGAGCTGGACGAGTGGCGGCGGGTGCGCGACGCCGTGGGGCGCGTGAGCGCTGCGCTGGCGCGGGCGCTGGCGGCGGGGCGCTGGCCCGAAGAGGCCGAGCTGCGGCGCGCGGCGGGCGTAGAATAGGTGGGAGGATCCGCTACCGTGCACCAGGACCCGCTGTTTCCCGAGTGGAACCCGGCGCCGCGTGAGGATGAAGAGCGTCTGGCGGAGTTGCGCGCTTTCGACCAGCTGGGCCGCCTTGCCGAGCGTTACCGCTCGAGTCCCGACTTCGGAGCTTTGCTCGATTTCGTGATCCGGATGCGCAGCCTTTCCCCGTACAACGCAGCTTTATTGCATCTGCAAAAACCGGAGGCGAAGCAGGTTCTTACCGCCGCCGAATGGCGCGAGCGGGGCCGGCGGGTGCTGCCGGGAGCGCGCCCGGCGTTTTTGCTTCACCCTGGCGGTCCCCTGCGTTTCGTTTTCGACGTCGGCGAGACCGAGGGGGCCCCCTGGTCCGCCGGCGCCGGGAATGTGCCGCCGGCGACGGTCATGCTGGCTAACTTGATGCAGCGGGCGCGGCAGGCCGGGGTGGCGGTAATGGGGCCGCTTTTCGGCCCCGAGCCGGCCGGGCGGCTGCGCCGCGGCGATGGCCCGGCGACCTTCGCCATCCGCCTGGAGGGAGCGGATGATGCGGAGCGCTATGCCATGCTCGTTTACGAACTGGCCCGCTTCTTTTTGGGCCACCTCGGCGGGTGCGACGGTTGTGGCCGGGAAGACCGCCCCCCGCCGGACGAGATCAGCGGCCGTTTCGAGGCGGGGTCGGTGACGGCCATCGTCTGCGGCCGAGCTGGCGTTCCCGCCGAGGAGGGGGAGTTCGTGCGCGGCTACCTTCATAACTTCGGCGAGGCGCCCGAATTGAGTCTGGACCGGGTGTTGCGGGCGGCGGGCCGGATAGAGCGCCTGAGCAGGTAATGGCTAATCGAGTTTTTTCAGCAATTCACGCGCCTTTTCCTGGTTAGCGCGGTCCACCCAGGTTTTTGCGGGCAGAGCCAGCGCCTTCTCGAGCTGGACCCGCGCCACATCCGGCTTCTTCAGGCGGATCAGGGCGCCGCCGTACTCGAGCCGGTGGGCGATGGCCTCGGGATTGATCTTGATAGCCTGCTCGAAGAGCGGCTCCACCCGTTTGAGGCTGGCGCCGTACATCCAGCCCACGCCCTTCTGGGCCAGTTCCAGGTTCCAAAGAGCCAGCGCCACCAGGGCGGCGTCATGTTTGGGGTCGATACTGAGCGCTTTCTTGAGATTGTCGCGCACCGAACTGGCCAGATTGAGACTGGCGAGGATTCCCCGGAACTGTGAAAGCCGCCCCTGGGCGCGCGCCAGCTCGAAGTACCCCTCCGGATAATCGGGGTCGGCCTCGATGGCCTTTTTGGCTGCAGCTTCCGCCTTGGAGTACCAGACTTCCTTTTCTTTGGCCTGGGCGGCCTTGAAACCGGCGTAGTAGCTGGCTGCCTGGGCGGCGAGGGCGTAACCAGCGGCGGTTTCCAGGGAAAGGGCCTCCTCGTAGGCCTCCTGGAAGCGGCCCGCGTCGATGAGAGCGCCGGGGCTAGCCCAGGCGAGGGTGGCTATGAGCGCAATAATGACAAGTGGTTTTTTCATAGGGGGCCTCCGTGTATGGCACGAACGGTTTTATTGTACAGGTTGTACAGGCGAGTATACGGGTGTGCGTGAGGGGGGCATGCTAAAGTTAATAGTATGCGTTGGTTCCTTGGATTTGCGGGGCTGTTTCTTTCCCTTGCCTTGGCGCAGTTCAACCCCGGTACCGCGGAATACTATGCACAATGCCGTGCACTTTACGAAAAACAGGCGCTAGCGGGGGCGCGCGACGCCTGCGAACTTTCGCTGGTTGCCAATCCCAACTACGTTCCCGCCTTGAAGCTGCTGGCGCGGGTGCATCTGGACGAGGGCAACTATGACAACGCCCTGGAGCTGATAGAGCGCCTCAAGCAGCTTGCCCCCGACGATCTCATCACCCGCACTCTTGAGGCACGCTACCTGCTGTATGAGGAGAAGCCGGCGGAGGCGCTGAGTCTGGTCATGCACGTGCCCGGAGCCGAGGCGGCCTGGGTGCGGGGCCGCGCCCTGGAGGCCCTGGGGCGTTTTCAGGAGGCGCTCGAGGCCTATCGCGAGGCGGCGATTCTGGGTGAAGAACGGGCGCTGATAGATGCGGCGGTCCTGCTCGAGCGCATGGGCAAACCCGAGCTCGCCCTCAAACTCCTCAGGGGCAAGAGCGACCCCCACCTGCTCCCCTTGCAGGGTCGGCTGCTGTGGAGTGCCGGGAGGCTCCAGGAGGCGGCCATCACCCTGGAGCGGGCGCTCAAGTTGCTGCCCCGGAACGACCCCCATTACACCGAGGCCCTGCGCATCCTCACGCGCGTCTACTACGGCATGGGTGACACCCGCCGGGGTGCACGCGCCCTCCAGCAGTTGTCGGGCAGGGTGAACCTGGCCGCGGAGATGCTGCGCGCAGGGTGGCTGTGGCTTTTGGGTTTGGTGGCCTTCGTGGGACTGCACCTGTTTGGCGAAAGCCGCATTGAGCCGATAAGCACGCTCGAAATACGCACCGGTAACGCCTGGGGGCTGGGCCGCGTGTATGGAGCGATGCTGCTTGCCTGGCTGGTGGGCGCGGTCGTCGCCGTGCAGCTGGGGTTGCACCTGTACCATAACTGGTTAGCGGCGTTCACGCCGGTCCAGGCGCAGGTGGTGCGGCCGGCGTTTTTCATTGCGGCGGCCCTGACCCTCGGGGTGCTGGGCCGCAGCTCGCTGAAGCCCGAAAAGAATGGGGGGTCGGTTCTGGGTCGCCCCGAGAGCTGGGCGGAGGGGCTTTGGGTGGGGGTGTTGCTGGCGGCGCTGCTGATTGGCTACGCCTGGTTCAGCGGACGAACCGAGTGGCTCGAGCCGGTGCCCTTCAGCCCGCTGCGCCCGCTCGGGGCCGCTGCCCTGGCTTCGCTGGCGCTCATGGAGCCGATTTTGCGTGTGCGCCTACCCGATTCGCTGCGACTGCGCTATGGAAATGAGATGGTGCCCTTCTTCGCTACGGTGGTGGCGGGGATGTTCCTGATTTCGCCGGTGTTGCTCTGGTGGGTTGCCAGCGCGGTACTGCTGGCCGTCTTTTTCCGTCTGCGCGGGCTTTTGCCTCTGATGACCAGCTGGGTGGTCATGGCCGCTTTGCTGTTGGGGGCCGGGTACTTCCCTCTGGCACGCGCGCTCTTCTGACGATGCCGATCTACTTCTTATCCGATTTCGGGTCCGCCGACGTTTACGCCGGGGTGGTACGCGCCGTGCTCCGCCGCCGGGCGCCTGACGTGACCGTGGTGGACCTGGCGCACGACCTGCCCCCCGGCGACGTCCGCCACGCCGCCTTGCAGCTCTACGCTGCGGTGCCGTACCTGGAGGAGGGGGGCGTGGTGCTCGCGGTCGTGGATCCCGGGGTGGGGTCGCAGCGACGCGCTCTGGCGCTGCGGGGCAAGCGCCTTTGGTACGTGCTGCCCGACAATGGAATCTTCACCCTGGTTCGCGAGCTCGACCCGCCGCGGGCCGCCTGGGAGCTGGATCCCGCGCTCTACGCGCCGGGGCCGGTGAGCGCCACCTTCCATGGTCGCGACGTCTTTGCGCCCGCGGCGGCGCACCTGGCGCAGGGGCTGCCCCCGGCCGCCCTGGGTGAGGAAATAGACGTCGAGAGTCCGTTCCGGCTGCCGCTTTGGACGGTCGAGGGCAGTGAAGGGGAGGTCATAGGTTTCGACCGCTTCGGCAACGCCATTACCAACCTGCGCCCGCGGGAGCGGCCCGAGGCGGTTCACGTAGTGGGGCGCCGGGTGCCTTTCAAGAACACCTATGCCGACGTGTCCGAGGGCGAGGCGGTGGCTTATCTGGGATCGTCGGGGCTGGTGGAGATAGCCATAAGAGGCGGCTCGCTGCGCGAGAAGTTCCGTCTCCACGAAGGCGCGGCGGCGCACTTGCACGGGCAGGAAACCGAACCGCCGCCGCTCGAGCTCGACTAGGTCCGTTCAAACGCGCGCCGCAGTTCCGGCATGAAATCGTGCGCCGCCAGATCCAGGCTGATGGGCGTGATCGAGGTATACCCCTGGCGTACCGCCCAGAGGTCGGTGCCCGGGTCCTCGCTGCCCGTAGGTTTGCCGGCGATCCAGTAATAGGGCACGCCGTTCGGGTCTAGGCGCTCGACCACCGAGTCTTCGTAGTGATGGGTGGAGAGCTCGGTGATGCGCACCCCCCGGGGTTCCTTTGCGGGGAAATTGACGTTCAGGAACACTTTCTCGGGCAGACCGTGTTCCACCGCCCAGCGGGCTATGCTCACCGCCGCCTGCGCTCCGGGGCCGAAGTCCATTTCTTCGCGGCTGCCCACGTCGAGGCTGAAGGCGAGCGAGGGGATGCCTATTGAGGTGCCCTCGATGGCCCCCGCCACCGTGCCCGAGTGGGTGAGGTCGAGACCCAGATTTACCCCGATGTTTATGCCGCTTACCACCAGGTCGGGGCGGCCCAGCAGGTGCACGCCCAGCACCACGCAGTCGGCGGGCGTGCCGTCTACGCGGTAGGCGGGGATGGGGTCCAGTCCTGCAGCAGCGGTGTGCTTGAAACGCAGCGGTCTGCGCACGGTGATGCCGTGCCCCACCGCCGACTGCTCCACGTCCGGGGCCACCACGTATACCTCCCCCAGCGCGCTCATGGCCCGGGCCAGGGCCTTTATTCCCGGGGAAAATATGCCGTCGTCGTTGGTGACGAGAATCTTCATACCCCTAAGCCTACACCCGGGGTAAGCTCGGTACATGTTTCCACTGGGCGACGTGAACCGGCCGTTGCGGCCCCCCGTAGTGGTCAAAGCGCTGGTGGTGGTGAACGCGGCGGTGTTCTTGATCGAGCTGCTCGCGAGCCCCCGGGCGCGGGAGCTGATGTTCAGCAGCTACGGGTTCATCCCCAGCGTTTTTTGGGACGACCCCCTGGGTGAGGGGTACCGGCTCGTTACCAGCCAGTTCCTGCACGGGGGGTTCGGGCACGTCCTCGGAAACCTCTGGTTTCTCTGGGTATTCGGTGACAACGTGGAGGACAGGCTGGGGCGCGTCCGCTTCCTGCTCTTCTACCTGGTGGGCGGGGTCATCGCCGCGCTTGCCCAGGGCGCTTTCAACGCCGACTCCACGGCTCCCATGATTGGTGCTTCGGGCGCCATCTCCGCGGTAATGGGGGCTTACTGGCTGATGTTCCCGGGCGCGCAGGTGCTTACCCTGGCCTGGTTTGTTCTCCCGCTCACTTTTTACCTGCCCGCCGGGTTCTACCTTGGTTACTGGGCTTTGATCCAGCTCGTTTCCGCCCTTTTCGGCGGCGGGCACGTCGCATTCTGGGCGCATCTGGGAGGGTTCGTATGGGGATGGGCAGCGGTAAAATATGGACTGTTCTCCCCCGTCGCGCCCCCCTGGCGGCGCCGCTAGCCGCCGGAATGACCGAATCTTGATGGAGGCCGGTGCTAGTCTAAAGTTTGCGAGGTAGACCTGGTGAGCGAACCGCTGTACCAACGCCAACTGATGGAGTACGCCCAGGACCTGGCGCGCGCCTACCGGGAGATACGCGAGTCCCGCGACGACTTCCTGAAGCTCCTGGTCACCCTGGTGGAGCTCAAGGCGCCCGCGGTGCGCGGCCATGCCCGGCGGGTGGCGTTCTGGTCGCTACGCCTCAACGAAGCGCTGGGTCGCCCGCTCGAGCCCGCAGCCCTCAAGGCGGCGGCGCTCGCCCACGACGTGGGCAAGCTGGGCCTGCCCGACCGGCTCATTTCCTCGTGGGTGGGGGAGGGTGATGAAGACCGCGAGCTGATCGAAGCGCACCCGCTGCTGGGGGCTTCGCTGCTCGAGCACGTGGCGGCATTTTCGACCTGGATTCCCTGGGTGCGGCATCACCACGAGCGCTGGGACGGCCGGGGCTTCCCGGCCCACCTGGCGGGCGAAGCGGTTCCCCTGGGGGCGCGCATGATAGCGATAGCCAATGGTTTCGATCACCGCATGCACGGTTACGGTGGCGAGCCGGCTTACACCCTGGCGGGAACCACCGCCTGGATGGAGCAGAATTCCGGGGCTGGTTTTGACCCCGAACTGGTGCGGACCTTCCTGTCCATGCCGCTGGAGGCGCTGTGGGCTAATCGCCTCTGGCTCGAGGAGGTGCAGGGATGAAGGTCTTGCTCATTGAAGACGAACCCGACATGGTGGCGTTGCTGGAGGCCACGCTCACCCCGGCGGGTTTCGAAGTTCACGCCGAGCGCAGCGGCGACGACATCGAGGCGCTGCTGGAACGCCACGACCCCCAGGTGGTGATCGTGGACGTGATGCTGTTTGGCAGCCGCGCCGACGGTTTCGAGGTGGTGGAGCGGATCCGGCGCGTGGCGGGGCACGAGCGCACGCTGGTAGTGGTGCTGACGGCCCTGGCCGGGGACGTCTACGCCCGCAAGGCGGAGGCCGCGGGGGCCGACCTTTACCTGAGCAAACCCTTCAGCCCGCTGGAGCTGCTGGGGCAGCTACAGAGCGCCGAATTGCTCGCCGATTAATCCTGCAAACAGGGCAGCTCGAACCAGAACACCTGGCCCGGGGGGCGGGCTTCCCAGCCGATACTGCCGCCCAGCTGGGAGATCACTTCCCGTGCCACCGCCAGACCCAGTCCGTAGCCCTCGTGATGGCGGTGGCGCGTCAGCCGCGCCCAGGGGCGGAAGACCGCTTCCGCTTCGGCGGCGCTGAGCGGGGGGCCGCCGTCCTCGACCTCCAGGCGGGCGATGCCGTCCCGACAGGACAGGCGCACCAGCACCGGGGCGTCTGCGGGCCCGTACTTCGCGGCATTGCTGAGCAGGTTCAGGATGGTGGAAAAGAGGCGACCCTCGTCGCCCTCGACGTGCACGTCCTCCCCTCCTGTTTCTATCTGGATCCGATTGGGGTACTGCACCTGCAGCATTGCCACCGCCTCTTCTATGAGCGGGCGCAGGAGCACCGGTCTACGGGAGAGTTCGAGCGGCTTTCCCGACTCGAGCCGGTAGAGATCCAGATAGGTAGCAAGTGTTTCCCCCAGGCGCCGCGCGGCGCTGCGGATGCGCGCCAGGTAGGACTCGCGGTTGGCCGCGGGCCCGCTAAGCAGTTCACTGAAGCCGACGATGGTGGCGACGGGGGTGCGCAATTCGTGGGCTATCATTCCCAGCAGGCGGGTTTTGAAGTCTCCCTCGCTTTCCAGGTCGGCTATGCGGCGGCGCTGGCCCAGAACCTCCCTGGTCTGGTAGTACAGATAGGCGAAGGCGAATATCATGACCAGCGCGAAGCCGAGGAGGATGTTGCGGCGGTACTCCCGCAGCTGGACGAGCAGGTTGGAGCGCACGGTGCTGGAAACCCTGGTGGCGGCGATGACCACCGGGTGCACCCGGTCGGCCCAGCCTTCCAGGCTTTTGCAAGGCCAGGTCCGCGGCGGGCTCTGCTCCAGCTGCTGCATGAGCAGGCTGAGGATTCGACGGTGGCGCTTTTCCAGCAGGGGGAAACTGTAGCTTTCGCTGGCCAGCCGGGCCCGCTGTTCCAGGTTGGCTTCGCGCACCGGCGTGAACTCGCCGCGCTGGCAGAGCAGCGCCGCCTTGAGCAGATCGCGCTCCAGCTGCGAGTACTGATAAGCGGAGTTGGCGGCGCGCACGTTGGCGATGGTCGTCTCCAGCAGCGCTTGCTCATAGAAGAGCTGCCCCGCAAGCAGCAGCAGGGCCACTATCAGCCCGACCGCCAGCAGGCTGGTGTTCAGTAGTGGAACTCGATCACGCGGACCTGCCACACCCACAGGGCATTGTACCGGGTAGGGTCGGGTCGCAGGCGCTCGTAGGGCAGGACCACCCGAACCGGACCGTAATTTTTCACCGTGAGCGGGCTGCCGTCCTGCACCAGGGCCAGCACCGGCTCGAGCGGAGCCAGCTCCGCCCAGGGGCGGTCTATGCGGTAGTCGTCCAGGGCCGTGAAGCGAACCAGCAGGCCGTCCGTGTCGATGCCGAGCTCCCGAACTAGCTGGGAAAGCAACACCCCTTCGAAGACGGCCGGAGGGTCGTTTTCGCGGGGGTGATGGCGGGTGATGCGGCGCACCCAGGTGAGGCGTTCGATGCCGGCGCGGTCGAGGTCGTAGCTTTGGCCGCCGGGCGCAATCAGTGTGAGCAGTACCGCGGCCGCGGGCGCTGGGGGCGTTCCGCCCCAGCCGCCCTCGCGGATCACGCTGTAGCTGGCGCGCTCCCGGCAGCCGGCGAGTAGCGCGGCGACCACCAGGATGGGGGCGAGGAGGCGCATCACCTGCATTCTAGTAGCCCGCGAGCCGCGGCCGGATATTACTTTACAGTTATATTTGTTGAGCATATAATACTCAATGTGGAGGTGGGCATGTTACCGGGATTTTCCGCCAAACGCAAAGGTGAAGAGATCGAACTAACGCTTTCCGACGGCGTTTCCGAGGAGCGCCTGCGCATGCCGGCGCTGGAGCTGGCGGAGGCGCTGGCCCGCCTCGAGGCCCCCGGTTATCCGACCATGGACCCCGAGGAGCTGGAAGACGAGCCCGATGACGCGCCCAACTACACCACCGCCACGGTGGAGCTGAGCGAGCCCGAGGGCCTGCTCACGCTGCGCAAGGTGCGGGTGCCGGGTCCCGATCTGCTCGAGCTCACCACCCCCGCGGGCAGCGTTTACGAGTTCGAGTGGCGCCGGGCGCTTGACTACCTGGAGCCCCTGCTTCCGCGCTAGGAGCCTTCCAGGTCCTCCGGGAGTACCCGCACCGGAATGGGCAGCGGGCTGGCAAGCTCGGTGCGGCGCACGAAGGCGAGCATGAAGTTGCCGATCAGCCGCAGCTGCGAGGCGTGGGCGCGGGTTGCGTCCAGCTTGCGCTGGATCCAGGCGTCCCTGAGATCGAGCCTGTGCCAGGGCAGGCGCCGCCCCCGGGGTGCCGGGTATAGCGGCAGGCGCGGATGCAGACCCTTGGGCAGGGGATACTCGTAGCCACCGTGGATTATGTAGTAGCGCAACTGCTCCTCGCGGCCCAGCTTTCCCATGATGCGCATCGCGAAGTATGCCGTTGCCTGGTGGTCGGGATGGGCGTCCAGGGGGCTTGGCGCCAGGATGCGGGTGGGGTCGAAACCGCGCACCACCGATTCCAGATCTGCCTCCAGCTCGCGGCCGGTGTAGGCGGCCCCCGGCCGCAGGCTGCCCGGATAGCTCACCGCAGAGAGCCGCGTGTGCGGGCTGGTGTAGGGCAGGTAGTAGTGGGTGAGGAATAGCCGCAGCAGCCCCTGGTCGGGGTAGCCCAAAAAGACGCGGTCCTCCTCCTGTAGCCCCAGCAGATTCGTGGCCGCGCGCGCCTCCTCCATGCGTTTGCGGGCCAGCTCGCGCATGGCCTCGGGTTTCGGCACGGGCCGGCCCGAAGCCAGGTCGAAGGCGTCGCCGGCGGTGAGCCAGACCACGCGCACTGCCGCTCCCGCCTCCCGTGCCTGCAGTATCTGCCCCGCCGCGGCCAGCGTTTCGTCGTCGGGGTGGGGGGCCAGCACCAGCAGACGATCGTTCCCGCCCAGCTCTGCGAGCGCGGGCAGGCGCCGGCTCAACAGCGCGGCGCGCAGGGCGTGGAGGTGGGCAAATATCCAGCGGCCGTTGATGAACGCCCAGACCGCCAGCGCCAGCAGGGTGGCCAGCAGACGCTCGAGCAGATCCAGCCGCCACCACAACCGCAGCGCCTCGCCCAGCCCCACGAAGACTACCAGCAGCGCCGCCAGCCAGATCCACCGCGGAGAGGGGTTCACGGACCTATACTAAGCTTGGAAAGCGCCATGACCCAAGAGTCTCCCAAGCTCCGCCCCGCCCGCCTCGACGACCTGGAGGAGATCGGGTACATTTCCCACCAGACCGGGCTCCTTGGCGACCCCATCGGCCGTTTCTTCCCCGACCAGGCGCTCTGGGCCGATGTTTTCATTCGCCCCTACCTGGAGGCGGGTTGTTGCAATTTCGTAATCGAAAACAAAGGGCACGTCGCCGGTTATATCATCGGCTCCTGCAGTCCCGGGGAACTGCCGCGCTGGCTCGTAACCCGGCTGCCCGCCGTTTTGCTGGACGGTTTTAGACAGGGCCGCTACTCCCGCCTGGCCGGCTGCCTTCCCTACCTGGCGCGGTTCCTGGTGCGCGGCGGGGCACGCGCCCCTGGAACGGACTACCCGGCGGAGCTGCACATCGGCGCACTGCCCGGTGCCCGGGGCAGGGGACTGGGAGCCGCCCTGATGGGGCGTTTCCTCGACTGTTTGCACGAGCGCGGCGTGCGCGGGGTGCAGCTGGCCACCAGCGAGCGCAACGCCGCGGCGTTGCGGCTCTACGAACGTTTTGGATTCCGGGTGTACGCCCGCTGGCGCTCGCGGTTCTGGGAGCCCTACCTGGGCATACCCGTGGAGCATCTGCGCTTGGTGAAGGAGCTCGCCTAGTCCTCGATTTCCAGCAGACCTGCGGGGGCGCGGAAGCCCGTGCGCTTGTGAGTGCCGTCGCAAAAGGGCTTGTTGCCCGAAAGACCGCAGCGGCAGAGGGCCAGCTTGGGGCGCTCGAGCTCGTGTTCTTCGCCGTTCAGCACGAAATGGCTGCCGGCGGGCAGGTCGATGACCAGAGGACCGTCTTCGCGGAAACGCAGCTTCACCGTTCACCTCCCAGGGACGTCAGGAACTCGCGCAGGCGCGCGGCGTACTCGGGGTGACGCCAGGCGGAAACGTGGGGGTAACCCTCCAGCAGCCAGTAACGGGCCTCGGGGTATGCCGTGTGGATCCGCCGGGCATGATCTACGGGCACGGTGCGGTCGGCGGTCCCGTGCAACAGGTAGAGGGGGGTGCCGGTCGTGCGCAGCCGGGCCGCCGCCTTTTCCGGGGCCAGCGTCGCCGGATCCACGCCCAGCAGCCAGTGGCTGGCCAGTGCCGCGCCGGGATAGAGCCAGGGCCCTACCCGCTGGCGCAACAGGTAGCTTAGGCGGGCGTATCCCGAATCGGCCACCAGCGCCCGCGGCGGTTCTTGGGCGGCGGCGCGCAGCACGGTGGCCGCGCCCATGCTCCAGCCGTGCAGCACCACCCTCTCGCGCGGATGGCCGTGCGCGGCAAGCCAGTCGAGCCCGCCCAGCACGTCGTTCACCTCGCGTGCGCCCAGGGTGGTGCGCGTCCCCGGGGAAGCGCCGTGGGCGCGCAGGTCCAGGAGCAGCACGTCGTAGCCCAGGCCGGCGTATACCGGCAGTGCCGGGAGCACGTAGGGGCTGGCCTTGCTGGCGTTCAGCCCGTGCACCAGCAGCGCCGCCCGTGCCCCGCTGCCGGGAACCCACCAGGCGGCCAGCTCCAGGCCGTCGCGGCTCGTCACGGTCGTATCCGTGAAATCGAGGCCGTAGAGAGCAGGTGTGAGACCGGTATTTTCGCGCCCCGGGCGGCTCTGGCGCCAGACGAGCTGCAGCGACGAGCCCAGATAACCGAGCAGCAGCGCCGCGATCCCGAGCAGATCTGCGCCGCTCACACTTCCACTCCCGCGCGCCGGAGCTCGGCGGCCAGATCTTCATAGCCGGGGCGGCCCAGCAGCGCGTAGGTGTAACGCTTGCCCAGTTCCACTCCGGGCTGGTCGAAGGCGTTTACGTTGAAGAGCTCGCCCAGGAACGCGGTCTGCCACATCAGGTGTTGCAGCAGCCAGCCGAGGTTGTAGGCGTCGAGGCGCTCGAGCCAGATCGTGTAGCTGGGGCGGCGTGCTTCTGCCAGGGCGTGGGCGGTGGCGGCCGCCTCGGCGCTGAGGAGCCGGAAGAGACTCTTGCCGAAGAGGTAGCCGAGTTCTTCGAGCTCGTCTTCCGCGGGCAGGACGAGGTCGCGGTCGCTTTCGCGGTGGCGCACGAAGACCACGACCTTGTCGTGGGGCCCTTCGCGGAAGAGCTGCACCTGGGAATGCTGGTCGCTGGCTCCCACCGCCGGCAGAGGGGTGGGCCCGACGTGGACGCGGCTGCCCGCGCGGTCGCGCGCCTTGCCCAGGCTCTCGGCGTGAAGCTGCACGAACCAGGCGGGCAGGAGCGAGAGGCGGCTCGAGTAGGGCATGAGCACGCTTATGTGCCGCCCTTCGCGCCAGGCCAGATATTGCGCCAGCGCCGTTTGCGCCGGTGTGTTAGCGGCGATTTCGTCTGCGGCGGCCGCGTTGGCCTTGCGCGCCCCTGCGAGCAGGGCCTCCACCTCGACGCCGGCAAGAGCCAGCGGCACCAGCCCGACCGGGCTGAAGACGCTGAAGCGCCCGCCCACGTCGGGCGGGATTTCGAACGCGGTGAGGCCGTGCCGCGCGGCGAACGGGCGCAGCAGGCCCGCGCTGGGATCGGTGGTGACTACCGTCCGCCGCCGCCAGTCCTCCCCCAGGCTGCGGCGCAGCCAGCCCAGGGCCAGCAGGAAGGCGGCCATGGTTTCGGCGGTGGTGCCCGACTTGCTGATCACGTTTACCAGGGTGGTGCGGGGGTCGAGCCGGTCCAGGAGCGCCGCCACCGGCTCGGGCTCCACGTTGTCTATGAAGTGAAGCCGCGCGCCCGCCCCGCCCAGCGCTGCGTCCAGCGCCCGGGCACCCAGCGCGGAGCCGCCTATGCCGAGCACCAGCACGTCCGTCACGTCGGAACGCTGCGTTGCGAACCGCTGGATGGTGCGCAGTATGTCGGTGGCCTCGGGCAGGCTCACCCAGCCGAGCATCGCAGCGGGATCGCCGGCTCGCTGCCAGAGGGAGTCGCGCGCGGCGGCCAGTTTGGGTGCGGCCGCCTCCAGCTCCCGCTCCCACTCCACGCCCCGGTCGGGGCCGATGCGGGCGACGTCGATGTTGGTGAAGTCCACCTGAAGCATGTTTCCATGCTAAACCCCCGCCGGCGCAGCGGCGGGGGCATTGCGCACGGCGCTCAGTGGCAGCCGGCGTTTTTACCCAGCTCGAGGCGCAACTTTTGTGCTTCGGCGATCTCCAGTATGTCCCCCGGAGCCCCCGTGCCGATGTAGCAACCGGGTTTCAAGTCCTTGCCGTTGAGGCGGACGGCGCCGGACGAGAAGCGGAGCGAGTAGCGAACCCTGCGGTTGAAGGTGTAATGGCCGTTACGGGCACGCCCGGCGGCAACCACGTAAACGTCTCCCGCCGGTCCTTCGTAGCAGAACGAACAGATGCCGGCGGAGCCGCTGACGGGGGTGTCTAAGTTTCCGCTTATTATCTCTGCCACGCCGGTTGTGCCGAAAGACTCATACGAGTTCCAGGCGTCGGCGATTGTGAAACCGGCCCAGACCAGCGCCATGCTCACCACGAGATAGCGGGCGGTGGGGCTCTTGCTGCGGGTCCAGCCCAGCCAGGCGCCCCAGAGCGCCAGCGCCACCAGCACCGCATAAAAGACTGCAATTGGGAAGAAGATACTCATGCCCACTCCACCTCCTCCCAAAGGTGGGCGGCGACCAGGAAGAGCGCCACCGTCAGCAGCAGCCCCACGAAGGCTGGCGCCGTAGGGATGCCGTCTATTATGGTCTGCAGAGCCGCTGTCAGGTCAATGTCGCCCCTGGCGAGGCCCAGGTAAGGGGCGATCTCTGCGGGAACGTTCACCCGCGGGATGGGCAGCTGCGGCAAAAAGGCCAGGTATTCACCGGCCCGCCAGGTAAGCCAGCCCCAAATCTTGAACAGACCAAAAGCCGCCGACACCGCCACGATCTGGCCCCCGCGGCCCGGCCGGTAGGCCGCCACCACCAAGCCGTAGACGATGCCCGCCAGGACCGCCGGCGCCGCCCAGGCGGCCAGGAAGTAGGCCCAGGCCGCGAGCGGCAGCCAGACGTCGTATTTGACTCCTACGCTGCTGGCGACCCAGGAGCTCATGCCCACCAGAACCGCGTAATAGATTGCCAGTGTCGCCAGGGCGACGCCGAAGCGGGCGGCAACGTGAGCGAGGCCGCGGCGGGGGCTGGTGAGCAAGAACGCCAGCGGCCCGGTCGCCTCGCCACTAAGGGTGCGGGCCAGGACTACGGGCACCAGCAGTCCCACCGGCGCCAGCGCGAAGAGGAAGCCGATGTTGATCGCCAGGGTGACCAGCGGTTCGCTGGCCAGCAGCTGCCGGGCCATCCAGGCCGCCCACAGGAATGCCACCAGCAGCATTCCCCCGATCAAGACCCGGTGTTTGCGTAGCTCCAGAGCGAACAGGCTCATGCCAGCACCTCCCGGAACGCCTGGGCCACGCTCTGGCCGCGCTCGCGCAGCTCCTCGGCCGAGGCGCTGAGCACCACCCGCCCCTCCTTCATAAAGACGGCGCGGTCGAAAATGCCTTCGGCCTCGGCCACCTCGTGGGTCGAGAGCAGGTAGGTGGCGTCTTCGCGCCACTCGCTGGCCAAAGCCGCCAGTATGCGGTCGCGGGTAATCAGGTCAACCCCGCCCAGCGGTTCGTCTAACAGGTAGAGCCGCGCCTTGCGGGCCAGCGTAGCGGCGAGCAAAAAGCGCGCCCGCTGCCCCTTGGACATCTGGTTGAGGGCCCGGTTCGGCACCTCCAGCTGTTCCAGTAGCTCGAAGAAGCGCCGCGGCCGGAAGTTCGGGTACAGGGTCGAGAACAAACCGGCTGCCCCTTTGGGGTCGAGCCAGTCGTACATCTGCCCGCGCTCGGGCAAAAACGCTAGCTGTCCACGGGTGACCCGCGGCGGCCGACCGTTCAGGCGCACCACGCCGGCGTCGGGGTAGAGCAGACCGGCCATAAGCTTGAGGGTGGTCGACTTTCCGGCGCCGTTGGTGCCGAGGAGCCCCACCACCTCGCCCGACGGCAGCTCCAGCGAAAGTCCGTCGACCGCTACGGTCCTGCCAAAGCGGCGGGTTACCTCCCTGAGTTCAACCAGCATCACTGACCTCCTCAAGCGCCTTCTTTGCTTCTTCGAGCCTCATCCCCAGCGCCCGCACTGCCCGGGCGTAGTCACGCGCGGCCTTCTCCAGCAGCGCCCGCCGGACGGCGGTTACGTCTACGTCTTCGCGAACAAAGGTGCCGAGCCCGCGGCGGGTTTCGGTTATGCCCTCGCGTTCCAGCTCGGCGTAAGCGTGCACCACCGTGTTGGGGTTGACCAGCGCCTCCTCGGCCAGCGCCCGAGCCGAGGGCAGCTTGCCGCCCGGGGCCAGCTCACCGCGGGCCAGCATGCGCTTTACCTCCGCGGCTATCTGGGCGTAAATCGGTCCCTTTTCCGGTTCTATCTTCCACAAGTAGCTCACCTCGCATTCCGAGTGTACTAAAACACTAGTTAACCATGTAACCTCTTTTTGATCCCGGGCGCTAAACTTGGGTATGTCCGCAAAGAAGATTCCGCTGGAGGTTCTGTTCGGCGACCCGGAGCTGAGCCAGGTACAGGTTTCCCCTGACGGAAACCGGATAGCCTTCGTTTCCCCATGGGAAGGGGTCAAGAATCTTTGGCTTGAAGACCTGGAAACCGGCGAGCGCCGCCGCCTGACCGCCGATCGCGGTCGCGGCGTCATGGGTTACGGCTGGCTGCCTTCGGGGTTGCTGGTTTACCTGCAAGACACCGGCGGCGACGAAAACTGGCGTTTTTACTCCCTGGATCCGGCAGGCGGCGAGCCCAGGTTGCTAACGCCGGGCGAGGGGGTGCAGGCGCAGTTTTTGGCCGCCCACCCCGACTATCCCGACGAGATGCTGCTCCTGCTCAATGACCGCGACCCGGCGCTGCACGACGCCTGGCGCGTCAACGCCCGCACGGGCGAAAGGCGGCGGGTAGTTGAAAACCCCGGATACCTGCAGCTCTTCGCCGACGACAAGCTGCAGGTGCGGGCCGGCCTGCGCCAGACCGATGCCGGCGGTGCCGAACTGCACCTTTACCAAAACGGCGAGTGGCGGCCCTTCATGAGCTGGGGCCTGGAAGACAGCCTGGGCACCATGCCCTTGCAGATCCGTGGCGACACCCTCTACATGCTTTCGTCCATCGGGCGCAACACCGCCGCTTTGGTGGCGGTGGACCTGAAATCGGGCTCGCAGGAGGTGCTGGCCGCCGACCCGGGCTACGACCTCGACAGCTCTTCGCTGCTCTTCCATCACCAGGCCAAGGAGCCGGAGGCGATCGGGGTAATGCGCGACCGGATGGGCTGGATCGTGCTAGACGACAGTCTAAAACCCGACTTCGAACGCCTGGGAGAACTGGAGGGCGATGTCTACGTCACGAGCCGCGACCTGGCCGACCGCGTCTGGGTGATTCACGAAGACCTGGACCTGGCCGGCCCCCGCTTCTGGCTCTACAACCGCCAAAGCGGCGAGCTGGGGCTGGTGGGCGAGGCCATCCCGGCGCTGGCCGAATACACCCTGGCTCCAATGCAGCCGGTGCGCTACAGCGCCCGCGACGGACTGGAGATCGAGGCCTACCTGACGCTGCCGCCGGATCGCGAGCCGCGCGGCCTGCCGGCGGTCATCCTGCCCCACGGCGGCCCCTGGAGCCGCGACACCTGGGGCTACAACCCCTGGGCGCAGTGGCTGGCCAACCGTGGCTACACCGTGTTGCAGCCGAACTTTCGCGGCTCGACCGGTTACGGCAAGGCGTTGCTGAACGCTGGCAACAAAGAATGGGGGCGGGCGATGCAAGATGACCTGACAGACGCCGTGCAATGGCTGGTGGAGCGGGGAATCGCCGACCCCGAGCGGGTGGCTATCATGGGTGGTTCCTACGGAGGCTACGCCACCCTGGCCGGGCTGGCCTTTACTCCCGACCTCTACGCCGCCGGGGTCGACATCGTTGGGCCTTCCAACCTGTTTACCCTGCTGGAAACGATACCCCCCTACTGGAAACCGATGGTCGCCCTCTTCCACACCCGTATGGGCCATCCCGAGCACGACGCCGAGTTGCTCAGGGCTGCCTCGCCCCTCTTCAGCGCCGACAAGATCCGCGCCCCGCTGCTGATCGGCCAGGGCGCCAACGATCCGCGGGTCAAACGAGCCGAAAGCCTGCAGATAGTCGAGGCTCTGCGTGAAAAGGGCAAGCCGGTGGAGTACGTCGAATACGCCGACGAGGGCCACGGTTTCATGAAACCGGAAAACCGGCTCGACTTCTTCGGCAGGGCCGAGGAGTTTTTGGAGCGACATCTGCACCCCTAGGAGGCGGTCATGGCGAACGCGGCACTGCAAGAGATTTACGAAGCACTGGGAGAAGACGGACTGCGCAAGGCCCGCTGGCAGGAGAAGATGCACATAGCGGCCATGATTACGCAGATACTCTGGACCGCGGTCTTCGCACTGGCGATGATCCCCACCGGCTGGGCGGCGGCGCTGCGCGACGCCCTGGGGGGCGACACCACCTTTGGGGCGCTGCTGGTAATACTGGCGATAATGCTGCTGAACAGCGTCTTTATGCTGCCCCACGCCTGGTTTTTCGGCTACCGGGTCGAGCAGATTCTGGGCACCAACCGGCAGTCGCTGGCCGGCTGGCTGCTCGACTACTTCAAGCAAGGGCTGATCAGTCTCGTCATTTTTGGTTTCTTCTTCTGGGGCGTATACCTGGTCTTCCGCGCCTGGCCTGTCGCCTGGCTGCCGGCGCTGGTAGCGGTGGTGGCGCTCTTGGCGCTCGCCATCTACCTAGCGCAGCCGCTAATGATCCGGGCCCAGGTGGGGGTCGGACCGCTTGAAGACGACGAGCTGAACTCGCGGCTGGCGCGGATCTTCGAAAAGGCCGGTTTCCCCTTCGGGGGCGTGGGCGTTCTCAAGGCCGGCGAGAAGACCTCCAAGGGCAACGCCATGCTCTCGCCCAAAGGAGGCAAGCTGGAGGTGCTGATCTTCGACACCCTGCTGGAAGAAGTAGACCCCGAAGGCATCGAGTTCGTCGTCGCCCACGAGCTGGGCCACCGGGCCCACAGGGACTGGCCGGCGATGCTGGGGCTCATCAGTCTGCTCTTCGTCGTCGGCATCGCCCTGGCGCACGCGGTGCTGGTGTGGGCGGACGGCCGCTGGGGGCTTGCCGGTCCTGGCGATCCCGCCACGCTGCCGATCCTGATGCTGGTGCTGAGCTTCTGGATGCTGGCGGGGCAGGTGGTCACCAACACCTTCATGCGCTCGCGCGAGTATGCCGCCGACCGCTACGCGCTGGAGCTGACCGGCAACCTGCCCGCCTTCGAGCGCGCCTTCGTGGTGCTGGCCAAACAAAACCTCGCAGACCCCGAGCCGCCGGAGTGGGTGGAGTTCTGGCTGCACAATCATCCCTCGATTGCCCGGCGGCTGGAGGCGGCAAGGAGAGTGGTTGAGGAAAAGGGCTAAGCCAAAGCCCGTAATGTATGTAGTAAACGGACCGGTAGGGGGTGAGTCGTGGGGTGCGGCGACGATAAGCCGAAGAGTGAGGCCGTGAACCCGGTTCAGTCCTTCTACGATGCCAACGCCGAGGCCGAGTGGGTGCGGCTGGAGCGCCACCGGACCGAGTTCGCGGTGACGCTGCGGGCGCTGGAGGACCACCTGCCCCCGCCCCCGGCGGCGGTGCTCGACGTGGGCGGGGGGCCCGGGCGCTACGCCATCGAGCTGGCGCGACGGGGTTACCGGGTCACGCTGGTGGACCTTTCCGCGGCCAGCCTTCAGCTGGCCCGCCGCAAGGCGGAGGAGGCGAGCGTCCGGCTCGAAGGCGCGGTCCGGGCGAACGCCCTCGACCTCGGCCGCCTTCCCGACGCCGCCTACGACGCCGTTCTCCTCATGGGCCCTCTCTACCACCTCACGGACGAGGATGCCCGCCGGCGGGCGGTCCGCCAGGCCGCGCGCAAGCTGCGCGCGGGCGGCGTGATCTTCGCCGCCTTCATCACCCGCTTCGCGCCCCTGCGCGACCTGGCGGCGCGCGACCCCGGCTGGGCGGAGGGGCGCTGGGACTATCTGGAGCGCCTTTTGCAGACCGGCGTGCACGACTCCGGCGAGGGCTTCACCGTGGCCTACTTCGCGCACCCGGACGAGGTCGCGCCCTTCATGGAGGCAGAGGGGTTCGCCACGCTGGGGGTGGTGGGCTGCGAAGGGATAGTGGCTGGGCACGAGGAGAAGATCAACATCCTCGCGGGCGAGACCTGGGCGCGCTGGGTGGACCTCAACTACCGCCTGGGCCGGGACCCGGCGCTTTGGGGCGCGAGCGACCATCTGCTTTACGTTGGGCGTAAAGGTTAGCGAGCGGATAACATCAGCCAGTCGACGTAAAATCCGCCCCCCACTCCCCCTCAAGTGGGAAGACCGTCAGGCGGCAAAATCTGGTTGCGGGTTGGTGAGCCGGTTTGGACCCAGCTTTCGCTGGGGTGACGGAGTTTTGTCGTGGGTGGTTTTTATCGTGAATGCTTTTGTTGGGAACTGATGAATTGGCTATTGCAAGCATTACGAATCAGCTTCATCATCCCAATCAATCTCGCTCGTCACCAATCTCGTCATTCCAGCCAAGCAGGCGGTTGCCTGCGCGAGCTGGACCTGCCCTCGCGAAAGCGGGGGACCCAGAGCCTAAAGCATAGTGACCGCTTCGTCTTCGTCTAATGGCGTCTTAAATAAGCCCTCCCCTCGGGGAGGTGGCTGCGAAGCAGCCGGAGGGGGTTTTATTCAGGGTGTAGGAGGTGGGGCGTAGGGTGTGGGACGGCCATGCATTGGCAACCGACTTTTGGAGTTCGCATCGCCTAAAACCCCCACCCCCAACCCTCCCCCAGGGGAGGGAGCGTTTTTTGCAGTGACCGAACCGTGGAGTTTGGGCGCGGCATGGTCCCCGGATCTCGTTCGCTGGTAGCTCACTCGTCCGGGAACACAGTTTAGTTTCTGCAACCTGGCCGATGTTGTACCACCGGGCGAGCCCGCGAAGAGGGTGAGACCCGGGGTCCATGCTGTACAGAAAGCCGAAATTGCGTTGTCGTTGACATACCCGCCACCACAAGCCGCTTTTATCCGTATCCCCGGACGAGGCAACCAAGTGGTTGCCGAGATCCGGGGTCCATGCTGTACGCGAAGCCGACGTTTCACTGCTGTAGCAAAACCAACGAGTGTAGGAGAGGATTTCAAGCCTTCCCCTACAGCGAAATACTATTTACTCAGCTCTTCAGCAAGTCCACGAAGACCTGCGGCTGCTGGCGCTCGCTGGTGCGCTCGAGCACCCAGGCCGTTTCCATGAGCGTCCGCTCCCTGGCCCCAGAGATTCCCTTTGGCGACGGTTTGTGGTCGCTTCCTGTTCAAGCAGTATGGCGTTGGGGAGCGGAATAGAGATGCGCGGCTCGGCTGTCTGAGCCAGAGTTATTTTTACAAAGTAAATTTGTCTGTACTTTTCAATAAGTTAAGTGTTGTTGTTATAAGAAAACTGCGCGCTCACCTGATTACTTCCTTACCGGCTCGAAGGTGTAAATGCCCTCACGGGTCGGAATGTAACGTAGCAGCTGCTGTTGTAGATGGAAATCGACGCCCCATCGCCTTATATGTTTTCTGAAGCGCCAAGCGGCAGGCCCAACTTTTATTTTATGAACATTTTGACTTACTTGTTTTTGAAGGCTTTAAGAAACTACTATGACAACCGGTCTACTGGCTTTTTGCACGCCAAGCGCTACTTCAGGTGGTTGTTGGAGTCTGGTCCGCTCGCTCCTTCCCAACGAGGTCAATGAAGAGTGTTTCGAGGCTCGGCGCCCCGCGGGAGATTTCCAGTACCTCCCCCTCAAGCTCGGAGAGAAAAGGTTTCAGCTCCTCCCAGCTACCTAAAAAAACTACCTGATCCGATGTTTCCAGCACAAACCGTGGGTCCAGCTGTGCAACCTGCTTTCCGTAATGCTCCCCTAGCTTTATTACGTACCCCTCACCAGACCGCTCAGAAAGCAAAGTCCTCGTCCTTCCTTTCTTGACGAGTGACCCTTTGTGGATGAATGCCACCCGGTCGCTTACGCGCTCCACCGTTTTCAGGTCGTGAGAAGTCAGCAGGATTCCCCAACCCCCTGCCTTGAGCTCTAGAAGGATCTCCTCAAACTCCCTCCGACTCACGGGGTCAAGACCCAGTGTGGGCTCGTCCAGAAGCAGCAATCGTGGCTCTAGGGTGAGAGCCAGGGCCAGGGCCCCCTTTTGCTGCATTCCCCGAGAGAGGGTGGCGAGGGAGGCATGAAGCCGGTCTGATAAACCGAACCGTCCAAGCCACTCCTTGAATCGGGGTTGCACGAATCCGGGGGCAAGCCCCCGGATTCCCCCAAAGTAAAGGGCGTTTTCCAAAAGGCTTAGATTCATGTAAAGGTTCCGGCTGCCCTCAAGCAATACCCCGAACTCGTGCCCCCGGGGAGGACGCTCCCCTGTCTCCCCCACAAAAAGAACCTTTCCCTTATCGGGGAGAAGCAGGCCGAGAATAACCTTGATAAGCGTAGTCTTGCCGGCGCCGTTTGGCCCTAAAAGGGCCAGAATTTCCCCGGAGCGAACGGTGAGAGAAACCCCTTTTAAAGCATCAACGTTGCCAAAACGTTTATGAACATCTTGAATTTGAAGCACTCAATACCTCCCGAGGACACCTTTATGCCTAACCTGGACGTAGACCCAGGCCATGGCGCCGAGGCCAGCAGCCAGAAACAGAAAGCTCTGAACAAGGGCGATTGCCGCTAGGTCAGGAGGCAGGCTTTTCCCCGTAAAACTGAGCCTGAGAAGCTGGACCGCGGGGGCGAAGGGCAGATATGCCTTCCAGGGGTCGAACCGGACTAAAGAAAAAAAGTACGGGAGAAAAAGGAACTGGACAATTGTGAACAATCCTTCCACGCGCTTGAAGTAAAGGGCGATCGCCCCCATCCCCAAAGCAAAGCCAAGTGAGGACAAAAACAGGGGGAGGAGGCCCAGGGGCCACCAAGAAGCTGGCCTCAGCTCAACGTCGAGCAAAAGCGCCAAAGGAAGCAGCGTAAGAAAGGCCCACAGCAGGCCGGAAAGGCCTTCCACGAAAGCCCTGATTAAAAGTTGCCGGAGGAGGCCGCCCCGGGCTAAGGCCAGGTGTTCCAAAGTTCCCTGGCTAACCTCAGACTGTATTGTGTACGCGATGGATTGGAAGGTGGCGACGGTAAGGTTAAACGCGACGAAAACCAGGAGTAGAGGGCCCAGGTCAAGGCCCAGGTCGTCCCCCGGGGAGAGGCTTTTTAAACCTAGAATGATCGCGTAAAAATAGAGAATACTACCCAGCAGACCTGCCAGTTCGTTGAACCAGTAGCGCTTTCTCAGCACCCAGTTTAAGAGCGCCTCGCTCCATAGCTGCCAAAACACAATAAACTCCTAAGGTGTGGTAAACGGCGGTGGAACCCCATACGATCCACCGCCATACTACATCCTGCCGATTACGTTAGAACCGGTGGATACTTAGTGGGACAAGGACGTCTTGCGCCGCACTCCCCCATGGGCTGTACCGCTCGCGAAGGTTTCACGACCCACTTCATCCTTCTTCACCCCCTTCCTCTAGCCTGTGCAGGAGCGTGGTATGGGCTCCGCCCCGTTCGCACGTTCAGCTAGCAACGTAAAGGTGCGCTTCCAATTCCACTTAAAAGTGGTGCACTCCAGTTCTAACTTCCCCTCGGGCATGGTCTCGGGGAAAGCTACTCTCAAAGGACATCCCCCCATGCAAGTTGGCAGCCAAGAACAGCTGGAACAAGCTAGGTCTTTGGCAAATGGATCCCACGACATCCAACGCTGGTAGATGGGATTCTCCGCTATTCTTGACGGGTCGTATTCTAAAATATTGCCCACTGCGTATTCGGGCTGACCAACCGTGTCCCAGCACTTTTGCAAACTACCGTCGGGTTCCACTACAAAGCCTTCAGGACGTGTCGCGATACAACCTCCAAGCTGAAGCGAGGGATAGGGTATGGTACCCAAGCCTAAACTTTCCGCCAAAGAGAAATACTCAGGTTCTAGCTGGGCAAAGTCTTTGGGGGTGAAGCAGAATCCGTTTACGCCATGACTCGGTGGGGTTGTAGAGGTCACCGGGGCAAAATAGACCCGGATATTTTCCAGGTGGGCCAAACCCTCTTCGGCCAAGCGCTTCAGAAGAACCGGTACGCCCTCACGGTTGCGAGCATCTACGTTAATACGAATTTGAACAAAAATAGGCTGATCGCGAAAAAGGTGCAGGTTGGCCAAAATTTGTTCAAAAGTTCCTTCTCCAGAAAGAAGGTGCCGCCGTTGGTCGTGGTAAGCAACGTCTCCGTCCAAGGTGATCTGGACTAGGTGGATCCGGTGGCTAATCATATCCGCCACCTTCTCCTCGTCCAGCAGATAGCCGTTGGTGACCAAGCTTGCACCGTACTCCACGCCGTGATTTCTGGCGATATCAAGAAAGCCCTGGGATAGCTTTTGAACGACGTCCCAGGCTAGAGCAGGTTCGCCACCGAACCAGGTAACGTCGAACCGCGACAGATGGGGCGCTTTCTGGGCAAAAAGCTCGAGGAGCTTGGCCTGGACCGGCTGACCCATGCGACTCTTTTGGTGCAACTGGAAGCAGTAGTCACAGCCAAAGTTGCAGTCAATCGTAGGGCAGATGGTCAAGTTCCAGTTATCTGTGGCATATCGATCGCGCAAATGGAGGGTCTTGAGGTAGGCAAGCTCATTGAATTTCTCGGGGATGATGAAGCGGCCCTCTAAAAGTCCGCGGTCCACAGGGTGGTCGAGTTGTGGCTGAGTGCCCTCAACTAGGGCGGCGTAGCGAGCCCGCCCCTCCTCATCCAGGACAGCCAAACCGTTGGAGAGGGAGTTATATGCCAATTTCTCTCCTGTTGGTAAGGTATGGAAGTGATTGAATAGGCTAGGCTTATATCGCTTTGCCTTATGGACTTCCAGAGGAACTAGCTTTGATGACATTACGAAAGGATTATATATATATTATTTGTCAATATATGTAATCGTATTTGTCAATATATGTAATCGGCCAACACATCTGAGGCTTTCCGCCCTAGGGGGCCGACTCCTTTTCTGGTTCAGCCAGATGCTTGAAGGTAACCAGGTCAACCATGGCCTTATAGATCCTCTTGTAGTGGTGGTAGTTGTAATAAGCATAGTGGGTGATTCATTGGAAACTAAACAGCCGGTGTTAAGCCCTCCCCTCGGGGAGGTGGCTGCGAAGCAGCCGGAGGGGGTTTTATTCAGGGTGTAGGAGGTGGGGCGTAGGGTGTGGGACGGCCATGCATTGGCAACCGACTTTTGGAGTTCGCATCGCCTAAAACCCCCACCCCCAACCCTCCCCCAGGGGAGGGAGCGTTTTTTGCAGTGACCGAACCGTGGAGTTTGGGCGCGGCATGGTCCCCGGATCTCGTTCGCTGGTAGCTCACTCGTCCGGGAACACAGTTTAGTTTCTGCAACCTGGCCGATGTTGTACCACCGGGCGAGCCCGCGAAGAGGGTGAGACCCGGGGTCCATGCTGTACGCGAAGCCGAGATTAGGTTGCCATTGACTGACCAACTACAAGCTACGGGCTACAGGCAATGTAGTTACAACGAACTACGCATCACAAACTATGTGCCAATCAGGGCGGGCCCACCCCTACAACGCCCCATAAACCATACACGACTTGACGGACACACGGTCCACCCCTACGCGAATACAACGTATTGCGCACCTGATGCGAGGAACGGGCCCCGCGCCCGCCAGGGCCCCGTGTGCTCGCGTAGCCGCTCGCCGGCGGGCTTGAGGCTGCCGTCTTCGCGGTGGAGGCCGAACCGGTCTTCGCCTTCGTCATCGAGGCGGTACCAGATCGCGGCGGCCACGTCGAGGTCGTCTGGCCTGGCCCCGAGTCGGGGCCAGCAGCACCACGACCTCCAGCCCACGCCTGCGGGCGTCCGCGACCCGGCGCTTCAGCTCGTTCAGGTAGGCGGGGTCAAAGACACCGGCCTCGTCGAGCTCCAGCTGCGCTCAGTCTACCGGCACCCGCACTACCCCACCCCCAGCGCCGCGGCCCGGTCCAGCCTGGCGGCGTACCCGGCGGCGGTGTCGGTCCAAGACATATTTGACTCTTTAGCGGCCTGCAGGGTTTAACCGTGCGGTTCGGTCCGCAGCACTTCGCCGACACTCACCGTTTCGACGTCTACGAGCGTATGGAAATACGCGTCTAGGAAATGCTTGTGACTCGCACCCACGAGCGCCAAAAACTGCCCGCCAGGACAGTTGGCCATGGCCACACGGGCGTTCTTGGCCATCCCCAGGTTCCGCGCCTCCCACATCGCTACCCGGGCACGGTCGAGGCCGCTCTCGTGGTGCGTTTCGAAAAGGATCTGCCACTGTGCCAGTAGCTGACGAAGCCGTGCCGTTTCATTGGTGGTTCGGAAAACGGGGCGTAGGTCGCCGGTCTGCACCGAAGCCTCGAGCTCATCTCGCAACCCGGCCATGAGCGCCTCGTATGCGGTCAGCAGTTTTTGGAACGCGGGATGCCCTTGGAGATCGGCATACAATCCGCCGGTTTTCGCCTCCCGGCCCGGCGGCAGGTCGCCATGGGTGCTGTCGTCGATGGCGAAGACGCGGCGGTGGCCCAGGCGCAGGGCGAGCCGGACGCCGATCCGCACCGCCTCGCTGCGGGACGCGGCGAGGCGGCCCAGCAGGCGGCGGACACCGTCGGGTGCCGCCTTCCGCTCCGCCCTGTCCGCACGTGCCCACCACAACACCGCGGAGGGCAGGTCGTAGGCGGCGAGGGCTAGCAGGGCGAGCTCCGGGGGCGACTGCGTATGTCCAGCTAGAAAACGGTCGCGCGCCTCCAGGAAGCCCAGGTCCAGCTCGGTCTGGGCGCTACGGGCCGCCGGGAGCCAGGGGTAACGCGCCGTCGCCGTTTCCCCATCGCCGGCCCCCGCCCAGTAGGCCACCGACTCGGGGGCGTCGAGCTCGACCATCACCCCGTCCCGAGCGTAGAGAGCGAGCGCGTCGAGCAATGGCTCGAAGGCGGCATCGGGTATTTCGGGAGCCTGCAATTTGAGGTCGTCGCTCGTTTCGCCCAGGTGCAGGGTGCCGAGCACCAGCACCTTCGTCGGTTCGCTCGGGGCCCGGAACGGTGCGCAGGAACTTGGCGTCGCCATTCTTCCGTCTCAGGCTTCGCTCCGGCCGCCATCCGCCAGCAAGTCCACGAAAACCTGCGGCTGCTGGCGCTCGGTGGTGCGCTCGAGCACCCAGGCCGTTTCCATGAGCGTCCGCTCGCCCCAGGCGCGGCCGGTGAGTTGCAGGCCAACCGGCAGACCTTCAGCGGTGTAACCCGCCGGCAGTGAGAGCGAGGGGTGGCCGGTGAGGTTGGTCAGGAAGATGAAGCGCATCAGCTTGGTGACCGTGCCCAGGTCGCTGATGCCGCCTTCCTCGGCGGCCTTGGGGATGAGCGGCGCGGGAATGGCGGTGGTGGGGGTGGCGATCAGGCCCACCCGCCCGAGCACCTCGTCGAGCGCCGCCACCATCCGTGCGCGCACCTGCTGGGCGGCTACGTAGTCGGTGCCGGCGGCGCTCTGGCCGATCTTGAGGTTGATGCGGGTGGCCGGGGCCAGCTCGCGCCAGTGCTCCTGGGTGCGCTGGAAGCTGCGCCCCATCTCCACCAGCACCGTTACCGCGTGGGCGACTCGGGCGTTGTCGAGGCCGGGCAGCTCGAACTCGACGATCTCGGCCCCCGCCTCCTCCATACGCGTGAGCGCGGCGCGGCCCACCTCGACCACGCCCGGCTCGGCGTGGTCGAACCAGGCGGGCCAGATGCCGACCTTGAGGCCGCTCAGGTCCTGGCGGTTCCAGCCGGGCTCTTCGGGCACCGGCGCCGAGGCGGTGTGGGGGTCGGCCGGGTCGGGCCCGGCGATCAGGCGGTGCGCCAGGGCGATGTCGTAAACGCTCGCTCCCAGCGGCCCCACGTGGGCAACGCTCCAGCAGATCGGGTAGGCACCATGTTCGCTGACGCCGCCGTAGGTTGCCTTGAGGCCGTAAATGCCAGTTAGCGCCGCCGGCACGCGGATGGAGCCGCCGGCGTCGGCCCCCAGGGCCAGGGGCACCAGGCCGCTGGCGACGGCCGTGGCCGGGCCTGAAGAGCTGCCGCCGCTGTCGCGGGACGGGTCGTAGGGGTTACGAACGTGGCCGTGGTGGGGGTTGTAGCCGGTGGGGTTGGCCCCCAGCTCGTGCATGTTGGCCTTGCCGACGATCAGCGCCCCGGCCGCCCGCAAGCGGGCGACGGCGGTGGCGTCTTCGCTGGCCAGGTCTTTCAAGAAAGCGGTGCCGACGGTCGTCGGGTAACCGGTTACGTCTAGCTCGTCTTTGATGGCCACGGGCACGCCGTCGAGAGGCCCCAGCGGCTCGCCGCGACGCCAGCGCTCGGCGGAGGCCGCCGCCTGCCGGCGGACGTCGTCGGGGTTGACGGCGATGAAGGCGTGGATCCGCGGGTTGAGCTTGGCGTAGGCCGCCAGAAAACGCTCGGCCACCTCTGTCGGGGTGGTGCGGCTGCTGCGATAGGCGGTTACGAAGTCGGTCACGTTGCGAAAGGGGGCCGGCCCGGCGGGTGGCTTGGCGGCGGCCGTTTTGGCCGCCGGCTCACGGCGGAAGATGGCCACCAGGCGCGAGGCGAGACGCGGCTTCTTCTCGCTTGTCTCGGGCGGCGGTTCGGGCGCCGGTGCCAGCGGCAGGAAGAGCGGGGCGGGCAGGTCTTTGAGTTCAGCCAGCCGGGGCACGCCGGCATCAGCCATCAGTTTTTTGACCAGGCCGGGGCCGGTAAGGCGGCCATCGAGGGCGGCGGCAAACGTGCGCAGTGCCCGGCCGGTGAGTACCGGCATTTTTACGTCTTTCAGGTCGTAGCTCATGGCTGCCTCCTAGCGTTTGTCCCCTTCGCCCTGGATTACGCCACGCTCGAGCCGGTCGAAAAGCTTCTCCAGGTTGGCCTCGGCTACCTCGCGCAGGCTCAGGTCCAGCTCGGTGGCGATCTGGGCCAGGTACCACAGCACGTCGCCCAGCTCGTACTTGAGCGCCTCGCGGTCTTCGGGGCCGATGACCCCGCCCTTGTCGCGAAAGATCTTCTTGACCTTGCCGGCCAGCTCGCCGGCCTCGTTGACCAGACCCAGGGTGGGGTAGGTGATGGGGTGGTCGGTGTGGATCAGGCTCCAGGTTTTGCGCGACTTCTTCTGGTAGGTATCCAGGTCGGCTGCGGTCGGGTCGAGGGGCATGCTTCATTTTAGGCGCAGAGTGCACCGTACTGATAAGAGCGGTGTCGGAACGGCCCCGGCGCGCGGGTTACTTTTCCGCCAGCAGCTCCACCTTGTAGTTCCCGCGGGTGGTGCGACCAATGATGCGCACCAGCGTTACCTGACCCAGTCCCTCAGCCATCAGGGTGTCGCCCTCGCGCACCTCGTCCTTGGCGCCGGCGGCGCGGCCGCGCAGGCGCACCTTGCCCGCCTTGACGCCTTTGGCGAAGTAGCTGCGGCTCACGCCCAGCCCCTTGGCCCCCACCACGTCCACCCGCAGCGAGGGAACGACCAGGGTGCGGGTCTTGCTGCGTGCCCGGGGCCGGGTTTTTTCGGGGGGGTCACCTGCTTCCAGACCGGCTGCCCGAAGGCGCTTGCGGGCCGCGCTTCGGGCCGCAAAGATAACGCCGTCCGGCAGCAGGCGCACGTCGCCCAGCTCGGAGGGGTCGAGGGTCCGGCGCAGGGCGGCGGCGCTTTTTTCCGGGTCGGCGGACTCCAGCCAGCCGGTCCAGGTGGGATCGTCGACCTGCGGCACCTCGGGGGGGTAGAGCACCCCCAGCCTGCGCTCGGCGGCGGGCAGGCCGCCGAACCAGGTCAGGGAAACGCCGGCGCGGGCGGCCAGGATCCGCAAGGTTTCCTGTTCTTCGGGGTCCAGAAAACCGCTGGTCACGACCCGTCCGCCACGGGCTTGTTTGACAAGGTCGCTGAGCTCCATCCCCCCTAGCTTACCCGCCGCGCCGTCCATGCCATGAGCGGGCTCTTTTCCGAAAACGGCTGGCCCTGAAATCCGCCCGCGACCCTCCCGACGAGACCCGCTCCCGCCAGCCAGCGCTCGATTTCATAGCGGGTGAAGTAGCGCTGGTCGAGCCGGTTGTGGCGGCGTTTGAGTACGCCGTCGGGGCCGGCTTCGTCTATCACGTAGTAGGTAGTCAGCCGCTGGCTGGCGGGGTGGTGTTCCTGGCGGTAGTAAACCTCGATTCGCCCGTAGCGCCCCTCGAGCCGTAGCGCCCCGTCCGCCTTGATCTGCAGCGGGTTGTAGAGGTCGAAGGCGAAGACCCCGCCCGTGTTCAGATGGCTTGCTACCCGCTCCAGGGTAGCGTTTTGGTCGGTCAGGGTATAGAGGTGCATCAAAGCGTTGAAGGGGGCGATGACGAGCGGAAAGTGGCGGTTCAGCTCGAAGTCGCGCATGTCGCCTGCGATCCAGCGCACCGGCAGGCCGCGGGTTGACGCCTCGCCGCGGCGGCGCATGGCGGCGCTGGGCTCGAGCGCCCAGACCTCGGTCCCGCGCCGCGCCAGGTGGGCGGCTACCCGCCCCTGCCCCGCGCCCAGCTCGAGCACCGGTCCGCCGTGGCGGCTGGCCAGGCGGGCGTAGAAGTCCAGGTCGCCTGAGTAGTCTTCGTACTGGAGGGCGTAGAGGTCGGCCAGCTCGTCGTAGCTCACCCGCCCAGCCTACCGCGTTATTCTGGAAGAAGGTACGAAAGGAGGTGGGGCGCATGATCGGTTCGCCCAAACCGGTGCTCGAGAGCATCCTCGGCGCGGCCGACCTGGCCCAGAAGATACCCGAGATCGAGGGGGTGCCCAGCGGCGTGGAGGGGCTGGACGAGCTCTTCTACACCGTCGTGCAGGAACGGGGGAAGCCGGTGGTGAAACCCCTCGGGGGGCTGCCGCGGCGGGCGGCGGTGCACGTGACCGGCACCTCGGACACCGGCAAGAGCCTCTTCGCCGAGCAGTACGCCCTGGCCCAGGCGGCCCGGGGGGAGGGGGCGATCTTCGTGACCGTGGAAACCCCGGCCCCTTTCGTGGACGCCGGGCTCGAGCAGCGGCGGCTGGCCATGGGGCTCGCGCGCGACGTGCTTGCGGGCGTTACCCTGGTGGACGCCGCCAGCCACGGCGTACTGCGCGAGGATCTGCCCACCCTTTTCGCCACCCTCGATGCCGCCTTCGAGGCCACCGGGGCGCGCCACCTGATCGTGGACTCGCTTACTGGCCTCTACGAGGCGCGCGAGGTGACGGCGCGGCTAACCGTGCGCAAGGTCTACCTCTACACCAAGGAAAAGGACGTGACCGCCGTCTTCACCTCGCAAAAGCGCTCGAGCCACGAGGAGCTCTCCGCCGAGGCCGCCGGGGGCTACGCGGTGAGCCACATCCTCGACGCCACCATCGTGCTCGCCAAGCGGCTGGTGATGACCCAGGCGCAGAGCAAGCTCTGGGGCGTGCCGCTGGGCGAGGTCGTGCGCTTCTTGCGCATCGACGGCTGCCGCCTCAGCGGCCACGACACCAGGACCCACTACCTGGAGCTCCTGCCCGAGGGGCTCTTGCGGGTGGGCCCGCCGATTGGCGCCTCCTCATCGGAAGCCTGAGTAGAATGGCGCCGTGCGCTCGCGTCTCGCCTGGCTGATCGCCCTGGTTCCCGTCTTTCCGCCGCTCTACCTGGCGGCCTTCGCCGCGCTCCGCTACTGGCGGGCACTGGGCCCGCTGGCGCGCGGTGTGGTGCTCTTTTACCTGGGCACCCAGCTCGCCGCCGCGCTGCTCGCGCCCGGCCCCCTGGTTTCGCTGCCGCTGGCGCTGTTGCGGGGGCTTTTCGTTGTGGCTCTGCTGCTTGCCGGGGTGCGGCTCGCGGATCCGCGCTGGCTGCACTACCTGCTCGCCGGCCTCGCCGTCGTCTACCTGCTGGCTTTCTGGGCCAGCTATGATGCCTACGGCTCCCAGTTCTTGCTGCGGCGGCTCATTCACCCCTACTACACCATCGTTTCCGTGGGGTTGGCGGGGGCGCTGGGTGTGCTTCTGGCGCTCGACTGGCGCGGTCCGCTGGCGGCGCGCCTGTTCCTGGCGGCGCTGGCGCTGGCGGCGCTGGTGTTGTCGGGGAGCCGGGGGGCGCTGGCAGTGCTGGTGGTGGGTTTGGTTCTCTGGTTTGCGGTGCGCTTTCGGCGTGCTGCCTGGGCCGCGGCCGCGGCCGGCGCGGGGGCAGCGGGCGTTTACGTGGTGGCAACGCTGGGCCAGCATGTCCCCGCCCTGGCGCGATTGCTTTCTTTCAGCCTATCGGGCCGCGACCGGGTGTGGGAGGGGGCGCTGGAGGCGATCCGAACCCACCCCTGGGGCGGAGTGGGGCCCTACCAGCTGGGTCCCTGGCTAGATTACCTCTACCAGTACGGCTGCAACCTGTGGACGGGAGCCGAGCGCCTGGGTCTGGGCTGCCCCGCCTGGCTCGAGCCCTTTTACGGAGCCTGGCTGATCGCCCACAACCTGCTGCTGCACTCCCTGGGGGAAACGGGCGCGGTGGGCACACTGGGCTTCCTCGCCCTGCTGGCGCTGGTGGGCTACGCTGCGCTGCGTTCGCGCGAGCCGCTGCTAGCCGCAATCTTCTTCGGCTACCTGGTCATGAGCCTGGTGGACAACCCCATGGCGGTGCCCAGCTTGCACCTGGCCGAGGTGTTCTGGGTGGCGGGGGGGATGGCGCTGGCGCGCGCGGGCCTAGCCGTAGCGCTCGAGCAGGGTGTCGCGGTCGATGAGCACCAGCCGGGGCCAGACCCGCTTTAACGGGGTTCCCCCGTACATCCTGTGCAGAAAGTGCATGTAAGCACCCATGAGCTTCCGGCGTGCCGGCGGCAGCTCGATTACCTGAAAGCCCACCGGCTCGAGTATTTCCTGGAAGAGCGAGATGCCCCAGAATGCCTGCACGTCGTTCAGGTGCTCCCTTTCGCGCAGGGCGCGGGCCAGGTCGGACATTGATTTCTTGAAAAACCGGAAGGCAGTGAGTGATCCGGCCTCACCCGCCCGCGCCATGCGTTCGGAGTGCAGATGCAGCTCGGCCGCCACCGCGCCCGGTTCCAGGCGGCGTCCGCCGGGCAGTTCCACCGCCGGTCCGGGATACCTGCCTTTCGCCAGGCGGAAGACGCTCTGGGCAGAATAGTTGAGTTCCTCGACGTGGTAAATGCGGTCGAAGAAGCGGTCGACCGTGGCCGTCCAGGCGCGCTTGGGGAGGTCGCGCAGCTCGCCCCTGCGCAGCCCGCGCAGCTCACCCAGGGGTTTGGGGCTGAAGCCGCGCGCCCGCAGCTCCGCGAGCAGCCCGGGTAGCGCCGCCGCCGCGGTGCGCCCTCCGGATCCGGCGTCGTGCATCACGATGACGTCTCCGGGCATCGCCCCTTCGATCTTCTTCCCGCCGGGTAGCGCGCCCTCGACGATGCGGCGCACGACCGCCGCAGCGTCGTAGCCGGGGTGCCAGTCGTGGGCCTCGACCGTCCACTGCACCGGCGTGAGCCCCAGCCGCCGCGCCGCCGCCATCTGCGCCCAGGTCCAGGCGCCGTGCGGCGGGCGGAAGAAGCGCGGCCGGGTTCCGGTCAGGTGCTCGAGCGTCCGCACCCCCCGCACCACGTCGGCGTAGGCTTCCCGGGGCCAGCGCCCCCAGCCGTGGCGGTGGCGCCAGCCGTGCAGGGCCAGCTCGTGCCCCCCGTCCAGCAGGCGATGCACAATCTCCGGATGTTCCCGCGCGCGTTCGGCCAGCACGAAAAAGGTGGCCTGCACCCCAGCCTGCGCCAGCGCATCCAGCACCCGCGGGGTGGTAGCGGGATCGGGTCCGTCGTCGAAGGTGAGGCCCAGCTCGGCGCGGGCGCTGCCCAGCCCCCGTTGCACCACCCCCAGACCCCACCACTGCCAGAGAATGTAGGGGAGCCCCCAGTAGACCCCGGTGGCCCCCAGCGGCCAGACCCAGGAGCTCATCGCGTCACCGCCTGCAGCAGATCGGCGGCGATGGCGGCAGCGGCGTCGGGTTTGCTGAGCGCCCGCGCCGCCTGCGCCATGGCGGCGCGCCGGCGGGTATCCGGGATCAACCGGGCCAGCCGGTCGGACAGCTCGCCGGCCCGCCGCACCCACACCGCAGCCCCGTGTTCCTCCAGGTACGCGGCGTTGCCCTCCTCCTGTCCCGGAATGGGATCGAAGATGATCATTGGCACCCCTAGCGCCAGTGACTCGGAGGCGGTCAGCCCGCCCGCCTTGCCCACCACCCAGTCGGCCGCACCCATCCACTCGGGAAAGTCGTCGCGCAGGCCGGTGCGGATCCAGCGCACGCGCCCCCGCTCTTCTTCATGAGTGCCGTTGTGCCGGCGGTTGAAGGTAACAAGCTGCATGGGCATATCGAGCTTCAGGAGTGCCTGCAGCACCCGCTTGTAGCTGCGGTAGGCACCCGCGCCGCCGCTGGTGAGGAGCACCACCGGACGTTCGTCGAAACCGCGTTTGGCCCGCAGGGTTCCCCTATCTGGCAGCCGGGCGTAGTCCGGCAGGATGGGGATTCCGGTAACCCGCACGCGTTCGGGCGAAACGCCGTGCGCCAGCAGGTCCTGTCTGGTCTCCTCGAAGGCGACGTAGATACGGTCGGCCTCGGGGCGCGCCCAGTGACGGTGGGCGCGGAAGTCGGTGACCACCAGGGCGTTGGTAAAGTCGGCCCCCTCGACGGCGCGGGCGCGTCCCACCACCGCCGCGGTGGTGGCGAACGAGGCCACAACGATGTCGGGGCGGACCTCGCGCAGGTAGCTGCGCACCGGTCCCAAACCTGCCTTGCTGAAGATCTCCGAGATCAGTTTGGGCTCGCTGGGCAGATTCGACCAGTGGTAGAACCAGCGGTAGGCGGCGGGCCAGTAGCGCAGCCAGAAGGCGTAGGTCCAGGTGGCAGGGCCCCGCTCCCACAGGGGTACGAAGCGCAGGTAGTCTTCCTCCAGGCATTCGCAGGCACCCCCGCGCTCGAGCTCCTCCCGGAGCGCCCGGGCCGCCTGCCGGTGCCCGCCGCCGATGGAGGCCGAGAGCAGCAGCGCCCTCATCTGCGGATCAGCCTCCAGCCGACGAACGCGAAAACCAGGTTCGCCAGCCATGCCGACAGCGCGGGCGGTAGCATCCCCAGACCGCCCAGCGAGCGGGCGAGCAAGAAGACCAGGTAGTAGCCGACCGCTATCATCACGCTCATTCCCATCGAGAGCCCGGGGCTGCGCCCGTAATAGACGGCGAAGGGAAGCGAGATCAGCACCAGCACCACGTTCGCGAGCGGCAGCGCCAGCTTGGAGTGGAAGGCGAGCCCGGCGTCTGCGCGGTCCCTGGGGGCCAGCTTGGGGTCGGTATAGCGCCGCCAGGCCTCGCTCAGGCTAAGGGTGTCGGCCGCGAGCGGATCGGCAAAATTGGCCAGCGCCTCGTCGCGGTTCAGGCCCACCTTTATGGTGGTGCTGGCGTTTTTGTCCCGGGGGATACTGACGTTCTTGAATACCCGCTGCAGCCGCTCGGGAAGCTCATCGTCGGCGGCTTTCATGAGGTCGTCGATGGCGGCGTAGTCCACGGTGTAGATGCGGTATCCGGTTAGCTTGAGATCGCGACCCTGGTAGACGCCGCGGTCGGCGAAGATTACGGTGGCCTGCCGCCCCTTCCACAGCTGCAGACGCACGCCGGTCATGGCGTGGCGGGACCAGTCGTAGCCCGAGAAGAACAGCTCGATGCCGTTGCCCAGGGGAACGGTCTTGCCGCGCAGGCGGTGCAGCCCGTGGCCCGGGGATGTGAGCTCGTCGTACCAGTAGCCGCGCACCCGGGCGTTGCTCTGGGGCACCACGTTCTCCGACAGATAGAGCGAGAAGCCCGCCAGCAGGAAGCCGAGCAGCAGCACCGGCCGCAGCAGCCGCGCCAGCGATATCCCGCCCGCCTGGGTGGCGAGGATGGCTCCCTCGGTGGCCATGCGCCCGAAGGGGATGACCACGGCCGAGACGACGGCCATGGGCAGCACCTGCACGAGCACCCCGGGTACGTGGTAACCCAGCCAGGTGAGCACCTTGAGTACGGATGCGCCGTCGAGCCAGCGGCTGCCTACGTAAAAGAAGCCGAACAGAAAGACCGCCACGTAGAGCAGCGCCGATACCAGCAGCACCGGCACCACCTCCCGCAGGATGTAGCGGTCGAGGATCGTGAACATTTAGCGGCTCCGCACGACGAAGGTCAGCCTGGCGCGCGCCACCTCCTCATCCGCAACCCGTACGCTCGCCTCCGATTTACCCAGACCGCGCCGGTAGCGCAACGTGCCCTCGATGATGAGCGTATCTCCGGGGACTACAGGTTTCAGGAAGCGGGCGTCGTCCACCCCGGCCAGGTAGGCCAGCGAGCCGGGATCGAAGTCGGGGCGGGTCGCCAGGCTGGCCACGCTCGCCTGGGCCATGGCCTCGACGATGAGCACCCCCGGCATGACCGGATGTCCGGGGAAGTGGCCGCCAAAGAAAGGTTCGTTGAAGGTGACGTTCTTGAGCACCTTGAAGCTTTCCGCATCGGCTTCGATGATGCGGTCGATCAGCAGGAAGGGGTAGCGGTGTGGCAGCAGCTCGAGGATGTCGTGCACGGGATGCCTCCCTAGCGGCGCAGGACCGAGTCGGAGGAGATGAGGGTGTCCTTGAGTACGGGAATCATTTCCAGGGCCTTGCCGGTTCCGTAGACTACCGCGTCCAGGGCGTTGTCGGCCACGATTACGGGAACGTTGGTTGCTTCGTGGAGCATGTGGTCCAGATTGCGCAGCAGCGCGCCGCCGCCGGAAAGCAGGATGCCCCGGTCGACGATGTCCGATATCAGTTCGGGGGGTGTGGCTTCGAGCACCCGCCGCACGCCCATGACCAGTTTCTCCAGGGGTTCGGCCAGCGACTCCACCACCTCTTCGGTGGTGACCTCCACCATCTTGGGCAGGCCGGTGACCACATCGCGCCCGCGCACCTCGGCGACGAGGCGGTCGTCGTCGGAGAGGATCTTAGCCGCCCCTATCTTTATCTTGACTTCCTCGGCGGTGCGCTCGCCGATCAGCAGGTTGTGGGCGCGGCGCACGAAGCGGATGATCGACTGGTCGAACTCGTTGCCGGCTATCCGCAGAGATTCTGACTGCACGATACCGCCGAGGCTGATTACCGCGATGTCGGAGCTGCCGCCGCCGATGTCCACGACCATGCTGCCGGTGGGCGCGGCGATGTTTATGCCCGCGCCGATGGCCGCGGCCAGGGGTTCTTCGATGAGGAAGGCGCGCTTGGCGCCGGCGTCCACCACCGCGCGCACCACTGCCATGCGCTCGACCTCGGTGACGCCGCTGGGGACGCCGACCATGACCTGCGGTTTGAAGAAGCGCGCCATGGGCGAGAGCACCTTCTTGAGGAACATGGTGAGCATGCGTTCGGTCAGGGTGTAGTCGGCGATCACCCCGTCCTTCAGCGGGCGCACCGCGATGATGTTGCCCGGTGTGCGGCCCAGCATGCGGTACGCCTCGGCGCCGACGGCCTTGACGTCCTTGCTGTCGCGCACCATGGCGATGACGGAGGGTTCGCGCAGGACGATCCCTTTGCCGCGCACGTACACCAGCACGCTGGCGGTGCCCAAGTCGATTCCTATATCCTCGCCCCTAAACATATCGCCTCATTCTAAACGAAGCGGTGTTGGATGCCCATGAGGAGCTAACCGAGCCAGTCTTGCACGAAGGGGTTGCCGCGGCGTTCGGCGGCCAGGGTGGTGGCAGGTCCGTGGCCCGGGAAGACGCGCGTTTCCTCCGGGAGCGCGAACAGGCGCCGGATCGAGTGTTGCAGGTCGTCCAGGTTCGCTCCGGGCAGGTCCCAGCGTCCCACGCCGCCGGCGAACAGCAGGTCTCCGGCGAAGAGCGCGCCCGCCTCTGCGGCGTAGAAGGCCACGTGTCCGGGGCAGTGGCCGGGCAGGTGTGACACCTCGAAGCCGGGTCCCGGTGTGAGCGCGCCCGGGTGCAGATCGACCAGGGGTTCTAACGGGGGCGGATCTATGAATATCCCCCAGCGGGCGGCGGAGGCGGCGGCGCGCTGGTAGACGGGCCGCGCCGCGGGGTGCAGGTAGACGGGCGGCGCAAGCGCTTCCACCACCCCGTTCACCGCACCCAAGTGATCGAAGTGGGCGTGAGTCAGCAATACGGCCTGCAGCGTCACCTCCGCGCTTTCCACCCACTCGAGCACCCGTGCGGGTTCATCGCCGGGGTCTATGAGCACCGCCTGTCCGGGCTCGCGCCACACCAGATAGGCGTTGGCGCCAAGAGGTCCGAGGGCGAGGGTTTCCACGCGCACCACCGCAGCCTAGCACGGGCTAGTTGACAAGATAAGGCTCATATGATATGCTCTGAGGTGGAGGAGATAATAGGAGGAGGTGATGATATGGCACTGGTGAAACGCGAGATTCGCCCGAATGCCGAGCTCACTCCCTTCCGCACTTGGGGTCCCGTGAACCTGTTCGACGAGTTCAACCGGCTCTTCGAGGAGGCTTTGGGAGACCGTGGCCGTATGGCCGTACCCGGCACCTATGTGGCACCGGTTGACCTCTACGAAACCGACGACGCCCTGGTGCTGGAGATGGCCGTTCCCGGGCTGAGCGCAGAGGAGATCGACATCAGCCTCGAGGGCAACAAGCTTACGGTCCGCGGCGAGCACAAGCCGGTAGAGGACCAGGGTGTGCGCCGCTACTACCTGCAGGAGATCCCCCACGGCACCTTCGTGCGCAGCTTCACCCTGCCGGTGGAGATTAGCGCCGACGAGGTGAAGGCGGAATTCAAGAGCGGCATGCTCAAGCTGACCATGCCCAAGGTCGAGAAGGCGCGCGCCAAGCGGATCCCCATCTCGGTGAGTCAGTAAGCGGATTCCGTGCCAGCTGGCGGCCGGGCCGGTAGCAGCCCGGCCGTTCAGCGTGCGGTCCAGCCCAGGTCCAGGGGCAGGCAGGCGCCGCTGACCGCGCCCGCGGAATTGGACGTTAGATAGTTCACGAGCGCGGCGACCTCCCCGGGCTCGATCAGGCGCTTGATCGCCGCGGGAGCGAGCATTACCTTTGCCACCACCTCGTCTTCATTCAGAGCCAGGTTCGCGGCCTGGCCCGTTATTTGCCGTTCAACCAGGGGTGTGCGTACATAGGCGGGGCAGACCGCATTGACGGTCACACCCGCTTCCCCCGCTTTCAGGGCCGCGGCCCTGGTCAGGCCCAAAAGAGCGTGCTTGGCGGTAACGTAGGCGGCCTTGTAGGGGCTCGCCACCACCGAATGGATCGAACCCATGTTGATGATACGTCCCCAACCACGCTCCTTCATCGCGCCTAAAAATGAGCGGATGAGCTGAAAGGGGGCGGTGACCAGCACCTGCTGCATCGCTTGCCAGACGTCCAGGGGGAAGCGCTCGAGCGGCGCGACGTGCTGGAGGCCGGCGTTGTTGACGAGGACGTCCACCCGCCCGAAGGCCCGGCGGGCCTCCACCGCCAGGCGCCAGACCTCCTTCGGGTCCGAAAGGTCGGCCTGGACGAAGGCGGCGCCGAGCCGCGCCGCCTCCTGTGCGCCGGCGGGCTCCTTGTCGGAGATCACCACGCGGTACCCCTCCGCGGCCAGCCGTTCGGCCACGGCGCGGCCGATGCCGCCGCCGGCACCGGTTATCAGTGCGGTTCGCCCGGGGGTGTCCATGCTTCAGCATAGCGCCGCGTGTCAGAATGGAGCCATGGCGCAACCAAGTCTGGCCGAGCTGCTTTCGCTCGCGGGAAGGCGGGCTCTCGTTACCGGGGCGGCGGACGGCATAGGCCGCGCGACGGCCCGGCGTTTCGCCGAGGCAGGGGCGGAGTTGCTGCTGGTGGATCGCAATGCTGCGGGGCTCGAGCGCTTGCGCTCCGAGCTCGCCGCAGCCGGGGCGGCGGTGAAAGCGCAGGCCATCGACCTTGCCCAAAAACACGCCATAGACTCTCTTTGGGAGGAGCTGGGAAGCCGGCCCCCCGATATCCTGGTCAACAACGCCGGGATCTATACCTTCCGCGACATGCTTGCGGTGGACGAAGATTTTTACCGCCAGCAGATGGCGGTAAACCTCGACGCGGTCTACTGGATGACCCGGGGGTTCCTGGGCGTACGCAAGGGGCGTGCGGGGGTGCTCGTCAACGTCGGCTCGATTGAGGCCTTCCTGCCCTTTGCCCCGGGACTGGCGCATTACGACGCCGCCAAACTGGGGGTGGTGGCGCTCACCCGTGCGGTGGCGCGCGAGTACGCCCCGCGTATCCGCGCCAATGTGGTGGTCCCCGGGGGGATCGCCACGGGGGGTGTGCGCCGGCTTCGCAAGCAGGCCATATTGCGGGCGGAACTCGGCAAAGTGGGTGTGGCTTTCAATTTTAATCAGCGGTTACCGCTGCGGCGTTTCGGGCGGCCCGACGAGGTGGCGCGGGCGGTGCTCTTCCTCGCCTCCGATCTCGCCAGTTACGTCACCGGCGCTGTGCTGGCGGTGGACGGAGGTTTTCTCTCGACTTGAGCGAGCTCTCATCCAGCGGCGACCGCGGGGGCGTAATCGCGGCTCCCGACGTGCATCTTTCTTCACGGTATTCCTTCGGTATTCATCGGCCGTTTGCTATACTACGGGCGACCGATAGGTACGGAAAGGAGCACGTATGAAAAAACACTTGCTGAAGATTCTGGCTCTAGGTCTGATCGGTACGATGGCCTTTGCCGCCACGGGCCCGGATACGTACGTCCAGATGACGTTCGGGGCCATCGACTCCCTCGACCCCGCCCAGGCGTACGACACCGCCTCGGGTGCGGTTCTGGAGAACATATACGAGACGCTCTACTCCTACAAGGGTGAGAGCATCACCGAGTACGAGCCGGTTCTGGCCACCGATTACTCGATCAGCGACGACGGCAAAACCTACACCTTCAAGCTGCGCCACGACGTGCTGTTCCACAGCGGCAACCTCATGACCTGCCGCGACGTCGAGTACTCCATCGAGCGCCTCCTGGTCGCCAACCCCGGCGATTCGGCCGGCTGGTTCTACGCCGAAAGCCTGATCGGCTACGACGGCACCAACGCCAAGGACTACTTCGGAGAGAACCCCTCGAAGGCCGATCTCGACAAGTACTGGCAGGCCATCGACAACTCGGTCCAGTGCGTCGACGACTACACCGTTCAGTTCCACCTGGTCAAGAAGGATCCCTCCTTCTTCGTGAAGCTGATGTACACCGCTTCCTCGATCCTCGACAGCAAGTACGCGATCGAGCACGGCGAGTGGAGCGGCACCAAGGCCGACTGGTTCGAATGGGCCGGCAAGGACCTGCGTGACGGCTTCCTGCACAACCACGACGCCGGTACCGGCGCCTACAAGCTCGTCAAGTGGGACGACAAGGACGTCATCGCCGAGCGCTTCATCGGTTACTGGGACTACGCCAACAAGCCCCAGATGAAGACCATCATCATCAAGGTTGTCGACGAAGAAGCCACCCGCATCCAGGCGCTCAAGGCCGGTGACGCTGACCGCATCACCGTCAACAACCGCGCCACCCTGGAGACCCAGATCCGCGGTATGGCCAACGCCAAGGTGCTCGAGTCCGACAAGTGGCTGGGCGCCGCTGCCTCGGCCGTCTTCTTCAACGAGAAGATCGCCGCGAAGGACAACCCGATGATCGGCTCCGGCAAGCTCGACGGCAATGGCATCCCCGCGGACTTCTTCAAGGACGTCAACGTTCGCAAGGCTTTCGCCTACAGCTTCGACCAGGACGCCATCATCCAGGACCTCTACCTGGGCAAGGCCGTGCCGCTCACCATGGCGCTGCCCCCCTCCTTCCTCGGTTACGACCCCAACATTCCCATCTACAACCTCGACATGGACAAGGCCGAGGAATTCTTCAAGAAGGCCTATGGTGGCAAGCTCTGGGATACCGGCTTCACGATGACCATCGCCTACAACTCGGGTAACACCACCCGTAAGACGGTGTCCGAGATCCTCAAGACGAACATCGAAGCTCTGAACCCGAAGTTCAAGATCAACGTCAAGGCCATGCCTTGGCCGCAGTTCCTGGCCGCCTACAAGAACGGCCAGCTGCCCGCCCTGGTGCTGGGCTGGGGCGCCGACTACGCCGACCCCGACAACTTCATCTACGTTTACTACCACTCGAACGGCTACTTCGCGAAGAAGGTCGGTTACCACAACCCCGAGATGGATAAGCTGATTGAGGAGGCCCGCTCCATCACCGACCCCGCCAAGCGCGCCGAACTGTACAGCAAGATCGGCCACCTGGCGTACGAAGACGTGCCCGTGCTGCCGCTGCCGCGGCCGACCGGCTGGATGGTGCTGGCGAAGAACGTCTACACCAAGATGGCCCCGAGCGGCATGGACGTTTACAACAACCCGATGCGCTCCGGCTCCTTCCTGTGGAAGGACATCATCAAGAAGTAGCGTGGACGTTTAGAACCTTTTGTGCAGTAGAGGGTGCATGGCACCCTCTACTGCCTGCTGTATAACAGGGAACGTGCGCCCGGCGCACTTTTAGTCCGCTTTTTGGAGGATTACGTTGACCACCTTCATCGTTCGCAGGTTGCTGCAGCTCCCGATAGTGCTCGTGGCGATCTCGCTGCTTATTTTTGGGATGATGCAGTTTCTCAGCCCCGAGCAGCGCGCCTCGACCTATGCGAAAACGGAACAGCAGGCAAAAAACCTGGACCTGATTATTCGTCAGTACAACCTCGACCAGGGGTTTTTCGTACAATACACAACCTGGCTCAAGGCCGTCATGCACGGTGACCTGGGCTACTCGAAACAGTCGCACGAGCCGGTCCTGGATACGATCCGCAAGAAACTGCCGGTTTCCGCGGAGCTGGCCATGTACATGTTCTTCCCGGTGCTGGCGTTCGGCATCTGGATGGGCACCATGGCGGCGATCCACCGCGACGGCTTCATAGACCAGGTGGTGCGCGTCTTCGCCATCATCGGCTGGTCGCTGCCCACCTTCGTTCTGGGCATCTGGTTGCTGGCGGTTCTCTACGGACACTTCAAGCTCTTCGGCATCGGCCGCGCCGACGACCAGTACATGGTGGAGTTCGCCCGCGGCACCCTCAAGGCCTACACCGGGATGATCACCATCGACGGTATTCTCAACGGCCGCTGGGACGTTACCCTTTCTGCTCTGAAGCGCCTGGTCATGCCGGTTCTCACCTACACGGTGGTGGCCAGCGCCCAGATCATGCGCGTGCTGCGCTCGAGCATGCTCGACGTTCTCAACTCCGACTACGTCCGCACCGCCCGCGCCAAGGGGTTGCCGGAGCGCGTGGTGAACCTTAAGCACGCGCGCCGCAACGCCATCATCCCCGTCGTCACAATAGCCGGTTTGATGTTCGCGTTCATGCTCGAGGGCGTCTTCTTCATCGAGATCATCTTCAACATCCCTGGGCTGGGCCAGTGGGCGGTTCCCTCGGCCGTGCAGCTCGACTTCCCGGCCGTGATTGGCATCGCCCTGCTGACGGGATTGGTGGTATCGGTGGCCAACCTGGCCGTGGACATCCTCTACGGCATCATCGATCCGAGGATCAGCTTCCAGTGAGGAGGTCGTGGTGAATCCCCAAGATATGAAACCTCAGCGCGAAGCTTGGTACCGCTCGAAAACCTTCAAGCGCTTCCGCCGCAATCCCCTGGCGATCGTGGGCTCGCTGCTCCTCCTCGGGTTCGTGCTTGTTGCCTTCTTCGCCCCCGCCATCACCGCGCCGCAGCTGGCGTCCATCCGCACCGCCCGCCCTTGTTTGCGCGACCTGGGCATCAAGCGCGACGAGGTGCTGGCCGAATTGCGCAATCCCCTCAAACCAACCTTCTGGAAAGCGACGCTGGCGCCGCCGCAGACATGTTACGAGATTCCCCGCGACGGCTTCTCGCCCCTGCCCAAGCCGCCCTCAAAGAAGCACCCCCTGGGCGTTTCGGGAGGTAGCTACGACATTCTCTACGGCCTCACCTGGGGAACCCGTACCGCTTTCTACGTGGGCTTTTTGGTGGTCGGGATTAGCCTGGCCATAGGCATCGTGGTCGGTGGTATGTCGGGCTTCCTCGGCGGCACCATCGACAACATGGTCATGCGCGTTACCGACGTGATGCTCTCCTTCCCCGGCCTGGTCTTCGTAATGATCGTCTCGGTTATCTTTGGCAGCGGCCTTACCACGGTGATGATCGCTTTGGCGCTCATCCGTTGGGCGGGGTACGCCCGTTTCTTCCGCGGCGACATTCTCCGTACCAAGGCGCAGGAGTTCGTGGATGCCGCCCGGGCCATCGGGGCCAGCCCCCTGCGGGTTTTCCTCAAGCATGTTTTCCCCAACGCCATCGGGACTCTGCTCATTCTGGCCAGCATGGACGTGGGCTCGATTGTGCTCACCGCCGCGGGCTTTTCGTTCCTGGGGTTGGGAGCCCCGGTGGGTTACGCCGACTGGGGGCAGATGATCAGCTTCGCCCGCGGCTACATCCTCGGTACGGCCCAGGGCACCCCCTTCGATTTCTGGTATGTGTGGATCTACCCCAGCATCATGCTGGTGCTCTTCGGCCTCGCCTGGAACCTCCTAGGCGACGCCGTGCGCGACGCTCTGGATCCCAAGAGCTAAAACCCCTCTGCGGCCTTTCGGACCCGGCCTTGGCCGGGTCTTTTTTGCATTGCGCTGAACTGGTACAGTTCCGGGCGGGGTGGTTTTAATCCTTTGTCATCACGTTTTCCTGCCATCGTCTTGCATGCTGCTGCAGCGAATGGTAGCATGAGCGCGTATAAATAATGAAAGGAGCAGCATGAAAAAGCATATCTTTACCATGGTTGCGCTCGTCCTGCTGGGAGGCGTGTTGGCGGCCGCTCCCCGGGACACCTATGTTTACATGCAGAGCGCTGTTTTCGATTCGCTGGATCCGGTGCAGGCTTACGACGGTGCTTCGATAGGAGTGATCGAGAATATCTACGAGACGCTTTACAGCTTCAAGCGCGACGTTCCTGGCGCTTACGAGCCCACCCTGGCCACCAGTTACGAGGTCAAGGACGGCGGCCGGACTTACGTTTATCACTTGCGCAAAGGGGTTCAGTTCCATTCCGGCAATCCGATGACCTGCCGCGACGTCGAGTACTCCATCGAGCGCATCCTGGTGACCATGCCCGGAGATTCCGGGGCCTGGTTCTACGGCGATGCGCTCACCGGCTACGGTAACGACGCTCTCACCGAGGCCAAGAAAAAGCTGGGCGACAGCGCGACCCAGGCCGAGACAGACAGGTTCCTCGACGCCTACTGGCAGAAGATAGAGGACAGCGTGGTCTGCGACGACCTCTACACCGTGCGCTTCAATCTGGCCGGTCCCGACGTGGCTTTCTTCGCCAAAATGCTCTTTACCGCCGCCGGTGTGGTGGACAGCAAGTGGGCCATCGCCCACGGTGCCTGGAGCGGCACCAAGGCCGATTGGAAGGACTGGATAGGGGTGGACCTGCGCACCGGCTACCTGCATAATCACGCTTCGGGTACCGGTCCCTACCGGCTCGTCAAGTGGGACGACAAGAACATCGTGGCCAAGGCCTTCGACGGTTACTGGGGTAAGGCCCCGGCGATCAAGAACGTGCTCGTTCAGGCGGTGGAGGAGGAGGCTACCCGGCTCGAGGCCCTGCGCCGCGGCGACGCCGACCGCGTGGACGTGAACGACTGGGCCACGGTCAACGCCAAGGTAAGGCAGATGGCCGGCGTCAAGGTCTGGTCGGATCCGGCATGGTCTCCTGCGGGGGCGCACGTGGTCTTCTTCAATTTCAACGTCCAGGGCGAGAACAACCCCTACATAGGTTCGGGCAAGCTCGACGGCAACGGCATTCCCCGGGACTTCTTCTCGGACATCAACGTCCGCAAGGCCTTCGCCTACTGCCTTGATCAGGACGCCATTTACAACGACATTTACGAGGGTAACGCCGCCTGGTACACCATGGCCCTGCCGCCCACCTGGCCCGGCTATGATCCCGACATCCCCATCCGCAAGCTCGACCTCGATAAGGCCGAGGAGTTCTTCAAGAAGGCCTGGGGCGGCCAGGTTTGGAAGAAGGGATTCCGCGTCACCATCACCCACAACGCCGGGAATACCGTGCGCCAGGCCGTGGCCGAGATGCTCAAGGCCAATATCGAGAGTATCAATCCCAGGTTCAAGATCGACGTGGTGCCGCTGCAGTGGTCCGACTACCTAAAGGCCGCGCGCGCCAAATCGCTGCCCGTATGGCCGCTCGGTTGGGGCGCCGACTACGCCGACCCCGACAACTTCATCCATCCCTTCTACCACTCCGAAGGCTCGCTTGCGAAACGGCAGAACTTCAAGAACCCCGAATTCGACAAGCTGATAGAGTACGCCCGCACCCTGGTGCGCCCCGACCAGCAGGATGAGCGCTTCGCCATCTACCGCAAAATCGGGCGCATGGCTTACGACGTGCTCCCCAACGTGCCCTACCCTCGCCAGTCACCCTTCATAGTGACCCGCGACAACCTGCAGGGGGTTTATTACAACTCTATGGTTAGTGGCGACTTCTACTGGAAGGACATCTCCAAGAAGTAGCGTCTCCCGCGGGGCCCGGCATGTGCCGGGCCCCGTCCCTGACAGCAAAAAGAGAACTCCATGTTTAACTACATCGCCCGCAGGCTGTTGCAGATCCCCGTGGTGCTCTTCGTGCTTTCGCTGGTCATCATGGGATTGATGCAGCTCCTTTCGCCGCAGCAGCGGGCTGCGGCATTCGTTACCTCCGACAAACAGATCGAGCATCTGGATCAGATCATCGAAAAATATCACCTGGACGAGGGCTTTTTGGTGCAGTACAGGCTCTGGGCCTCCGAAGTTCTCAGGGGCAACCTGGGTTTTTCGCGCATATCCAAGGAACCGGTGCTGACCACGGTTCGCAAGCGCTTTCCCGCCTCTATGGAACTGGCGCTGGCGGCTTTCGTGCCCATAGTGCTTGTGGGTGTCTGGCTGGGCACCCAGGCCGCCACCCACCGCGACAGCTTCCTCGACCAGGCGCTCCGGGTAATGGCTATTGTGGGCTGGTCGTTGCCGACCTTTGTGGTTGCCATCTGGCTGGTGGCCTGGGTATACGGGGGGCTGGGCTGGTTCGGAATCGGCCGTTTACCCAGCTCGCTGCTTATTGAGCTGGCCGGAGGCGACTTCCGCCGCTATACCGGCCTGTTCACCATAGACGGTCTGCTCAATGGCAGGCTCGATATCGCCGCGGAGGCGCTCAAGCGGCTGGTACTTCCCGCCGCCGCCCTGGTTATCGTCGTCAGTGCCGGGATAATGCGGGTCATGCGCTCCTCGATGCTGGACGAGCTGGGTAAGGATTACGTGCGCACCGCGCGCGCCAAAGGTCTGCCGGAAAAGACCGTGGTCTACAAGCACGCGCGCCGCAACGCCCTCATTCCCGTGATAACCATGGCCGGCCCCATGCTGGGCCGGATGATCGGTGGAATTGTCGTCATCGAGCTCATATTCAACTTCCCCGGTCTGGGTGAGTGGGCCGCCAAGGCGGCGTTACAGCTGGACGTGACCACCTTGCTAGCCTTCGTGATGCTGATCGGGCTGATAATGGCCACCGCAAACCTGCTGGTGGACGTGGCCTACGTGATCGTTGATCCGAGGATTCGCTATGAGTAGCCGCGCGTCGCTAGAACCTAAGCGGGAACTCTGGTACGAATCTAAGCGTTTCCGGCGCTTCCGCCGCAATCCGCTGGCGCTGGCGGGCTTGTTGATCCTGCTCTTTTTCGCGGGGATGGCGCTGCTGGCCCCGGTGCTCACCGCCGACCGTCTTCCCCGGGGCTGTATGCGGGACCTGTCGCTGGGGCGCAGCGAGGCGCGGCAGGCCCTCCGCAACCCCACCCGCCCCGCCTTCTGGCGGGCCGCCTTCGCCCCCCCGAAGAGCTGCTACAAGATTCCCCGGGTGAGTTATTCGCCGGTGCCGAAGCCGCCCAGCGCCAGGTATCCCCTGGGGATAGCCAGCGGCGGGTACGACATTTACTACGGCATCGTCTGGGGTGCGCGCACCTCGTTCTACATTGGCGTGCTGGTGGTGGGTATCGTGCTGGTGATCGCCACCATGGTGGGCGGGCTGGCCGGCTTGTTCGGCGGCTGGCTGGACAACCTGCTCATGCGCCTGGTCGACGTCGTTTATTCGATTCCCGGCCTGGTGCTGGCAATGGTCTTCGCCTCCATATTCGGGCGTGGGCTGATCAAGACTATGATCGCCATTGCGCTGGTGGCATGGCCCATCTATGCGCGCATGTTGCGGGGGAACATCCTCCAGGTGAAGGCTCAGGACTATATATCGGCGGCGCACGCCGTGGGCGCGGGCTACGGGCGGCTTTTCTTCAAGCACATCCTGCCCAACGCCATCGGCCCCATGATCATCCTGGCAAGCCTGGACATAGGCGCGATCGTGATCACCGCTTCCACCCTGGCCTTTCTGGGTCTCGGGGCCGACGTGGGTTACGCCGACTGGGGGCAGATGATCAGCTTCGCCCGCAGCTGGATATCCAACCCCGGCGGCGAGCCGCTCAAATACTGGTTTGTATGGTTCTGGCCCAGCATGGCGATAGCCCTCTTCGTGCTGGGGTGGAACCTGCTGGGTGACGCGGTGCGCGACGCCCTGGACCCCCGGAGCTAGAGGTGGTTTCGAAAGGGAGCCGGCGGTGCGCCGCCGGCTCCCGCCGCTTGCGCGGGGAGGTCAGTCGGCGGCGGAGGCGAGGCGGCCGCGCGCGGCCTCGACGAGCAGGCCAAAGAGGTTCCAGTGGTCGGGCAGCAGTTCCGGGTGCCACTGGATGAGCAGGTAGAAGGGATGGTCGGGCAGGTCGGCGGCTTCGATGACGCCGTCGGCGGCGCGGGCCAGGACCCGGAAGGGTCCGGGGTCGCGAATAGCCTGGTGGTGGTAGCTGTTGGTGCGGAAGCGGCGTCCAAAGAGCGGTGCGAGCCAGCGCTCGTTTTCCAGCTCGACCCGGTGCCACAGCGCCGGGGCGGGGGAGGTCTGTTCGTGGCCTATCTGGGTGAAACCGGCGCTCTGGAGGTCCTGATGGAGGCTGCCGCCCAAGGCGACCGCCCCCACCTGGGCCCCGCGACAGACGCCCAGGGTGGGCAGGCCGTGCTCTGCGGCCCAGCGAGCGGCGAAGAGCTCGAGCGCGTCGCGCGCCGGGTCCACCTCTCCCAGCCGGGGGTGCGGTTCTTCTCCGAAGTGGGCGGGGTCGATGTCGGCGCCGCCGGGAAGGACGAGGCCGTCCAGTCGTGCCAGGATGCGAGTGAGCTGCTCGGGGGGCTGCGGGGGCAGCACCACGATGGCGGCGCCGTGTTTTTCCAGCGCCTCCCGGTAAGGCTCGCGGGCGCCCCAGATCGGGGTGACGTTGACCCGGCCGCTGCGGCCGGTCTGGCTGGTGATACCGATAAGCGGCATGCCCCAAGATACAACGCCGGGGTATCGTATGGCATGCCGAGCCCGCCGCGTCCGCAGTTCGTCGAAGCCCTCAAGGATTTGCTGGAGCGCGTGCCCACTCCTTTCTACGCCTACGACCTGGAGCGCGTGGGGACGCAGGCGCGCCTTTACCGCAGCGCGTTCCGGGGCGCGCGCATCTTCTATGCATTGAAGGCCAACCCGCGTTTGCGCCTGCTGGAACGGCTGCGGGTGCGCGGCTTTGGTGCTGAAACCGTGAGCGTAGGGGAGGTGCTGCGTTCCTACGCCGCCGGCTATATGCCGGAGGAGGTGGTGCTCAATGGGCCGGTCAAGACCCCGGCGGCGCTCGCGGAGCTGGAGCGTTCGGGGGCGCCCACGCTGGTGGCCGATTCGGCGGCCGATCTGGAACGGATAGCCCGGATCCTGCCCGGGGCGGGGGTGCTGCTGCGGCTCAACCCCGACCTGCCCGTGGATACCCACCCGCACCTGGCCACCGGTCGCGGCGACAGCCAGTTTGGGGTGGTGCCCGGGGAGTGGCCGGAGGTTTTCGAAAGGGGCCGGGCGCTGGGTCTGGTGATGCGCGGGCTGCACGTACACCTGGGCTCCAACCTGAACAACCCCGCGGATTTCGCCGCCCGGCTTGAGGTGCTGGACCGCCTGCGGGAGCGCGTGGAGCGGCTGGGGGTGTTGAATCTCGGCGGCGGTTTCGGGCTCGGGCTGGACCCCGCCTCTCTGGCGCCCGCAATGTTCTCCCAGGCGCGCGCCTACCGTGCGGAACTCTGGATCGAGCCCGGGCGCGCTCTGATAGCCGATGCCGGAGTGCTGGTGGCGCGTATTTGGGCGGAGAAGCGGACGCGGCGGCGTTACCTGCTGCTTGACGCCGGAATGACGGCTTTTCTGCGCCCCCTGCTTTACGGTGCCCGGCATCAAGTGCTGCCGCTCTATTCGGGGGGGCGCCGCGCCGTTTTCGACCTGGCTGGACCCGCCTGCGAATCGGGCGACGTGCTGGCCCGGGACGTAGAGCTCCCCGCGCCGCGGATCGGCGACGCCCTGGCGTTTTTGTGGGCAGGGGCTTACGGGAGCGCCATGAGCTTTAATTACCTGGACCATCCCCGCCCCGGCGAGTACGCCTGGAACGGCGAGCGCTGGGAGGTGTGGCGCAGACCGGAGAGCCTGTCCGCGCTCTGGCGCGACGAACCCGACCAGCCAGAATATCTGTAACCGGCTTGGGGAACCCGCTGCTACGGCTCGAGCACCAGCCGCGCCACCGGCTTGCCGGATCCCATGGGCAGGTACTCCAGGTTCGCCCACAGCGGCAGCAGATCCGCGTAGTGGCGGCTGAGGACATTGCCCGACTGCCCCATGGGGTGGATCCACAGGCTCTGTTCGGGGAAGCCCAGGGCCACGATCTCGCGGTAGCTGGGGCCGTGGTTCATGGCGAAGGTAGCAAAATCGTAGGCGCCCATGTTGACGGTGAAGCGGTCGCCTCCGTGGGCTATGCGGCGGTCGAAGAAGCGCCGCAGCCGGGGTTGATGGGTCAGCACCTTGTGCTCAAAGACGGCGGGATGCAGCTGCCCCCACGGCACCACGCCCTGTAGCGCCTCGAGCCTGTCCAGGGCGCGGTCCAGCGCTTGCGAGGCGAACTCCAGGCAGCTCACGCCGCGCGCCTCGCAGGCCGGGTCGCCCTCTTGCAGAGCGCGTAGCAGGTAACGGGGTTCGTTCCAGTAGGCTTCCCCCACTTCTTCTTCGGGCAGCCGCGCCAGCTCCGCGTACCAGGCCTGGAAGACGCTGGCCTCCTTGCTGGCGGCGCTCTCGCGAAAGTCCCAGTCCAGCAGTCTGTCGCGCCACTCCTCCGCGCGGGCGCTGGCGGGTTTCAGCTGCTCCAGCACCGCCCAGAAGCTCCTGGCCATCAGGCTTAGCTCGTCCCCCTGGATGTCGGCGAAGTCCTCGGGGCTCAGCTTGGCTTTGCCGAGGAGCAGCTGTCTGATACGCTCCGCCCGGAAACCCTGGGCCCAGTCGTGGGTGAATACGTAGGGCCAGTTTGCGGGTGTCGAGCGGTTGTTGGCGGTGATGATGTAACCTTCGGGCGGGTTGAAGATGCGGGGCAGCGCCCGGGCGGGGACGAAACCCGCCCAGTCCCATTCGCCGGTGCCGGGTACGGGGTACTTACCCGTGTGTCCCGGGCGGCGCACCGGCACCTTGCCCGGGGCCAGGTAGCCGATGTTGCCGTCGACGTCGGCGTAGACGAAGTTTTGGCTGGGGGCCTTAAGCCGCAGCAGCGACTTCGTGAACTCGTCCCAGTTGGCCGCCTTGCCGATGCCGTAAAAAGCGGCCATGGTTTCGTCTTCGGGCTCCAGGCTTACCCAGCGCAGTGCCAGCGCCTGCCCTGCGGGGGCGTCCACCACGTCCGAGATCACCGGACCGTATACGCTCTCGCGTACCTCGAGGGTGACCGGCTCGCCGCCCTTTACCGCGATGCGCTCACGGCGGATGCGGTAGGGGCGCACCCCGTCCTTGTAGCGGTAGCCGCCCGGCGCTTCTTCGAGCAGGTAGAGGTCCTGCACATCGGCGGCGTGATTGGTGACACCCCAGGCAATGCGATCGTTGGCGCCGATGACCACCGTGGGCAGCCCCGGGAAGGTGGCGCCGGTGACGTGATAGCTGGGCGCCTCTAGTTCCATCAGCATCCAGATGGAGGGAGCGGTGAGCCCCAGGTGCGGATCGTTCGCCAGCAACGGCTTGCCGGTGGTGCTGCGCGAGGGGGCGACTACCCAGTTGTTGGAGGCCTCGAGTCCTCCGGGGAGCGCCCGCGCAAGTCGCAGCAACCGGTCCAGCCACGCGCCGCCCGCGGGCGCGGCGGCGGGGGTTTCCTCCGGCTCTTGCGGCGGGCGCTGCAGGTCCTCCGGAACCCGCCGCACTATCGTTGGAGCGCTCACGGGGTAAGGGGGCATGAGCTCTTCGATGCGCTCGACGTCGAGACCGCGGGAGAGCAGCCGGTAGCGGAGCAGCTCGCGCTTGTAGTTGCCGCTCAGGTCGTAGCTCATCATCTTTTGCCATACCAGCACGTCGGCCGGGGTCCAGGGTTCGGGCTTGAAGCCGAGCAGCTTAAACTCGAGCGGCAGCGGCGGCTTCGTCGCCAGATAGGCGTTGATCCCGTTCGTGTAGGCGTCCACTATGGCTTTGAGGTCGCCGGGGAGGTTTTCGTATGCCTGCGCGGCGGCGCGGTAGACCCCCAGGGTGCGCAGAAAGCGGTCGGTGGGCAGCGCCGCTTCCCCCAGCAGCTCGGCCAGGCGGCCGGCCCCGAGCCGGCGCTGGAACTCCATCTGCCAGAGCCGGTCCTGGGCGTGGGCCAGCCCCTGGGCGAAGAAGAGATCGTGCTCGTTGTGCGCCCTGATGTGCACGATGCCGTTCTTGTCGCGCAGTATCTCTACCGGGGCGGAGAGGCCGGGGGTGACCAGGCGTCCGCTCGTCTGGGGCAGGGTGGTGTTTTTCAGGTAGTAGTAACCCGCCAGCGCGAGCAGCAGGGTCAGCAGGAACAGACCCGCCAGCGCCCGAGCAAGGATTGTGAGAATGCGCATACCGCCTCCTTTGCTTGGCGCCATTGTACCGGTGAAGAGGGGCGGACCGTCGCCCGCCCCCCCGCTCCGGTTCGGCGGTTCAGAGTCTTTCCCAGTGACTGATGGCCAGCCCCTGGAGCACCACGCGGGCGCCGTCCTCGCAGATGAGATCGAAGTAGGTGTCGAGCATGCCGTTGTCGTAGTCGTCGTAGATACGGATGCCGTAGACCAGGTAGCCCTTGTGGGCCTGGGGATCGAATACGCGGTCGCCGGGTTTGAGGTCCAGGACGTTGTCGCCAAGAGTACGGGTTGGTGTGCCGCTCACGGGTTCTCCCTTGCTGCGCGCTCGAAACGCTCGAGCGCCTCATGCAGTTTACCCGCCGGGATCCGCCCCTGGATGTGATCCCGGCCGCCGCCGCGCGCTCCCAGGGGCACCAGCAGTTCCTCCCAGAGCGCCCGCAGCTCCTCCGGGCGATCCGGGTGCTTTACCAGGAGCAGCCGGGCGTGCTCGCCCCCAGGTTCCACCGCCCCCAGCAGCGCCAGCGCTCCGGGCCACTCGCTCACCCGCCGGCCCGTTTCCGGCAGGGACGCGAGCGTTACCTGCAGCGCCGCCGGAAAACCCGCCTGCGCCAGTTCGCGGGCGTGGCGCTCTGCCAGCTCGGCGGCCAGTGCCTGTGCTTCGCCGCGTGCGGCGTACAGCTCATCTTCCAGCTTGCGCACCCGCTCGGGGACGTCGAATACGCCCGCCGAAAAGCGTCCCGCCAGCTCCTCCAGCGTCCGGTGCTTGGCTGCGTAGTCCTCCAGCGCCTCCCAGCCGGTACGGGCGTAGACGCGGATCTGCTTCTTCTTGCCCTTTTCGAAGCCCAGCAGCTTTATCGGCCCCGCCTCGGCGCTGCTGCGCAGGTGGGTGCCGCCGCAGGGGGCCAGGTCCCAGTCTTCTATCTCCACCACGCGCACCGCCCCTCTCACTTTGGGCATGCGCCGGAGCGGCAGGAGCGGCACCTGCGCCTCGGGCACTTCGCGCGCGCTGACGGCCAGATTGGCGTAGACGGCCCAGTTGGCGAGGGCCTCGGCCCGTTCCAGCACCTCCCGGGCTGCTTCCGCCCCCGGCCAGACGTCGAAGTCTATGTGGATCTGCGGTCCCGCCAGGCTCACCGAGATCGTGTTCCACTGCGCGGCGCGCAAGAATGCCTGGCTGAGGATGTGCTGTCCGGTGTGGCGCTGCATGTGGCGGTAGCGGCGGCTCCAGTCGATTTCTCCTGCGACCTCCACCCCTTCTTCCAGGGGCGCGTCTAGCACGTGCACTATGCGGCTGCCGTGCTTTTCCGGTTCCAGAACGTCCATCACCCGCGCGCCGCCCAGGGTGCCGGTGTCGTGGGGCTGGCCGCCGGAGGTGGGATAGAAGAGGGTGCGGTCGAGCTCGGCGAAGAAGCTGCCGTCTTCCTCCCAGGCTCGCGTTACCGTTGCTTTGAAGGTGGTGGCGTAGGGATCCTGCCAGAAGAGTCGTTCGCTCACAAACGCTAGTTTATGCGATGACGCGGCAGGGGCGACGTCTGCCGCTCAGGCGGGTTGTAGATCGGTAAGGTTGAGCAATCCTTTGATCCAGATGTAGAGCAGCCACACCGCCACGACCGCGATGATCAGGTACCCGATACCCAGCGTGTTCAGGATCAGGCCTACCAGGCCCCAAAAGATGCCCCACAGGAAGCTGCGCTGCTGGCGGCGGAAGTGGGCGTCGAGGTAGCTTCCCCGGGCCTCGCGCCCCTTGACCAGGGCCAGGATGAAGCCCGCAAGGGTGGTGATCCCCCCCAGCACGAAGCCGGTTATGTAAAGCAGATAGACCGCCAGGGCGTAGTTGTGGAGCTTGCGCAGTCCGGGGTCGAGGTCGGCGAAGGTGTCGCTGTTGCTGGTGGCTATGTCCATTGCTTTCATCATTGGTTGACATTTCTATGTTTTTGCGGTTTTACGTGCCGGTGAGGAGGCGGCTTCCGGTCGGCACGGGCGCCACGTTTTTTTGTGAAGGCGCCGAAGGGTCCGGACTTCAGTAGCGGTACACGTTGCCGAAGCGATCCCGTACCTCTACCTCGGGTACGCCGTTGTTGTCGTTGTCGCTGACGGTGCAGGCGACGACCATGGGTCCCGGCGAGGCAACGTGGTATCCGCCGGCGGTGTACCCGTCGCTGCAGTCGGAGTCGGGTATCACCGTCAGGTCGGGCGATGCGGCCACGTAGGCAAACGAGGCCTTGTAGATGTTGTGGGCGAAGGCGTTGGCCGCCCGTTTCTCGGCCATGGCGCGGGCCTTGATGAGGTTCGGCGCCAGGATGGCCGCCAATATGCCGATTATGGCTATTACGATCAGCAGCTCGAGGAGGGTGAACCCTGCGCGTTTTCCCGGTGAGCCGCCGCGGGCGCTGCTTGGGCTCGATATAGCTTTCATGGGTTAATGCTAGCCGGGCGCCAGCGCTATTCGTACCCCCGTTTGGGGGACGGTCCACCGAATAGTTTTCCGCCGCTATCGGTAATAACTCAAAGTGAAAAATTATCCAGTACTCGCTTGGCGATTACTAGTTTGAGGATCTCGCTCGTACCCTCGCCGATGCGCATCAGGCGTACGTCGCGCCAGTAGCGCTCCACGGGGTAATCCTTGATGTAACCGTAGCCTCCCAGGACCTGGATGGCGGCGTCGGCGGCCCGGGTGGCGGCCTCGCTAGCGAACAGCTTCGCCTGGGCAGCGGCCAGGGTGTAGTCGCGCCCGGCATCCTTCAACTCAGCCGCCTTCAGGTAAAGGAGACGCGCCGCCTCCAGTTCGGTGCTCATTTCGGCGAGCTGGAACCCTATTCCTTCGAAGCGACCGATCGGTTTGCCGAACTGGCGCCGCTCACCGGCGTAGCGGGCGGCGAACTCGAGCGCCGCACGGCCGATTCCCACGCTCAGCGCGGCTATGCCCACCCTGCCGCCGTCGAGCACCTTGAGCACGGTGTAAAAACCCCGTCCCCGCTCTCCCACCAGCGCGTCCGCTGGCAGGCGCAGGTCTTCGAAGACCAGCTGGGCGGTGTCGGAACTGCGCAGCCCGAGCTTGTCCTCCTTGCGTCCGATACTGAGCCCCGGTGCGCCCGCCTCGAAGACGAAGGTGCTTATTCCCCGGTGGGGTTTGCCTTCGGGGGCGGGGTCGGTGCGGGCGTTTATCACGTATACACCGGCTACCGAACCCTGGGTGATGAACTGCTTGGTTCCGTTGAGCACCCAGCCGTCAGCGGTTTTCTCGGCCCGGGTCCGCAGCGCTGCGGCGTCGGAGCCGGCGCCCGGCTCGGTGAGACCCCAGGCGCCCAGCCACTCGCCGCTCGCCATCTTCGGCAGATAGCGCTCCTTTTGCGTTTCGCTGGCATCGAGGAGCAGGTGGCCCGTGGCCAGGGAGTTGTGGCTGGCCACGGTGAGCCCCAGGCTGCCGTCGGCCCAGCCTATCTCTTCGATTATGCGGGCCGCGGTGCGCGTGGGCAGGCCCAGTCCCCCGTAGGCCTCGGGTATCTGCAGGCCGAAAACGCCCAGCCCGGCCAGCTCGGTTGCTATTTCGTAGGGGAACTCGCTGCGGGCGTCACGCTCGGCGGCGGTAGGGACGACCCGCTCGCTCAGGTAACTGGTAAGCGCACCCAGCAGGGCGCGTTCGTCGGCATTGGGTTCGAACCACAACTCGGACAAGGCGACCTCCGTAGCCTTAATATATCACTTTACAAGCTGCCGCCGAGAAAACGTTATATGGGGACTTGCCCGCGCGGTGCAATATGCTATAGTGACCCCATCGTGAGCGCGAAAAGCCTTGTCATAGGTTCCACCCGTCAGCGTACGGATTGCGCTCCATGGAGGAAGAACTGAATGAAGTATGAAGCAGGCAGTATCGTAGAGGGCCGCGTAACGCGGGTTATGGACTTCGGCGCCTTCGTTGAACTCCCCGGTGGTGAGTCGGGGCTGGTGCACATCTCCGAGATCGCCCACGAGTTCGTCAAGAACGTGCGCGATTTTCTAAACGAGGGCGACATAGTCGAGGTCTTCGTTTTGGGGCGGGACGACAAGGGGCGGCTCGACCTGTCTATCAAAGAGCTCATGGAGAAGCCCGTAGATCCCCCCAAGCCCAGGCGCCTGCCGCGTCAGGCACCCGAGTTCGAGCACAAGCTCAAGAGCTTCATGCGCGGCTCCGATTCCGGCGGCGATACCGGCGGCGGCAAGAAGCGCGGCCGCGGCCGCAAGAAGCGCTAGCTCTACCCCGGCCCGGTTACGCCCCGCCTTGCGCGGGGCGTTTGCCTTGCGTGGCGGTTTAGAATCAGGGGTGTTGCAACACGTTGCGAAACGGAGGGTGACGATGCCCAGAACGCTTGCTCTCATGGCGGTGTTCGGTCTGGCGCTCGCGGCCGCACCCCTGCGGCTCGCTACCACGACCAGCGTGAACGACTCGGGTCTGCTCGACGCCATCCTGCCCGGGTTCACCCGGGAAACCGGCGTAGAGGTGCAGGTGATAGCCGTCGGCACCGGCCAGGCGCTCGCCATCGCCGGCCGCGGCGACGCCGATGCGGTGCTGGTGCACGCCCCCGACCTGGAGGCGCGCTTCCTGCGCGCGGGAAAGGGAAAGGGTCACGCCTGTCTGGCCTACAACAATTTTGTAATCGCCGGTCCGGCTGCCGACCCCGCGGGTGTGGCGGCCGCCGAGAGCGCGCTGGACGCCATGCGCCGCATCTACCGGGCCGGGGCCACCTTCGTCAGCCGGGGCGACAACTCGGGCACCTACCACCGCGAGCGGGCGCTTTGGAAAGCCTGCGGATTGGAGCCGCGCGGGCGGGCCTGGTACCTGGAGTCGGGCAGTGGCATGGGGGCGACGCTCGCGCTCGCCGCCGAGAAGCAGGCGTATACCCTCACCGATCTGGGTACCTATCTGTTCATGCGCGACAAGGTGGACCTCGCCGACCTTTTTAACCGCCCCGAGCCGCTCTTGCTGAACCAGTACGGCTACATGGTGGTGAACCCCGAGCGTTTGCCGGGGGTCAACTACAAGGCCGCCTACCGGTTGCGCGCCTATCTGCTGCGCGATGACGTGCAAAGAGCCATCGGCGCCTACATGAAGGCGCGTTTCGGGCAGAGCCTGTTCAACCCGTTATTCGGCCGCTGCAAGGTGGAGGTGGTTCCTTAGGTGACCGCCGGTTGGCCGGAGATCTGGGAAATAACCGGCCGCAGCCTGCGTGTGGCGGGCGCGGCCACGCTGCTTGCGGCCCTGGCCGGGCTGCCGCTGGGGGTTTGGCTGGGGGCGCGCCCGCGCCCCGGCGGACTCGCCGCCCAGGTGATTCTCTATGCCGGGATGGGGCTGCCGCCGGTGGTGGTGGGGCTCGTCCTTTATCTGCTATTTTCCCGCAGTGGCCCGCTGGGATGGCTGGGGTTGCTCTTCACCCCCACGGCCATGGTGCTCGCTGAGGCGGTGCTCGCCCTTCCTATGATTGCCGGTTTCACACTGGCGGCGGTGCAGGCGCGCGCCGCGGGGGTGCGGCGGCTGGTGCGCGGGCTGGGGGGCACGGAGCGCCAGGTGTTGGCCACTCTCTTGTGGGAGAGCCGCCGGCCCATCGTGGCGGCGCTGGCAGCGGGGTTCGGCGCGGCCGTTAGCGAGGTGGGCGCGGCCACCATAGTAGGCGGTGACATCCGCCACCACACCCGGGTGCTCACCACTGCAGTGGTGCTGGAAACGCGTAAGGGTGATTTGGAAAGGGCGCTGGCGCTGGGGGCGGTGCTGCTGGGGGTGACTCTGCTGGTCACCGCGTTCCTGGTGGTTTGGGGGGAGCGGCGGTGATCAGGGCGGCGGGCCTGGTGCGGCGCTATCCGGGGTTTGAACTGGCCGTTGACAAAATCGAACTCCCGCCAGGCCGGTTCGTGACCGTGATCGGGCCCAGCGGTGCGGGCAAGAGCACGCTGTTGCGCCTGCTCGCGGGCCTCGAGCCCCCCGACGACGGTGGCGTGGAAGTGCGCGGCCGCGCAGTATTCCTCGACCAGGACCGCACCGTGCTCGAGCGCAGCGTCCTCGCCAACGCCGCCTTTGGTCTCCAGCTCCGGGGGGTACACCGGAAGGAGGCGGCGCGGCGGGTGAAGCCCTGGCTCGAGCGCGTGGGGCTGGCCGGCAAACTGAACCAGCCCGCGCAGTCGCTCTCCGGCGGCGAACGCGCCCGCCTGGCGCTGGTGCGGGCGCTCGCCACCGAGCCCGACGTGCTGCTCTTGGACGAGCCCGCTCAGGCGCTGGATCCGGCCAATGTCGCCCTCGTGGAAGACATTTTGCGTGAAGTGCACTCCCGGGGCCGCACCCTGGTGCTGGTCACCCACAACCTTTATCAGGCCCGGCGTCTGGGCGAGGAAACCTGGTTCTTGCTGGGCGGGCGCCTGGTGGAAGCGGGCGCCAGCGAGCAGCTGTTCACGGATCCGCAGCGGGAGCAAACCCGGGCGTACGTCGCCGGTGAGATGGTTTACTAGGGTTAAGATGCGACCGCGTGCGAAGTTTTGGCTGGAGACGGAAACGGGCGAATACCTTATGGGTCCACGCACGCTCAGGCTTTTGGAGGCGGTACACGCGGAGGGTAGCCTCAAGGCGGCAGCCCGCAGCGCCGGTTTCAGCTATCGTTCCGCCTGGGCGCGCGTAAAGCGGGTTGAAGCGGCCCTGGGTTTCAAGCTGATCGAGTCGTATTCGGGCGGCGAAGGGGGAGGGCGCAGCCGGCTCACTCCGGCCGCGCTCGAGTTCGTGAGGCGCTATCGCAGTTTCCTCGAAGAGAGCGAGCGCGGTTTGCTGCGGGTGTTTGCAGATATTTTTCCTGACCGAAAAAAATGAACTGGACGGCCCATCGGCCGGGCGCCACCGGATGACGAGCCGCTGCCGCTGGCGGCATTTCGAGGGGCACGTATCCGCGGCGCCCCGGCGCCCTGGCACCCTACGCGGCTATAACGACCTGGGTGCGTTTCCGGCTGCCCGTTGTGATTAAGGCCGATTGGACAAAGGCTTATTAATCATTTTTGACATCTCTTTTACGCAAAATCGCGGAATCGGCGCATCCCGGCGGTTTTTAATCCCCCAATTGGGGGTATGAAGCAGGTATATCCGGCAATAAACTACCCACTAAGGATGTTAGAGCAACGGGGGAAATGAAGATCATGAAAGAGAATCGTTTTCTGTGGTTGTTGCTGTTTGCGGTTCTCCTGACGGCCTGGGCCGGACAGGAGGTGTTGCGCCTCGAGCTCAGCTCTTACCGCGTGGTGCAAACCACCAACGAGAAGGGTGAAAAGGCAGAGGCGTTCTTGCCCGCGGTTAGTGCGGCTCCTGGAGAGGTGCTGGAGTGGCGCCTGCGGGCGGCAAACCTCTCCAAGAAGGTTCTGCACGACGTTTCCCTGGTTATTCCCATTCCCAAGGGAACGCGCTACCTGCCCGGCTCCGCTGCGGAGCTCCATCTCGATGACGAGATAAAGGTACGACCCGAGTTCAGTTTTGATGGGGGGGCAACGTTCGCTTACCCCCCGTTGTTCAAAAAGGTAATCGTGGAGGAGAACGGCATCAAGAAAGAAAAGCGACAGGAAGTCAAACCCGAGGAATACACCCACGCGCGCTGGTTGCTACCGGCGCTGGCTCCCGGACAGATCGTTAACGTACGTCTTCGCACTGTCGTGCGATAAAGAGGAGGCGTTAAGTAAATGAAACGAACCACCTTATCCAAAGCACTCGTTCTGGCCCTGCTCTTCGTTATGGGCCTGGTTCTGGCCGCCGGTACGCCTGCGGGCACGGAGATCCGCAACCAGGCTTCGGCCAGTTACACCGACTCCGCCGGCCAGCCGCAGACGACCACCTCCAACGAGGTCGTCACCATGGTGCAGCCGGTATACGACTTCACCATCACCCCGAACGGCACCGAGGCCGCTCCCGGCCAGACCAAGACTGGCCTTCAAGGCGCGCCCGTCTACTTCAACTACACCGTAACCAATAACGGCAACACCCCCGACACCATCAACCTCACTGCGCCCCAGGGTAGCTCCGACGACTTCGACTTCGACAGTGTCAAAATCTACCTGGACACCAACTGCAACGGCACCATCGATCCCGGCGAAGCCGAGGTTTCCAGCGTCGATTTGAACGCTGACGAGTCCGCCTGCGTGATCGTTGAAGCGGTCATACCCGCGGGTGAGGCGGACGGTCATAAAGGGCACGCCAACCTGAGCGGCACCTCGGCGGGCGACAGCACCTTGACCGACAACGACAACTGGGCGGAAGCGGTTGTAACCAGCAAGGCGGTTCTCGACGCGGCCAAGAGCGCGAACCCCAGTGGCGAGGTCGCCCCCGGCGACACCATTGACTACAGCATCCAGGGATCCAACAAGGGCGGCAGCGCCGCGGGGGCCATCACCGGCGTAGCCACCGTGGACGGTACCGCCAAGGACGGTATCCTGATCAGCGACGAGATCCCCGCGGGCACCACCTATGTCCTCGGCAGCGCCAGCGGCTCCGCCGGCGGCGGCACTACCAGCGTGATCTATATGGTTAACGGCTCCTGGACGGCCACCGAGCCCGGCACCGCTTCCGACGTCACCAAGGTCGGCCTGCTGATAGAGGGAACCGGCGCCTTCTTCCCGCAGGGCGCGCAATACCAGCTGAACTTCCAGGTGACGGTAAACGCCGGCACCGCGGCCAACACCGCCATCGAGAACACCGCCACCGTGGAATTCGACGCCGACGGTGACGGTAACGGCGGCGGCACGGGTGAAGAGGTAGACTCGAACACCACCTCCAACCCCGTTGCCGCGGTCTACGAAGTGGCCAACGGTCCGCAGGACGATCCCGACTCGGACGGCACCGGTTTCACCAGTACCTATACCGACCCGAGCGGCAATACCTGGAACTACAGCGAAACCACCGACACCACCGACCCGCGTGACGACGACGCCGAAACCATCACCGACGACGTGTACGGCGGTGACACCGTATTCTTCCCCTTCACCCTCGAGAACAACGGCAATACCCCCGACAGTTACGACCTTTCGTTGAACATAGTCGACCCCGACACCACCGACGGCGCGGATCCCAGCACCTGGACGTGTCAGGTCATGGCCAGCGACGGCACCACCCCTATCTCCGGCTCCATCGGCCCGATCAACCCCGGTGATAGCTTCGACTACGTCGTCAAGTGCTCCATCCCCGCCGACTACGAAGAAACCGGCGGCAGCGACGCTGCCCACATTGAAGTGACCGCCACCTCGGAAGGCGATCCCAACGTCTCCAACAAGGTGACCGGCATCGTCACCGACGTGCAGTCCGGCTACGGGGTGGATGCGGCCGACCACGGCAACTCGAACGACAACGACCCGAGCAACGACAACCCGCCTGCCCAGAGCGCCGATCCCGGCGACACCGTCACCGTTCCCTTTGACGTTACCAACACCGGCCACAACCCCGACACCTACGATCTCACCACCGATCTCCCGACCGGCTGGGGCGGCACCGTATACCCCGATAGCGACTGCGACGGCCAGATGGACGACCCGGCCCCTGCTCCGGTAGCCGACACCGGTCTGCTCAACGAGGGTGAGACTGCCTGCTTCGTTCTCGTCGTGGACGTGCCCGACGACGAGTCGCCGGTAGATCTCGACGGCAACCCCGGCACCACCGACGACAACGTCAAGATCACCGCCACCTCCAACGCCGACCCCAGCGTCACCGATACCATCTCCACCGATGTCGAGGTCAACGCCGTATCCGACCTTGATTTCTCCCCGGACCGCAACGGTACGGTTACCAGCCCGGGAACCATCGTGTACACCCACACCGTTACCAACAACGGTAACGAAGACGCGAGCGTAACCTTCTCCCAATCCGGCTCCACGCATCCGACCTGGACCTACCAGATATCCACCGACGGAGGTAACACCTGGACCGATGTCGGCTCGGCTTCCGCTATAACCCTCGCTCCGGGCGCCAGCCAGGATGTCCAGGTGCGCGTCATCGTTCCCGACGGCGAGCCCATCGGTGCGATCGACACCAATCAGATCAGCGCGAACGCCACTTACACCAACGCGCCCGCCGACAGCGCCAGCGTGACCGATACCACCACCGTGGTGGGCGGTGACCTGCGCGTCGAGAAGAAGGGTGAGACCTGCGCCGATGCATCCTGCACCAACGTGACCAGCGCCGATGCCAGCGAGGCCAAGCCCGGCGAGTACATCCACTACACCGTGACCGCCAGCAATATTGGCACCGCCGACCTCAAGAAGGTGATCGTCTCCGATCCGCTGCCGGGTCACACCGACTTCGTCAGCGTCTCCGCCAGCACCAGCGTCTCCGGCGCCCAGGTGCTCTTCTCGACCGACGGCACGACCTGGTCCACCAGCGCCCCGACGTCGCTTTCCGCGGGCCAGGCGGTGTTCGTTGCCCTGGACAGCGACAGCAACGGCACCATCGACGACAGCGATCTGCTTCCTCCGGGAGAATCGATAACGCTGGAGTTCACTGTCCAGGTTCAGTAAGAAACCAGCGCCTCGCGCGGCGGCGTGCCGCCGCGCGAGGGTGCTTCCGATGGGGGCGATCTTGAGAATGACACGAATCTTACGTACCTGGCTACCTCTGGGGCTGTTTGTTGGGGCCATGATGGCCCTGGCGGCCACCCCCGCTGGCACCGTCATTCGCAACCAGGCTGCGGCGTTTGTCGAGGGTGAAACGTACTACTCCAATACCATCGAAACCACCGTACTTCCGGTATGCGTCCCCTCGCTGGGGCCCGACGGGACCGTGGCCCAACCGGGCCAGGTCACCAACGCCAGCGCGGGCGGTAAAGGTTACCTTGCCTACACTCTCAGCAACGAAGGCAACGATACCTTTACCTTTGGTCTGACCACGCTTACCGACGCCGCGTCTGCGTGGACGCCCACATCGCTGTCGCTGTACCTCGACGCCAATCAGAACGCCCAGGTAGATCCTGGTGAACAGCAGGTCGCCCAGGTCACGCTCGATCCGGGCGAAACGGCCTGGCTGGTTTTGGAGCTGGAAGTGCCCGATCCGGCCGCGGGCTCGGCGTGGATGTCGGTCGCCGCCGCCTGCCCCGGAGGAGAACAGGATACAGAGAACTACGGTGAAGTGCGCGCCGTCAGCGGACCGGCGCTCCAGGTAGAAAAGACCTTTGCGCCCACAGAGGCCCGCCCGGGGCAGACCGTCGATGTGTCGCTGCGGGTGCGCAACGTGGGCGACGCCGCCACCGGCAGCGCGGTTACGCTTACCGACGACTTCCAAACCCTGACCGATCTCGCCTTTGTTTCGGGCAGCGCCACTGCTCCCAAGGGCCAGATCGAGTACTTCAGCGGTGCTACCTGGTCGGCAACCGAACCCGCAAACGTTCAGGGGATACGCTTGCTGCTTTCCGGCCTCGTCGAGGGGGAGGAGGCCATTCTGAACTTCCGGATGCGGGTGCGCGATGGCGCGACGCCGCAAACGATAGACAATCGTGTTCGCGCTAGCGGTCCGGGGGGGCCGGCGGAGGCGGTGGCTTCGGTGCGCGTCCTCCCCTCGTATGATCTGCATCTGGGTCCCGGGGGCAACCCGCGGGCGCTTCCCGGAGGGGAGGCGAGCGCAGACGATCATCAGCAGGCCGATCTAATAGTCGATCAAACCTACTGTTTTTCCCACACGCTGGAAAACGCCTCGACTGCAGCCGACGACTTCGATCTCACGGCGTCGGGGTTGCCCGCGGGCGTGGACGGTACCTTTAGCGTGGCCCCGTCTGTTCCGCTGGCGCTGCCGGTGCACCTCGAGGCCGGCGAGTCGCTGGACTTCCTGTTCTGTGTAACCGCCAACCAGACCGTTCCCCCCTTCACCGTGGAGCTGGTGGCGGAGTCCCGGACCACCGGCGCGCAAAACCGCACCTTTGACGAGGCGGTGCGCGTGCTGGTTCCCGGTGACGTGACCCTGAACAAGGAAGTAAGCCCTCAGGGCAGCGTGGCGGCGGGAACCCAGCTCACTTTCACCCTGCGCTTCGAGAACAACTACCCCATCGCGCTCACCAACGTGGTGGTAAACGACTGGCTCGACGACAACCTCGAATACGTAAGCAGTTCTCCCGCAGGGCAGTACGACCCGGTCAACCACCGGGTGCGCTGGACGTTCACCGACATACCTGCGGGCGGCTCCTGGGCGGCCGTGATAATAGCCCGCATCAAGACCGACGTTCCCGATGATACGGTCATCGAAAACGAGTTCACCCTGAATAGCGACCAGACGCCGAACACGCTGGTCTCGCCCAAGACCCGCACCCCCGTATGGAGCAGCGCTCTGCTCATAGAAAAGAGCGTTTCTCCATCCACCGTACGCCTGGGCGACGTGCTCCACTACACCCTGCGCGTGCACAATCCCAGCACCGCCGGCCTGACGCTTACTGTCACCGACACCCCGGACCCGGCGCTGCGCTACATTCTCGGTTCTGCCCAGCCGACCGAGCCCCGGTCGGTGGACGGTCAGCTCGTCTGGTCGGGGCTGAGTCTGGGCGGCGGGGAAACGCTGGTGATCACCTATGACATGCGCGTCGCGGCGGGTAGCAATCGCAGATTACACAACGTCGCCATCGCAAAGGGTGAGAGCAGCAGCGGTACTTCTGTGGCGAGCAGCGAGGCGCGGGCGCAGGTGCGCGTGGTCGAAGATGTTTTCCTCTCGCACCGGGCCACCATTCTCGGACGCGTCTTCCTCGACGTGGATCGTGACGGGCGCTACGACGCCGGTAAGGACATGGCGCTCCCGGGGGCGCGGGTGGTTCTTGCCGATGGCCGTCAGGCGGTCACCGACGCCGAGGGGCGCTACACCTTCCGCGACCTGGAAGGCGGCGTATGGCTGGTCGCCCTGGATCCGGTCTCGGCGCCCTTCCCGCCGCTGCCCCATCCGGAGGCCCTGGGTAAGGGTTACCGCCACCGGGTGTGGGCAATGGGCATGACGGTAAGCGATTTCCCGCTAGGTGCGCCCCGCGGCGTCATTGATGCGGTACGCGAAACGCGGGTGTTCTACGGACCGCTCGAGCTGAGCAAGAAGCTGATCCCGCTGGGCGAAGACGGGTTCCGGGTGGTGCTGCACCTCGTGAGTAGCGAGCCCATGCCAGGCCTGGTCATACGTGATCCATTGCCCGCGGGAGGCGAAAAGGTGTTCAAACTGGACGACTTCAAAGGTGAGCAGGTTCTCACCTACGACCTGGAGGGCAAGCCCGTCCTGACCGATCCGGACGTGCGTTGGGGGTACGGACGATGAAGTTCTTGAAGCAGTTGGCCGCCCTGTGGTTGATAGTGCCTTTCATTGCCCTGGCTATCGGGCAGGTGGGAGGTCAGCCGCTGGTCGTGCCCGGATCAGAGCTGGGATGGGAAGCGGCGCAGCTCGAGCTGGTGCTGCGCGTGGCAGAGCGCACCCCGCTCAAGCTATCTGTGTATTCGTTGGGTTTCGACCCCAACGACTACCGCTCCCCTAACGAGCTGGGTGACGAGCGCTACGACGGCGGCAAGGGCGACTTGAAAACCCTGCTTGAAATATACGACGTCAACGGGGCAGTGCGCCTGCGCAAGGAGCTGGGGAATGAGCCACACCGCTGGCGCCAGCTGGTGAACGGGGTTCTTTCCCCCGGCGACTATCTGATAAAGATCAAGTTCTTCGGGAACGGCAAAAACGCCCTGGCGTTCAAGCTGGACGGCGACCCGTCGAAGGTTACACTCCAGGTCGCCCCCGGAGCGATGCAGACGTACAACGTCCACGGGCCCAAGTGGGTGTACCCTTTCGCCCTCGAAAAGCGCGACTGGACGGCCCCGCTGGTCGTGGGCATCTACGACGGCGATGGCCCCGAAGAGCTGCAGGTGCGGGTGCGCAGACCGGACGGTAAGGAGGAACCGCTGCCTTCGCCCCCTAATGGCGGCTGGGTCAAGTATCCGATCGATCGGGGAGGCGTTTACAAGTTTGGCTTCCGCCAGCCGGAGGGCGCAAAGCAGTTCACCAATACCGTGGGTTTCGAGATCTTCCTGGGCGAAGTGGAGGTTGAGATCACCGACGAGCAGGGCCGCCCCGTTGAGGGAGCGACCTACAAGATCACTGGCTACTACGACCGCACCGTTCAGCTGACACACGTCCCCGAAGGCTGGGCTCACGTGCGCACCACCAGCACATACGGCAAGGAGCTCGCCCGGGACAAGGTCCTCTTCGGGCCCGGTGGCGGGAAGGTTCACTTCGTATTGCGCCCCAGGGCCGGGAGCGTGGTTGTCAAGGCCAGGACGGTTTGCAGTGACACCAGCGTGCCGGCCCCCATCGAACTGCTGCTGGGCGAGCGCAGCGTCAAGCTCAACCCCCAGGGCGCGGCGAGCGTGCAGCTTCCCGCGGGTCGCTATCCGGTCGCGGTGCGCGTGCCGGGCGCACGCGTGCAGGCGCCGGGAGAGCTGGTAGTTGGCAGCGGCGGCGCTGCGCAGCTGGATATCCAGCTGGAGCCGGTTCTCGAGCTGCGCCTCGACGTGGAGCCGGCGGAAGCTATCGTGGGTGATGAAGTGCGCGTGCACGCGCTGCTGGAAACCGCCTACCCCCACCCGCTTCCTGCGGAGCTGCGGCTTTCATCTCCTGCGGGTCTGAGCTTTTCCGGGAACCCCGGAATCAAGGGTTACGTGAGCGCGGACCATCCGTTACGCCTCGACGTCACGGCGCGGGCCGAGGCCGCCGGCAGCTACGAACTGCGCGCGCAAAGCATCCCCTGCGCGGCGGAAGCAAAAGCCAGCTTGCTGGTTCGCAAACCCGCCGCCTTCAGCGTTACCAAGCAAGCCCTCACGCCCGAGGTGGTGCTTGGAGAGACTGCCCGTTTCCGCATAGAAGTTTCCAACAGCGGCGAGCGGGCTGGTACGGTGCGCCTGAAGGATGTTCTCCCTGCGGGCTTGCAGGGGAAGGACATAGACACCAGCTTCACCCTGGAACCTGGCGCCGCCCGCGTGTTCGACCTGACGGCGCGGGTAACGGCGGCAAGCGGCCAGGAGCGCGTTAACACCGCCGTCATCTATGACGCGGCGGGTAAGGAGCTCGACCGGGCGCAGGCGCGGATAAAGGTGCTGGTCCCTGACGTTCAGCTCAGCCGTACGCTGGACAAGCACGTGGTGGTGCCCGGTGAAGAGGTAAAGGTTTGTCTGCAGGTCAAAAACAGCGGCCCCTCGCCGTTACGCTACGAGCTGCACGACAGCGCCCCCGATTTGCTGGACCCCGCTTTCGTTCCCCAGTTCCATGGCGAGCTCGAATCGGGTGCGCAACAGGAACACTGTTATCCGGCCACGGTGCGTTTTGGTCCCGAGGCCAGCGGCGTCTTCTCCGCCCAACTCAACTCCAACGCCGGCGGGCGGACCGCGGACGACACCATCCGCCGGGTGCCGCTAGGTCTTGAGAAGAAGGTGAAACCGGAGCTGGTGATTCTGGGCGAACCTACCGAGTTCACGGTTACCGTAGTCAACCCCACCGACCACGAGCTCACGGTGCGTTTGCAGGAGGCGCCGGCCTCCGAGCTGGGCATGAAGCCGGCTGTAAAAACAATAACCCTCGCCGCCGGTGGGCGCAGCGAGCTGCACTACGAAGCGCTGCCCACTACTGCGGGCAGGCATACGAACCAGGCGTCAGCCTTCGTAAACGACCGCCCCGCCGCCTTCCCGGCCAAGGCCGCGGTAGAGGTGCGGCCGCAGCTCAAGGCGCGGCGCGTTTCCAGGGTGCGCCTGCCCTTCGAGGTGGACGGGCAGGGAGACGGCCTGCTCATCGCCCACCGTCCCCCCGAGGGATCGCGTTATCGCCTGGGCAGCAGCCGCCTGGACGGCGTACCCGTGGAGGAACCGCGGCAGACAGGGGACGGCCGGCTCATCTGGAAGTTGCCCTTTGCGAAAAAGGGGACGCTTAGCTACGAACTGGAGCATGAGGACGCGCTGCCCCCGCTCCCCGAGCCGGCGCTGACCCTGCTAGCCGGTGATCGCGAGCTTCCGCTGAAAGGTGAGGTGCACGAGCGCGACTACCAGCAGGCCCGCCCCTTGCAGGTGCAGCAGCGCGAAGGCATGATCCGCGAGCCTCTGCCCGGCAGCGTTGTGCGTGGTTCCGATTCGGTGAAGGTCCACATCGTAGCCCCCTACGGAACCAAAGTCAAGTTGCTGATCAACGGCGAGCTAGTGGGTTCCGACCGCCTGGGCGAGGCTACCTACGATGCGGGTAAGGGCCAGCAGGAACTTCGCTACTATGGCGTTCCCCTGGCGGTCGGCGCTAACCGTATTGAGGTGCAGGCCGGCGACAGCCGCGACGCCGTCGAGATATTCCGCGCCGGACGCCCGGTGCAGCTGGTGGCCACGCCTGTAAAGACCGTCGCCGACGGGCGCACACCGCTGCGTGTACGTATAGAGGCGCGTGACGAAGCAGGGCTCGCCAGCGGCATGGGTTTTGTCACCATTGCCGCCAGTCCCGAGCCGCGCACCCCCGACGCCAACCCCAACGAATCGGGTTATCAGGTCCTGCTCCGTGACGGGGTGGCCGAGATCGAGCTCGAGCCGATGGTCCAGCCGGGGGACGCCCGGTTGCGGATGGCCAAGGACGAGCTCGAATACGAGTCGAGCTTCTTCGTTCCGGGCAACAAACGTCCCTTCTGGTTAGCGCAGGGCAGCGTCACCGCGCGCTACGGCGGCAGCTTCGAGCTCGGCGGCATCGGGCGTTACTATGCCGAGCTACCCATCGGGGCCGGCACCCTGCAGACCGCCATTGGCGCCAGCGCCAGTATGGATTCAGGCGGCACGCACTACCGCCCCGATCTTGGCACCCAAGAGGATCCTAACCAGCGTTTCCCGCTGACCGGTTCCGGCACCGAGGCCCGCATGCCGCTCGTTTCTGACGACGGCGTGGCCTTCCGCTACGACCAAAAGGACTTCAGTGCCGGCTACCACCGTACTGCTCTGAGGCTTCCGGGAATAAGCGGCCTGCCGAACACCACCGCCCTTTATGCGCATACGCGCGGGGCCGTACAGGTGGGCGGCTTTATGGCGTTGCTGCCCTCTACCGAGGTAAGCGAAACGATAATTCCCGACGGTACCAGAGCATATTTCCTGAGCGGCCCGGCTGAACCCGGGAGTGAAAGCGTCGAGCTGGTAGTCGGGTCGCGGGTAACGAAGCTGGTCGCTTTGCGCGACTACGTTCTCGACGGTCCCAGCGGGGTGATCACCCTTGCCCGCCCGCTGTGGCCCACCGATCGCAACCTCGAGCCGGTGAGCCTGCGGGTCACCTACGCCCCGGCGACGGCGGCGCGCGACGTGCTGGCCTTCGGCGCGGGCGCGGGGTTTGAAAACGGCCCCTTCCGCTTCGGGGTGGCCGCCGCCACCCTCGACCGCGGCGTCAACTGGAAGTTCGGCGCCGAGGCGGCGTACCGCACCCCCGGTTTCCGTGCTTCCGTAAGCTACAGCCGCGACGGCGCGAGCCAGGTGGTGGGCCTCAATGTATCGGGAACCAGCAGGCGCCTGGAAGCTTCCGGCAACCTGCGTTACGACGGATCCTTGCGCGGCCGAATCCGCTTGGCCGGTCGCATTTCGGCGCACGACGCCATCGTATTCGAACACCGCGGCGCCGCGGGCGACAACCGCAGCGACGTTCTCTTCGAGCACCGCATAAATCGCGTCATGGGCGGTTTGGGCGTTGGCTACGCCTGGGAGCGCGCCGCGGTCGAGGCCGTGGGTCGCATCGGTTACACCGGCGAGCGGGCGCAGGCTACTTTCACGCACCGCCATAGCTTCTCCACCGCACCCTCGCTTAGCGTGGTTGCTGCCAGTTACGCCTTCGACTTCAACCTCAAGGCGGAAGCCGAGCTGGCCCACACCTGGGGAATAGGCACGAGCGGAACGCTGGCTCTCAAGCAGAATCTGGGTCCCGCGAACCTGGCCGTCAGCTACCAGCTGCCCGGAGCCGGCGGTGCGGGCAACCGTGCCCGTTTCGGCATAGATGCACCGCTCCCCCTGGGTGAGCACACCACACTCGACCTGAACGCGGGCTACGAGCGCAGCCTTAGCACTTCCGACCAGCAGGTCGCCGCCGGTATCGGCTTGCGCTATCACACCAAAAGCTTTAGCGCCACCGCCGGCGTAGAAGGCGCCACCGGCACCAAGGGAGGAAAGCTCACCTTCCGCACCGGCGCTACCGGCCAGATCGACGATCGTCAGACCATCTCCTTCGACGCCAACTACGTTTTGGCGAACCAGACCCGGGGTCGTTTCACCCTGGCGTATGCCCTGCGCGCGCGCACCCTGCAGTTCCTCACCTACCACCGCCTGGTGCACGCTACGGACACCACCATCGAAGGTGAGCTGGCGCCAGTTTGGCACCCGAACCTCAAGTTCCAGCTGCGCCCCAGCGCCGCCTACCGGGTTGCGTTCAGCGATCCGGCAGCGAGTCTGTACCAGCTGGGTCTGGGCGCCAACTACTACTTCACCCCGCGCCTGGGGGTGGGCGCCGGTGCGTTCATGCTCTGGCAGCCGGGTCTGCCTGCAACACGTACCGCTTTCAATGTCGAGGGCAGCTTGCGGGTAATCGACCCCCTCTGGCTCAACCTCGGCTACACCTTCGGCGGCTTCTACGGGCTTACGCCCGAAGCGCGCCCAGGGATTTACATACGCCTAGACTTCTTCTCTGCAGATGGGTACCGGGGCAATGAGTGAGTGGGTGTATGAGTTTTTCCGCCCATGCATGGGCTCGAGCTCGAGCCCATGCATGGGAGTTGTCCAAGCGGTTTTTGCCGCTGCGAACAAGTTTACCAGGGGAGTTTGGACATGAGCGAAAAAGTAAGGCGCTTCTTCCTCGGACGAATCGTGTTTTGGTTGCTGTTGTTACTCATAAGTTTCCCCCTGGGGATGGTGCATGCAGCCGATCTCGACAACGACGGCGTTGACGATACCGTCGACATCGACAAAGACAACGACGGCATCCCCGACGTTTACGAAGCGCTGAACTGCCAGCTTGTCCCCAACCCCTCCTTCGGTTCGTCTCAAGGGCCGACGGGCCTGAACGGCGCCGACCCCAACAGCCCCCAGCAGGGCGACAAGTTCCTGTACAGCAACGTATACGCCGGCGTCGATGCGATCATCGAGCTGGAAGAGGTCAGCAACGCGCAGGTCAAGAAGCTGGACGTCACCAATTTGGGGCAGGACGCCTGGTTCCAGCCTAACGTCCGCTACTACAGCGCCTCCGGCTACGCCCAGTTCGCCATCCACTTCGTCAAGTCGGGCACCACGATTCCCATCGACCCCGACACCTTCTTCGTGACCGCCACCGATAACGACGATGGCGAAGTCGTTGGTTTCGATAACTCGGTGGCGACCAGCATCCACACGGACAACCCGACGTATGAACAACAAATAAACAAATGGAGCGGGTACACCACCTATCAGGGCAACCCGCATCAAGCTGGCATCGGCAACGACCCTCGTTTTGAAATCTCCGCGGTCTACGTCAACACCAGCGTCATCCGTTACCGCGTTTCCTTCAAGAGTTCTACTAACTCTCAGGGCCGCTGGCACGCCCTCATAGCCGACCCCTGCCGGATGAAGGACAACTGGAGCGACCCCCCCCTCCTGCTGGAAGAGGCCGACAGCGACCACGACGGCGTGCCCGACTACCACGACCTCGACAGCGACAACGACGGCATTTACGACATCGTGGAGGCCGGTAATGCTGCCAACGATACCGACGGCGACGGCCGCACCAACAATCCGGTCGGCAGTAACGGCCTTGACAACAACCTCGAAAACAACGACACCGGCTCGGCGACCATCAACTACACCATCCCCGATACCGATAATGACAATTATCCCAACCACCTCGACCTCGATTCCGATAACGATGGTTGCTCCGACGCTAACGAGGCTTACCATGGTCCGCTGGTCGATGGTGGGGATAATCCATACTATGGCACCGGCGCCCCCCCGTCCGTCGATAGCAATGGCAAGGTAACCACTGCTTCATATAGTACCGGTGTTGTTCCGGCGGTTACTGATAGTGCCGATACCAGCGCTTGCGATGACGGTGACAACGTGCCGGCTTCGGTAGAGGACGCCGGGCCCAATGGTGGTGATGGCAACGGGGACGGAATTCTCGATTCGAGGCAGAAAAATGTGACATCAATTCCCGATGCTTCGGGTAACGGCACCTACGTTACCTTGGAAGTTACCGGCCAGACCTGCAATCAAATTGCCCAAATGCGGGCTGTGGCTGAAGCTGATATTGGAGTCGATGATCACGATTATAACTACCCGGTAGGCCTGGTGGCATTTACCTTGAGCTGCGGAAACCCAGGAGAAGACGCCGACATCAAATTCTACTGGCACGGAATAAACAGCTTTACCAATTTTAGGAAATATGGTTCCGATAACCCTGGCGCTAATAGTCCGTACTATAAGGATTACTCGGTTTCGCAATCTACTGTCACTATAGGCGGTGCTGTAGTGCCGGTAACCGAATACACCCTTACCGATGATCAGCCGGGGGATGAAACGGATGTTGATGCTACGATCATAGATCCGGCTGGCCCTGCGGTATTAAGGTCTAGTGGTACGGGCACTACCGCCGATCAAGATGGTGATGGCATTGCAAACTACCTTGATCTCGATGATGATAACGATGGCATTCCCGATTTGGTAGAGGACTGTGAACCATATAGAACACAAAACCAGAGTGGGTCGTGGATAGGTCAGACACCCGCCAATCTTTCGGTAAGCACAAATATGTCATACCACGATGGACTCAATGTCCACGGCAGCGTTGCGCATCAGTACCCCTTCCATTTTGTTAATTATCGGAGATCTACCGGTGGTACTAAATATGTCAGATATGAGTTCGATCAACCCATTCCCGTTAATGAAATACTCATCATGGTTGTTGATGTTGATGGAACTCCTTACCACGCCACGATGAGCGTCTCTGGCGGTACGGCCGATTTAAGTGATTTTTATAACTTTGGCAACCTTAACTACGATTCTTCTACCGGTGAAATGACGATTTCTGGGGGTTGCACGAGTAAGTGCAACAATACGGCAAAATTAGTGGGCATTAGCGATAGAACTGTTAAGCGCATCGAAATTCAGGTATCCCAGCAAAAAGGCGGAGATTATGTGTCTTACGTCTTGTTCGGCAAAAAGGTGTGTGACACTGATGGCGACGGGCATGTTAACACCTTAGATTTGGACAGCGATAATGACGGTATTGCAGATTTAGTTGAGGCAGGTGGTGCTGATAGGGATAACAACGGTGTATACGATAACACCACTGATTCCGATGGCGACGGTTTGGCCGATGGCGTTGACAATATAGATAACGGCGGTGCAGGAGAAGTTAGCAATGGCACCCCGTTGCCTGATCATGATAGCGATAATGACGGCTTGAAGGACCGTCTAGATCTCGACTCCGATAATGATGGCATACCCGACGCAGTAGAAGCCCAGTCGACCAATGGTTACCAAGGTAATGACGGCGACGTTCGCGACGATGTAAACCTCGATGGCGTCCCACCTTATGGTTTGGTAGCACCGCAAGATACCGACAATGATAACACGCCTGACTACGTTGATACTGACAGCGATAATGACGGATCCGATGACAGCAGCGAAAGCGGTTTGACTCTTAGCGGGAATGATAGCGATAACGATGGTATAGATGATGCAATTCATGCTTCCTATCAGGATCCAGATGGCGATATCAATGATCCAGGCAACGATTTGAGGGAGGCCGATGGAAATACCAACGATGTTGATTATCGGTCTCTGCGAGATGATGATGGCGATGGAGTGCCGACTTCTGTTGAGGATGCTGGGCCCAATAATGGGGATGGCAACAGTGATGGCACCCCTGATTCTCAACAGAGCAATGTAGCTTCGCTTCCAGATGCGTCGGGTGATGGCAGCTATGTTACTTTGGAATCGGCAGGGTCGACCTGCAACCAAATTACCCAAATGCGGGCCATGACAGAGGCGGATATTGGTGTGGACGACCCAGGCTACATTTACCCGGTAGGCCTGGTGGCATTTACCTTGAGCTGCGGAAACCCAGGAGAAGACGCCGACATCAAATTCTACTGGCACGGAATAAACAGCTTTACCAATTTTAGGAAATATGGTTCCGATAACCCTGGCGCTAATAGTCCGTACTATAAGGATTACTCGGTTTCGCAATCTACTGTCACTATAGGCGGTGCTGTAGTGCCGGTAACCGAATACACCCTTACCGATGATCAGCCGGGGGATGAAACGGATGTTGATGCTACGATCATAGATCCGGCTGGGCCCGCAGTAAATCAGTCTGGTGATCCTGTCGTGCATACAGATCAGGACGGGGATGGCGTTGAGGATTACATCGATCTTGATGATGACAATGATGGTATATTGGACGAGTATGAGATAACATGCAATAATTACGTAAAAGCTGATTTTAGCCAGTACGATGGTCAGAGCCCAAGCTCGGTGATTAATGGACATGTAGGAATAGGGCCGTCGCTTTTTTACGTGAGCAATGTTTCCCATGGCGACGCGGTTATGTCCAAGGATGAAATATCGGATTCACATTACTCTGGCGAAATCGGTATAAGGATTGGTCACCATAGCGATACTGCTGGCACTTATGACGATCGAATAGAAACCATATTGGAGTTCTCCGATTTGGTGCGTGGCTTGAAATTTAGGATAAATGACATAGATCTTGGAGACCACGTAATCGTTAATATATACGATGCTAGTGGGCAAATTGTTAGCCTTGATTCCAATAACTACAGCTTATACAGCCCCACTATTGTACAGGTAAACGGTAACGAGTTTTTTGCCGACGATTACGATAATTCCTCAAATAATGAGCGAAAAGGAACCGTTGACTTCAACTTGCAGGATATTGCAGTGTCAAAGATAGTATTCCAGTACTGGGACCCTGAAGCGGCTGGAACCGTGACTTATACGGAGTTTGAGGGCATAGTTTGTGATACTGATGGAGATGGTACCCCCGACTATTTAGACACCGATTCCGATGACGACGGCTGTTACGATGCCATAGAAGGCGCCGGTCATTTTGATTCTTCCGACTTGGATTCCAGCGGAGCCCTTACCGGCGGGGTAGATAACAACGGTGTTCCTACGAAGGCCAATGGTGGAACACGGTCTTCGGTGGCCGTTGTTGACCCCAGCAATAGCACGGCGTGTAACCCCTTCGAGTGCAAATCTGTTTTTTATCAAGTATTGGAGAAGGACCTAAAAACGTTGAACCCCTCTACCGGCAATTATGATTTAATTGGTACATCGCCCAAGCAGTACAACGCCATAGGCTGGGATACGAGAAGTAATCTTATTTACGGCATCATAAACAAACCTGGAGATCCTGATAGAGGACATCTAGTGGTTCTTGATAAGAATGGTGTTTATTACGATATCGGTGCGCCTACATTTGGTACCGAGGTTTACAAGAGGAGACCTTATGCAGGTGACATGGATGACAAAGGGCACCTTTATGTCAAGGCAGATAGCCGCAGATTGACCAAAATTGATGTTGATAGCAACACTTACGAGGAAGTGTATTTTACGGGTCCAGATGAGGCTAAGTATGTAGCAGATATTGTATACATAAAGCCCACCAACGCCTTTTGGGGTGCACGCGATGGGCAATTGTACAAGTGGGATTTGGATACAGGAAAAATAACCGCCGCCGTAGTTGAGGGCTTGCCGAATTCGAGTGGAGGCTCCAAGTCGTTTGGGTCGGCATTCACAGATGTGAATAATAATCTGTATGTGTACTACAACGAAACGGGTGACATTTTTAAGATAAAAGATTATGACACCGCCAGCCCAAAAGCCTCTCTTTATTTGCCAAGCGATTCGGTGCATGACAATGATGGTGCGTCCTGTCCCGGTGCGCCCGAGATAGCTGTATACATTTCCGGCCACGTTTTCGAAGACATCACTGGCGATTCTCTATCCGATGGGGACAGCAATGTTAGTGATGATAGCGGTGATCAGGTAGCGCGCGAGGGCGTCAAGGTTTATGCCTACAGAGATGATGGCAACG